>PPYE01680265.1_pt1 | contig 35009 bp, 43 predicted proteins | sample 1559881 | NCBI WGS metagenome assembly PPYE01 (sample SAMN08240022, study PRJNA423297) | Human gut metagenome, whole genome shotgun sequencing project.
CCATTACGCCGTGCTCAACGTGGCGCAGCCCGGCGGCGGCTTCACGAATACGGGATTCGACGGCATCGCGGTGAAGGAAGGCGAGAAGTACGACTTTTCGCTTTTCACCCGTACGCCGGACGGCAAGGGAGGCGGAAAGGCCGTGGTACGTCTGGTCGACCCGCAGGGAAAGACCGTGGCCGAGACCACCGTCACACTGTCCTCGAAAACATGGAAGAAACGGGAAGCCGTGCTGAAAGCCACGGCCACCGTGGCGCAGGCCCGGCTCGTCATCATCCCGCAGTCTGCCGGACGGTATGCCCTCGACATGATTTCACTGTTCCCTCAAAAGACGTTCAAGGGACGGAAGAACGGGCTTCGCGCCGACTTGGCGCAGGCCATTGCCGACATCCGTCCGCGTTTCGTCCGCTTCCCCGGCGGATGTCTGGCACATGGGGACGGGGTGGACAACATCTATCATTGGAAAGAGACCATCGGCCCGTTGGAAGCCCGAAAACCGGCGGCCAACATCTGGCGTTACCACCAGACGCGCGGTTTGGGCTACTTCGAGTATTTCCAGTTCTGCGAGGACATCGGTGCCGAACCGCTGCCAGTCGTGGCCGCAGGCGTGCCCTGCCAGAATTCCGGCATCGGAGGCCCGAGCCACCATTCCAAAGACTTCGTGACGGCCAACGGCCAACAGGGCGGCATCCCGATGGAGGAGATGGGGCAGTACATACAGGACGTGCTCGACCTGATTGAATATGCCAACGGCGATGCCAAAACCACACGATGGGGACGCGAACGGGCCAAGGCCGGACATCCCGAACCGTTCAACCTGAAATACATCGGACTGGGTAACGAAGACCTCATCAGCCGCGTGTTCACGGAACGGTTTACGATGATTTATGAAGCCATCCGGGCCAAATATCCCGACATCGTAGTCATCGGCACGACGGGACCGTCCTGCGAAGGAACAGACTACGAAGAAGGATGGGCTTTGGCCGACCGCTTGAAACTGCCCATGGTGGACGAGCATAATTACAACACGCCGGGATGGTTCATTTACAACCAAGATTACTACGACCATTATGACCGACATAAGTCCAAGGTCTACTTGGGAGAATATGCGGCCCATGCCCCGGGACGTCCGAGCAATATCGAGACGGGATTGGCAGCGGCTTTGTTCCTGACTTCGGTAGAGCGCAACGGCGATGTGGTGAGCATGACATCATACGCTCCGCTCTTGGCCAAGGAAGGGCATACGCAATGGAGGCCGGATTTGATTTACTTCAACAACACGGAAGTGAAACCCACTGTGGATTATTACGTGCAGCAAATGTACGGGCAGCATGCCGGAAATAAGTACCTGCCCTCTACGCTGACGGTGGATAACCGGCGGCATGATGTGCGTAGCCGCGTGGGCGTTTCCGTGGTGAAAGACGGCGAAAGCGGTGACCTTATCGTGAAATTGGTGAACCTGCTCCCGGTGGCGGTCAAAACGGATGTGGAAATCCCGTCGCTGGCCGGACATCAAGCCGTAGGGCAGAAGACCGTCCTTTCGGGTCGCCCGTCCGACACGAATGCCGTACCGGTAGAAAGCGCAATGGAAGTAGGGGAGAAGTTCCCCTATGAAATGCCGGCCTATTCCTTCACGGTTATCAGGATAAAACGCGAATGTAAGTAGATGTCTCGATAACGAAAGGGATAAGACAGAAGAACAAAAGAACAGAATATTTTGGCTTGCGCAGCCTTTTGTTCTTTTGTTCTTCTGTCTCATTTTATCGTTTTGTCAATCTGTCAATCCCACCCTTACGAGAATCGTGTATTTGCCCTTTGGCCCGAAGCCGGAAATAAATAAGGCATTCTCGCGAGGGCGGGATTTTAACTTGCTGTAAGCATAGACTTGTTTTTACTTTCTTTCTGTCCGGTAGCAGGGAAGTAGATGCGGAAGGAAGCGGTCGGCCTGTCAGCCGGACGCGAATATCCGGAACACTTTGATTCCGTTTTTGCGAAACGGATTTTCTTCAGATAGCGTCTGAAGCCCCCCTCAAAGGGCATTTTCCTGCCTCTTTCAGCCTCCGGATTCCCCTTTCGGAAGAGTTTGGGCGCACAACGTGCTGAGAATGAAAAATCGCTTTCAGCCGAACGATTTACCGTTCGGCTGAGAAAAAAGCACGAATATGCAGGATTTATGCCATAATATTGTATTTATACCGTATAAATATACAGAAAAAAGACCTGAAAAGCCCTTTTTCCCTTATTCTTGAAATACGGGAATTCCGGAAAAACTGTCTTTTTGACAGCTTAAAGTCCTCTAAAACGTATAAATGTAAGTCCCTCCAAACGCTTCACCCATATCTGAAGTATTCCTTTTGCAACTGCGTCTTAATATCCTTGCGTGCCAATAAGATATGCTGTTCCACCGTACGCTTTGAAACAGACAGCTCACGGGCTATCTCGGAAGGGGTGAGGTTTTCAAAAAAGGACAGGCAATACGCCTTGCGCCGCTTTTCCGGCAGGGCAAACACCAAACGGTCGAACATCAGTTTCAATTCCTTGAAAGATACTTTTTCCTCCGTCGTGTCTTGCAAGGCCTCCTGCGTGTAAAACAGTTCGCCCCACACGTCATTCTCCTTGCGGTATCTTCGTTGGCGGTCGGCCATCAGGTTACGTGCCACCTTGTAAGCCAAGGACACCACAGCCTCCGGACTTATGAAATCCTTATGCTTCCACAGTCTCTCAAACACATCCTGCACCACGTCTTCCGCCTCGTCGGGACGATCGATGCGGGATGCGATATAATGCTTCAAAGCCTCCTTTTGCCGTACGTAACACGCGGCCAGTCCTTTTTCGTCGTTTCTTGCTTCCATGGCACATCGTTTGATTTCTACCACAAAAGTAGCCTAAAGGCAGGCGACGGAATGGGATGATTTCAGCCGATTGTTACGTCATTTTGCGCCTTTCCTTCTTTTTCCCTGAACTGTGTCGGTGTCATGCCGAACTCTTCCTTGAAATGCAGGTTGAAATACTTGATGGTGTTGAATCCCGTGAGGTCCGCTATTTCGTTCACGCTGCATGTAGTGGCCTTCAACAACTGGGCTGCCCGTTTCAACCGGATGGAACGGATGAACTGCAAGGGCGTGACGTTGACAATGGCCTGCATTTTGCGGTTCAACTGGGTCTTGCTCATCCCCACGTCCAAGCTCAGGTCGCCCACGGAATATTCCGGATTGCTGATGTTCTTCTTGACGGATTCCAAGGCTTTCTCCATCAGCTTCTCGTCTATCGAAGTCGTGGTGATGGCCTCGAAAGACACGTCGATGGACTTGCGGAACATCTTTTGCCGCCGTTCTTTCTGCTCGATGAGTTGGCGGACGCGCACTTGCAGCATTTCCCAGTTGAACGGTTTCGAGATATAAGAATCCGCTCCTGCTTCGTATCCCCCGATGCGCGAATCATCGGAGCTGCGGGCCGTAAGCAGGATGAACGGGATATGTGAGGTCTGTATGTCGCCTTTCAGCCTGCGGCACAGTTCCATGCCGTCCATGCGGGGCATCATCAGGTCGGACACAATCAAGTCCGGCAACTCCGTCCGTGCCACCTGTTCGCCCTCCACGCCGTCGCGCGCTTCCACCACACAAAAGTCCTTTTGCAGTTGCTCCACCAGGAAATGACGGAATTCGTCGTGGTCCTCCACCACCAGAATCTTCTTCCTTCCCGTCTCCGTGGGCGGCATGTCGTGGATTTCGCTCTCTTCGTCCCGGTATTCCGCCTTTTCTTCTGCCGCAGGTGCCGCCCCTCCGCCATGCAGGTCGGTCGGGATATACAGGGTGAAGGCTGTACCTTCTCCCGTCCGACTTTCCACCGTGACCTTTCCTTCATGCAGCTTGGCGTACTCGCGCACCAGATGGAGACCTATGCCGCTGCCTTGCCCGGCCGGTTGTCCCTCCGTGGCTGTCTGATAAAAACGGTCGAAAACGAAGGGCAAATCCTTTTCCGCAATGCCGCATCCGGTGTCTTCCACCCTGACCGCCGCATACGGCCGTCCGTCTTCCGATACCTTCTCCAGCGTGACCCGTACCTGTCCGTGCGCGGAGGTGAATTTGAAGGCATTGGAAAGCAGGTTGTTGAGCATCTTATACATCTTGTCGGAATCGTAATTCATGAAAAGACGTTCCACCTTAGGCTCGAAGGAAAGTTCTATCTCACGGCTTGCCGCCAAGTCGGTGAACTGCCTGACAGCTTCTTCCAAGAAAAAGACCATGTCGTTCATCTTCAACCTGAGACGCTCGCCCTTCATTTCCAATTTACGGAAATCGAGCAACTGGTTTACCAGATTGAGCAGACGGCGCGCATTATTGTAAATAGGTTCCAACTTCTTTTTCAGCTCCGGTTCGCCCGTATCGTGGATGAGTGCCCCCAAAGGCGTAAGAATCAAGGTGAGGGGAGTGCGGAACTCATGGCTGATGTTCGTGAAGAAGCGGAACTTCATCTGGTCGAGCTCTTCGCGCTGTTTCCGTTCGTTAGCTTCTTGAGCCATCCGGATTTTGAGCTGTGCCCGCCTCCGGAACCTTCTCCACGACCAGACCATCAAACCGGCAGCCAGCACGACGTACACCGCGATGGCCCATGCCGTCGCCCAAAACGGTGGCGCAATGGTAATGGTTATTTCGGCCGGTGTCTTCCCCCAAATCTTGTCCCCGTTGGCGGTGTAGACCACGAATTTGTACTCGCCGGGCTGTAATCCGGTATAGGTGGCGCGTCCGCTCCCGTCGGCCACCACCTCGTTCCACTCCTTATCGTAATTCAGCAGTTTATACTTATAGTAAGTGTGCGAAGGGTTGACATAATTCAGGCCTGAAAATTCTATCATGACGAAATTCTCGTCGTGACGGAGCCGGATTTCCGACGTTCGGTCCACGGTCTGCGTCAGAATCACATGCCCGTTGTATGCCTCATTCACTTTCAACGGGTTGTTGAACAGATAGAAACGGGTGAAGACGGGATGGTTGTCGCTTCGGTCGTATCGGATTTCCGAAGGATTGAAATAATTGAATCCGTGGGCCCCGCCGAAGAACAAAAGCCCGGACCGGGTTTTCAAAGCCGCATTCTCATAAAACTTGCCGCCCTGCAACCCGTCGGTTTCCCCATAGCTCACCACGGAAAATCCTTTCCCGGCAGGGTCTTCACGAGGTGCGATTTTACAAAGTCCGTTCAGCGTGGAAGCCCATACCATTCCTTCGTTGTCCTCCAACAAGGCCGTGACGGCATTGTTGGACAGTCCGTCGGACTCGGTCAGCACCGTGGCCTCCTTGTGGCGAGGATCAAACACCAAGATGCCGTCTTCCGTCCCGAACCATTCCACGCCGTGACGGTCTTTCAGCATGCAGAAATATTTGGTGTCGGCATACCGCTGTTCTTTCAGAAAAGCCGGAATCCACACGCTGTCTTTCTGCGTGTCGTAATAGTAGATGCCGCTGTTGCCCAAAGCGGCGAACGTATGGCCGTCCACCGGATAGAAGGCATGAACCACGGCGTATGAACGGAGTTCGGGATGACGGTCGTGCAACATATAGGCAATCTTTCCCGTGGCCGGATCGAAACGTCCGACCCCGCCGGTCACACTGGCCCAATAACGGCCTTCGCTGTCTTCGTACAAAGCACGGGATATGTTCTGGTTAGGGTCTTGTTCCCAATTCACCGTAGAACGGAGAAGGTTGCGAACCTGTCCGCCCTCGATGCAATAAAAACCGTGAAGGAAGGTACCCACCCATATACGTCCGCCCTTGTCCTTAAAAACGGAAAGGCAAATGTCATTCGGTTCGGCCTTGAATACTTGCTCCATCGCACCAGTAGACGGCCGGAAACGGAAGAGGCCGAAAACGCCTCCGATAAGTACAGACCCGTCGGCATCCTCCAGAAAGCACCGGATGCTCTCGCTGGTGACGGACGAATAGCGGTTCACGGTGTGACCGAGAGAGAACTTCTGCATGCTGGGATGGTAATAACACAAGCCCTGAAAAAGGGTGCCCACCCATATACCCCCGTTCCGGTCGGAAAATACCGTATAAATATCGTTTTCCAATGTCCCTCCGTCGGTCAGTTCCAGTGCAGGAAGTGTGGTCACCTCGAACGTCCGGGCATCGATGATGCGGAGGCCGGATTTGGACGTGCCGACCCACACATTGCCGTCCCGGTCCAAATCCATGCACGTGAAGAAGTTGGAAAGTCCGCTTATGCCGCATGCCTCCTTCCAAGTGCGTTCCATGCGATTGTAGAAGAATAGTCCGTTGTTGTACATCAGCCAGATGTTTCCTTGGGCATCCGGATGCAGGTATATACGGTCGGTAAGCCTGTTGATGACATGCAGGAAACGTGTCTCTTGCGACACGAACTCGGCCGAAGAGTAGTCCCAGTAGCGAATCAGTCCGCTTTCATATACAATCCAACAGAGGTTCTTGTATTGCGTCATTTCCACCGGTACGCCGTATTTCCGGGTAAATTCACTGCCACCATCCTCTATGGTGCGCAAACGCCCCTGTTCCACGTCGTAGAAGGAGACGGTATTGTCTTCGGTCACGAACCAATAATTCTTGTAATCGTCTATGAACAGGTTCTTCAGCCGCCGGTTTATTCCCATGGAAGCCAACACCTCGGAGACGGAATAATCATATTGCCCGCTCTTCATGTCGAGCAAAAGCAGGTAGCCCAACTCTTTGAGCCACATCCGTCCTTCGCGGTCGTAATACTCTTTGGGCGGACGGTCGTATGCCCAAATGTATTTACGTGTCTTGTCATATGGGAATCGGTCGAACGTGGCACCGTTGTAAATGTTCAGAATGAAACCAGTCTTGATGGCGATGCAACCTTCTTCCGTCATCGTCAGGCTGCGGATTTGTCCGTCCGAAAGTCCGTCCGAAGCATCAATAAGACGGAATTTGTATTGACGGTCTTGTGCGTGGAGGCACGAGGCCAACAATAGGAACAACATCGGAACGACTGTCCTTATGGCACGCTTTCCTGCTTTTCGTTTTACGGTATCCATGGCTTTTCTTTCAAATAACAAATGATGATTAGACAAAGATAGGCAATCGGCACCACTTGACGTAGGATATTTTGGTTCAAAATATAGGTTGTTTTGTTGCATTGTGCTGAATCGGCCGTCTTTTTCGGACATTTTCCCACACGCCGTGGCTAGAAAAACATCCTTCAGGCGCATTTGGTTCAGAACGACATAAAAGATGCTTTTTTTCATCCGTCCCCGTACGGTATTTACCTGCTAACTTTGCCACGGTTCATTAAAAACATTTACCATGAAGAAAAGATACTTGATAGTCATGACGCTGTGCAGTTCGTTATGGCTGAATGCACAAAACTTCATCCATCCCGGCATGTTGCATACGCAGGCCGACCTGGACCGGACAAAAGCCAAGGTAGAAGCCGGCGAGGAGCCTTGGGCTTCCGCTTACAGGAAACTACTGACCAGCCCGCATGTCAGTTTGGACTGGAAGGCTGCTCCGGTCGAGAAAATCGTACGCGGAGGCCGGACGATTTGGGAACCCGACCCGGACAATTACCAGTTGGCTTACCGGGATGCCGCCACGGCTTACCAATGTGCGTTGGTCTGGCACATATCCGGCGATAAGGCGTATGCAGACAAGTCCGTCCAAATCCTTAATGCTTGGGCCAAGACCTGCAAGAAGGTGAGCGGAGACACGAATGCCTGTCTGGCATATGGGCTGTATGGCTACCAGTTTGCCAACGCTGCCGAACTGATGCGCGACTATCCGGGATGGGATGCCACGGACTTCGGACGATTCAAAGAATGGATGCTGAAAGTGTGGTACCACGGGGTAATCGGTTTCCTGCAAGGACGCAACGGGACACAAGACGACCATTATTGGTCGAATTGGGGCTTGTGCAACGTGCTGTGTGCGATGAGCATCGGTATATTGTGCGATGATGTCTTCATCTACAACCAAGCCACGGAGTATTATAAGTATATGGAAGACCACCGTTATGGCGAGTCGCTGCATCATTTGGTCTGGAAACTTCATCCGGACGAACGCGGTCCCTTCGGCTATTTCGGGCAGATGCAGGAATCCAACCGCGACCAAGGGCATGCTGCCATGGCGCTTGCGTTGGCCGCAGACCTTTGCGGCACGGGGCGAAACCAAGGCGATGACTTTTATGCCCTGAAGGACGACCGTATCGTATGTGGGTTTGAATACGTCAACGCCTATAATTCCGGAGTGGACGACTTGCCGAACAGTCCTTATACGAATTGTGACGGGACTTTCATGAGTATGGGAGACGGAGGACGGGGAACCAACCGTCCGGCTCAAGCCCGTATCGTGAATTACTATGAAAACATACGAGGCATAGAGGTGCCTTACTCCAGAAAGATGCTCGAAATGAACGAAAACGGTATAGACGCAGGAGGCGGATTCGGCGGAGGGAACAGCGGCGGATACGACCATTTGGGTTTCAGTACCCTGATGTGTACGCTCGACCCGTTGGAGGACAAGACTAAAGTCCCCACGGTCCTGAGTGGAAAAATCGCGTATGAAGGCCATGAAATCGACCGGCCTGACGTGAACTGTATCCCCAAAGGGGCGACCGTGACCCTGACGGCCCTATTGCCGGACGGAGAAACGGATACCGGTAAATGGGCATGGGACGATGACCCGGCATGCACTTCTTCCACACGTGACATCGTGTTGGACACTTCGCGTACCTTCCGTGTGCATTATACCAATGAAAAAGGCGTGAGCAACACGCAGTTGTTCGCCCTTCATGTGGAAGGGGAGGGATGGACCGGTAACTTTACTCCTTATTATAAAATGAACGGTACCACGGGAACAGACACGTTGATTTACGTGAAGAAATATGATGAACTGACATTTGGGATGGAGTATATTGATACTCCTGTGCGTGAATGGAAGTGGGAAAAAAGTACCAATGGGCAGAATTGGAATGCACTGAGCCACAACGAAAATCTGATGACGCAGCCGAGCGTTTCATCGAATGCTTATTACCGGGTGACAATGACCAATCAGGCCGGTGCCCGATTACAACAAACGTTCCGCGTGGAGGTGTCGGAAATAGACCCGTTCATTGCGTATGGCGACGGTAAAAACTATAGCGGGACGACCTTGGCCGTGCCACGCCACACAGCCGTGTCTTTGTACGCCTCGCCGAACTCCCTGCTCGCCCAGTCAGCCAACTCCACACGCATTTACAAGTGGATGCTCGACAAAGACACCATACAAGCCGACACATTGACTTTCCACCTGAACGATTTGGGCGGAAAAGTGGCCGATCTGAATGATACTTTGTGTGTCGGAGTGTTGGACACCTGCATGGAATACACGTTGATGTTCCACCGCGTTTCACAAACAGGCTCAAAAGCCGAAACCGTTTTGCATTTCAACCTGCCGGTATATGAGACCAATACGTTCGAACCGCAAGCCAAAGACAGTTTTTATATTAAAGACCCGCAAACCGGCCGGTATTTGAGGAATACGGATGCCACGTTCACCGGTCTGGACGAAACCGACGACCAGTCTTTTTTGTGGAGGATACGTCCCATGCCACTTTATGGAGACCGTTACATGTTTGTCAGCCAAACGGATAACAATAAACATTTGTCTGACGAGGGGACACTGACTACAAAGAATGATTATTCCAAACATTCTTTCAATCTCTTCCGCAAATATTCGGATGAAGACCTGTATGCCATCGGTCTTTCTTCGACCGCAGGCTCAGGTTTTCTCGAAACCGATGCCGACGACCCAGCCTTAAGCGTAACTAAAGGAAGCGTGTTTTCGGAATTTCCTTTCGTCATAATCCGGAAAGTACAACCGAACGACCCTGACGGTATCAAAGACTGTCGGAACGAAACAGAGTATACCGTAAATCCCATCGTCAGCTATTCCTGCCACGGGCAAGAGTTGTACTTGAAGAGCAAAGAAGCCGGAATATTACGTATTTACTCGTTATCCGGCGTGCTTCTGCAAACGGAAACCTGCGAAATGGGTGACAACCATATACGTCTCCTCTTTCGGAACAAGGGGATATGTATCGGATTATACGCTACTTCTACGGACAAACGCCAGTCCATTAAAATTACAAGAAATAGCGTCATATAGAAAAATTGTTCATAAGTTGCTCGCATCAAACTGATGCGGTAGGTATGAGTTTTGCCCCTAAGGTAGAGATTGCTTTCAGATAATAACGACAAAAAACGACCGATTCCCTTATGAACATACATAAAGAATAGACCTGTGCAATGGATGCACAGGTCTATTTCTTTAATTATTGCAATCAAATGGATTTGAATCAATCTTCGATGGCAGCCTGCGCCGCTATTAATAACAGCTGCTTTTGAGGTACTTGTGAATTGTTATACAACAATTTGACAACAGCGTCTTTTTACTCGATTATCTCATATTTTTCTATTGCAATTATTGTTTTTGTCCATTTATCGAAGGACTCATCATCCGCAACCTGCACATAACGCCCGTTAAGGGCAAAAAGAAAGGCTACAATCGACGAAAATGCAAAAAACAATACTTTTATCGTCTGCGTGATTTGAGTGCGTGTAAATCGCTTATTTGAGTTTGTTTCTATCATGTTTATCTATTAGCCATTTTTTTATCAGAGGTTTTATGGAAAAGAAAAGACCGATACCTACAAGAAACCCAAAGTTCATTAGCATTTGTCCTAATTTTATGTTGCACCATTCCTCAACAAGTGCCATTACCAATGACACTCCAAGCATACATGCAATTAACGATGCTACTAATACGATGTAATAAATTGTTTTTTTCATTGCTACCAATCTGTTTCGTTATCTTTTTTCTCATTAGAATTATCCCAACCAAGTCCTGGTACATAGTCTATTACTTCTTCGTGTCCATTAACTATGTGTTTTAATTGACTATAATGTTCATCTTCTACACACCAGGTACATAGTGCTTTGATATGTTCTTTAGTCAATAGAGTAGTGTCTATAAACTCAATAGACTTATAGTAATTGTTTCCTGTAGCATCTGTTATCTGCATACCAAGTACGCATCTTTTCTTTATGTGTAAAATTCCTTGAGAGTCCAAGTACACATATTTCCCAATCAAGTGTCCCTTATCCTCTTTATTGGCATTGTTACTACAACTGACAGCAAGTAACGAAAGAATGAAAAAGAGTAGTTTCTTCTCCATTACTTGCCCTCCATCATCTTTTCATAAACCTTAATCAATCTCTCTTTCTCTGCGAGCAACTCTTCCAAATGCTTCACACGCTCTGCAAGAATAGCATCTGTACCTACAGATACATTGCCCATCATTGAAGCTGGGCTAAAATCTCCATTCGTTTCAACTGTATTATTTGATAGTTTTGATACATCGTCATCAAAAAATATTCGTATGTCTGCTTTCAATAAAAATGCAATCTTTTCTAAGTCGGCAGCTTGAATTTTGTTGTTCCGAATGCATCTATGCAAGTTTTGCTCGCTCATACCAACATCAGTAGCAAGTTTCTTTAGTCCGCCACCTCTGTTTTCGCTTAATTTCCTAATAACTTCCAAGTTCATGACTAACAAGTATTTATATTGTTCGACTAAAATTTATTTTCGCATACACTAAATTTTATGACGAAAATATTTGTTCGCCACGAATAAATATATTAGCTTTGCACCATAAAGTTAAACATTAAACTTCAAACGACCGAAGATATGGCTAAAAAAAAGACGATTACAGGCGAATTAGAGCCTATGAAAATCGGAGAGAGCAAGGAGTTTCCTGCATCACTCTGTACAACTGCAAGAAGTATGGCGAGTATGCTCGGTTTCAAGTGGAACAGAGTGTACAAGACAGAAACCGACCGTGAAAGACGTGTTGTCATTGTCAAACGAATAAGTTAATCAACCATGTACACATTCATCGACAATTGGTGCGGCGACCATTACGAATTTTCCACCCTCCGTGAAGCGAAAAAAGAAGCAAAGAATCACACTTGCGGATTCCCTGTTTACATCTACAAAGGTTCTCAAATCGTGGCGATTGTACCACCGAAAGAAAATCCGTTACCATAACCATTAAAAACGAAATTATATGAAATCATCAGTAAAAAACAATCTCAAACATAGGATTGAACAGGCAGAAGATTATCTGGATGACCACTTGGAAAATATCACGAACATAACCCAGATTGTGCTGACAGGCATCATGTTTTTATGTGTCATCGCAGGTGGAATCGCACATCTCGTAATGGGAAACCTTTCACTTATCGGCATTCTTGTCGTAGCACTTTTTGTCTATCTCGTTTGGCAGATGTGCAAAATTGCGTGGACTGAGTATCAACAGGATAAAAAGTAAAAACTATGACAACCCTCGATTTCTCCGACAAATCAGTAACCTATGACACCTTTGTCCACGATGTGGCAAGTTCGGTGGTTCGTATGCTTTCAGAGGCACACAACGACCCCGAAATAATCAGTCAACGACAAGCATATGAAATGTTCGGGCGTGGAAATGTTGACAGATGGCGCAGACAGGGAAAGATTGAGCCTTGCAAACGTCCCGGAAAAGTGGAGTATCGCACGGCGGAGTTGAGAGCCTTGCAGAAAACCCGACAGGATTATTTCAAATAACAAGATAAGGGAGTGTAGCTCAGCGGATAGAGCGGCGGTGTACACCCGAATGGCCAAGATGCAGCAGGTCGCAGGTTCAAATCCTGCCACTCCCTCAACATAACAAACTGTATTAATAACTTAAAGTATTATCATTATGAGCAATGCAATCTCATTAGCGAAAGAATTGCAGTCAATGAAAGCCATTGATGTGATACGCAACGAACGTGTGCGGAGTCAGTTCATCAGCGTGTACAACTCCATTTGGAAAGAAGGAGGCGAACAGGTGTATGAACGTGAAGCTATTTATTTTAATCAACAGTTGCGTGACAAACAGAACCTCCGTGAGTGTTCCGGCGCATCCATCTTCTATGCCTTTATAGACATTGCTGTTAAGGGGCTGACACTTGCAACGGGCGCACAGGCTCTTTGCTACCTCATCCCTCGTTCTGTCAAGGTCGGCACAGACCAAAGCGGAAAGGATATATGGGAGAAAGTTTGCAACCTCACCATTTCAGGGTATGGAGAGTTGGTACTTCGTAAGAATGCCGGGCAGATACGACATGCGGATAATCCGGTAATTGTGTACGAGGGTGACACCTTTCAATATGGCGAACAAAATGGTCAAAAGATTGTGAACTACATGTCGGCTTTTCCTCGCAGGTCAAACAAGATTATCGCCTGTTTCCTGAAGATTACACGTGCTGACGGAACTATAGACTATTCTGTGATGACGGAGCAGGATTGGATGCGTCTTAAAGGCTATTCCGACAAGCAGAACACCTACTACGATTCAAAAAAAGGTCAGTACGTAACTAAATCCAATGAACTTTACAGTAAGGATGGACAGATTGATACGGGCTTCTTGATGGCAAAATGCGTAAAACACGCTTTCAAGACCTATCCGAAACTTAATATCGGACGTGGTACTTCGCTTGAAACAGAAATTATCGAGCAACAACCTACCGATTTTGACCCATACGGAGGAGTGGAAGCCAATGGACAATCTGAACAACAAGAACAGCACTTTGCACCGGCACCGGATATGTCTGCAGGAGTAACCATCGACCCTGCACAGCAATCAGATAACGATGGTGATGATACTTTCTAAACCTCTACCACTATGTCACAGGAAACAACATTCGGCGAAAGCCAATTGGCAATCATAAAGCAGGAGAACATTCAGACCATCGTATCTGCTGCTCCCCAATCATATCAAGACAACAAACTCTCTCGTGACAATTGTACGAGAGCGGGACAAGTCCTCCTTGAAACAATACAGGCACAGGGCATGACAGACGAACTCGACCAACAGGCAGCGGTTTTCATTGAGAAAGCACGTAAGACTGTCCGCAAGATGAACGAACGCCGTTCACCTGTAACCAAACTCTTTGACGATATACGCCGTGAGTTCACGGTAATGGAGAATGCCATAGACCCGACTAAAGTCGATACGATTCCATTCAAGTTGCAGCAGCTCCGCAACCAGTATGCAGCAAAGAAACGTGCTGAAGAGGAAGAACGCCGCCGCAAAGAATATGAACGCCAACAGGCGGAAGCGGCCCGTACCAAAATGAAGCAGGACATTGAGGATGATTTCAATGCGCAATTCACGGCATTCCTCAATCAGACAATCAACTGGCTCAGCCAGCAGGACAATAGCGTGACACTCAATAACTATCAGACAGTGTACGATTCGGTAAAGGACTATGCTACAGAATTACCTGCGGATTGGCTGTTCAATCTTCACACACTTATCCGCATTCCAGCCGGAGTGTCGGTAGATGAGCTGCGCAAGGTGGAGATTGAAACGAAAGAACGTCTTGCCAAGAAATTCAAGGAAATGTATTCATGCGAAGTACAGGACAACAAGGATTTCATATTGGACCGCTTGCCGTCTAAAAAGGCAAATCTTGAGCGTATCGCGCAATCTAATGCCGCCGAAGCTGCACGTATCAAGGCGGAAATGGAAGCTCGTCAGCGCAAGGAGGCAGAAGAAAAGGAAGCCGAACGCAAACGCAAGGAAGAGGAAGAAAAGCAAAAAACTGAAATGGCACGTCAGCAGTCCGAAATGGAAACTCTGTTCGGTCAGCAATCCATCATGCAACAAGGCTATCAGCCCAAAGTTAAAGTTGCTCAAAAAATAAATCTTCTCAACCCTGAAGGCATTTTGCCGATACTCTCCATGTGGTGGAGCAAGGAGGGATGTCAACTTTCAGTGGATGAACTCTCCAAGATATTCAAGAAGCAGATTGCATTCTGTGAGAAACTTGCCAAAGAGGGCGTGTTCATCAGTGATGAGAGTGTAGAGTATGTAGAAGATGTAAAAGCCAAGTAATCATGTACGAAAGCGGATACTACCCACCCGGAGCAGAATATGACCCGCGTGCCCCGTGGAACGAGAAAGAACCTAATATGGTTAAGTGTGAATCCTGTAACGGCAAAGGTTATCATTGGTATGCCTATAATATTGAAACAGACAAGGAAACAGAATGCACTGAAGAAACGTGGCTTTGTCTGCCCGAAACAGAAGAAGTGGCCGAAGCCAAGAGACAACACTATTGCCGAGGCGAAAAAGAAGCCTGTGAAGTGTGCGGTGGTATCGGTGAAATTGAATACGAAGAAGACTACGAACCCGATTACGATGACTATTATGAGTAACCCGGATACATATTACAGCAGAAGTGAGGTCAGCAACTCTGACCTCACTGAACTGAAAAACATTCTGCACCCACGTATGCAATACGGAGATAAGGAGGCCGCGTTTCGGTTTGGTTCTCTGGTTGATGCGATTATCACGGAACCGGCTCGGGTGGACTATTATCACCTTACGGTAGATGATGTGCAATATACTGATGACGAGTTCCGTCACGCACAGGAAATGCATAAATCCCTCCGTATGGAGGCACGTAAAGATGCATTTCTCGCCAAGGTTCTTGAATGTGCTGAAACGCAACGGTTCATGGTGGGCAGGTCACAACCATTCACATATTGCGATTTTCAGTTCTCTCTTGATACCCGGTGCAAATGGGATTGGTGGCTCGGTTCGTTTGGTGGAGACCTTAAAACTACATTTGCCTCTACTGAGCAGCAGTTTGAGGAAGCAGTTGATTTCTTCGATTGGGATAGAAGCCGTGCCTGGTATATGGACATCGCTCATTCCGACCATGATTTTATCTACGCTATCAGTAAGAAGAACTGCCGTGTGTTTAAAAAATTCATCAACCGTTACGATGAGGTTTACAGACGTGGACGAGAGAAATATGAAGAACTGGCATTCCAGTTTTGGTGTCTAACCCCTCAAACTTAAACTTATGGATATATTCTGCAAAGTAACCCCTTGCGGTCTTGTGCCGCTCCACAACAGCGACCTTGATTTGAAGAAACGGCTTCGTGTCGGTTCTGTTGTCAGGTGCAAAGTGAGTAACCCTCGAAACTACGAGCATCATAAAAAGTTCTTTGCACTGGTTCGGCTCACGTTCGACAATCTTCCGCTCCCTTTGGTTGAAAAATGGAACATACGCAACGAATACGATATGCTGCGCCGGTTCAAACGTGATTTAGGATATTTCACCAATACAATCAACGAATACGGAGAGCATGAGATAGAATACCTTTCAATTTCTTTTGCCGCTATGGAGCAGCACGAATTTGAGCAGTTCTACAATCAGTGCATCGACCTCGTGCTGTTCAAGTACATAAAAGGAATAGACAAACAGGATTTAATAACAGAGATAGAGAACTTTAAATAATGAGCAACATACTGAAACATAACCTTCGTGTCGAACCTTACGAGTATCAGCGTGAGGGAATCTGCTTCGGGTTAGAGCATAAGCGCATAATCATCGGTGATGAGCCGGGTTTGGGAAAGACATTGCAGTCTATTGGCATTGTCGATACTGCCAATGCTTATCCCTGCCTTGTCATTTGTCCGTCATCATTGAAAATCAATTGGCAGCGCGAGTTCGAAAAGTTCACGGACAAATCAGCCCTTGTGCTTGACAACAATGTGCGTACAACTTGGGGTTATCTTCTCTCAATGGGAGTTCATCAGGTCGCCATAGTCAATTATGAAAGCCTGCGTAAGTTTTTTGTATGGGACATCCGAGGAGGAAAGCAGTTTCGGTTGAAGGATGTTGTTTTCAATCCGCAGATACAGGCGTTCAAGTCCATAATCATAGATGAAAGCCATCGTGTCAAAGACCCGTCAGCACAACAGACAATCTTCACAAAAGGGTTGTCCGTAGGTAAGGACTGGTGCATTCTCCTGTCAGGTACTCCTGTGGTTAACCGTCCCGAAGATTTAATCGCACAGTTGTCCATCATGAACCGTTTGGGCGAGTTTGGTGGGCGTGCCAAGTTCATTGCTGATTATTGTACCGACCCTAAAGACAAGACTGCCGAACCTGCTGTTCCTCTTTCCGAACTGTCAAGACAGTTATACGATACATGTATGATACGCAGAGAGAAAGCAAAAGTGCTTCCCCAATTGCCTGACAAGACAAGGGTGGATTTGTATATTGAGATTTCAAACGACAAGGAATACAATCTTGCAGCCGAAGACCTTGCCGCTTACTTGCAGGAATACACAGAGTGTACAGATTGGGAAATACGCCGTAAAATGCGCATGGAGGCTCTTGTCAAGTTTATGACCTTGCGCTCTTTGGCCACAAAAGGAAAGATTGCACAGGCGGTTGATTTTATCCGAACATTCCTTGATAGCGGAAAGAAACTCATTGTATTCTGTTCGCTACACGAGGTTGTGGATGAATTGCAAAAGGTATTCCCCCGTGCCGTTACGGTTACAGGGCGTGATAGAGCAGTAAACAAACAGGCTTCGGTTGACGCTTTTCAGAACAATCCCAATGTGCAGCTTATTATCTGTTCCATTAAAGCTGCCGGTGTCGGACTTACGCTGACAGCAGCGTCCGATGTGGCATTCATCGAACTGGCTTGGACGTATGCCGATTGCTGTCAATGCGAAGACCGTGCTCACCGTATCGGGCAGAAAGACAATGTAACCTGTTACTATCTGCTTGGTCGTGGCACTATCGACCATACGATATACCGCCTCATCCATCGCAAAAAATCCATTGCCAACGAGATTATGAATGCTGACGATGAAATCCCAACCGATGAAATGTATTTCAATGAGTTGGTAAAATCATTCTTAAACACTTCGGGGTGATGGATATTTGTAAAACAGATATGCAGAAGATTATCAAGTATCTCGATGACGCTGCCAAGGTATATGACACTCTCCCCGGACAACGCAACACGTGCCGGGCATGGGTTATCAGACAACATATAAAAAAGTTACAAAAGAAATTATTCACTATTAATCAAAAAAGAAATGATAAAGACTGACATCGTTGATTATATCGTCAACAACACGACTTTGAGTCGTTCACAGGCAATTAACGCTACCGACAGCGTGATAGAGGCTATAAGCCATTCACTCATCAAAGGCGAAAGTGTGTTTATCCGTGGTTTCGCTACCATCAAGGCGATTGTTACAGCCCCTAAAAAGGCTCGTAATATCAACAAAGGAACGGCTGTTACTATTCCGGCTCAACATTCCGCTAAACTCGTGTTAAGCAAAGATTTAAAAGAACGTATGAATAAAAAATAATTAGTAGTATGGTAGAAACAAGAAAGAATGAAATACGCTACGTAACTTCCGACCCATCAAAAATGTTAAATAAATACCTTGCCAAACGAGTTATTAAGACATGGGAGGAGTCTTTTATTGACGAAGACACTGGCGAAACAGTCAATATTGAACGGAATGAAGTATTGTTTGAGCGTGGCACACTCATAGACCAAGATATTCTTGCGAAAATACGTTTCAGTATGGAAGCTGACGGTATCAAGGAAGTGGAAGTCAGCAATCAGAACAGATTGGCTTTTGAACTTGAAAATAATTTTATGTATCCTTTTATATCTCAAGTTGAGATAGGAGACAAGAAACACAAATTCCTGCTATACGCAACAGGACTTGATAATTCGCTCGATATATTAAAAGACTATATTGAATTGAATTACAAGAACGGATTCAGAATCATAATGGCAAAAGAATTTGATTCTTGTATTATCATTACTGATAACCTGAAAGAGTTTACTGCCGATGATGCTTCCATTGCATATTTAAAAAATGAAATATCAATGGATGAATATGTTGAAAAAGTTGGTACTGAAGAGTGTGAGGAATCCAAGCCGGAAGACAATAAGTTCTACCAAATAGAAACGACCATCACTTTTGATGAAGAACAGCATGAACAAACATTCGTTGTACATACATTCAACGTTGATAGAGCTATGATGCTTATTTCTCATTATCTCAAAGTTAAGGAGGATGAATGTGAAAAGAATGCTATCAAACATGGGCATGTCTATAATAAAAGGGAAATTCATACAGCAATCGAAGCTGTAAAGGCTATTCCTGTGGGGCGTTTTATTCCACGTGAGTTTTCAATGGCATATATGTAAAAATACAGCTATGAAGAAAACAACTTTTGATGAAATGATGTCCCGGATGAAAAAGGAATCCGGGCATCGTAAACGTCCATCGGATGAAGAACATCGCATACAATGCACATGTGTACGGTGGTTTTCCCTCCAATATCCACGACTTGACGGCAGGTTGTTCGCTGTTCCAAACGGTGGCAGACGCGATGCCGTCACGGCAGCAAAACTAAGAGCCGAGGGAGTTGTGGCAGGGGTGGCAGACCTCATCCTGTTAAAGAGCAACCGTGATTACGGAGCATTGCTCATCGAAATGAAAACCATCAAAGGCAGACAGAGCGAGAGCCAAAAGAAATGGCAAAAGACTGTATGCTTCAATGAGGAATACAAATATGTGGTGTGTCGCTCCTTTGACGATTTCAAACGAGAGGTGGACGACTACTTAAAAAACGAATATTAATTGATATGTCGCCTATGGCACGGACTATAAAGAAAGGTCTTGACTATTTCCCGATGGACATAGATATATTCAACGACCTTAAAATAAGGAAACTAATCAAGTATCAAGGTGGAAAATCCATAACGGTATATGCTCTGCTGCTCTGTAATATCTACAAGAATGGGTATTATATGAAGTGGGATAAAGAGTTGCCTTTCATTTGCTCGGAACTGACGGGATTTGAGGAGGCATATATATCGGAAGTAATCAAAACCTGCCTGACACTGGGGTTGTTTTCAAAAGGACTGTTCGATGCGGATGGAGTGCTTACATCAAAAGGTATTCAAGAACGGTATAGTCGTATCTGTATTCAATGCCGCAGGGTATGCGACATTTCTGATTATTGTCTGCTTGAATCGAAAGTGAGAAAGACTCTAAGCAGCAAGGCAAAACAACAGAAACCGAAGAATACTGCTACTGCCCAACAAGACACACAACCCCATTATGAACCATATTCACTAACGCTTGACCAAGAAATTGAAGAACTGAAAGGCGATGAATGTTGGCTTGACCAATTACAGGTCATTCATCACATGGAAATTTCTATGCTCCGCAACAGATTGGATGATTTTCGGGTGCAATGTCTGGCGGATGGAAAAGAGAGAGGACATCAATCATTGCAGGATGCCAAACAGCATTTCAATTCATGGTTACGAATAGTGAATAAAAACAAGACGAAAGATGATAAAGATAGGAGCACAGGACGAAATCAGCGTAGAGGCAATGTTCTCTCGGCTGATGAGCAGAAAACGTACGGCGACTCGTTTTAGACTGCCATATACCGCCAAACAGGTTTATGCAATGCTCTATGCAGCTTGTCAAGTGGAGGTTGTTAATAGGCATCGGGAGTTCGTTGTTACTGACGAATACAAGAAACATCTTTGGGACATTTCACAATGGCTGACATCAAAAGATTCAACATTCGGACTGTTCCTTTGCGGTGGAGCCGGTAATGGAAAGACAACCATTCTCCGTGCCTTGCAAAATCTCACAAACTACTTGCGTAGCGATGAGTCATATACCAGTAGGCAGGATGATTATCCCGCACGTGGCTATACCTTCATCACTGCGAAAGACCTTGTACTGCTTGCCAAGGCATACAACAATCCCACTCGTGAGAACGAGAGTGAGGTGTACCGGTACAAAAAATTACGCAGCATTGAGATACTGGCGATTGATGACCTTGGGCAAGAACCCAAGGAGAGCATTCACTATGGCGACTTCGTTACGGCGGCTATGGATATTATCTCTTATCGTTATGAGGAACAATTCTGCACTTTGGTGTCATCTAATCTTTCTGCTACCGAGATTGCCACTTACTACGATGAACGTATTGCTGACCGATTCCGTGAAATGATGCATATCGTAAATTTCAGTACGGAACAATCATTTAGAAAATTAAAATCAAACAAATAGAAACTATGAACAAAGATTACACTTACTGTTCGGGCGTTACCTGCCCCATACGAAACGAGTGCAAAAGATATTTGCCTGACCCTCCCGATGTACCGCTATGGTGGATACCACCTGCCTACAAAGAGAATCTTAAACAGTGTCCTCACTTTGAAAAGACTTATAGAAATAACAATAGTAAGGTAAGTAATGAAAGTAATCGTAACATTTAGCGGAGGTAAAGATAGTCTTGCATCATTACTCTGGGTACGCAATAATCTGACGAAAGATTTCATCACTGTCTTTTGCGATACAGGTTGGGAACATCCGTTGACCTATAAATACATCGAAGAAATACGGGAGCAACTTGGATTAAATCTCGTTATCGTCAAGTCGAAGAAGTTTAACGGCATGGCAGATTTGACGAAAAAGAAATCACGTTGGCCGTCTTCACAACGGAGGTTCTGCACATCAGAACTGAAAACCATTCCGATGATTGACTACATACTCGATGAGGTGAACGATGACATTCTGATGATACAGGGCATACGTGCAGCAGAAAGTGCCAAACGTGCTGAAATGTCAAAGCAATGCACGTACTTCAAATATTATGTTCAGCCATACGGTAAGGACAAACACGGAAAAGATAAATTCCACACCTACCGCCGTAAAGATGTATTGGCATTCCGGGAGAAACATTCAGATGACCTGTTGCGCCCGGTATTCGATTGGTCGGCACAGCAAGTGATTGACTATATACTTGAAAATGGAGTACAGCCCAATCCGCTTTATCGGATGGGGTACAAGCGTGTAGGCTGTTATCCTTGCGTGATGGCTTCGCAACAGGACATTTACAATATCAGTGTTCAAGACCCAGACAGAATAAATCACATTGCAAACCTCGAACAACAATTCAACAGTAGTTTTTTTGGACCCGATAAAATTTCATCGAAGCATTATAAGGGTAGCTATCCACTGATTGGTGATGTTGTCCGATATGTACAAGGTAAACATTCCATGGGGTCGTTATTCGAGGATGACGATGTGGCAACAAGCTGCATGAGTTATTACGGATTATGTGAATGATAAAGGAAGACTTATGAACAGGAAAGAAATCATACGAACCATCAGAGCCTTTAAGAAGATTCTGAAAAAGGCGTCCCTCCAAACCGTATGTAAGTGCAGTTTTTGGGATATTCATGAAAAGCGATATACAGCCCATGAAATAGCCGCTCGTTTTTTACGGATGAAAGGCTATGCTGTGCGAATTGAGATAGATGATAACGTGAGAAATCCCTCTTATTGTTTCGGATACATTCGCTTCTATCGCTATGTAACAATCAGTTTAAACTAATAATCAAGACAAGAACAATGGAGTTTAAATCAAAAATATGTACAAATCGTGAGCAGTCTAAAAGGTTGCTTGCTTTGGGCTTGAAGCCCGAAACAGCAGATATGGTATATCATTATACAAAGAGTAGAGTTCCTGCATTGGAATGGGAGTTGCAAACCAAGCCGCCAACATCAAGAGGTAAGTTTTGGACACCCCAAAGAATAGCAAAGTTAGCATTTCCTTTTCATAAGCATCCAGATGGAACATCGATGACCGGTGAAGAGGTGTTCGATGAATTGTGGGGAAAGGATGTTCCTGCCTGGAGCCTTAGCCGTTTGTTGGAATTGATTCCTAAATGCATCAAACAAAGTAACAGACCAAATGCCGACTTAAAAATAGACACCGATAATCAATATTGGTTCATTAGCTATGAAGAGCTTGGATTTGACATAAAACACCAAATAATGAACTCTGATTTATTTGAATCCATTATTTCCATGATTGATTGGCTGATTGACAACGGACACTTTAATAAAGATTATTTATTATGAACTTATTATACATTGACTTGTTTTGTGGTGCAGGAGGAACATCTACGGGTGTCAATTCTGCACGAATATCTGGCGAACAATGTGCTACTGTTATTGCCTGTGTTAATCACGACAAGAACGCTATTGCTTCACACGCTGCCAATCACCCCGAAGCGATGCACTTTACGGAGGATATTCGTACTCTCGAACTATCGCCACTTGTAAAGCATCTGCAAAGCTGTCGCAGTCAGTATCCCGATGCGTTGGTCGTTCTATGGGCATCGTTGGAGTGTACTAATTTCAGTAAGGCGAAGGGCGGTATGCCTCGTGATGCAGATAGCCGCACACTCGCAGAACACCTTTTCCGTTATATCGAGGCTATCAATCCCGATTATATTCAGATAGAGAATGTAGAGGAGTTTATGTCGTGGGGCGATGTGGACGAAAACGGCAAGCCTGTTTCAATGGATAAGGGCAAGAGTTACACACGTTGGGTACGCAATGTGAAGAAGTACGGCTATAACTTTGATTTCCGCATACTCAATGCTGCCGATTATGGTGCGTACACCTCACGCAAACGATTCTTTGGTATCTTTGCCAAGAAAGGTTTGCCTATCACGTTCCCCGAAGCCACACACAGCAAGGAGGGTGCAACATCGCTCTTTGGCTCGTTAGAAAAGTGGAGACCTGTACGTGAGTGCCTTGACTTCGATGATGAGGGAGATAGCATATTTGGACGTAAGAAACCGCTTGTTGAGGCTACATTGGAGCGCATATATGCTGGGTTGATAAAGTTTGTTGCAGGTGGCAAAGATGCGTTTCTTGTCAAGTACAATTCCGTTAATAAAAAGACAGGAAAGCATATACCTCCGTCCATTGATGAACCTTGCCCTACTGTTGCTACACAAAATCGCCTCGGATTGGCAAAGGTTACGTTCCTGTCAAAACAGTTCAGCGGCGACCCGATGAGCAAGAATGTGTCTGTTGATGCTCCTGCAGGAACAATTACCTGCAAAGACCACCACGCATTTATATCAGCGTATTATGGTAATGGGCATAACCATTCTGTTGATGATGCTTCACCGACGCTAACAACAAAGGACCGACTTTCTCTTATACAGACAGAGCGGTTTATTGATATGCAGTACGGCAACGGCAAAGCCTCATCAGTAGAAGACCCTGCCAATACAGTAACTACAAATCCGAAGTTCAACCTTGTGTCTGTTAAGAGGCATTATCTTCTAAACCCACAATACAAGTCAGCAGGAGGCTCTGTCGATAAACCATGCTTCACGCTCATCGCTCGAATGGATAAAATGCCACCATATTTGATTGCTACGGAGAGTGGCGATGTAGATGTGATAGTGTATGACACCGACAGCCCAATGACAGCTAAAATAAAGGAATTTATGGCACTATACGGTATTATAGACATAAAGATGCGTATGCTCAAAGTTCCCGAACTTAAAAAGATTATGGGATTCCCCGAAAATTATGTGTTGGTAGGGACACAAGCGGAGCAAAAGAAATACATCGGCAATGCTGTTGAGGTTACTATCGCACGTCGTTGGTGTGAGTCCCTTTGTGCAAAACTCAAAGAACATTTCAAAAAAGCCGCTTGATATGGACGCTAAAACATTCTTCACGAAGGTTGCCCTTATGCGTAAGGCTCAAAAGGAGTATTTCAAGACACGAAACCAAACAGCCCTACGGAATAGCAAGGCTCTCGAAGCCGAGATTGACAAAGAGATTGAGCGTGTGAATAACATTATTGGTATAAAACAGCCCAAGCAGACTAAATTATTCAATGATTAAAATCGAAAAGTTATGTATTCTACAGTATTAAAAGAAATTATGGCATTTTTACTCGGACGAAAGTATTATGCAAATATAATAGCAACAAGAGGTACAACGAAACAAGAAATTTGTTCCTACATCTTCGCTACAAAAGAAGCCGCTGAGCGGCATCGGGATGAAATTGAAACAACTCTGTCATTCCGGTATATCGAAACTATTTCGTTCCGTTCCCGAAAAGTCAGTTTGGAAGCGACAGTTAAAAGTTAAACCATCCGTGCACCCGTTCACTATTTATCTTTGAGCTATGATTTTCAAGAAAGTAAAAAAATGGTGGCAGTCACTTCGGTACTACGTCATTGCCGACCCTGCCGACAACTCTGTAACACTCTCAAAAGTGTTGTTCAATCATATCAAGAACGAAGCCTTTGGGAGTGATGAGGCTCGCGTGTTTGTGTTTAAAATTACGGATTCAGGATGCTTCGGGTTCATGACAAACCCAAGCATCGAGCAACCTACGCAAATGTGCAATATTCAGTACAATGGGAAATACCGTTGTATCGGTTTTGAAACACTCTGTCCGTCTGTTGGGCAAATCTTATATACATACGGATTAAATGCTTCACAGTGTGTCAAATTATCCGTTTCCGTATGCCGTACAGGGCAGGGTAAAGTTTACTATCAAATAGAACGACCCCATGCAAAGCATATTAGGAAATACACGAAAGGCTGATATTACTTTCCACGACAATGGACGTATCAATATATCTGCCAGAGTGTCCAAGTTATTGGAATTGTCACATGGTGATGTAATTGATATAATGGACGGACAGGGTGAAATATATCTGTATGTCAAGCACCGTGTGCCGGTTGTCGGTAGGCACGAGGGGATGGTATTCCGTTCCAATAAGAACGGAAATCATTGTATAGCCTCATCCGTGATGCTCTGCCGTTACATAATTACAAGGTGCGGAGGAAGTGGAAAGGTACGGTTGTGTTGTGGGACTCCTGTAGAATTGCAACACTACGGGAAAGCATTGCCGATTATAATTAAATACATATTGTGATATGATTAAAGAGATTAAATACAATGGTTATACCGCCAATCCGTCCGACTACGCATGTCCGGACGGAGATTTGGCAACATCAATAGGCGTTATTCCCGAAGATGGTTCACTTAAATATATATTGCCACCATCTGAGGTGTTCCGGCTTGAAAGTGGGGCATCTGTCATGTATATCCATGAAACGGCAAACATAAAACATTACATCATCTTCAAAAACAATGCGATTAGTTGGTGGGACGGCACAGATGAGCATGAACAGGTATCTCTTCGTACATTCAAAGAGATATACCAAATAAATGCCATTGGAAACACACTTCTCGTTTTGTCGGAAGATGGTATGCATTATTTCCTATGGAAAGGAAATGACGATGGGTATTTGTACCTCGGTACTAAAATTCCCGAATGCCCTTTGTCATTTGGTTTGCAAGGGGAAATGGTTCGCACGGATGAGTTCTCCATATCATTTGATGCCATTAACGAAGGTAGTATTTGGAATGAATTTTCAGATAGTAATAAAACACGAATAACAGACCAAGTACTTGCACATGTAAACAAGTTTATTGCAGAGAGGTCAACCAATAAAGGAAAATTCCTTTTCCCGTTCTTTGTCCGATACGCCTATCGCCTATACGATGGAACTTTGACAATGCATTCTGCCCCTATTCTGATGATTGCTTCATCTGACCTCGCACCGCAGGTTTTTTGGACGCACCTAACAGGAAAGGGGAAATATACGGATGCACAGCTGCGTGTATGCGGAATGCTACACGACCTTGACTATGCAGTCATTCATAATTCACGGCTTGAAATGATTAAGAATTGGAGAGATATTGTTCGCTCGGTAGATGTTTTTGTTTCAAAACCGATTTATACATACGACCAAAACGGGAAATGCACACGGTTTGCTCAATCAGAAAGTTATAATTCTTATTGCGTATGCAAGCATACCAATCAGGCTGCATCAACTTCAAAATACCCTCTTCGTTATCAGCGTCATACATTCAATAAGCTGTATGCTTTTACTTTTGACCCGAACGGATTGACATATCCTGCCGGACGTTTGATGATTCCTCGTAGGAGCATTGATGATGTCAAAGAGGATATTCGCTCCACATCACAGTTCTATTTACTTGAGAGTATTCCTGTAGAGCAGCTTACAACGGCACGGACAAAATTGGTTGTTGAGGAAGACTATTTGCAGTCACTTGTCACTCGTGAGGTTATGACGGACGATTATGATAGCCATGATAAATTGTTGCCTAATTATTCATTTGTGTATAACTCAAGGCTCAATCTTGCCAATATCAGGAAAGAACTATATGACTTATATAATATTGGGGCAATGATACCATATACCAATGGTTATGTCGCAATCTGGAATGGAATGCCACCTACTCAAATGGATGGGACGATGGGGGCGACCGTTTACTTTTACATAAAGCAGGATGGCCGGGACATTGTGGTTAGTGGAGAATCATATCAGGTTTCATTTTATAGTCCTCCTTTCTTATTTTTGTTCTATCCCAATATAAACGCATATAAAGCAGTCATTGTAACTCATTATGGCGTTCCTATGTATTATGAGGTCACGTTGGAACAACATAAATTCCTCAATGGTTCTTTCTATTTTGCCGGTTGGGAAAATCCGAAAGAAGGTAGTAGCAGCTATCCAACTACAAGCCCATTGGCGGAAAGAATAATTGATTTGCCCAACAAAATATATACATCGGAAGTGAACAACCCGTTTCATTTTCCGGTACTCGGCATCAATACGGTTGGAACAGGAACTATTCTCGGCATTTGCGCTGCTGTGAAAGCATTGTCTGAGGGTCAGTTTGGACAGTTTCCTCTTTATGCCTTTACTACGGAAGGAGTATGGGCATTGGAAGTGTCTGCTACAGGAACATACTCTGCCAAACAACCGATTACTCGTGATGTGGTCATTAATCCCGACAGCATTACCCAGATTGACACTGCCGTCCTGTTTGCTACCGATAGAGGTATTATGCACATCAGCGGCTCGTCCACACAATGTATATCCGACATCCTGAATACGGAGGATTTATTCAGCATTGCCGACCTGCCTAAGTCTGATGCGTTGATAAACATCTTCAACGAAAAATCCAATGAAAGCGAAAAGATTACACTCGCAGACATCACGCTGTTGCCGTTCAACGAATTTCTACGAGGTTGCCGTATGGTGTATGACTATACCCACCAACACATCATCGTATATAACAGTGCAGTGCGTTATGCTTATGTTTTCTCTTTGAAGTCGAAATTGTGGGGTATGATGTATTCCGATATTGTGGCAAATGTCAATTCCTATCCCGAAGCCTTTGCCATGGCAGAAGGTTCGAGATTGGTCGATTTCTCCAAGTCCGATGCAGAGAATATAACAGCTCTCATTATTACTCGTCCGTTCAAGATGGACGCACCCGATTCGTTCAAGACTATAAATACGATTATACAGCGTGGTATGTTCCACTCGACCCATATCCGGCAGGTGCTGTATGGTTCAAACGACCTCATGCATTGGCACGTTGTATGGAGCAGCGTGGATAAAAATATGCGAGGCTTCCGGGGGACACCCTATAAAGCCTACCGTCTTGCTCTTGTCTGCCGTTTTGATAAAGCGGAAAGCATATACGGATGTACCGTGGCGTTCGAGCCGCGTATGACAAACCAAGTACGATAGTTTTCAGGTAAAACAGATTGTTTATAAAGGAGAAAGAGCCGGGATGCGTGATGCACCTCGGCTCTTGTCTATTAAAACGGCTTGCATTTCCGTCTTATCTTGCCTTTCCTTGATACAAGCGATGTCTGTATCTTGCTTTTCAGTTCTTTGAATTTTCCCTCCCAATTCGCCTGACTACCTGGATTGGTGATGCTCATCCAATCGGCAAGCACCCTGCATACAAGATATTCATGTATCAGATGATTTAGTAACTGCACGGTCGTCATTGAAAAGCCAACCGGCAAATTCAGTACAATATCGTATGCTTCAGGAGCAGTCAGTACATTATCGAAATTTTCTTGCGTCTCGCCTATTTCCGTTTTTGTATAGGGAAAAAGCATTTCCACACATTCGGCATGGGCAAGATTCAGTACCCTTGTTACCCGGTCGATATTTCCTTTCTGACCGATGTCGAATACCTGATGCCGGGCGTGTACATCGTCTGTTTTCATGATGTCGCCCTCAACAAACGAATAGTTCTCGGCATCATATATCAGTTCCGACCGTTTGAATGTCAGCGTTACAGATTTACTCTGTAGCTGATTATCACTACAGCAATACATTATCAACTATATGTAGGGCGTTCAGGGCGACTGCGTTTATACAAAGCACGCTTCACATTCTCTAACGATACTCCTGAATGGGAAATATAGGTTTCTGCATCCTCCTTGTTTGTAATGGCGAACCAATCTCCAAGAGCCATGTCCACAAGGTAAGAATGTATGCCGTTTCCCAATGCGTCTGCCGATGAGTTGTTGTAGTTGCTTGGCAGCTCAAACGAAAGTTCAAGCACTCCGTCATTGTCAATCTGTTCGGCAATTAGGTTATCGCTCGTGGTTTTGTCTTCCGACAGATACTCTCCGAGCAGACTTTTCAAAGCCGAGAAAGCGTTGGCCAAGGAACGGCGGATTTGGTAGCTATTCTCATCATCATCACTTGCTTGCATGTTCGAGGCAGCTTCGTATGTCTTTTTGCCTTCTGCCTCTCGTGCCTGTCCTGTCAAGTATGCCTTATTCTGAATGTCATAGATAAGTTCTTTAACTTGTTGCGTGACGGTCAATGTCTTTTTATTCTCTGCCATAATACATTTATTTAATTGTTACTCGTATCGTATGTAGGGCGCATTGGCTTTTTCTTGAAAAACGCTTTGCGCATGATGTCTTCCAAATAGGTGGCGGCTTCCGAAGCATATCCGGTTGCTTCACTCTTGTTGGTAAATGTGTACCATTTGGCCGTAATGTTCATCACGAAGAATGATAATAGGCTGCGTTGCATACTGGCAGTCAGACTGTCATCGAATGCTGTTGATAGACCTAATGTCAAAGAATACTCACCGTTCGTTTCTTCCTCCGATATAAGTACCTTTTTCAAACTGTTGCAAACCATATTCTTGCACTCGTTCCAAAAGCGTTCAAGGATGGATTTATCCTCTTCGGTGGTTGAAATGGTCTCGTAGGCATGTTCATCGTCCATCTTTGCCCCTGTGTATTCCGTAGTCTTTGCCACTTCCTCATACACGGTTTCTTTATTTATTGTCAATACTATTTCCATATTCAAAAACTAAATAGATTATATGATATACCTACACCAACGTAGGGGGCGAACTGTGGCGTTCCTCTCAAAGTCATCCCGTAGCCCACCTGTATGCCGATGCTCCATCGCTTTGTCTTCGGGCGTTTGGTTATGGTCATGGTTTCGTGCGGCATACGTAATATCAGGCTGTCAAGACTTGCATTGTACCCGCTCACGTATGCTGTATAGGTGTCGCCCTCATATTTGGTTTGCGTGATGGGTACCTGCACCTCTACACTGTCGGCTGAAATCTTTTCGCCCATATCCTCGAAATGGTCTTTGTTTAGGAAATTCACTTCCTCATCATCGGGAACGCTTTTGCAGAAATTTTGTACACTATCCTGCAATATTTGGGGCTTTTCGGGAAATTTCTGTACGCTTTTTGGCAATTTAGGAACGCTTACAGGCAATTTTGCCGTAATGCTACCAAGCGGCTTTTCTTCTTTCGGGGCAGGTTGGTGGTAAGCGATAGTATCAAATATCGTTACCCTCATCGTGTCCGGCACAGGCGTTCCGCTTTTGTCGCCGATGATACCCCTGCCGCCGTTCCACAGAACAGAGCCGATAAGCAGCACCAACAGCACGCACAACAATATGTTTTTAGTCCTTTCCATACTTGTAATCCCAATCCATCAATGCTGCAACGTGAGTTCGCACAATAGCATCACGCCCCTTGTCTGAAGTAAGGTAAGCTACATCCTGTTCATTGTCCATGAAAAAGTTTTCCGTAAGGACGGCGGGGCATTTTGTTTTGCGTAGGATATAGAAAGCCTCTTCCCAGTCAGGGTCACCGTCCGATAAATCCTTACGGATTGTAAGTCCGGCAAAATTCTTTTCCGCTTCGGCATACAGCATGGTGGCAAGTTCATCGCTCTTGGTTTTGCCTTTGCTTGTGTAGGCACTCCAACCACGAGCCTTTCCCCATTCACCGTTTTTCGATGCGTTGCAATGAATGGAAACAAGCACCACATTCTCTGCGCCAAAACGTCCGCAAATCTCATTCACACGCCTTACTCGTTCTTCAAGGGGTATGTCTTCGCTTTCGGTTACAATGCGTTCCGCATCAATGCCCAAAAATTTCAACTCTCCCTCGATGCTTTTTGCTATTTCTCGTGCGTAGCTGTATTCTCTGAACTTACCGTCAGGACTACGCTTTCCCGTAGTATTCTCGCCATGTCCGTTGTCAATCAATATCTTCATGCTTGGTAATTTATTGGGTTAGTATTCGCTTGGTGGAATCCTGTCTGCACAACCGTGTTTGTTGCATTTTCTAAATTCCAGTGCCTGATTCTGAACGGCAAGCTCGCTGTTCTTTTCGCTTAGTTCGCGGATAGTGTCGCGATATTTGGTTATCTCAGTATAAAGGTGGTCAATCTTTGCGTCCAGTTCGGCAACCCGCTTTTCTTTCTTCTCGTACAATTCTTTCCACTCCGCAGCATAAGCTGTGATGTTGTCTGCCTCGGTTTTTTTCGCCTCGGCATCTGCTTTTTTTGTCTTGCTTTTAATCAATAGTAAGGGCAATATCACTAACGTGATGAGAGAACCGATAACTTGTATAATCGTGCTTAATTGCTCCATATCAAAGTTCCTCCAATTAAACATCCCAAGCAAACCCCGGCTATCGTTAAACCGAAATCAATCCAATCCCATTTGCTGCCATGCGCCTTGTCTTTGTACTCCAATGCAGTTGCTGCCAATACTCCGGCATACATTGCAGTAAACCAACCGAATGCAAAAATGCCGATAATCAGTCCTCCAATGAGGTGTTTCCATCTGTTGCTCATTCCGAGCCAATCAATAAACTTTTTCATTGTCATCGCTATTTTAAATTAAACATAGTCCAATCCACACTGTCTTTTTCCCTCCATCCGTCCTGAACGGTCTTTATCACATAGGCACACACCGATTGGGAGAACGCAATAAAATCATCTGCATTCTCGAAAGTATGATAGATGGGCGTGCCATCTTCCTGTTCGTTGATTTTTAGGGTAAGCGGATAAGGGATGTTCTCACTACGCTCTATAGCGGAAAAGTTCAGTTGGTTCTCGGTAGAAAGGTATATCTGCTTCTTGTTCCAGACAAAACCGTTTATAATCTTCTCCTCCGTTGTCTTGTTTATAGCGGACACAACAATCTCCTTGACCTCGGAAAGTGTAGGCTTGCGGTTGAATGTATGCCTGTATTCCCAACCGCTTTCACTCTTTTCATCGTCTTTCCAAAAGCCAAAAAACAATATCCACTTGGAGCGTCCTGTACGCACAAGACAATCCTGCCGCTGCTTTGTGCCGTAAATCTTTTCCATTTTTGTGAGTTTTGATTTCAGGCAAAAATAGCGGAATCCAAGTGGATTAATATGTTATCCTTTTACCGTCAGGTAAAATTGTATTTTCTCTTTCCTCCGTCAAATACCTCGCATTTGAGAACCGTTTCAAATGGGAAACCATCTTCAATGTCGCTGATTTGGTCAAGAATGCCTTTCATCTCAACAGAAGCTGTAAAGAACTTTCCCCATTCTTGGGTTGTAGGATTGCGGAAAGATACAAGATAACGGTCTTCTCCTTCTTTGGTATCTATACCCGTTTCAAAATCATGTATCTCAATTGGTATATTTACGATGTCACTCAATCTCATTACTTTGCCGGGAAAGCGTTTCTTTCCGTCAGCAGGAGTATATGTAACTCCCATTTCTGAAAATTTCTTCATTTTCTTGTTTGTAAGTATATAAAACAAATGTTTGCAATCAGCATGGCAAGCCATTCCTTTGAATGAGCCTATGATTTCCTGCCTCCTTTTGCGTGATTTGACTTTGGCAAGATTCCTGGCAGCATTCTGTTTCGTCCGTTTCCTTAGCAAGGAATAGTCACCGAAATTCACATAACCCAAAGCATCCATGCCGGATGAAATGGGGGCGACTTTCTCGCTGGGCTTGATGGTCAGTCCAAGTTTGGCACTTTCTTCATGTAGGCAATTCCTTAGTCTCCACAACTCCTTTTTGCTCTCGCCGAGGATAAAGGTGTCATCACAAAAACGGAAATAATATGCCGCACCGTGCTGTTCTATCATCGCATGGTCGAGGTCATTTAGATACAGGTTGCCGAAAAACTGGGAGGAACGAAGTCCCTTGCTGATACCGGCGTCCGCATCGGGATATAATACTTTGACAAAATTCTCCAATATCGGCAGCAAAATCGGGTCGGCAATGTATTTTCTGATTTTGTCTATCAATATGCTATGAACGATATGGTCATAGTAGCCTTGATAGTCTGATTGATAGAAGTATTTCAGGTTTGGATTTGCTTTCATTGCGGCTTGAATGGCATGAAACAAACCTTGCGGCCCTCTTCCCTTGATGGAAGCTGCAGTTGTCTCTATCAGAATGGAAGTAAGTTTTTCCTCTATGATTTCCATAATGGCATTACTGCCCATCCTTTCAAAGACAGCAGGGGCTTGGACTGTCCGTATTTTAGGACCGTCTTTCGTTTCAAAGGATTTTAGCGTGTTGACTCGGAAAATTCCATTTCCTATCTGTTCTTTCATTTTTGCAAGTATGGTATCTCGATTGAGTACATATCGTACTTGGCGTGCTGTGTACTTCTTTCCATCAATTAAGACAGAGTTCCTTTTTTCTGCTTCGGTAGAGGATTGGCTGAGGTTTGACAGCACACGCTTGAATGACGACAATAGGTTTTCTTCCGTTATTATTTCGGGGATGAGGTTGTATAAAGGATAACTGACCGAAGGTGTTCCCCCGGTCAGTCCTATAAAATTGTCCGTATCATCATAGACCGCCTTCCGGTCCCGTGAGGAGGATATGAAACCCTCCTCACTTGTGGTTAAAGATATGTTCCGGCTTTCCATAAATAATATATTATAATGCTTTTGCCGAGGCGCGAACCCCTCGGAGAATATAATTGCCCAACTCGTAGGCGTATAGGGTCTCCGATTAGTTAACCATCAGAATTTGAGCCGACCACCGTAGTTCGTGTTCGAGTTCGAAGATGCGTTGTTCGCGTTCGCATAAGCGAGACCGGAGTTCGCATTCGAGTTGTTGCCAGACCGAAGAACACAGCGGCGCGCGGGGTTGTCTGCCTTTATGTATCAAATGGCGAATTTCCCTAAACCTACTATTTCAAGGTTGATACTCATTCCCATTGCACGAAATACTTTTCTGATTGTCTGTATGGTAAGATTGCTTCCTTTCTCAATGCGAGAAATCTGCGCTTTCTTAACTCCAATCATTTCGCCAAGCTGTTCCTGAGTGATGTTTCTTGATTCACGGGCTTGTTTGATTGCCTCACCAATCAAGAACGCATCAACCTTTGCTTCATATTCGTCACGTCTTGGAGTTCCTTTAACCCCAATTACGCTGTCCAGCATTTCTTCGTGAGTGTAAAGTTTCATATCTTCTGCTTTTTATCGTTAAAATACTGTTTTCTAATATTCTCTGCCTTATCAATTTCTTTTGATGGGGTCTTCTGCGTTTTCTTTATAAAGCCGTGAGTGGCAATTACCAAAGTGTCCTCTTCTGTATCCCAAAATGCCAAAAGCCGATAACAGATGCCATTGTAAAGCGTTCTGAACTCCCAAATATCCGTACCTTCCAATTTCTTAAAAAGTTCTTTGTCTATGACAACTCTGCTTTTGAAGATATTATAAGCGATTTTATCTTGTACCTTCTCTGGCAAAGAATGGATAAATTCATAAGCTTCTTCTGTATAAACTATTTTGAATCTCGTTTCCATTATTAACTTGATTTCCTTTTGCAAAGGTAATAAATAGTTTACATATAAAGAAACTTTTTGCTGCCTTTTTACATGAATGATTTATAATCGACTCGCTTCGCGAGAATAAAGAAAGAGGGAGCAGCCTTACGGCTCTCCCTCTGACGCTTTTTACAAACTCACGAGTTCCGCTCTATTCTATAATGACGAATTTTCCGCGGAAGGCGAGCCGACCACCGCAGCCCGCGCTCGAGCCCGAAGATGCGTGGGCCGCGCCCGCATAAGCGA
>PPYE01046558.1_pt1 | contig 34975 bp, 42 predicted proteins | sample 1559881 | NCBI WGS metagenome assembly PPYE01 (sample SAMN08240022, study PRJNA423297) | Human gut metagenome, whole genome shotgun sequencing project.
GCCATCTGATCAATAGACAACCAGACTGTATCACCATCAAAAGTAGTTTCAACTTTCGTCAGACCATCCTCTGTCGTATAAATAATCATATCTGCTTTTTCTTTATCCATAAATTAATTTTCCTCCAAAATCAGATATATTATCAACGTGAACGAATCACTATAGCAAAATCATCCTTTCTCATCTTTACCATTTATAATACGGTAGTAATCATCCATATCCACACTGAGTTTTACCGTGGTATCTGGTTTTCGGTTGCTCAAGAGACACACAGTCTCCACATGCACCGTCTGTTGAGTGTTCTGTTTTTAAATCCTTGTACAGCTTTGTACATTCTCAAATAGCCTATAAAATCAAGTATTTTTTAATAGTTCAGACTTTACCGCCTTGTGCGTTCTTGTGTTGTATGTCTGCAATGGTGGCAAGTCGGTGGCAATGCCACCACTGAACCGCTTTAATATAGTTTGTCCTCATCATACTGGGGTTCTTTCTGCCTTTTTCCGGTCTTGATACATTTTTCTATTTCCTCAATAATTTCCTGATCTGATTTTTCAAATCCGATATAGAAGAAATACCGTTCTCCAAAATGCTGTTCATATTGGTTCAACGCTTTTGTTAATTCCATATCATGCACCCCTTATCATTTCCTGTCTGAAAAGAACTCTTTCCAGTATGGATTTTCTTCATCAAATATTTTCTTCTGTTCAGGTGTCAGTGCATGCGGGTAATCTCGAAACATATTAAACTGTGTTTTCCTGTCAAAAGAAAACACCCATTCACCAATCTTATCAAGATTATCCAACCACCATATTTTATCATCAAAATTGTTTTTATACCAACTATTTTTCATAGTCTTCTTAAAATCTACACCTGTATTTTTCTTTCCAACCATTCAATTTCTGCTTTCAATTCATCTATTTTAGTTTGTATATCCTGCCCATCATATGCCCGAATCAATTTATCTATTACATCAGAAATATTTTCTGCCTTTTGTGAAGTAACACCGTAGACTTCACATAACATGTCATGCTCTGCCCATGTATAACAAATCTTTTCATATGATTTTTTATTCTGATCTTCGAGAGTTTCTAAATTCTTTTTCTTTTCTTCTAACAAAGTCTTATACTGGGTTTCAATTCCATCTCTAAATCTCTTATAATCTGTTGTTTTCAAATCTGCCATATTAAACACCTTTCATTTTCCGTAAATTTATATCTATATATTATCATGCTATAATATTGCTGACAACTCATATAACGGTGATATAGGTAATAAAAAAGCAAAGGTGTATACTTCTTTACCTTTGCTTTTTCAGATGTTATATAATTGCTATTTCTTTGATGATGCCATTTTAAACAAGTTCTTACCCATTGTTATATAATACTGCATTCTACTTTTATTAAGCGGTGTAATATTCCACCAAGGGCATATTTCTCCCAAATTATCAACTTTTTCAGTTTTGTTATTTTTATACAAATCCCATGTAACATATTTAAGCAAATCTTCTTTTACCTCATCATCTAATGCTTGAAAATCATCAGATGCAATTATGTTTTCCATTTCACCAAATACTTTGGGAAACATATTAATATAATGCTCACATAATGTACATGCTGTATAACCGCAATTACACCCTACTATCATTCCTGCCAATAATAACAACTTTCCTATTATCCGCACATGATCACGATTATTATATACTTTAATTTTATTTATCAACTCTATTCCTGTTTCTACTTCTGAAATGTGACATATCTGATTTTTTTCTATATCTTCATCCTTAAAAGTGAATTCTTGAAATGTACCCAAATCCCCCTTTGCTGTTAAATATAATTGTTTTATTTTATCTTCATGAATAAATACCGGATAAGCAGCTGTAATAAATTTAACCGCTTTCAAATCATTTGCAGCCGCTCTACCAACCTTTTTTATTGGTGCAACAATTACTGCACTTTGTTGCTGTAATTTTAAACTGGTAATTTTTCTTAATCGTTTCAATAGTCTTGCACCATCAGCAATATTATTTTCTGCGTCTTTAAAACCATGATATTGGTCAACAGATACCATAACAACAGACCTTTCAGGATAATCACATAATTTTTGTAGTTCTTCCAATGCTTTTAAAAATTCTGCTATATTTGGTGTCCTTCCATTGGTTATCACAAATATAAAACCTACTTTAATCTTTTTTTCTTTGATGTTTTCAACGATTTTATTCACTCCATGTGTATTCATAGAAGGTTCACCACCCGTTATAAATAAACAGTTAATTCTTTTCACCAATTCAAAAAGACGATCTATATTTTCATCGTTTAAATCCAGTGTTTCTGATTCACCTCTAAAACAATGTTTACAAGCCAAATTGCACTTTCTTGTCACTTCAATCCATAAAGAATCAACACAAATTTTTTCATTATCATTCATATTCTTCACCCTTTCAAAAAAAAGCTGAACCATCACCAAACGATTCAGCCTTATCATTTAAATTCTTGAATGGTTCAGGGTTACCCTTACCGCTTTTGTTCCCTTTTCTGTCTCTTCTGTTTCAAACTCTACCTGCTGCCCTATTTCCGGGTATTCTCCAATTTCAATATCAATTTCTGATATATGCACAAAAACATCTTTCTTTTCAGTTTTTATAAACCCATAGCCTTTTTCTTTATTGAAGTATTTGATTTTTCCTAACATTTTCTTTTCCTTTCCTTCTTACCAATTTTCATCATCAGGTATTAACTTATTCAATTCCGACTGCATCTGATTAGCCTTATCAGCTTCATTTTCAGGAATTTTATCTTTAATGGTTTCATAGTCAATATCAAGTACATCACAAATATACTGAATCGTCAGATCATCACCAAAAATCTGTGCCAGTGATAACAGGGTGTTGATTTGTACCTGTTGTTTCTGTGCTTCTGTAAGTTCATTCTGTTCATTTTCCTGTTCATTACTCATTACTTCGTGGGTGAACTCAAAATAAACATCTGTGATCTGATAATCTGTACCGTTCTGCTGATTGATTTCATCAATGCACACCGCTACGATCTTACGCAAGAACCGCTTGATATTCCTTTCAAGGTGTTTACATCTAAGATCAAGCAGTGAATAGGCTGCCTTGATTGCAATATTGGTTGTTGCTGATGTATCTTTCAGACCTGACAGATTCAGACCCATACCAAAACGATAGATGTTCTTTTCATCCAGTTCCAACTTAACCTTCCGGGCTTCATACGGTACATCTACTGTATGTACTTCAATACCACCATCTGAACCGACACCGACAATCTTTTTTGTCTTAAGATTCTGCTGCAATTCATCAAGGTTATCACCTTCAAACCCTTTGACCGCATACAATGGATGATCAAAGTCAATCAGGTTGTTGGAAAGACTGGATGCCATAAGGTCATAATCATCAATCAGGTCTTTTACTGCTTTCAGGTTGCTGAACTGTTTCTTGTTATTATCCAACCGGAAGAATGGCAAAAAACCAAGTGAATCAATATAAGTATTATCATCACCATCAACCTGATACAGTATATGTGGTCTTGGATTTACCTTGGCTTTATCGTCAAGCTGTATTTCCCCTTCATCTGTCTGAATATAATAAACAACCTGTTCATCATCCCAATCCATGATTTTCTTGATTCTGTGACCTTCCTTGTCAACCCGGTCAACATACCAGTAAATTACATGGTCTTTTCCGTCCTCTGCAAATCGTGCTTCTACTTCTACAACACCGATACTATCAGCACACGTGAATTTCAGCTTGTCAGTGCTGTCTTTCATAGCGTACATATAAGCAAAACCTTTTGTCTGACAGTCTGTAAGCGTTTCTGACAGTTCATCAATAAAATCATCGTTATTATTGAATCTTGCATCAAGTTCACTCTGTAGTTCAGGCACATCACTAAATACAAAACCATCTGAACCTGAAAGGGTGTACTGTGTACCCTGTTCTGTCAGTTCCTTGAAAAATGGGTGCGGTATTCTCACATTTGCCCGGCTTGTATCTTCCACAAGCTGACCATCAGAATTAAAATAAAATGTCCTATAGCCTTTAATATCGTGATTACCGTCAAAATAGCGTTCACCTGTTCTTGCAAAATGCTTTTTCATTGATGCAGCATCTTCATCAATGAACATTTTTATTTCTTCGACTGTAAGCAAATCACCACCCCTTTCTACTGAATTCTAGTAAATGTTCTACTGGTTCTTATACTATTTACCGCATTTTTTATAGCTTCTTTTCCCACCTTATCAGCTGCATCCCTTTCAATCGTTACCTGATCAATACGTTCTTTTGTTTCTTCATCAATAAAAATTTTTGATTTCAACAAATCTAAGATTGCATTTTTTTCATATAAATCAAGATTTGCCTGATGCATGGTATACGATTCATCTGGATGATTCAACCCGGCTGTGGCAGTAGTAACAAAAGTTTCAAAAATTCTCTTTTCTATCTTTCCCATTTGTCCGGCTTTGTGTAAAGCAATCTCATATTCCTGATCTAATTTCACTTTTGCATGATCAAATGAATGTGTGTTACGCTCTGACACATACTTGTTAATTACACGCAACATTGTAGGGTTATCTATAAAACGTGTAATTGCATCTGTAATTTCTTCTGCTGTCAATGGAAGTTCTGCTTTAATCAGATTCATAAAGTTCAGATCAATCCGGCTACCATCAGAAGCATAAAACTCTTTTACCTCTTTCATATAACCATCTTTCTGTTCCTGAATCTTACTTTTACAAATTGCCACTGCATCGGCTGTTTCCTGTTTAAAAGTTTCTACAATCTTCTGATACTCTTGCTGATAAGCAGTTTCTTTATAACTCCACCCTTTACTTCTAAGTTTCTTCTGTGATTCCTCATTTTTCATTAGTGCATCCTGAATACCAAAATAAGCACTGTTAATCACTTCTTTAGTTTTCTTGATATACTTTTCCAGTTCCATATTGTTCCACCTTTCTTTGATATATTTGTTATAAAGCAAGTATATCAAGATAGTTTCTATAAATCTTCTGACAATTCTTTAGAACATGACAGAAAAAAATAGAACGGTACTCTCATACCGCTCTACGTCCTATAATTCGCCAAATCTGACGTTCTGACAATCCAAATGTTTCAACCAATTCAGGAACACCAACACCGTTATAATATGCCTGACATATTGCCCTGTTTCTTTCCTGTTTGTCTTTTGGTGTACCTGCTGCCGGAAAATAAATTGTTTCTCCGGCAAGCATTACAGACATTTTTATATAAGTGTCTAGGTCAACCAAAGATTTCAATTTGTTCAGTGCTTGTTCATTCTTGCTGATAATATCACCTTCCTGTATATTCCGCTGCTCTATCGTTTCTTTCTTCTGTACCGTTTAACTGTTGGGGCATTCACAGACAATAGAATAATATCTATGTCTTTTAGTAGTTCTGAAAGCTGTAATTGGGTCATATAATGCTTTACAGTTGTACCACCAACAATATATTCAACTTTTAATTCTCCGGTCATGCTGACATCATCTGTACTCTCAAATGTGGTTGTACTTCTGATCTGTTTGTACATTCCCGGAATGCATCTGGGTATAACTCTTTTAGAAGTTTACCGTTCACCGTTCTCCGGTAAGACTTATCAATATAATTGATCTTGATTTTCACATTTTCCAATTTTTCAATCTGTTCTTTCTTCATAGTTTCCAGCAGTGTGGCTCTGATCTCTGATTCTTCATCTTCAACCTGTTGTTTCTTCTGTTGAATCTCATATAACTGATCCATTAACTGTTCAATCTGTTCACTGTTGTTCATTTGCTCTATCACCCACCTGTTTAAAAATTCTTCATTTCCCTGTTCAAATGCTTTTACTACTTCTTCATGCTTGGTATATATCCATGATCTTGACCGCCCCTTTTTTCATTCCGAACGTTCGTTATTTTTTCCGAACGTTCACCATCCCATTTATATGTGCTTTTCCATCTTCTGATAGTACCTGACGGAACATCAAGTTTTTCAGCAATATCCTTTAATTTCAAGCCTTGCCTATACAAGGCAAAGGCTTCATCAACTAATTTATTCTTTGCCTTTGGCAAGATTTTCACCTCTATTCGTTTGTTTTGAAAATCAACTCACTTATCATAAAATGTCTATTGTTATATCACAAATACGATCAGTGTTATGACTGGTCTGAACACGTTCAACAGAAGTATCAACCGTTTTGATTGTCTTTGACCGCTCAATTAGTTCTTCCTTACGTCTGATCATGTTTGTTATATACTCATTCTGATCAACCAATGATCTTAAATACTTTTCTGCACCTGTCACTTCTCATTTTTCTCCCATGTTATTATTTCTATTGTACACTCCGGTGGTATACTGTTTTCTATCTGTTGTGGGTTATCAAATGAAACAGCCATATTTAACGGTATTCGATTTGTATTTCTTAGTTCTGACATATTTATAGCTAATACATCCTGAACGTTCACATCACTCATAAAATCTACAAGAACCATACCTTTATATCCTTCAGGAATAATACAATCTCTTAATTTGTCCCAAAAATATACAGCTGAACCGCCAACAAAACGATAGTCAATTTTATACTTTCCTTCTTCAACATAATCAATGAAAATCAAATCAGGTTCAGTAATTGCCACTTGTACAGATTGCAGTTCTTTTTTCATCTTTTCTATTTTTTTCTTATAGTCTATTTTCATCGGTTCACACTTTCCAACATTTCATTAATGTTTTCCTGTTCAGCTTCAAGTTCAGCCATTTTTTGTAAAATCTCTGTTGTTTCCAATAATGCTTTACAGTTGGCAAATATCGCATTGATTGCATTTATTTTAATTTGTGCCCCTGTTTCCGGGTTCTCTACAATGTTCACTAATGTTTCACTGCATAATGATAATTTACTTTGCAGAAATCGAACTGTATCGGTCACACACTCTGACCGTCTTTTATTCAATTCAGCCTGAAAATTTTCATTTTTCAGATATTTATAGGCTGTATCTCTTGAAATTCCTGCTTTTTCTGCTGCCTTTTTTATTGTACTTTCTTCAAGCATTGCCTTTAAAAAAGCGGTTTGTTTCGTTGTCAAATAATCATCCTTTCTAATACTGGGGGCAAATTGTACGATTCTGTACGTTTTTGTAAGCCCCATTGTTACTTGTCATCAAAATAAAATAAAGCTGTATATGAGCCTTATATAATGTTTAAACTACTGGAATCTGTCGTTTATGCTGATCATTCCAAGATGGGTTAAAATCATTTATTTCTTCGTCCCATATAGGGAAAACAAAAACTGTGTTCCCGGTGTCAGCGTTCAGCCAGTCCAAAAACATATCATATACTTTTCTTGTCCGGTCTGCCGTGTCATAACGTGCAAGTTCGTGATAATTAAGTACAGAAGCATTTTCATGTTTTTCCGCTACGATCTGCAACAGGTTCAATGATGTTGTATTGATAGACCTGCCATCATCACCAATCTGAATAAATCCAATCATATCAACCGCAGCTGTCATTTCTCTACTTTGATCTGTTATAAATTTTTTCATATTCCCAACAACTCCTTTCTCTGTTCTTTGATAAATTTAATTTCTGCATCTGCATCACCTACCAACGAATAAAATTCTTTAAATATTGGTAGTAGCTTCATATACATTTCATCACTGCAAGTACATAGCTTTTCAGCAATATCCAATACAATCATGAACGTTTCTACTGTTTCCGGCTCTGCATTATTCAACAGAATAAACATTTTGTTCTGTCTTTCAACATATGGATGTTTTACAAGTGCTTCATAGTGATTCATAATTATATCTGTATTCTCCCTTCACACATTTTTCCTGTCTTAATATGATGTAAAGCCTTTTCTTTCATTGACTCTATCTGATCAAATGAATTTAAAAACATATTTACCCTGATACAGTTATCATTTGGTTCATGTATAAAGCACACACATTTATCAATATCTTCAATGTTGATTGTCCATTCAATTTTGTATTTTCTTATCATGTAATCTAAGACTTTACTCATATTTTTTTTACCTCTGTTTTTTTCTTCTAGCAGTTTCTAACAGTTCTATCAATAAAATAGATAATATCTATATTCTTTATATATTTTAACTTTTGTTTCATCTCAACATTTAATCTACATAAGAAGTTATTGATAACCGCTAGAAACCGCTAAACCGTTATAAATTCAATGTTTTTTCCGATAGGTCTAAATGCTAGTAACTGATAGTGAACCGTTAGGACAATAATGCAAAAATCTTTCTGTTCTTTCCATCTATCCATGTTTGTTTACTTACTGTTCCAAGTACCCGGTTAATCTGTTTTGAAAAAGTTAACTTACTACCTGCTTGCAGACCATTATCAGCACAAAACACCTGATACCTTGTAAAAACATCATCCGTCAATTCATTGATAATATTTTCTTTTCCCTGATCTTCAATGAATAACAGCACCGGGTTATTTTCAACTTCATATTCTGCAAGTTTTTCTTTCACCTGTGACGGAATCCGAAACGCTTTCTTTTCAAGCAGATCAGCAAGACCATCTAAAGCACACTGTATAAAATATTCCATGTGTTCAGCTTGTCCAAGTTTATACCTGATAGCCGGGTCATAGTCCGATGAATCCGCTGTAAATTTTCCATTTAATGGAATCAATAACAATCGTCTTTGCATTGCCCCGGTTCTGTCTTTCATTCGAGGTATATCATTTGCACTATAAATATGCATTGCGTAGGGTGTAAAGTTAATTGCCGGACTTCCCTTTTGTTCAGCCTTGACAACTTCCCCGGTTACCATTTTCTTCAATGTAGAAGTGTCTGCAATGTATTCACTTGAAATATCATCACCGATGTTTGCCAATTTTCCAAACATCATGATTGTACTGAATCGGTCTTTTAATTCTCCCATATCAACCGCTGAATAATTATCATTTCCAAGCATACTTTCAATCATATGCAGATATGTACTTTTTCCATTATGCTTATCACCAACCAATACTGCACATTTACCACCACCAATAGTTGCTGATCTGTATAAACAAGCACCTGCAACTTCTTCCAGTGAATACCTGATTTCCTGATCATCACAAGATAACCGATCAAGTACACTATCAACTAAATCTGATTTTGCATAAGGATTATAGTCCCAAGGTATTTTATTGGTTATAACAATTTCAGGGTTGAACGGTTCTAAACTATTGGTATCTATATTGTAAATACCGTTTCTGAATGCTATCAGATTCAAATTGTCCTGTTGTTTTTCTTCAATACATATGACATTCAAATATTTTAGAACTTCTTTCCTTTGGTTGTCCGTCAATGATGATATTTCTTGAAGCATTGCTCTTTCTATTGCTAAACTTCCCGGAACATAAACACCACTGTCATATATATGCAGCTGATCATTGATTTTCTTGATATAATATTGAGACCGGATATATTCAGCGAATTTATCATGCAAGAATTTATTCTTTACGAAAAACGACTGCTTTTTAAATGCTTCATCCCTTAAAATTACATCAAGTTCACTTTGTTCAATGGGTTCAGCCATTACATACTGATTTATAATTCTGATTGTTTCCCGGATAGCATCTTTATCCAATCCGGCATTCTGCAAAGTCAGTATATAGCTGAATAATGTACTGTTTCTTCCATCACCTTCTCCAAGATTTGTAAAATCTATTGTACATTTTGGAAGTGGTGTAAAATATTTTGGTATTTCCTGATAAGGTTGTTCACTGTAAATTGCTTTTCGTTCAGTTCCGTTGAATTTCAAGCACTCATAAGGCAATGAATAGCCGGGGTGAAAATCTACAACAATGCCACATGCAAGCATTACTCTATCAGCTTTCTTTAATGATGAATTGCCGTTGATCATTAAAACGTGTATACCTCTACCACCCTGTCTATCAGTCACATATGCACCAAGTTTTTCACCTTTTATGATATTCTGTAAGATATCACTATATGGCTGTTCATCAGCATCCATTAAAACAGTATTAGCATTCATTACACCGCTGAACCCTTCATATTGGTTTGCTTCTTGCAATGACATTATTTTCGGATTTCTTCCTGATTGATATTTTTGACCTTTTGCATTCTTTACAAATCCCTTATAAAGACCTGTTTCATCAAAGTCTATCATTTTCTCATCTCACCCCTTTCCATAAATTTTTATAAAATACATTCCTTTGGTTTTGGTTACATCTAAAAATTTTCACAGTGCTGCAACACCTCTAAATATTGATATACTTCTGATATTTTTCTTTGACTGAATCAGTAGCACCACTTTTATAAATCTTTCTGATATCACTAATTGTTTCGTCTTTCAGAATCTTCAACCAATCAATTAAATCTCTGCTGCTGTTGGCAAAGCTGCAACATTTACCATCAGCATATTCAATTCGGTATCTCATTTAATCACTCTCCAACTCAATAATATCTTGCACCTGAACATTTAAAGCCTTTGCAATTTTTCCGACAGTCTTAGTTCTTGGTTTTGTACTACCTGATACATATTTTGTTAAAGATACTCTGGAAATTCCTGCCAAAGTTGCTAAATCATCCATGTTTAAACAAGCATTAGCCATTGCAATTTGTAATCTCTGTTTATTTATTTTCACATTATCACCCCCTTTCTAAATCATTAGGAAAAACAAAGTACTGTGTCATCTCGTTTAGTACCTGTTCATTTGATAAGTTAATAATCTTGGTGTGGTTGTTGGTCAACCCTGAACTTTCACAATTTACTTATTCACTTTGCACCTGTTCAACTCTTATCCCTATTTTCAGTACATTTTACCGGGTTACTGTCTATACACATTGCTCAAACCGCTACTTTGAATCTTTTTCAGTTCATCACGGTAGGTCACCAACCTTTGCAATGCAGCCCCATACGCTTACCCTGTATTTCCTACTTGCTTTGCATTTCCTTTTAATCTAAGCTGTCCGTTTTTGTTATCTTTGATTACATTATAGTAATCTTAGCTTACTTTTGTCAATACTTTTTTATACTTTCGTGTAATCTCTGATAACTTTTATGTTGTAAATAATAATTGCTTATGATATTATCTATTTGAAAGGGGGAATCAAAAATAAAAGAAGAAAAAGATCGCATTCATGAATTGCGTACAACATTAAATTTAACTTTAGAAAAATTTGGAAAAAGATTAGGAGTCACTAAAGTAGCAATTTCTAATATAGAAAAAGGTAATAGAAATGTTACCGATCAGATGCGGAAATCTATTTGCCGTGAATACGGTGTTAATGAAATATGGCTAACATCCGGCACTGGGAAGATGTTTATATCTGATGAAATAAAAGAAATAGAAATATTTGAAAAATATTTCAAAACTTTAGGGTTTTCAATAGAGTATAACGTTACTAAATGGCATTATGAAAATCCTGACGAACCTAATCCTTCTGAAAAAATACAGATAGTTGACGATGCTGAATATATCATATCCAAAGGTGGAAAATCAGTAAATTTTACCCCAAAAGATTTTGATGAACTTCAAAGCAGAGCCAAAGAAACAATCGAAGGTATTTTTTATAAAAAACTTGCAGAATCCGAAAAATAAAAACATTTATTTCCTTTTAATCTAAGCTGTCCGGCTAGAAAATGAAAGGAAGTGCTATTTATGCAAGGTGGAGTAAGAAAAAGAGGTACAACATGGTCATATTATTTTGACCTTGGAAAAATTGACGGTAAAAGAAAGAAAAAAGAAAAGGGTGGATTCAGAACCAAGAAAGAAGCTGAACAGGCATTGACTGCTGCTATGAATGAATACAATAATGCCGGGACTGTATTTGAACCGACAGAAATAACGGTTGCTGATTACCTGAATCAGTGGTTTGATCTGTACTGTAAGACCAATCTGAAATATAACACCCAAGTAGGGTATTTAAGAATCATTCAAGGGCATCTAATTCCAAAATTTGGTATGTATAGATTAAAAGCAATCACTCCGGCAGTATTACAGGAATATGCAGTTGAACTTAAAATGAACGGTAATTCAAAAAGTCATTTAGTTGGTATTTTATCTGTATTCAGTGCAGCACTGAATTATGCAGTTGAACCAATGCACTATTTACAGTCTAACCCCATGCAATATGTGAAATTTCCAAAGGTTGAAAGAAAACCACGTGAACGAATTGTACTGACATTAGATGAATGGTGTAAAATTCGTGACAGATTTCAAAACACCCGGTACTATATACCTTTAATGATTGGATTTTATACAGGCTTACGAATATCAGAAACCTTTGGTCTTACTTGGGATGATATTGATTTTAATAAAAGAAAAATATCTGTAAATAAGCAGATTGTAAAACGTAACTTTGGGGCAGATGTAAGAAAGGTTGTTGAAAAGAAAGGTAAGAAAGAACAGCGTTCATCTTGGTACTTTACTACACCAAAAACCTTTACTTCCATTCGTGAAGTCCCTTTTGTTGAAACACTATATCAGGCATTGAAACAGGAAAAAGCTGAACAACTCAAGAATGAAATGAAGTATGGGGAATATTACACGATTCATGTTAAAAAGATTGAAACTGATGAAAAAGGTAATGACATGATCAGGGTTGTACCTATTCAAAAATGTGTTGAAAGTCCACTACAGCGTATCAGATTGGTGTGTATTGATGAAAACGGTCAGTATACTTCTACTGATTCATTTAAGTATTGCAGTAGGGTTATACACCATGAAATGCATCTTGCATTTGATTATCACAGCTTAAGGCACACCCACGCAACACTGTTAATTGAATCCGGTGCTGATGTTAAGAATGTTCAAACACGATTGGGACACACCAATATAGAAACTACATTGCAGACCTATGTGCATGATACAGAAAAAATGGCTGAACGTTCTGTTGATCTCTTTGAAAAAATCACACAAGCAAAAACGTCATAAATAAAAATATTGGGAGTGAATCCGCTGATTGTTCAGCGTGTTCACTCCCTTTTCTTTGTTCAGTGATGATTTTAAAAATTACGGTGGCAAATGGGTGGCAAATCGACTGAACCCTACTCATAAAACCCTGTAAAACCGCTTATCTACGTGATAATAAACAAACCGTTTCGACATGCACTGTTTCGCAAAATTGATCTACAGCAACCGCTTTCACCACTTCATATCCCCTTGCCTGGAACATCGCAAGATCTCTTGCCAAGCTTGTCACCTTACAAGAAATATATACAATTGTATCTACTCCATAATCCAAAATCTTCGGAAGTGCCTTTGGATGAATACCATCTCTTGGTGGATCTAATACAATTACATCTGGTTTTTCTTCTATATCATCAAGTACCTTGAATACATCACCTGCAATAAAGCGACAATTTTCCAAACCATTCCGTGCTGCATTCTCTTTTGCCGCCTCTACTGCTTCTTCGATAATCTCCACTCCGATCACTTCTTTTGCAACTGGTGCAAGTACCTGAGAAATTGTACCTGTTCCACTAAACAAGTCAAATACAGTCATATCATGGATATCTCCGATATAGTTTCTCACGATGGTATATAATACTTCTGCACCTCGAGAGTTAGGCTGGAAGAATGAAAATGGTGTGATTTTAAATTCCAGTCCAAGCAGGTTTTCATAGAAAAAGTCTTGTCCATAGAGAACTTTCGTCTCATCACTTTGTACTACATCTGACAGCGAATCATTTAATATATGGAGAATTCCTACGATTTTACCTTCTAACTGTAATGCCAGCAATTGTTCTACTAATGGTGTAAGATCATAATCCTCCTGTGTTGTAGTTACGAGATTGATTAATATTTCTCCTGTTGTATCACCACGACGAAGCAATAAATGACGCAAATATCCAATATGCTGCATTTTCTTATAATAGCTCGCACCTAACTTCTGGAAATATTCTAATACGCACATTAAAATCTTATTCATGTCCTGATGTACCAATTTGCAGTCTGATGCTGTTAATACATCATAAGTACTTCCTTTTTTATGAAGTCCCAGTGACAATGGTCCGTCCTTATATTCATCTCCAAATGAGAATTCCATCTTATTACGATAACCAAATTCTTTGGGGCTTGCCTTTACGCCTTCAAATGTAAATGTTTTTCCAGGTGCCATGGCCGATTCCAAAATTTCTCTGACCTGTTCCCCTTTCATCTGCATCTGATCTTCATAAGACATTGTCTGATACATGCATCCACCGCATGCCGGGAAAATGCTACAGACCGGAGTTCTTGTTTCTTTTTCTGATTTTTCTAAGACCTCCAGCAGCCTTCCTTCCGCATTACCGCTTTTAAATTTATTGACAATGAATTTAACTTTCTGTCCCGGAATTCCATTTTTTACAATTACATATCTGTCTTCTTCCGGCACGTATACTTTTCCTTTATTTGGAAATTCAACTTTTTCTATAATTCCTTCAAATATCTGTCCTTTTTTCATAACACTCTCTTTCTGGCAAAAAGAAACAGGGTGCGGTACCTTACCACCACATCCTGTCCTTATGTTTAGCCGTTACTGTTTACCTCTGATTTGATGTCTGATAACTTCAAATTCTTTCAAACTAATTAGATCTGATCCTCGTCACTGAAATAATCATCAAAATCATCATCGAAATCTTCGTCAAAATCTTCGAGATAATCTGGTGTAAAGAATCTGTATACTGCATAGGCAATACCTGCTACTGCTGCAACCGCACCGATAATTGCCAATGTCCAAAGGATTGCTTTACATGGTTTTTCTTCTTCCTTTTTGTTTAAAAGTTCTTTCAGTTTTGTCTCAGCAATTAACTCTTCTACTCTGTTCATATCTTACACGCCCTTTCCCTTTTCTTGGTAGAGTTCTTTTCTGATATTATAACACTATCATTTTCAGATTACTACTAAATTCATTGAAAAAATTCACAGAAAAACGAATAACTTTATTCTTCCTTTTTTAACTTTGCAAATGTAGCAAACATCTTCTTTACTCCGGCAGTATCAAATTCTACTGTCACTTCATAATCTCGTCCGCCTTCTACAATATCTTTTACAGTTCCTACACCAAATTTAATGTGTCTCACTCTGTCTCCGATTGTATAATCAAGGCCTTTTTCTTTTGTCACCGCCAATTGCTTTGCCCCCGTCATAAGAGGTGAAGCATATGTAGTAAATGGTTTTTGTGTAAATGCTTGTTTTGCCTGCTTAAATGCTGTTTGAACAGCAGAATCTTTTTCTTCTTTGACAGAAAACAGCTTCTCTTCTTTTTCTAGCAAATCTTCTGGTATTTCTTTCACGAATCTGGATACTCGATTATAATGTGTCTCTCCTCGTACCATACGCATTCTTGCGCAGCTCAGCACAAGCTCTTGTTCTGCACGTGTGATTCCTACATAACACAAACGTCTTTCTTCTTCCAGATCCTCCGGATTATCGATACACATATAACTTGGAAATAATCCGTCTTCCATACCTGCCAGGTATACATTCGGAAATTCCAATCCTTTCGCACTGTGTAATGTCATCAAAACAACATAATCCTGTTCTTCATCTAAATTATCAATATCTGCCACTAATGCTACTTCTTCTAAGAAGCCACTTAATGAAACTTCTTTTTGCTCTGCTGCACAGACTTCCTCATAAGTTGCCACTTTATTAAGCAATTCATCAATATTTTCAATTCTGGCCTGTGCATCTTCCTTATCCTCTGCCTCAAGACTTTCTACATATGCTGTCATCTCAATAATCTCTTTTAACAGATCCGTTAAACTGATTTTTCCAAGTCTGCCTTTGAAATATTCAATCAACGCAACAAATGAATCTAGTTTTGCAGCACTTCTTCCAATCCCCGGAATCAGATCCAGACCTTGCAGTGCTTCATAAAATCCAATCCCTCTCATCTGAGCAGAATCCTGCACACGATTCACTGTTGTAAGACCAATCCCACGTTTCGGGACATTAATAATTCTTCGAACAGCCAAATCATCTCTCGCATTATCTATTGTCTTTAAATATGAAAGTAAATCCTTAATCTCGCGTCTTGCATAGAAATTCACCCCACCGATAATTTTATATGGAATATTGTTTGCCACAAATTTTTCCTCAAAAATACGAGACTGTGCATTTGTTCTATACAAGATTGCGTAATCATTATAATGATTTCCTTTTGTGCATCCACTTTTAATCTGATTTACAATAAATTCAGCTTCATCATATGCTGTATCAAACTCATGCAATTGGATTTTTTCCCCATCTCCTTTTTCCGTCCAAAGAGATTTATCTTTTCGTCCGTGATTATTGCGGATCACTGCATTCGCAGCGTTTAGTATATTACCTGTTGAGCGATAATTCTGTTCCAACTTTATTACTTTTGCATCCTTGAATTTCTCTTCAAAACTTAATATATTCTGTATATTAGCTCCTCTAAATTTATAAATGGACTGATCATCATCTCCTACTACACATAAGTTCTGATACTTCGCTGCTAAAAGGCTGACAAATTTAAACTGCACTGTATTCGTATCCTGATATTCGTCCACCATAATATATCTGAATCGATTCTGATAATACTCCAAAACCTCTGCATCCTTCTGGAAAAGCTGTACTGTCTTCATCAGCAGATCATCAAAATCTAATGCATTATTCGCTTGCAGTTGTTTTTCATATTCCCAGTATACTTTTGCAATCATCTGTTTTGAAAAATCTCCGACTGCATTCACCTCGTATTCTGCCGGCGTTACCATCTCATCCTTTGCTGACGAAATTGCTCCAAGAAATGTTCTCTCTTTAAATTTCTTTGTATCTATATTCAATTGCTTACATATATCACGCATCAATGTCTTCTGGTCATCACTGTCATATATTGTAAAATTCGTATCATAGCCGATGCGATCGATATATCTTCTTAAAATCCTTACACAAGTGGAATGAAATGTACTAACCCATATACTTTCCGAACCAAATCCAACAAGATTGTCTACTCGTTCACGCATCTCTCCTGCCGCTTTGTTTGTAAATGTAATTGCCAGTATGTTCCAAGGATTTACACCCTTTTCTTCTATTAAATATGCAATTCTGTGAGTCAGCACTCTGGTCTTACCAGAACCGGCTCCTGCCAGAATTAAAAGTGGTCCTTCGGTATGATAAACAGCCTCTCTTTGCTGCTCATTCAACGTATCATATATGCTCATAAAACTCTCCCATCTTATCTTCATTTAACCCAAACTCTTACTTTTATTATCGAACATGTGTTCTTTATTGTCAACTAGAATTTCTACTTCTTTCGCACATCTCTCGGGGCACATCCGTATATCTCATGAAACATTCGGTTAAATAATTTGTAATTCGTAAATCCATTCTCTTCTGCAATCTCCAAAATTCCTTTTTGTGTATTGCAGATATCCTGGTAAATATGCATCAATCGCACCTGATTGACATATCTCAAAAAATTTACCCCCATATTTTGTTTAAAAAAACGACTAAAGTATTCTCTGCTCAAATAAAAATGTGACGCAATCTCTTCCAATGAAATCTGCTCTTTATAATGTAATTCTATATACTCTGTAATTTCTCCCAGACGTTCCAATATCGTATTGCGCTCTGAAGTTTGTACATGTTCTTCTCTTGTTGCAAAATGATTCAGCAGCTCAAAGAATACTTCCATCGCAATAGCCTGACTTTTCAACCGATATCCGACAGGATGCATCACGTACATCGGCGGCAAGCCTTTTAACAGCTCACATATTTTTAAATATGCCTCCAACTGTTCTTTTTTTAATTTTTCCCTCGTACAGAAAAAACGATATTTTTCTATATCTGAAACATAGTTTTTCATACTGTTTCTTGAAAAATGAATTACCACCATCATTGACGCATTTGCTGCCTTAACTTCATGCATCTGGTTAGAATCCAGCACTACAAAATCACCCGCAACAACCAGATAGTCTTTTCCATCTATCATGATCGATCCATTTCCATTTAATACGTATATAAGTTCTATTGCAGAATGCCAATGTACCGGATTATATTTTCCTTTTCCTGTATAATAATGAATCTGTACTCCCGTTCGTTCCAACTTGAATAATGGTTCATATATCATCCTTTATTGCTCCCTTTAAATCACAGTATTATTATATTAACATATGACACATACATTTTCACGCTTAAAGTTCATAAATTTCATCCGAAATTCATTTTCAAAAATACTTGCCATCTAGTTTTTAATACTATATAATAGCTATATTGAGGTGATAAAATGACAATAGATTCCAATGATATCTTAAACAGTATTTTAAATAGTATTTCACGCATTGATTATATCCACTCTACTGAGATTCCGAATATGAATCTGTACATGGATCAGGTTACTACTTTAATGGAAGAAGGTCTTTCTTCTACCAAGCGTTATGATGACGACAAGATTTTAACAAAGACAATGATCAACAATTACACAAAGAATAATCTTCTGCCTCCACCGGATAAGAAGAAATATTCCAAAGAACATGTCTTAGTATTGATCTTTATCTACTATTTTAAAAATATTCTTTCTATTAAAGATATTGAAACTTTATTAAAACCTATTACAGAAAAGTATTTTCATACTGACGAGAATTTATCTATGACAGACATTTATGAAGAAATCTGCTCTGTCCAGAAGTCACGAATCGATTCTCTGCAGGAAGAGTTAAAAACAGCTTTTGCTCGTTCTGAAGGTTCTTTTTCTAAAGTTCACGATGAAGATAAAGAGCAGCTACAGCTATTTTCTCTACTGTGCGATCTCAGTTTTGATGTATATGTCAAAAAGCAAATCATCGAAAAATTGCTGGATGAAGTACATCCACACGAATAAAAAAAACGAGAACTGCTATGCACTGAACAGTTCTCGTTTTTCTTTTTGTCTTTAGTTTTCTTTTTTACTCTCAAGTCGTCTGAACACCATATCATATCCGTCATTTCCATAATTCAATGACCGGTTCACTCGACTGATCGTAGCTGTAGAAGCACCTGTCTTTTCCGCAATCTCAAGATATGTCTTTTTCTCTCTCAGCATCTTCGCAACCTCGAATCTTTGTGAAAGAGACAACAACTCATTAATTGTGCAAATGTCTTCAAAAAATGTGTAGCATTCCTCTTTATCCTGCAAGCTCAAAATTGCATCAAACAAATAGTCTACTGCCTCTGTTCTTATTTTTTTACTCATATGCCGTACTCCTTTGTTACTCAAAGACTATCTAATATTTTAACACATTAAATTCATAAAATCCACTGTTTTATCATAATAAAATTCTAAAGATGCAAATATTTTAAATATTTTCTTTGAAATACAATTCCGCATTTCGACAATTAACCATACTTTTTTCACAATTTTTTCAAAATAACACCTATTTTAACATTGTTCTTGCTTTCATAAAATGTTATAATGTTCATGTTGTAAAAATTTATAAAAAATAAGGAGTATACATATGAAGTGTCCATTATGTGGAAAAGATGTTATATTACAGCAGAAACAAGTTGGAACCAATGAGAATGGTGAGCCAATTATGAATCAGTATGCGATTTGCAAAGACTGTAAAAAACAGTGGAATTTAGATAAACAACGTGCAAAGAAAATGGCAGCTAAGAAAGCGGGTGAAGATGCAAAACAGGCTAAACCTACTCGCTCAGACGAAGAGAAAAAAGCTGTTAAAAAGTCTCGCCCTGTTAACGGAGAGAACGCACCTATGAAACGTCGTCCTGTCAATGAAGACGGAACTCCTAAGAAACGCCGCACGACTGACGGAGAAGCCACTCCTAAGAAGCGCCGTCCTGTCAACGAAGACGGAACTCCTAAGAAACGCCGTCCTGTCAACGAAGACGGAACTCCTAAGAAACGCCGTCCTGTCAATGAAGACGGAACTCCTAAGAAACGCTGCACGACTGACGGAGAAGCCACTCCTAAGAAGCGCCGTCCTGTCAATGAAGACGGAACTCCTAAGAAACGTCGCACGGCTGATGGAGAAGCTGCTCCTAAAAAGCGCCGTCCTATTGAAGAAGAGGCAGCTCTCTCTTCTGCTTCTGAAACTACAGAAGATCAAAAATATGGTAATATTCCACCTCAGCATGTTCGTGCAAAACGAGAACATGCAATGCGCAAAGGTTACGAGGATATGCTTTCAACCGATCCATCCTACAAATCAAACAAGATTTCTAACACGGATGATCTTTCCGATTTGAAGCAGCGTACAATGAATGCATATGATGATATGAATGATGATGATGACTGGGATGATGAATACGAACCAAAAGCCAGATTCCGTGTCTTACGTGTTCTTTTAGGAATTCTCTCTATCGGAGGTTTTGGTTTCTGTGTTTATTCTGCACTGATGGCAGGTCTGGACGGTATTCTATCCGGTGATAGAGCTTCTGCCGGTATGACTTATGCCATTCTTGCAGCATGTATGTTTGTATCTGCACTGTTATTATTAATTATGCAGAAGTCGAATTCTGTTTTTGCTTTCATTCTACCAATGATTTTATATCTTGGTGGCGGTGTATATGCATTTATGAAACGCCAAGGAGAAGCCAACCTTTTGTATTGTGCAATTGCAGGGCTTGTTCTTGCAGTAATTTTCTTGATTCTTACAATTGCATCCAGAGGAGATTCTGATGATTACGACCCGTCAGATGACTATGATGATCCATTTGAAGATGATTTTGATAATTAATTTCTAATACAAAAAATCCCATTAGCTATGTAGTTTTACAATTCCATAGTTAAATGGGATTTTTGTGTCTTTTATATATCTTTTCCCCTATTTTTCAATTTTTTTTGGTATTTTTTCTCAAATTATATGGTGTTTTCTGTCTTTTCATAGTATAATATATTTATCTTATGAAAAAGCAATATGGGAGGATACTCAATGAAACAAAATAATATGCTTGCTATGATTTTAGCTGGTGGACGCGGCAGTCGTCTTCATGATCTGACAAACAAAGTCGCTAAGCCGGCAGTATCTTATGGGGGAAAGTACCGAATCATTGACTTTCCACTTAGTAACTGTGCGAACAGTGGAATCGATACTGTAGGAGTGCTTACCCAGTATGAATCAATTCTTTTGAATAGTTATGTTGCTGCTGGAAGACGTTGGGGTCTGGATGCAAAAAACAGTGGTGTTTATGTACTTCCACCACGTGAGAAAGCAGATACTGATCTGGATGTTTATCGTGGAACTGCAGATGCCATTTCACAGAACATTGATTTTATTAACAATTATAATCCGGAATATGTTCTTATCCTTTCCGGAGACCACATTTATAAGATGAATTATGCAAAGATGTTGGATTATCATATCAAATCCAATGCTGATGCTACAATTGCCGTTATTGAAGTTCCAATGAAAGAAGCCAGCCGTTTTGGTATTATGAATGCTAACGAAGACGGACGTATTGTTGAATTCGAAGAGAAACCAGAACATCCAAAGAGCAACCTTGCTTCTATGGGAATTTATATTTTCAACTGGAAACTGCTTCGTAAGATGTTGCAGGCTGATATGAAGGATGCTAATTCGAGCCATGACTTCGGTAAAGATATCATTCCGCAGATGCTTGCAGATGAAAAACGTCTCTTTGCATATAAATTTAAAGGCTACTGGAAAGATGTAGGTACAATTGATTCTTTATGGGAAGCTAACATGGACTTGCTTGATCCTAAGAATGAATTAGACCTCAATGATCCTTCATGGAAAATTTATACAGAGGATTCTACTACTCTTCCTCATATTTTAGGACCAAATGCTAACATTAACAAAGCATTTATTACTCAGGGATGCGATATCGATGGTGAGATTACAAACTCTGTATTATTTACGAGTGCAAAAGTAGCAACCGGTGCAAAAGTTATTGACAGTGTACTGATGCCTGGTGTTGTTGTTGAAGAAGGTGCCGTTGTAACCCGTGCCCTTGTCGCAGATGGTGTCCGCATTGGTAAAGATGCCGTTGTTGGAAGCGCAGACAGCGAAAATATTGAACTTGTAGCAAAACGCGTAAAGGGGGCAGAATAATATGTGTGACGCATTAGGAATCATTAATTTCTCCAGAAGTCAAATTCATGTGGAAGGACTTCAGGATTACCGTTCAATCGGAGCATTTTCTTTCTTAGGAAGATATAGAATGATTGATTTTCCACTTTCAAATATGACAAACAGTGGAATGGATCAAATCAAAGTTTTTCTTAACAAACAACCACGTTCTTTAGTAGAACACCTTGGTACAGGTCGTCATTATAATATCAATTCAAAACGTGGACATCTTCATATACTATTTTCTGAAGGTGAACGAAAGAATTCATTGTATGACACTGATATTGCAACATATTTAGATAACTTAGCTTACATAGAAGAAAATCCTTTTGACTACGTGATCATTGCTCCTAGCCACATGATATTTAAGCAGGATTTTGATGAGCTTATGAATAAACATGTTGAATCCGGAGCAGATATCACATTGCTTTATCATACAGTAGATAATGCAAATGAGAGCTTTTTCAATTGTGATATTTTAAATTTGAATAAACAAAAAGGTGTCCTTTCTATTGAAAAGAATCGTGCGACCGCAAAGAACCGCAATATTTTCATGGATACTTATGTTATGAGAAAGGATTTGTTCATCGATTTACTTAAGAAAGGGGCATCACATTCTGCATTGTATACACTTCCTCAGGTAGTTAATCATGCTTGCCAGGACTTTGATATACGTGGAATTTCACATCGTGGATACTTTGCCGCTGTTACTGACTTAAAGAGTTATTTCGATGCAAATCTCTCTTTACTGGATGCAAAAACAAGAAATCTTCTTTTCGAAGAGGATTGGCCAATTTATACAAGAACTAGTGATTCTTGTCCAACAAAATATTTAGAAACAGCCAGTGCCCGCTCTTCTATCATCTCAAACGGATGTACTATTGAAGGAGATATTGAAAACAGCATTATCGGACGTGGATGTAATATTAAGAAAGGGGCTGTATTAAAGAACTGTGTTGTACTTCCAAATGTAACAATCGGTGAAGATATACATGCAGAAAATCTGATCATTGATAAGTACGCTAAACTGATTCATGCAAAAGAAGTAATTTGCACACCGGAACAGCCTGGATATATTAAGAGAAGCGATTGTATCTAACCATTATATTACATTTTTCTAAGACAAAAAGAGAAGCGATTAATTCCGCTTCTCTTTTTGTTCGTATTGATAGAAAAATTCACTGAGTCCATTTAATGTTTTAACAAGAACTCCTATCTCTTCTTCATTTAATTGTCTCATTACTGCATCTGTCATCTGCTCATGATATTCTGCATGATGATGATATGCTTTTCTTCCTTTTTCAGTCAGATAAATATTTACAACACGACGATCTTTCTCTCCTCGTTTTCGTTCAGTATACCCTTTATTTACAAGCCCGTTCATAGAAGTCGTCAAGGAACCAACTGTTACTTTTAACTTTGCCGCAATAGAGGACATATTTCCTCCGTCAAGTCCAACCGCCTCAATGATGTGCATATCATTATTGGTGATATCTTTATATTCTTCTGTAATAATTGCCTCTTCTTCCAGCTGCAATATCTCATTAAATAAATGTACAAGAACATCGTTTATTATCTTTCGGTTATCCACAGCGTTCTCTCCTGTCTTTTCTATTGTTTAAGACATATTCCTTTCAAACACTTCACTTTTGTTTTAATATGTCTTATCTTCTCCAATCCAATATAGTATAACACGTTGACAAGATTGAAACCACTATTTTTTAGATATTGCGAAATCGTTTATATCGGTGTTGAACCAATTCTTGTTTTGACAATGCTTTATATTTTTTCAGAAAACAATTTATTTTCTCATCCATGTTATCTTCAAGCTGCATCATATTTTCTCTGGTGAGTGGTTCTTCTTCTTGGATAACCTGTTCAATAATTCCGAGAGCTTTTAAATCCTGTGCTGTCATCTTCATCACATCCGCCGCTTCTTTTGCTCGTTTACTGTCCTTCCACAAAATAGAAGCGAAGCCTTCCGGTGACAAAATAGAATAAATTGCATGCTCCATCATCCAAACTTCATCTGCGACTGCAAATGCAAGAGCTCCACCACTTCCGCCTTCACCGATTACAACAGATAATACCGGAACTTTCAATCCTGACAATTCATATAAGTTTCTGGCAATTGCTTCTCCTTGTCCATTTTCTTCCGCTTCAAGTCCACAGAACGCACCCGGTGTATCAACAAAACAAATTACCGGACGGTTAAATTTTTCAGCCTGTTTCATTAAACGAAGAGATTTTCTATATCCTTCCGGAGACACCATTCCAAAACGGTGTGCAATATTTTCTTTTGTGCCATGCCCTTTTTCCTGAACTAATATCGTTACCGGCTCTCCATGGAATTTTGCAACTCCTCCTATTACTGCCGGATCATCTCGATACAATCTGTCTCCATGCATTTCCACAAAATCTGAAAAAAGTAGTTGAATATAATCTTTTCCTGTCGGTCTGTTTTTATCTCTTGCAAGCTGCACATGATCCCATGCACTCATTTTATCCTGACATTCTAAGTCTTTTTCCGCTGCCGTTTGCATCTGTTCTTTATTTTTTACAAATTCAGTATTTTGTTCTGTTTTTGTTATATGCATATCTAAGATTTTTGATAAAGTAGAGCGCATTTCTTTTCTCTCTACGATTGCATCAATAAATCCATGCTCTAATAAAAACTCTGAACGTTGAAATCCTTCCGGCAGCTTTTGCCCAATTGTCTGCTCAATCACGCGCGGCCCGGCAAAACCAATCAAAGCACCTGGTTCTGCTAAAATAATATCTCCAAGCATTGCAAAGCTTGCTGTCACTCCACCCGTTGTAGGATCTGTCAGGATACTGATGTATAAAAGACCTTCATCACTATGCCGTTTTAATGCAGCTGAGGTCTTTGCCATCTGCATCAAAGATACAATCCCCTCTTGCATTCTGGCGCCTCCTGAACATGCAAAAATAATAATCGGAAGTTTTTCTTCTGTCGCTTTCTCAACCGCGCGTGTGATCTTTTCTCCCACAACTTCTCCCATACTCGCCATCATAAAACGACCGTCACATACAGCAACTACTGTAGGTATTCCGTTAATATTTAATTTACCTGTAACAACAGCCTCATCCAGCCCTGTTTTTTCTTTTAATTTATCCAGCTTTTCTTCATAGCCTTTAAACTGTAACGGATTTCTTGTCTGCAATCCTTTATCCCATTCTTCAAAACTATCCGGATCTGCAATCATTTGAATTCTACGATATGCATGCATACGGAAATAGTTCTGGCAATGTGGACAAATATAATTATTTTGCTTAACCTCTTCTACAAATACTGCGGTTTTACAAGCATTACATTTTTTCATCAAACCATCCGGTACTTCTGGTTTTCGTGCTGAAAATCTGGTTTTCTTCTCATTTACTGCATCATTTTTCACAGCAGTTCTTTTAAACATATGCTTAAATTTCATTGATATTTACTCCTGCAATTACATGCGTATTTAAAAATTCAATGTCAAAATTACCTGCCTGATAATCTGGATTTTGTAGTATCTCAAACTGATAATCGACATTTGTATCAATTCCCTCTATAATAACTTCGCCAAGAGCACTCTGCATTTTCGCAATGGCATCTTCTCTCGTTTTACCGCAGACAATTAACTTTGCCAGCATGGAATCATAATATGGTGAAATATGATAGCCACTGTAAATATCCGTATCTACACGGATTCCCTGACCTCCCGGTAAATGTAGCTCTGTAATCTGTCCCGGAGAAGGCCGAAAATGTTTCATTGGATTTTCTGCGTTGATTCTGCATTCAATTGCATGTCCCTGGATTTTAACATCTTTCTGTGTGATTGAAAGTGGTTCTCCTGACGCGATTTTTATCTGTTCTTTGATGAGATCCAAGCCTGTCACACACTCTGTTACCGGATGTTCAACTTGTATACGAGTATTCATTTCCATAAAATAAAATTTTTCATTTTTCTCTAATAAGAATTCAATTGTTCCGGCATTTTCATAATGAGCCGCTTTCGCTGCTTTCACTGCTGCTTCTCCCATTTTCTGTCTTAATTCTTCAGAAACCGCTGCCGAAGGAGATTCTTCTATCATCTTCTGATGATTTCTTTGGATAGAACAATCACGCTCTCCAAGATGAATTACATTTCCTTTTGAATCAGCCAGAATCTGAAATTCAATGTGTCGCGGATGTTCTACAAAATGCTCTATATACATGGTTTCATCTGCAAATGCCATCTTTGCTTCCTTTTGTGCTGTCTGAAATGCTTTTGTAAATTCATTTTCTGAATATGCAACACGCATTCCTTTTCCGCCGCCGCCAAGAGCTGCTTTGATAATAACCGGATAACCGATTCTTTCTGCCTCTTTTAATCCTGTTTCCACATCCAGCACAGACTCATCTGTTCCCGGAATGACAGGCACACCTGCACTTGTCATTGTGTTTCTGGCTTCCTGCTTATTTCCAAGACATTGGATTACGGAAGAATTTGGTCCTACAAAGGTGATTCCACATTGTTCACACAACTGAGCAAATTTTGCATTTTCAGACAAAAATCCAAATCCAGGATGAATTGCATCTGCACCTGTCACCATCGCCGCACTGATAATACTTTCCATATTTAAATAACTCTCTGATGAAGCACTCGGTCCTATACAGACTGCTTCATCTGCCAGCTGTGTATGGAGACTTTCCTGATCTGCCTCTGAATAAACAGCTACAGACTCTATCCCCATTTCTCTGCATGCACGAATAATACGCACCGCGATTTCTCCTCTGTTGGCAATCAATAATTTCTGAATCATACTTCAACACCTTATCCAATCATAAATGTCAATTCTGCTTTTACTGCAACTTTTCCATCAACAGTCGCAATTGCTTCTCCAATACCTACCGGTCCTTTTTGTTTAATAATTTTTGTTTCCAGACGAAGCTTGTCTCCCGGAACGACCTTTCTTTTAAAACGGCATTTATCAATTCCTCCAAAGAACGCAATCTTCCCTTTATTTTCTTCCTGCGAAAGAATTGCAACTGCTCCGGTCTGCGCCAGTGCTTCTACGATCAAGACACCTGGCATTACCGGCTGCTGTGGAAAATGTCCTTTAAAAAAATCTTCACGAAATGTTACGCATTTATATCCGACAGCATATTCCCCCGGTACATAATCTTCAATATAATCCACTAATAAAAATGGATGTCGATGAGGAATGATTTCCTCAATCTGTTTTACATCTAAATGATTCATCTACATTTCCTCCATCTGCCATTTATCAAGACCTCTACTCAACGCAAAATAACGGCTGTCCATATTCTACCGCATCTCCATTTTCCACATAAATTTCGACTATTTTTCCATCAAAATCGCTTTCAATATCATTCATCAGCTTCATTGCCTCAACAATCGCAACGACCTGTCCTTTTTTTACCGTATCTCCAACACTTACAAATGCAGGTGCATCTTCGGCAGGGGCTGCATAGAATGTTCCAACCAGTGGAGATTTAATGATTTTTCCTTCTGGTTCTACTTTCTTCTCTTGCTGTCCTGTTGTTACTGTGTCTTCTTTTAAAATAATCGGTTCTACATTTTTTTCTGTTGTATTTGTCCCTAATACAACTTTTTTCCCTGCCTTCATTGAAATCTTTGTGTCTCCATTTTCATAATGAAAAGAAGACAATTCTGAAGCAGAGACATGATCTATTAATTCTATAATCTGTTCAAAATCCATGTTTATCCCCTTACATATCACTCTGTATACACTATATGAAATGAATTTTTATGCTTCATATTTTTTAATCAATATACTTCCATTATGCCCGCCAAATCCAAGTGAATTACTCATTGCATATGTAATTTCCTGTTCTGCCGGTGCTCCAACCATATAATTCAAATCAAGTTCCTCATCCACTTCTTGAGTTCCGACTGTCTGGTGGATAAATCCGTCTAAAATAGATTTTACACAGACAATAAATTCTACTGCTCCTGCTGCTCCGAGCAGATGGCCAATCATAGACTTTGTAGAATTGATTTTTAAATTTGATGCTGCATCACCAAAAGCTACTTTCACTGCACGTGTTTCAAACAAATCATTATGGTGTGTACTTGTACCATGTGCATTGACGTATTCAATCTGTTCCGGCTTTACATCTGCCTCTTTCATTGCATCCACCATAGCCCTTGCTGCACCGCTTCCATCTTCTGCCGGTGATGTAATGTGGAAAGCATCTGCTGTGGCACCGTATCCTACAACTTCTGCAAGAATTTGTGCACCTCTTGAAACTGCATGCTCTAATTCCTCCAGAACTACAATTCCTGCACCTTCGCCCATAACAAATCCGTCCCTGTCTTTATCAAATGGAATTGATGCTCTCATTGGATCATTGCTTTCTGACAATGCTGTCAGGCTGGTAAATCCAGCCACCCCAATTGGACAAATGGAACTTTCTGTTCCTCCTGCCAACATCACATCCGCATCGTCATACTGGATTGCACGAAATGCATCACCAATACAGTGTGTACCTGTCGCACATGCTGTTGCTACATTTGTACATTTTCCACGTGCACCTACAGCGATAGATACATTTCCTGCTGCCATATTTGTAATCATTTTAGGAACGATTAACGGGTCCACTCTCGATGGTCCTTTTGTCAGGATTTTCTCCACCCCGGCTTCTGCTGCCTGCAGGCTTCCCACTCCGGAGCCAACGATTACGCCGACACGAAACGGATCTTCTTTTTCCATATCAAGACCTGCATCTTTTACAGCTTCCATTGCTGCTACAACTGCATATTGTGAGAACAATTCCATTCTCTTTGCTGTTCTAAATCCAAGGATATCTTTTCCCGAAAAATCTTTTACTTCCGCAGCTATTTTTACTTTGTAATCTGTTGTATCAAATCGTGTGATTTCACTGATTCCAACATGTCCTGCTTTGATGCCACTCCAAAAAGATTCTACATCATTTCCAATTGGTGTAATCGCACCAAGCCCTGTTACTACTACTCTTCTTTTCATAATGCCTCCATCTATTGTTCGTACTCTTCTACATTGCCATTCCGCCATCTACACACAGCACTTGCCCTGTAATATATCCGGCTTCCTCAGATGCCAGAAATGCTACTGCTTTTGCTACGTCTTCCGGTCGTCCAAATGTTCCCATTGGAATCTGTGTCTTCGTTAATTCTTTTACTTTTTCAGAAAGTACCGCTGTCATATCTGTCTGAATAAATCCCGGCGCAATTGCATTGACTGTAATATGTCTGGATGCAAGCTCTTTTGCCGCAGATTTTGTCATGCCGATAATTCCTGCTTTTGATGCCGCGTAATTTACCTGTCCTGCATTTCCGTGTAAAGCAACTACCGATGCAAGATTGATGATCCTTCCTGATTTCTGCTTCAACATTGGACGTGCCACATGATGAATACAGTGGAACGTTCCTTTCAGATTGATATCGACTACCTCAGAAAAATCAGCTTCGCTCATACGCATCAGCAGACCGTCTTTTGTAATTCCGGCATTATTTACAAGAATATTAATCCTTCCATAAGTTGATACAATATCCTCTATAAATGTCTTGCACGCCTCGAAATCAGCCACATTACACTGATAAATCACTCCATCTCCACCCTCATTTTGGATTGTTCTCAACGCTTCCTCTGCTTTTTCTTTTGAACCATTGTAATTTATAACAACAAAAATGCCCTGTCTTGCAAGTTCTAAGGCAATTGCTTTTCCTATTCCTCTAGATGCTCCTGTTACAATTGCAATTTTCTTTTCTGACATAGTCTGTAACCTCTCTATTTTCTACTACATTCTTGTACAACTTTCTCGATATCCTCTACCGTCTGTACATTGTATACTTTTGCATTACGATTAATTTTTCTCATAAACCCTGCAAGTGTTTTTCCTGGTCCGATTTCTATAAAAGTATCCACACCTTCTGCTATCATCGCTTCTACACTTTGCTGCCATTTTACAGGTGATGAAATCTGTTTTGCCAGAAGACTTCTGATTTTCTGATGTTCCTTTACAAATTCTGCTGTTACATTTGTAACGTACGGGATTTGTAATTCAGAAATTGTCACTTTTTCTAATACATCTGCAAGTTTCTCACCCGCTTCTTCAAGCATTGCTGAATGAAATGGTCCGCTTACATTTAACGGAACTACCCTTTTTGCCCCTGCTTCCTGCAATTTTTTGCTGGCTTCTTCTACGGATTCTTTTTTTCCTGTGATTACAATTTGTCCCGGACAGTTATAATTCGCTACACTAACATCCGAAATTGCGTCGACTACTTCATCAATTTCTTCCGCTGTCATACCAAGAACCGCTGCCATTGCTCCTTGCCCCGCCGGAACTGCCTGCTCCATAAGGATTCCTCGTTTTCTTACAGTCGTAATCGCATCTTTCACGCTGATTGCCCCAGCTGTTGCAATAGCACAATACTCTCCAAGACTTAACCCTGCCGAAATATCCGGTTCAATTCCTTTATTTCGTAATACATCTGCCATCGCAAGACAAGTAGTTACTAATGCAGGCTGCGAATACTCTGTCAGATCCAGCTTATCATTTTCCTCAAAGCAAAGTGCTTTTATATCCAGGTCAAGCCATTCGCATGCACTGTCAAATATTTCTTTTACGTTATCAAATGTTTCATAGAAATCTTTACCCATGCCCACTTTTTGTGCTCCCTGACCTGGAAAAATAAATGCAAGTTTATTCATGGATTTTCGTTCCTTTCAATAAATATTCTGCCTCATTGTTTAACTTTTGGATAAGCTGTGCACAGGTCATTTTTTCTTTTACCATACCGGCACTCTGACCTGCCATTACGCTTCCTGTCGTAACGTCTCCTTCAACAACAGCTTTTCTAAGACCACCCAGTGTCATTAATTCCAGTTCTTCAAAAGATGCTCCTGCTGCTTCTTTCTTTAAGTATTCTCTTGTCATCTGATTGCGAAGTGCACGCACCGGATGACCTGTTGTTCTTCCTGTAACCTTAGTATCGATGTCTTTCGCTTTCAGAATACGCTCTTTATAATTTTCATGAACCTGTGACTCTTCTGTAACAACAAAATAAGTTCCTACCTGAACAGCTTTCGCACCTAGCATAAATGCTGCCGCTACACCGCGACCGTCTGCTATTCCACCTGCTGCAATAACTGGAATGGAAACTGCATCCGCTACCTGTGGAACAAGCACCATCGTTGTAGATTCTCCGATATGACCTCCGGCTTCACAGCCTTCACAAACAACAGCATCTGCTCCACATCGTTCCATACGAACTGCCTGCGCTACGGAAGCAACCACCGGAATCACCTTCACACCAGCTGCTTTCCACATCTCCATATATTTTTCCGGATTTCCTGCACCTGTTGTAACAACCTGTACGCCTTCTTCAACGATTACTTTTGCAACTTCATCGGCATTTGGATTGAGCAACATAATATTTACTCCAAATGGTTTATCTGTCAGTTTCTTTGCCTCTCTTACCTGCTCGCGTACCCAGTCTGCCGGTGCACTAGATGCACCGATAATGCCAAGTCCGCCTGCCTCAGATACTGCTGCGGCAAGGTGATATTCTGCCACCCATGCCATTCCGCCTTGAATGATTGGATATTCAATTCCAAGTAATTCGGTAACTTCCGTTTTCATATAATTAATTGCCTCCCGTATGTCTGCGCTCTTACTTTGCATCAATCAAATTTTCTATGCCTGCAATTTTTCTACTTCTTTTTCGATATCTCCAAGTGTCTTAATATTTTCTAATTCTTCTGTCTCGATTTTTACGTCGAACTCTTCTTCGATTGCCATTACCATTTCAAACAGATCAAGTGAATCTGCTTCTAAATCCTCTTTAAATCTTGTCTCTGCTGTCAATGAATCTACATCTACTCCTAATGAATCTGCTACGATTTCTTTAATTCTTTCCATCATGATTTTAATCTCCTTTTTATTTCCATTTTGTTTTAAATTTGATAGTCTTATTTATCTACTACCACTGGATCAGGCTTGCTCCATATGACAGCCCTGCTCCAAATCCTGCAAGAACAAGATAGGTTCCTCTTTTTAGTCTTCCGCTTCGATTTAACTCATCCAATAGAATCGGGATACTGGCCGATGACGTGTTTCCATATTCTTCCATATTTGTTGGGAAATATTTTATGTCTACTTTCATTCGTTTTGAAACAGATTGCACAATCCGCTTATTGGCCTGATGTAAGATAAATTGGGAAATATCCTCTACGTTTTTCCCTTCTTGTTTTAGCAGTTCTCCAATTGCCTCCGGTACTTTCGATACCGCAAATTTGAATACTTCACGTCCATCCATCTGAATAAATGTTTCTTTTGCACAAGGCTGACTTTCATATTGTTTTTGATTGCGGCAGCCAACCGTTAAAACTTCTCCATCACATCCTATAGACTGTGAATACTGTGCGTATCTTCCTTCTTCTGATGCCTCTAACACAACTGCACCGGCTCCATCACCAAACAAGATACATGTGCCCCTGTCTTTCCAATTCACCAGATTTGATAAGCTCTCTGTACCAATTACCAAGACTTTAGAATAAATTCCTTGTTTGATGTAAGCTTGCGCGGTATTCAGTGCAAATAAGAATCCTGTACATGCTGCATTCAGATCAAAACACGTAGCGCGTTTTGCCTCTATCATTGCCTGTACTTCACATGATGTACTCGGCATAATCCTTCCGGGCGAAATCGTTGCAACCAAGATTAAGTCAATCTCTTGTGCTGAGACATTGGCATCTTCCAGTGCCCTCTTTGCTGCTTCTGCTGCCATATATGCAGTTGTTTCATTTTTTCCTGCTATGTGGCGTCTCGCCACACCAGTACGTTCCTGTATCCACTCATCACTGGTATCAACCAATTGAGTTAAGACTTGGTTATCCCACACTTCTTTTGGAATATAGGAACCTGTTCCGCTTATTCTTCCTACCATAGTCCTCTTCCTGTTGCCGGTCATAATTATCTGATTAGCTCATTTATTAACAGCAACTTCTTTCCGTCATTTATTTTTGTTTTAAAATATTTTGACTATCAAATTATATCATTATAAAAGTATTTGTCAATATGTTTTTGCGATATTTATGAAATTTAATAATCACTATCCGTGCGTCACACGATAAATTAAGAAGCATCTCATAACATCCGCACAAGCACTCTTAGCTCGATTCCGCTTCGCTTTATTTCGCTATACGTGCGTCGCACGATAAATTAAGAAGCATCTCATGACATCCGCACAAGCACTCTTAGCTCGATTCCGCTTCGCTTCATCTCACTATCCGTGCGTCGCACGATAAATATAAAAAAGAACCCTCGCTCACAAGTAAACTTGTGGTATGCTACCCTCATATAGGACAATGAAATATAAAAGTCCTATATGGGGGTATTTTCATGTTCAGAAAGAGTAAGACTATTTATCAGTATGATGGACCAACTGGATTACTCAATCAACCGAAAAACAAATCTTATTCAAAAGATTTAAAAATATCTGCTATAAATGATTATCTTAACGGAGAAGGATCTCTTCAGGATATTTGCACAAAATACGGAATTCGTTCACACAGACAGCTTTCCGATTGGATTAAGGTGTATAATTCTGGTGGAATATTAAAAACATCCACTGGAGGTGCTTACATGAAAAAGGCAAAGAACACTACACTTGATGAGAGATTAAAAATAGTAACAGATTGTCTTGCAAATGATAAGAATTATGGTTCAATGGCACTCAAATATGATTGTTCCTATCAACAAGTTCGCAATTGGGTAATACGATACGAAAAGATGGGTCAAGCGGGTCTGGAAGACAGACGTGGACGTCGTATAGCTTCTCTTCCAAGCAGAACACCTGAAGAAGAGCTACGTGACAAGATAGCTGAACTGGAAAGAAGAAATCTAGACTTACAAATGGAGAATGATCTGTTAAAAAAAGTCAGAGAACTGGAAAGGAGGGGTCGCTATCTTTAATCCATCGGTTAGCCGAATATGAAGCCATCCAAAAACTATCGTCTACTAAGCATTATCCCATAGATAGACTTTGTAAATATCTTAATGTTACACGTTCTGCGTATTACCGCTGGGGAAAATATCCGAAAAGTAATAATGAACTTCGAAACGAAAGACTATCCACTGAAATCCAAAGGATTCATCACCAGCATCCAGATATGGGATACCGAAGGATTCGTGATGAATTAGATGGACATAAAGGAATTCATGTGAATGATAAACGAGTACTTCGTATTTGTAGGAAATACGATATAAAATCAAATATTAAATGGAAACCTAAGAGTTGTACCAGAGGAGACAGAAATCCTGATCACATAGCAAAAAACTATTTACACCGTGAATTTCACGCCGAAAAACCGAATGAAAAGTGGCTTACAGATGTTTCTGAATTTAAATACTACAACGGAATAGAAGTTCATAAAGTTTATCTGAGTGCTATTTTAGATTTATATGATAGAAGGATTGTTTCCTTTAAAATCAGCGATCATAATGATAATCCATTAGTTATGGACACGTTTGATGAGGCTGTTCGTCAGGAGCCAGATGCACACCCATTAGTTCATTCTGATCGAGGCTTTCAATATACAAGCGCACAGTTTTATACTAGATTAAAAAAACATCATATGAAGCAGAGTATGTCTAGAGTTGCCCACTGTATTGACAATGGACCAATGGAAGGGTTTTGGGGAATTCTAAAACGAGAAATGTATTATAAACAGCGTTTTAATGACAGAAGCTCTTTGATTACTGCGATAGCTAATTACATAGATTACTACAACAACCAACGACTTCAAAGGAAACTGCATGTAATGACACCAATGAAATATCATGAGCAATATACAAAAGCAGCATAAAATATCGCCAGCCATAGCATGGCTGACGATACAAAAATTTATTATTTTTTATTGTCCTCTTGACGGGGAGCATACCA
>PPYE01617336.1_pt1 | contig 34969 bp, 37 predicted proteins | sample 1559881 | NCBI WGS metagenome assembly PPYE01 (sample SAMN08240022, study PRJNA423297) | Human gut metagenome, whole genome shotgun sequencing project.
ATGTTAAGGAATAAATAAAATGATAAAATATGTAATAATATATAGAAAAAAATAGATTAACATTATAAAATAAAATATAAGGATTATAAATTAAATAAAAGGAGAAAATTTATGGATTTAAAAAAGATGGTTGAGAATGCTGAAGAATATTGTAATATTCATAATGAACTAAAAAAATTAATAGAGGAATATATTAATAAATATAAAGAGTGTGAATTAAAATATAATACTAAAAGAAATTTATGGATAAAAAAATTATTAAAAGAATTTGAAGAACTTTATAAAACACATGGTTTTGAAGTTAGAGAAGAAAAAAAAGAATATAATGAAATTTATGATAAAAACACTTATTTAAAATATATAGCAACATATAGAAATCTTGAATTTGAGATTTTTGTAACAAGAAAGGGAGAAGTTTATAGAGATATTAGGTTTTTACAAACAAAGCCAGAAAATGACGGATTTAATATTGAATTAAGACCTAATGTTAAAATGTACTCAATTGATTTTGATATAGTTGAGAAAAGAAAAGTTAATATATTTAGATTGGATCAGATTGAAAAAATTAAAATGAGCTTAGAAGAATCGAAGTATAGTAAAGATGAAATAAAATGTATACTTTCAATACTAAGTGATGAAAAACAAAAATTAGAGATGAGTATAAAAGAAATTGATAATAATGATTTCATAGGATGTGCTAAAAAAGGCAAAGAAAACTTAGAATTTATTTCATTAGAAAACTTAATATCAATGCTATAGCAAAACTTAGGTTTTATATAAAGCAATGAATAATTTATATAATATTTAATATAAAATCTAATAAAACAAGAGAAAAATTAAATAAAAGAGGAATAATTATGAAAATGAGGATAGTAATAAATAATTGCTATTCTCATTTTGTTTATATATATTCATATTAAAGATTTTTATTAGTATATTTTCTTAAATAATTTATTAAATAGAATAAATACTACATATAGGTAAGGAAATATGTAAAGTACTATATATTGTATAAGTATAAATATTTATATTTAATTATAGTTAGAAAAATTTATAAAGTTATTGACAATAAGGTGAAAAAATGCTTCACAAAATTTTAAATATGTATTACTATAATAATAAGATTATTAAAAAATGTTAATAAATGTATACAATTACTTAAAATTTAGTATAATATAATTAATAGGATTTATAATTCATTATTACTATAAAAATTATAAATTAAGTTATAAAATATAGGATAAAATCTAATATTATATGTTTTACCAACAATTGATTAATTGCTGTAAATAAATTGGCTTCAGATGAATATATTATATAGTAGTAGATTAATTAAGCAAATATCTTATATTTTTGGAGGAGTGTTTAGAATGGCTACTAAAAGTATTTATAAGAATGTTAATATTAAAAGTAAAGACTTAACAAAGGGATTAATTAATGCTTTAGAGTATGGTATGGGTAAAAAAGCGAAAGAAGTTATTTTTACTAAGGCAGTTGAAGAAGTTAAAGGTGAAGATATAAAAAAATATTTTGGGGTAAGGTAGTTAATGGCAGGATATAAGCAGTTTGTATTAAAGGAAATGATTGAACAATTAGGAGAGGAGAGTGTAAAAGCAATCCTCTCTAATTTTTCTTGTCCACAGAATTTAGATGTTGAAAAATTCATAAAGGATAAGGCTATAGAGTTTAGTAAGCAGAATATAGCTTCAACGCACTTAGTTTTTGCTGAATATAAAGAAAAGTTAGAGATAGTAGGGTATTTTACTCTTTCACCAAAAACAGTTTATATAAAGAAAGGCAATTTAAGTAATACACTTAAAAAAAGAGTTTCTAAATTTGGAACTTATGATGAGAATATAAAAGGATATAGTATTCCAGCACCATTGATAGCGCAATTAGGAAAAAATTTTACTAATGGATTAAATAAATTAATAACTGGGGACGAGTTATTAAAAATGGCTTGTGATAAAATAAAAACTATACAAGCTAATATGGGCGGGAAAATTACTTATTTGGAGTGTGAGGACAAGCCTAAATTAATAGAATTTTATAAATCAAATGGATTTGTAAATTTCGGAAAAAGAACGTTGGATAGAGATGAAAAGGATGATTTAAGTGGAGAATATTTAATTCAAATGTTAAAGTATCTGAATTAGATATTAAAAATACCGACATAATACCGACAATTAATAAATATTTATAATAGTACAAGCTATTTTATGGCTATAAATAAAAGTACATAGATAGAGCAAATACAATGCTTTAAAAGGATTATTATATGAATAAAATTTTATAATAATATATAGGGTTTTTCCTGTTGGGAGTACCATGTAATCAGCTATAACCTAGTAATATAAAGGGTTGTAGCTTTTTTTATTGTATTTTAGCGACAATATTGGCGACTTTATCCTTGTTTAAAGATTGTTAAACATTTTATCAAGTAAAGAGGCAGTATTTTCTTTCATATCCTCCATAACATGAGTATAAGTGTTTAATGTAGTTGATATATCTTTATGACCAAGCCTTTCAGATACAACTTTGATATTTTCACCATTAAGAATTAATAATGTAGCATGAGTATGTCTTAATCCATGGAAAGTAATTTGAGGTAATTGCATGTAGTTTTGACGTATATCTTTAGGATCTGATTTAATTTCATTAAGAGATTTTTTATATTTAGATACTTCTCTAGTAAAATTCATACTTAAGTTACGAGGATTAAATATAAGTCCATATCTATTAGTAATAATAAAATTATTTTCTTGGGGTTGTATATCCTCCTTAATAGCCTTTAAATGGTCAACTAGAATATTAGGTATCTTTATAATCCTATGACTTTTATCTGTCTTTAAAACTTCTGTAGGTACTAATACGTTATTGATTCTATCAAATATAATTTGACAATTAACTTCTATGGTCCTATTTTCAAAGTCAATATCTTTCCAACGTAGTCCACACAATTCAGCAATTCTCAATCCAGTTAATATATCAATCAATATTGGAGTGTATAAAGGTGTATTTTTAATACTATCAAGGAAAAAATCAACTTGATCTTTATTCCAATACTCGATTTGAGGTTTTGTTATAGGCATTTTTTCTATATCAGTAGGTATTGCAGTAATTAATTTCATTTTTTTAGCATATTTAAAACAGTTGCTTAACGTTTCTATGATTTTTTTTACTGAAGAAGGTTTTAATCCTTCCTCAATAAGTGAATTGTAAAAGTTTTGTATTAAAAGAGTGTCAATTTCAGTAAGTTTATAACGTCCTAACCTTGGTATTATATGATTATATATTCTAGAACTATAGTTGGTTTTTGTATTTATTGATAAAGTTTTTGATTTATGTTCATTAAACCATTGGTCTATAAATTCACCAAAAATTATGTTTCTTGCTTCAATTTTTATATTACCTTTATTAACGTTATTAGCATATTCATTCAAGTATGCTTCAGCTTCTTTTTGAGTTCTGAAACCAGTTTTCTTTACTCTTAATCTTTTACCATCTTTACCAGTTCCAAAACTAGCTTCAACGATCCAATTGGGTTTATTCTTTGTTCCTATATTTTTAAAGTAAGCCATGTATATTCCTCCTAATAAAATTTTTATATCTACAAATAAATTCATTGCCCTTCTAAGAGTATTTTTAAAATACCATGCATTTTTTGTTGTTAAAATTAAAAATCAAATAGAGATATTATTATTTGATGTATTTGTTGTTTAATTTAGCTTGAATTTCTAATAATTTAATTATTATTTTATCTATTTTTTTTATCTCTCATTTCCCATTTTCCTCTCTTTAGAATCAATATACCCTTTAGTAATTCCATAAAGGAAATTTATAATTTCTTCATTCTCAATTTCATTCATTTTCTTAATGATCCATTCTTTCTTAAACTTTTTATCCATTATTTAAAAACCTCCAAATTATTATGTAAACTGCCAATTTTAAAGTTTTTATATTTACAAATCTTAACTATTAATTGATATTTTTAACTTTTTATGATATAATAATTAGGTAAAAGTCATATTATTAATTAACATATTTGTGTTAGTAATAAGCTTTTTAATTTTGGCATATAAATTTTAACTATTTGATTACCTAGACATAATTTCTCCTATCCCTAGGTAAGAAATAGTTATTTTTTTGCTTTAATTAGCTTATAAATTTAATTTTACCTAGAGATGACATATATAAAGTGCCATCTTCTAACTCTAATATTGCACATGGTCTACTTTGACCATTATAGTTAGTATCTTTATAAAATTGGTGAAAATAAGCTATAAACTCAACCTTGTTATCGTCATTTAATACTTGAACTTTTCTTAATTTTTTTCTTTTCATTTTTTCAGCTCCTTTATAATTTAATTGTATTTTATATATTCCAAGTCATAGATCTATTTATTGGTTTTTCAAAATCTAATTTTTGTTGTATTTTTTTATTGCTAATACTTTTAAATGGGTTGCACTGGTCTTTAATTGGTTTTATGGAATAATATTGTTGTTTATGAATCTCTTTTAATTGATGTTTAAATAAGCGATTCATACTTTTATAGAAATTATTTCTTCCGACTTCTTTTGCACCTTCATTTAAGCACCAAGCTTTATATATATTAAATAATACTGAGCCTTTAATATAATCTTCATTGCAAGTTGGAGTTATAGGTTCATAATATAAGTTAACCCATTTTCTAACTGAATCCACTTCTTCTCTATATTCTTCTTTTTTATCTTTTAGAGTTGTAGGTATAGTAAATTCATAATTATTATCAATAACCCTAAATAAGCCTTCCATAGCCCAAGATATAATAATATCAATTTCATTATTGATTATTTTTTCTTTTAATGATGGATCCTTTAACGTATCCTTTTCACCACGAGCAACTTCTTCTTTAGTACCAAATGTTTTATTAAATGGAATGACAATCATTCTATCAAATAAAGCATTAGTTTTTTCTTGCATACTTGGTAAGTCATTAATTGCAGAAATATGAGTTAATATTGCTTTTATCATAAGACCATCTTTTCCTTTTTTTTCAACGAAAATTCCTTCTCCAGCAGTTACGGCTTTTAAATTACCTACTCCCTCTAATCTAGTGGTATTATCATCAGTACATATATTTATAGTCTTACCTTTTATACTGGCATTTGAAAATCGAGTATCATACTCTTTTATTGTTATACCACTTCTAAAATTTTCAGGAATGATATTAAGTATAATATCCAGTAAAACACCCTTACCATTTCTACCTTCTCCAGTTAAGAAATAAAAATATGCAACTTTGTCTGTTAATGGGTAAAGGCATACCCCTAACATTTCTTGTACAACTGGAATTAAATCTTTACTTAAAGAAGTAGTTATAAATTTTTCAAAATTTGTTCCAGATATATTTGATTTATCTATATCATAATTACCATTTATTTGACCTAATGAGATTATATCTTTATTGTGTGGAATAAGTTTTCTATCTTTTATGTCAAATAAACCATTTTTAAAATTAATATAATTTCTATCATTTTCAACTATTGAGCAATTAGTTTGCATTTTTATTTGTGAAGCAACTTCATTTACCATTCTAGTCCTCATTAAAGATTTATTATCAACAAGATCATCAATTTCTTTATAAAAATCATTTGATACTTCTTTATAATAATTATCTGAGTATATATAAGAGTTCAAAGAATCACTTATAACTATATATTTATTTGATATGAACTTAGCAAGTTCATATGGAATTATATTGCCTTTATCATTTATATAAGGTGGTTCTGCATATCTTAATACACTATCAACTTTTTTAATAACGTCATTATCATCTAATGGTGGATTGAACCAACATTTGTTGTACATTATTGCATGTTGTAAAAGAATATCTTTTTTTCTCATATTAGGATTTTCTTTAATCATTAGACCTAGATATGAAATTAAAGCATTGTCCCTTCCTTCACCCTCTGATAATGGTTTAAAATATTTAGAATAAGTATGAGAATTTTTATCTTTTAATGTCTTATTTGGTACTTTCTTAGATATTTCTTCTAGATGTTGTTTAAATATATTAATAAGACTTTGGGGCATTTCTTTAATTGAAGTATCATCTTTCAATTTATATTCAGCTAATTTGTATGAGTTATTATCAGTTTTAAATTGAAATTTGGTATAGGGAATAGGAACACAGTTTCCATCACTTCTTACATCAATACCATGTTTATCTATTTCTTTAAAATAATCTGCTTTGCCTGGTATCCCTTCAACATATTTAAAATATAAGTGGTAACCACCTCTTGGGGTTTCAACAGTAAAGGTTGATTTAATTATATTTTTATCATCATCAGATAAATCTTTTATTAGTTCATTAAAATTTTTAATTCCATTTACTCCATCAGAATGACCAATATCTAAATCAATGACTATAATGTTACTTTTCTTACCTGTAATAAGTGAAAACCCTGTAATTTGTCCCGTCTTTTCTTGGCTATCTTTGTTAATCCATTTATGAGTTTTTATTTCACAGTCTTTTTTATCATATATCCAGTAAGATTCATCACTCCAAGGACAAATAGGGAATTTTTTATATTGCACTATAGGAACAACTGGAAATAAATTATGCTTTGATATAACTTCTCTTATGTTCAATAAACATCACCTACTTACAAAAAGCCATTTTAAATTTAGAAGCACCCTCTAATGTAGGAGTTACTCCCAATTCATGACATATATCAATATATTTTTTAAATAGTTTAAAACTCATTATATACACCCCCTATAATATGTTTATAACGCCTTGCATTGTATCCATTAATTGTTTTAATGTAGAATACTGACGCTTATAACCTTCTAATTGATTTTTTAGTTTTGCAATTTCTAAATCTCTTTTTAGTATCTCGTCAATATTTTCAATACCTAAATATCTATTTAGATCTTCACGAGTTACCATGTATTTTCTACCTATTTTTTTAGCTTTTAATTTTTGTTTTCTTATGTCACCTTGAAGAGTAGTGACTAAAATTCCAGTTTCATCATGAATTTGATTTAAGTCTAATAATTCTTGCTTATTCAAAATATTTACCTCCTATTCTTCATTTAAAAACAATTCTTGCACTGTAGAATCTAATGCTGCTGCTATTCTTTTTAATAGTCCAAAACGAATACCGTCTATATCATCTTTTTCTATTTTTATGATTGTTACATTTGATGTACCAACTAACTTGGCAAACTCTCTTTGAGTTAATCCTTTTTTTATTCTTGCTAATTTTACATTCATTTTATCACCTCGCTTTTTGACCAGAGTCAAGCTATAATTTGATTATATTTGACCGAAGTCAAAAAGTCAACACTTTTTCTAAAGAATTTTTGACTTCAGTCAAATAATAATTTATAATTAAGTCAAGGAGGTTGTTTTATGAGATTAAGTGAAAAGATTAAATTATATAGAAAAAAAAATAAAATGACTAAAAGTGAATTGGCTAGACTAATAAATGTATCTCCATCATATATAACTAAATTAGAAAATGGAGAAAAGGAAAATCCATCTTTAGAAGTAAAAATTAAAATAGCAAACGCTCTTGGTTGCTCTATAACTGAACTTGGTGAATCTCTGTTTGCTGGCACTGGGAGTATGATAAAAGGGTTTGAAAATATGAAATTAGAAGATCAGCGAGGAGATGAATTTAAAAGAGTTGCTGATTTATTTGAAGAATTTGATTATCAAATAAGTGAAATAAATGATAATAATATTGATAAAGTTGAGATTAGTACATTTGAAGATGGCACAATAATGACATTAGAAGAAAATGATTTTATAAATTTAGGAAATCAATTATTAGATGAAATAAATGAGTCTATAAGACTTCAAATAAAACAGTTTATAAAAAGAAATGAGTAAGCAATAGATCCTTTACTAATATGTAAGGGTCTTTTTTTATAAAAAATTTTTCGACAAATGTAAAATAAATATGCGACAATGTGTAAAGATGTAAAGTGAATTATAGAGAATTTAAAATATACCAACATAATATAAAAAATTATACTAATGAGATTTTATATTTTGTTTTGGTATATTTTTTATTAGTGTGGGTTTGTGTAGTTTTAATGTGGGGTTGTGTAGTTTAGTGTGAGTTTTGATATATATTTAAATTATTGGTATTACTAGCTTTAACGGTATTTACGGTATTTTATTATTATTTTCTATAGTGTTTTAAAAAGTATAACAGTATAAAAGGTATATTAGTAGAAATATACCAATATACCAAGTATATAAAATATAAAAAGAATTTTTTTTATATCTCAAAGTACACAAAATACCTAGAACCTAGAATATATCAGCATTTGAAAGGTGTGTAGTTTTAAAAAGAGTGTGGTGTTTTGAAAATACATAGATGAATATTTATTCAGATATTTATAGGCTGAACTGGACAAATGCGTAACACTTCTTTACAAACATATTAATATAGCTTGAAGTTGGCTTTATTACTGGGGTTGTGGTATAATATATAGTGTAGTCAAGGTGTTTAGTGACACGATAAAAATAGGTTAATTACCTCGATAAAAATAGTATGTTAGATGTATAATTTATGAATAAAAATATTAATACAAGTCGCATTGTCGCTTGGTTTGTCGCTAATTAAAGAATAAATTTAATGAAACCTAGTGATAATGTCATTTGTAATATTAAGTGGTATTCTCATAAAGAATATAAATGTATAATATACAATGATTATTGCATAAATATTAATAATTCTTATATAGGGGGGTACCTTCTAAAAATCAATTTACAAAACCGTGTGTCAACTGGCTACAGATTTTTTTTATACAAAATTAAAGTCATAGGTGTAAAAAGTCTATGGTGAAAGGAGAAAATGAGAAATGGAAGAACCAATGGAAACAAACAATTTTGAAGAAGAGCAAAAGTCAACTGAAAATAATGAAGTTGGTGAGGTAACTCTAGAACAATTTAAAAATGCAATAGAAAGTAATTTAGAAATTAAAGGCTATTATGATAGCGTTGTAGATAAAGCAGTAAATAAAAGGCTTGATAAAAGCATTGAATCATGGAAAGAAAAAAATTTAAACCAACTAATTGAAGAGGAAGTAAACAAGCGTTACCCCCAAAAAAGCAAGATAGAAATTGAACTGGAAGAAGCTATAAAGGCAAAAAGACAATTGGAGCTACAAGTTCAATATCAAGAATTAATAACAAAGAACAACTTGCCTTTAAGTATATTGGAATTTGTTGCTGGTAAAGACGTAGAAGATACTGTAAACAGGACAGAAAGATTTAATAATATACTTAATGAACTTATTGAAAAACATAGGAAAGAATGGGCGCATAAATGGCTTTTAAAAGGGTCTTATATACCACCTGGAGAAAACGGGGTTGGCGAATTGGATTCCTCTGATATTTGGAAACTTATGAGATAAAGAGGAGTGAATAAAATGTCAGATACAATATTTTTAAAAGATAATTTAAGTGGAGCAGTTCCAACAGAAATTGCTCAAGAAGTAATTAAAAACGTAATAGGTCAAGCAAGTATATTAAAGGTGTGTAAACATGAAACTATGTTGTCAGATAAAAAGACAATGCCTAAATTAACTGATAGTGGATCAGCTTCATGGGTTGGTGAGGGTGAATCAATTGAAACAATATTACCTAAATTTGAATATCCACAATTAAAGGCTTGTAAATTAGCAGTCATTGTTCCAGTAACACGTGAAAAGATTGATGACACGCTAATAAATGTAATGGACGAAGTAAAACAAGCTATGGCTGACGCTTTTGCAACTGCAATTGATAAAGCTATGATATTCGGGGAGAATAGTCCATTTGAAACAAATCTAATTTCAGCTATTAATACTCAAAAGATAGTTGCAACAAGTAATTTAGATAAAGATATATCAAATGCTATGGGATTAGTTGAAGATAACAAATATAACTGTACTAATATCTTAATGGGAACGGCTCAAAAAAGAGTATTAAGAGAATTAGCCAATAGTAATAGTTATAAGGGTGCTATATCTCTATCAAGTGCATATGAAACGCCTATAGACTTCGTTAGAAATTGGGATAATACAAAGTCATTAGCAATTACTGGCGACTTCTCAAAGGCTATTGTAGGGACTAGAGATGGCATGACATATGAAATATTAAAAGAAGCAACAATCGAGAGTGGTGGGGAAACAATAAACCTTGCTCAAAGAGATATGATAGCAATAAAGGCAACTATAAGATTAGGCTTTTTAGTAGCAGATCCAAAAGCTTTCTCTATGGTAGTAAGTGAATAGCGACATCTTAGCGACAATAGGTCGCCAAATTTAAGAATAAATAAAATTTTACAATTAAAATAAAAACCACCTAAGCCCTTTAATAGTGAGCTTTTAAGGTGGTTTTTAAATTATTATAATAAGTTATAAATATTATTACTTAATTCCTGTTGGGAGTACCATAATAAAAATCGCTAAGAAACTTAAATTTCTTAGCGATTTTTATTTATATTATTTTGATTTCTTTTCTAAAAAATCTTTTGATTTTTCCAGTACTATTATTAAAGCTCCGCCTATAATAAAGAATATCCAGCTGAAGTTTGAAAGATTCATTGCTGGTTGAGGGACTTCTAAAGTAGTAGGTCCCATAAATACGGCATATAAAGATCCAACCATTAATCCTAATATTAAATAAATCATAGCAGATCTATATTTACTTAATAAGAATTTAATTATTTTAATTGTACTTAAAATACCTGTAATTACACCTAATCCAAAGATTATTAATACTGGTAAATAAGAAAAGTTAAGTGATAAAACTTCTTTTATTGCACTTATAATTCCTGTGTAAAGTCCAAATATTAATAATAAAGTTGAACCTGATATACCAGGTAGAACCATAGCAGAAATAGCAATTAATCCAGCAACAAATACAAATATACCAAGTCCAAAGTTTAAACTTCCTAATGAAAGATTCATGCCACCATTAGTACCTGCAGGATTAAAATACGTAATTAGTCCAACAATTAGAGCACCGATTAAGGTAAAAATAATATTTTTATATTTACCTACTAAAGAATCCTTTTCCTGTTTAATTATTAATGGAATTGCAACTATTATAAATCCAGTAAATAGTGAACTTATACTATAGATGTGTGAATCAAATATAGAAGATAGTATTAGTACAGATAAAACCATACCAGTTACCCAACCGATTCCTAACTTAATTAAAAAGAATAAAGCCTTTTTCTTATCTTCTTTGCTATCTTTTGATATTAATGAGTTTAATGAACCTATAAAATCATCATAAAACCCTAATATAAAAGCAATAGTACCACCAGAAACACCAGGTACACTATCAGCTAAGGCCATAAAAAAACCTCTGATAAAATTAATAATATACACAATATCACCTCAAAATAAATATGTTAAGTATAAAATTATAATACTAAAAGTAAAAAAATAATAGCATATTATTATTAAATTAATATTAAAAATTATAAAGTTTTTATTAGAATAAAATGTAAAATTTATGTTTATTTATTGGTAAATTATATCATATAGTATTAACGTATGATATAATAAATATCAAAAATATTTTATTAAATTACTAGGAGAGTGATTTTTTTGGAACCCAGTCAAGTGTGGCAGATAATAATACTTATAATTTTACTTGTATTATCTGGATTTTTTTCAATGTCAGAAACCGCCCTTATGGCACTAAGTAAAATAAGAATTAGACATATGGTGGAAGAGGGAGTAAAGGGAGCTAAGTTGGTTGAAAAGTTAACAGAAGACCCAAATAAGTTATTAGGAGCCATATTAATAGGTAATAACATAGTTAATATTTTAGCATCATCATTAGCGACAACTTTATTTGTAGATATGGTAGGAGCAAGTGGAGTTGGAATAGCAACTGCTGTAATGACCGTATTAGTACTTATATTTGGAGAAATAACTCCAAAGTCAATAGCAAAACAAAAATCTGAAGAAGTATCGTTAAAAGTAAGTAAACCAATAAATATAATAGTTAAAATATTAAAACCTTTTATAGGAATATTTTCGTTTATATCAAGTTTATTTATAAGATTATTAGGTGGAGATCCGAAGGCTACGGAACCATTTATAACAGAAGAAGAATTAAGAACTATGGTAGGTGTTAGTGAAGAAGAAGGTGTGCTTGAAGATGTTGAAAAAGAAATGATTTTCAATGTTTTTGATTTTGCAGATTCTCAAGCTAAAGATGTTATGGTTCAAAGAGTAGATATTGTAGCAGTAGATACCGAAGCTACTTACGAAGAAGTTTTAGAAGTTATAAAAACAGAGCAGTTTTCTAGAATACCTGTATATAATCAAACGATTGATGATATAGTTGGAGTTTTGTATGTTAAGGATTTAATTATAGCAGGTCAAAACAAAGAAGGATTTAAAGTTTCTGATTATATGAGGGAACCTTATTATACATTTGAATTTAAAAAAATTAAGGAATTATTTAATGAAATGAAGAAAACCAGAAATCATTTAAGTGTTGTTTTAGATGAATATGGTGGTACCGTTGGTATAGTAACTATAGAAGATTTAATTGAAGAGGTATTTGGCGATATAGAAGATGAATATGACGACTATGATAAGGAAATAGAAGTTGTAAAAGAGGATGAATATATAGTAGATGGAAGTGCCAAACTTGATGATATAAGTGAATTAATTGGAGTAAATATGGAATCAGAAGAATTTGATTCTGTTGGTGGATTAATTATAGGAGAATTAGGTAGATTCCCAGATAATAAAGAAGAAGTAACTTTAAACAAAATAAGATTTGTTGTTGAAGAAGTTGATAAGAATAGAATTAAAAAGGTAAGAATTTACACATAGTTACTAATTGAAGTAATAAGGTAAGAGTTAAGAGTTTTAAATGGTAAAATGAATTTTATCAATGGCACTTAGCTCTTAAATTTTAGCCAATAAAAGGTGGAAATGACATAATGAATTATATGGATATTGCTCTAGAAGAAGCTAATAAGGCTTATTTAAAGGGGGAGGTTCCTGTAGGGGCTGTAATAGTAAAGGATAATAAAGTAATAGCTAAAGCTCATAATTTAAAGGAAACAAATAAGTCAGTATTGGCACATGCTGAAGTATTAGCTATTGAAGAGGCTTGCAAGGTATTAGGTGATTGGAGATTAAATGGGGCAGAGATGTATGTAACATTAGAACCTTGTTCAATGTGTGCATCTGCAATTGGGCAAGCAAGAATTTCAAAATTATATATTGGAACATTTAATAAAGATATGGGGGCTTGTGGGACAATTTTAAATATTTTAGATTATGATATTTTTAATACTTATGTAAAGGTAAATTGGTGCTATAATAAAGAATGTAGCGATTTAATAAGTAAGTTTTTTTATGAAAGAAGACAAAGAAAATTAATAGAAAAAGGGGAGGATAAGAGATGAATCCAGTAGCAATGAATCCGGTAGCATTTGAACTATTTGGTCAGCCTATAAGGTGGTATGGAATCATTATTGCAGGAGGCGTATTAGTTGCATTTTTTGTATCGTATATTCTTGCAAAGAAAAAAGGACTAGATTTTGATATTATTACTGATGGTTTTTTATGGAGTTTTCCATTTGCGATAGTTGGAGCTAGGCTTTATTATGTGGCCTTTGAATATAAAAATTATCATTCATTTTTAGATGTAATAAATATAAGAAATGGTGGTATGGCTATTCATGGAGGGTTAATTGGTGGATTGGTTGTTGCATATATATTTACAAGGATTAAGAAGATTAATTTTTTTGAATATATTGATGTGATAATGCCAGGAGTAATATTAGCTCAGGCAATTGGGAGATGGGGAAATTTTATGAATCAAGAAGCTCATGGAGGACCAGTTACAGAAGCGTTTATAAGTAAATTCCCTGAATTTATTCAAAGAGGAATGTTGATAAATGGAACATATTATCACCCAACATTTTTATATGAATCTATTTGGGATTTAGTTGTATTTGTATTATTAATATTTATTTTATATAAAAAGAAACAGCAACATGGTATAGTAATAGGAAGTTATATGGTACTTTATTCGTTAGGAAGATTCTTTATAGAAGGATTAAGAACTGATAGCTTAATGTTCCTTGGATTAAGAACTGCTCAAATAATAAGCTTAATAGGTATTATTTTAGGAGTTTTAATTATATTTATAGCAATAAAAAATAATAAAAATAAAAGCAAAAATTAAATATCATAAAAATAAATAAATGCGACTCGAAGTGGTAAACTAATATAGTGATAAACTGCGAGTCGCATTTATAGATTTACGATGAATTATGAAAGTAAATCTTTCTATTGAACTACAATAATATTTATGTTAGAATGAGAAAGTATCAAGATTAAGTAAAATAAAAAATGTTTTAATTAATTTCTAGATATGTGATATGGAGAGATGTCCGAGTGGTTGAAGGAGCACGCCTGGAACGCGTGTATAGGGGAAACTCTATCGTGGGTTCAAATCCCACTTTCTCCGCCATAGCCGTACTAGATGGGGAGTTAGCGGTGCCCTATAACCTGCAATCCGCTATAGCAGGATTGAATTCCTCACCGAGGCTTTTAATCTTTCTGGACTGCCCTATGCAAGTGATGTTGAGGGTCGGGTCCCACGCGACGTAAGACTGTGAACCTCGTCAGGTTCGGAAGAAAGCAGCGATAAGCAGCCCCTGCGTGTGACGTGGATCAATCTTACCTGAGTTAACTACATAGGTAACGCTTAGAGGTTACTGTCAAAGTGAGGTGTACGGTTTTAAATTATCCTTTCTTGCTAGAAAGAAAGGCTTTTTTAATGTTTATAAACAATTTTAATTAAAATGAAAATTAATTATGAAAAATGATATTTCATTTTTCGTTCAAATTTATTTATTAAATTAAGGTTACTCTTCAATAGGATTAACAATATAGGACAAAAAAACAATAGGACAGAAAAATAGGGAAATCTCTTGTGAGATATCCCTATTTTTCTGTCCTTTTTTAAATTTAAAAAGGAAAATATTAAAAAACATAACTATTTAAGTTAACTAAATGATAATATAAAAATATTAAATGCAAGTTAAAAGTATTAAAAATTGCATTTTTTAAATAAAACCCTTGTAAAACCATATAAAAATGAAATATAATAAAAATATGAAATTCAAAAAGATTTAAGGGGGCTATTTAAATGAGAAAATTTCCGACTTCGATGATGACACAACATCCTGATAATGTAGAACAATACATATCAATCCAACATGAACCAGAAGAGGCAATACAAGGATTAACACCTCAAGAGCAAGGTGGTCTTGGAATTGATGAAGTAATGATAGATTTTGAAGGTAAATTAACACCTTATCATCAAACATCACAAATTGCATTAGGTTTAATTGGCAAGGGTATAGTGCCGGGTGAAAATGTTAGGATAACACCTAGAATACCAAATGCAAATAAGGAATCAGTATTTAGACAGTTAATGAGTATAATGTCTATAGTTGAAACTAATGCACAGGCTTATCAGCTTACAGGGGTACAAGCTATAAGAGAAGTGGTTGTACCAATGGTAGAGACAGGGCAAGAAATAGCTGAATTCCAAGAAAGAGTAAATTCTGTTATTGAATTAGGAAATAAAAATTATCCAGTAAAATTTGAAGAAAATAGTGTAAGAATAATCCCATTAGTTGAAGATGTTCCTGCATTAGTTAATGTTGATAAAATATTAAATGATTTTTATGAAATTTCAAAGGAAAAAGGATTTAATATAGACTATTTAAGATTTATGATAGCACGTTCAGATACAGCAATGTCTTATGGATTAATATCAGGAGTACTTTCTGTTGTAATGGCAATCGATAAGGCATATAAATGGGGAGAAGAACATGGGGTAGAGGTTGCACCTATATTAGGATGTGGATCATTACCATTTAGAGGACATTTTACTGGTGAAAATGTTGATAAGATATTAGAAACTTATGCAGGAGTAAGAACTTTTACTTTCCAATCTGCGTTAAGATATGATCATGGTGCTGATGAAACTAAAAAGGCTGCAAGAGAGTTAAGAGAAAAGATGGATATGTATAAACCAAGAAGATTCTCTGAAGAAGATATAGCTCTTATGAAGGAATTCATAGGAATATTATCAAAACACTATTTAACAACATTCTTAAAGGTAATAAATACTGTTTCATTTGTATCTGACTTTATTCCAAAGAATAGAGATAGATTAACTAAGGCTAAAACAGGTTTAGAATATAACAGAGAAGTTGCTAACCTTGATAATATAGCTAACTTAGTAAGTAATGAAGAGTTGAAGAAAGAAATATTAAGTATTGATAATTCTACTGAATATGCGGTACCTAGAGCTATTTCATTTACAGGAGCTATGTATACATTAGGTATGCCGCCAGAGCTTTTAGGAATGGGTAGAGGACTTAAGGAAATTAAAGATAAGTTTGGACAAGAAGGTATAGATAAATTAATTGAATTCTATCCTATGTTAAGAGAAGACTTAGGATTTGCAGCAAGATTTGCTAATGCTGGTGTTAGTAAAAAGATAATAGATGAATCTGCAAGACAAGAATATAAAGAAGATATGAAGTATGTAAATGAGATATTAAATCTAGGATTAGATTATGATTTCATGAACGATAATGAATTCTATCATACTCTATTAAAGACAACTAGACCAATAATAATGCATTTAATTGGACTAGAAGATGATATAATCCAAAGCAAAACTGAAGAGTTAAAGATTCTTAATGAATGGATTATAAGAATGGGTAAAGTAAGAGGAAGTATTGGATAAAATTAATGTTTAAAATAAAAAAGTCGGTTTTACCGACTTTTTTTATTTTAGTTGAAGTATTTTATTTTCTTATTAAATCAATAAACTGATATTTTAATCCACTTTTTTCACAGGTATAAATTTCTGATTCAAATTCAATATTAAATTCATTAAAATCTATTTGTGGAAAAGTAGTATCTCCATGGAATGACTTATACACTTTTGTTAAAAATATTTTATCCACACTGTGGATAACTTGTTTGTATATCTCTCCTCCACCTATAATAAATGCATGTTCAGGTGAATTTTTATACATGTTAATAACTTGTGAAAAGCTGTGGATAACTTCTACATTTGCATTATCCACAGAATAATTTTCATCCCTTGTGATAACTAAATGTTTTCTATTAGGCAAAACGCCAGGCAATGATTCAAAAGTTTTTCTACCCATTATTATTGTGTTTCCAGATGTAATTGCTTTAAATCTTTTTAAGTCTTCTGGTATATGCCATAAAAGCTTGTTATCTCCACCTATAACATTGTTTTCAGCTACAGCAACTATTATAGATAGCATTAAACAGATACCTCCATTTTTATTGCAGGATGATATTTATAATCTATAAGTTTTATATCATCTGCTGTGAAATCATAGAAGTTAGTTATTTCTGGATTAATCCAAAGCTTTGGAGCTTCATACTCGTCATTAGCTCTAGTTAATTGAAGTTTCATTCCTTCTACTTGATTTTCGTATATGTGTGCATTATTAATTACATGAGTAAATAAACCAGGTTTAAGTCCAGTTACTTGTGCAATTAAATGAACTAATACAGCATATTGTGATGTATTAAATGGTACACCTAATGGTATGTCTCCTGAACGTTGGATAAGCATACAATTTAGTTTGCCATCTGTTACGTCCCACATAGTCATGAAACAACATGGTTGTAGAGTCATATGGGGTAGGTCTTCTATATTCCACATAGTCATAAGCATTCTTCTATCCTGAGGATTAGTCTTTAATGTTTCAATAAGCTTATCAATTTGATGGAATTTAGCTATTTGATAACCATAGCCACGACCAATAGTATTATTTTCATCAACCCATTCATCCCAAATGTGTACATTTTGTTCTTGTAACTTAGTTACATCATTAGATTGATCTCTATAAATCCATAGCATTTCTTTTACAGCTGTCTTAAATGCAACAAATTTAGTTGTTAGAATAGGAAATTCCTTTTCCAAATTAAATTGCATCACTTGATGTGGAAGCTTATAAGTTGGCATACCAGTTCTATTATTATCGTAATAGCCATTATTTAAAATATCTTCAACTATATTTAAGTATTTTTTGTCATATAAACTCATATAAATACCTCCTTAAATATATAATTACTATTTTACTATAATGAATAGATATAAAACAGAGGGAAAAAAAATAATAAGTCGATGAAAGTAGCTATTTGTCTAAAAGTTAAAAAAATAACAATAAAATGTAAATAAAATACAAGTAAGTGTTAAAAAAATAACAATAAAAAGAAATAAAATGCAGATAAAGAAAATAATATGCATAAAGAAATAATAATTATGCAAAAGTTATAAAGGGGTGTCTTTCGTGGAAATACACGTTGAACTTGCAAATTAAAAGTAAAACTTTAGAAATAGGGAAAAATCTTTAACTATTAATAGAATTTGGTTATAATAATTAAAGGAAACTCAACTTTATTTGATGATTAAGCACAGGTTAAGTAACTTTTGCTAATCAAATCTGAGGCTTGGAGTATCAATTAACCTAGATTAACTAAATTGAAATTTATAATATAACTTAATAGATAAATACAGCAAAGAAAGAGGTGATTGTATTGGCATATACAGCTTTATATAGGGAATGGAGACCCAAAACTTTTAATGATGTCGTAGGTCAGGAACATATTACAACAACATTGAAGAATCAGATATTAAATCATAGAATTGCTCATGCATATTTGTTTTGTGGAACAAGAGGAACAGGTAAGACTTCTACAGCAAAAGTTTTTGCAAAAGCTCTCAATTGTCTTAATTTACAAGATGGAGAGCCTTGCAATGAATGTGAAATGTGCAGAAAAATAAATGAAGGTTTAGCAATAGATGTTACAGAATTAGATGCTGCTTCAAATAATGGTGTTGATAAAATTAGAGATATTATTGATGATGTTAAATATCCACCACAAGAAGCAAAATATAAGGTTTATATAATGGACGAGGTACATATGTTATCCGCTGGTGCTGTTAATGCTTTTTTAAAGACATTAGAAGAACCACCTAATAATGTTATATTTATTTTAGCAACAACAGATCCTCAAAAGCTTCCTATTACTATTCTTTCAAGATGTCAAAGATTTGATTTTAAAAGAATAAATAACAACGAAATAACAGCAAGGCTTAGAAAAATAGTAGATGATCAAAATGTTCTTGCTGATGAAAGAAGTTTAAATTTAATTGCAAGAGTTTCTGATGGAGCAATGAGAGATTCATTAAGTATCTTAGATCAAGCAATTTCAATGGGAAATGGTAATGTAGATTATAATACAGTAGTTAGTATGCTAGGATTGGTTACAAATGAACATTTATTTAATTTAACTAATGCAGTAATACAAAGAAGTGTAGAAAAAAGTATAGGAATAATAGAAGATGTTATTTATTCTGGTAAGGATATATATTTATTTATAAAAGATTTAATTACTCATTATAGAAATTTACTTATGGCTAAGGTAACTAATAATCCTGAAGAAGTACTTGATATGTCGGAAGAAAATATTGCTTTAATAAAAGAGCAAAGTGCTAGATTAAGAGCTGAAGAGATAATGAGGTGTATAAGAATACTTCAAGAGGCAGAAAATAATGCTAAGTTAAGTAAACAAGCAAGGTTATATTGTGAGTTAGCTATAATTAAAATGTGTAAAATAGAATATGATACATCTAGTGAAGTTATGTTAACTAGATTAAATAAACTAGAAGAAAATTTAAAGAATGGTAGCATAAAGGTTGCTACAGTAGAGTCTCAAAATAATAATATTAATGCAGTAAAGAAAAGTATTAATAATGTAGAAAGTAAGAAGCCTACTCAAACTCAACATATTGAAGAAACTTTAAGTGGAAATTCAGATTCTAGGATTACAATAAATGATGTTCAAAAAGCATGGAGAGATATATTAGAAGCTTTCAAGGCAAGAAGAGCCATGGTTATTAGTTCATTAATTCAGATTGGAAAGCCAATAGCTTGTGCAAATGGAATAGTTACAGTTCAATTTGAAAAGCAATATCAATTTAGTAGAGATAGATTAAGTGAAAGTAAAAATAAACCTATTATTAATGAAGTTTTCTCTGAAATATTACAAGAAAATATTAAAGTAAATTTTGTAGTTGAAGAAGATAATAAAGGTAGTAAAAGTACAGAGGATATTTTAAGAGAAAAAATTGGCGATGATTTTATAGATTTTATAGATGAATAAAAAGTATAGAATCACTTTATTCTAGTAAATATTAAAAAAATACTATATAATAAAAAATAGATTTTATTTGTTTTAAGGAGGATATTTTATGGCAAGAGGTGGATTCCCTGGAGGTTTTGGGGGAGGAAATATGAATAACTTAATGAAGCAAGCACAAAAGCTTCAAAGAGATATGGAACAAGCACAAAAGGAACTTGAAACTAAAGAGTTTGAATCTTCAGTTGGTGGCGGTGCTGTTGTAGTAAAAGTAAATGGTAAAAAAGAAGTTTTAGCTATAAATATAAAAGAAGAAGTTGTAGATCCAGATGATGTTGAAATGTTAGAAGATTTAGTGCTAAGTGCAGTTAACGAAGCATTAAAGAAGGCTGACGAAGAAACTTCAAATAAAATGGGTAAATTAACTGGTGGATTAAATATACCAGGAATGTTTTAATTGATAATGGGCTGTTGAAAGACAGCCTTTTATTAATGGAAAAGGAGTGTAATTATGGATTTTTATCCGGTTGCTATAGAGAAATTAATTGAGGAATTTGCAAAATTGCCAAGCATTGGTCAAAAAACAGCACAAAGACTTACATTGCATATTTTAAATTTGCCAGAAGATGAAGTTAAAGAATTTGCTTCAGCTTTAGTAAAGGCAAGAGGTACTATTAAGTATTGTTCTGTATGTGGAAACTTTACAGATAAAGACCCTTGTGCGATATGTGGAAATCCAAATAGAGATAAAAATGTAATTTGTGTTGTAGAACAACCAAAAGATATAATGACTATGGAAAAGGTTAAAGAATTTAATGGAGTATATCATGTGCTTCATGGAAACCTTTCTCCTATGCAAGGAAGAGGACCTCAAGATATAAAAATAAGAGAGCTTGTTGCAAGAATGAGTGCAGATATTAAAGAAGTAATAATTGCTACTAATCCTAATGTAGAGGGAGAAGCAACAGCAATGTATATATCTAGAATACTTAAACCGTTAGAAGTTAAAGTAACTAGAATTGCTTCAGGACTTCCGGTTGGTGGAGATTTAGAATATGCTGATGAAGTAACACTTTCTAAAGCTCTTGAAGGAAGAAAAGAAATTTAATCAGTAACAAGTTCAAGTGACAAATTAAGGGGTAAACTCCCTAAGGAGTTTCTAATATAAATAAAGTCAGCTTAAGCTGACTTTATTTATCAACTTGCAACTTATCACTTGTCACTCTCTAATCTTGTCATTTAGCAATTCTATTACTATCTTAGTAGTGGTATGCTACACCAATGCTACCTGGACCAACATGTAATCCAATTATAGGACCTATCGATTGAATTTTTATATTAGAAATTCCTAATTTATCTTGTAGTTTATTGGCTAATTCTTGGCCTTCTGATTCACAATTTATATGATGGACTATTAAGCATTTTATTGGTGATTTTAAATTCTGTTCCATAACTGTATATATTATTTTATCTATGGCTTTTTTCTTTGTTCTAACTTTAGTAAGTACAGTAGTTTTACCATCAGTAACTGTTAAAATAGGTTTTATTTGAAGTAGTGATCCAAATAAAGCAGCTGCACCACCTATTCTTCCACCCTTTTTTAAATAATCTAATGTATCAGGAACAAATATAAATTTACTATTTTCAATAACACTTTTAGCTATAGAAACAACTTCATCTAATGACTTGTTATCAGCAGCTGCTTTAGCAGCTTCTAATATGGCATATCCTGCTTGCATACAATTGCTTCTAGAATCTAACATTACTATATTAGCATTAGGATATTTTTCTAAAATCATTTCTTTAACTAAATTTGATGTTGAAAAAGTACCGCTCATATCAGAAGATAAGAATATTCCTACTATGTCATGACCCTCTTTAACTTGAGATTCTATTGCTTTATAAAAATCATCAATACTTGGTTGAGAAGAGGTAGGAATTGATGGTGATTTAGACATTTCTTTATAAAACCAATCATTTTCTAAATCTGTTTCTCTATAACTTTTCCCATTTAATAAAACATTAAGTGAAACTATAGAAACATTATATTTATCTATGTATTCTTTTGGTAAATAACAAGTGCTATCAGCTATTATTCTTATACTCAAAAAAAACACCTCCAATATTAATTGACATATTTAAAATATTATACCAAAGTATTGAAATTAAGTACAGAAAATATAATGTTAACAAATATAATTCAAAATTTTATATTTTGTTAATTGAACTTACTCAGCGACTGAAAGGGGTCGAGTTTCCTTATAATATTATAAAAATAGAATATAAGAATGGTTTAAATTGAATAATATAGTAAAAAGTGGATAGTATCTAAAATAAATGTTTTTAGGAGGGGCAGAATGAGTATAAAAAATATTTTAAATTTTATTTTAGTACACTACAAGGATGACGATACCATTGATAATAAAATATTAAATGAAATGCATGAAGCTATAATTGAGCTTGAAGTAGCAGAAGCTATGTTTAATTCAGTAAACGATCCAAAACTTATAGAGGCAGCTATTTATAGAGAAGAAGCAGCAAAAAAGAAAGTAGACTATATATTATCAGTTGCAAAAGAGCAATATTCAAATATAAGAAAAGAAGCTGAAGCTAAAGAGGAAATGGAAATATAAAGAATATTGTTATATAATATAAAAAAATATAATACTATATTATAGTAGTTATTTTATATTATATAGGGGGAATTAGTAGATGAACATAGAGATGGTTATATATGCTTTAGTTGGATTAGCTTTATTATATTTAATAATTAAGCTATTAAAATGGCCAATAAAGTTATTAATAAATGGAATTATAGGTATAGTTTTATTATATGTTGCTAATTTTATTGGCGAATATTTAAATTTCTATATTACCATTAATCCAATAACAGCACTTATTGCTGGCTTTTTAGGAATTCCAGGAGTAATATTCTTAGTAATTTTTCAAATGTTTTTTTAAATAGAAATAGGGGATCTTCAGTGGATGAAGATTCCCTAAGTTTATATAGACGGGAGTTAGAAGATTTTCTAAATTGCCGTAAGCGAAAAGCTTCTGCATAATACATAGTATTAAGATTTATTAAAAAGTGTTACAGTTATTTTAAAATAAAAAATAAATCAGGGTGTAAGCACTACATCCGCTTACACCCTTTTCTATATAAATAGTACATTAAAATAAATAATGTACCGTCTACAATAATACTTTACCCACTTAACATATAAATATGTATGTAAATTGTTGTTAAATCGCTTTTATAAGTATATAATTTTCTAATATATAATTAAAAATAAATAAATGAATTTTATTTAATTTGTATATTAAAAATCATAGTTATAACTTAAGGGAGGTTTCACTATGCCAGCAGGAAATGGAGTAAATTGTAGATATTGTCCTGAATTTGATAAAGGTAGATGTGATGGAACTGATACAGGATGTTTATGTTACAAATGTCCAAGACATTTAGGTCAATGTAAATGTGTTAAATATTGTAGAGAAACAGAATCTATATTAATTTTTGATGATGAGGAAAATAGGAGCTATTAAGAGTAGCTCCTATTTTTTTATGATTATTATTCAAGAAATATAATCACAAAATTAATGTAAATAAAATATGATAAAAAATAAGAAGTGGTATTATAAATTAAGTCAAATTGATTATATGAAATGCAAAAAAATATTAAAACTTAAAAAAATAGCAAAAAACATTAAGGATATAGTTGTATAAAATGTAAGAAAGTAGTAAAATATCAAAAAGCAATAAATAAAAATATAATATTTGGGGGCAAGAAAAATGATTAGAATATTAACAAACGACGGGTTGCAACAAGGGGCAGTTGACAAGCTAGTTTCAATGGGATTTAAAGTTGTTAATACACACTATGATAAGGATGTATTAGGTGAGGTTTTAAAAGATTTCGATGTATTAGTAATAAGGTCTGCAACTAAGATAACAGCAGATATACTTGATGCTGAAGAAGGGGGAAAGCTTAAATTAATTATTAGAGCTGGTGTGGGGATAGATAACATTGATGTAAACTATGCTACAGAAAAAGGTATAATAGTTAAGAATACACCTAATGCAAGTTCAGATTCTGTTGCAGAGTTAGCTATTGGGCATATGTTTGCAGTAGCTAGATTCTTAGGAGTATCAAATTACACTATGAGAAATGGACAATGGAATAAGAAAAAATATGAGGGGATTGAATTAGGTGGTAAAACTCTTGGAATTATAGGTATGGGTAGAATCGGTAGAGCATTAGCCACTAAAGCTACTGCATTGGGGATGAATGTTGTTTACAATGACATATTTGGAAAACAAAATAATCTTTCATATGATTTTATAGAATTTGATGACTTATTAAAGAAATCAGATTTTATTTCATTACATGTTCCTTATGACAAAAATAAGGGATCTTTAATAGGTAAAAATGAAATTGAAAAAATGAAGGATGGAGTATATTTAATTAATTGCTCTAGAGGTAAGGTTGTTGATGAAAAAGCATTATTAGATGCATTAAATGTTGGAAAAGTAGCTGGGGCAGGAATTGATGTTTTTGAGGAAGAACCAACCAATAATAAAGAGTTAGTAAATCATCCTAATGTTAGTGTTACACCACATATTGGTGCGGCAACAAAGGAAGCTCAAAATAGAATTGGTGAAGAAGTAGTAACAACCATAGCTAATTATTTTGAGAAAGAGGTTTCTTCTATTGCAGCTAAAACTATAGAATCTGTGTAATTTATATTATTAGATTGAATATAAGTAATAGTTATTTGAGGGCAAGTTTAAGGAGGATAACCAATGGCAATTATAAAACCATTTAAAGCATATAGACCAGTAAAGGAGTTAGCTTCAAAGATTGCAGCATTACCTTATGATGTAATGAATACTGAAGAAGCTCGTGAAATGGTAGAAGAAAATGAATATTCTTTTTTACATGTAGATAGGGGAGAAATTAATTTCCCAGGAAAAGTTAATATATATAGTGAAGAAGTGTATAAAAAATCTAGAGAAGTTTTAGATGAAATGATAGAAAAGAAATATTATATCCAGGATGAAAATCAATGCTTTTATATTTACAGACAAACTATGAATGGTAAAAGTCAAATTGGATTGGTAATGTGTGCTTCAGTAGATGATTATATAAATAATATAATTAAAAAGCATGAAAAAACTAGAGCAGATAAAGAACGTGATAGAATAAATCATGTTGATTATTGTGATGCGCATACTGGACCTATATTTTTAACTTATAGAGAAAATTATGGTATTTCTAAAATAATAGATGAAAGTATAAAAGAAGAGCCAGTTTATGACTTTATATCAGAAGATGGTAATGGACATACTGTATGGGTAATTAATGATGAAGAAAAGATAAATAAATTAACACATTTATTTAAGGATGTTAAATACATGTATATAGCAGATGGCCATCATAGAACTAAATCTGCAGTTGAAGTATGCTTAAAAAGAAGAAAAGAAAATCCTAATTATAATGGAACTGAAGGATTTAACTATTTCTTAGCTATAGCATATCCAGATAGTGAGTTAGAAGTTTTAGATTATAATAGAACTGTGAAGGATTTAAATGGACTTTCAAAGGAGGCATTTTTTAAAGCTGTAGAGGAGAAATTTACAGTGGAAAAGACATTAAATAATGAAAGATTTAAACCTGATAGTAAGCATACATTTGGTATGTATATTGATAAAGAGTGGTATAAATTAGAGGCAAAAGAAGGAAGTTTTGATGAAAATGATCCAACCGACAGGTTGGATGTATCTATTCTTCAAAATAATTTATTATCTCCTATATTAGGAATTGATGATCCTACAAAATCAGATAGAATTGAATTTATAGGTGGAATAAGAGGGCTAAAGGAATTAGAAAAGAGGGCAAATAATGATATGAGAGTAAGCTTTGCTATGTATGCTACTACTATTGAGGATATAATGAGCATAGCTGATGCAGGAAAGATAATGCCACCTAAGTCTACATGGTTTGAACCAAAACCTAGAAGTGGATTATTTGTTCATAAGCTTACAGAGGTTCATAAATAATAAAATATATTAATAATAAAATAAAGAGGGCTATTAAAAAACAAAATATAATGAAAAATTGGGGGGACATTTTTATGTCAAGAGTATATAATTTTGCAGCAGGACCAGCAGTGTTACCAGAAGAGGTTCTTAAAGAAGCAGCAGAAGAAATGTTAGATTATAGAGGAACAGGAATGTCTGTAATGGAAATGAGCCATCGCTCTAAAGCATTTGAAGAAATTATTCAGGATGCAGAAAGAGATTTAAGAGAATTAATGAACATCCCAGATAATTATAAGGTGCTATTCCTTCAAGGTGGAGCCTCAACACAATTTGCAATGATTCCAATGAATCTAATGAAAAATAGAGTTGTGGATTATATTATAACAGGTCAATGGGCTAAAAAAGCAGCAGCAGAAGCAAAAAGGTATGGAAAGGTAAATGAGTTGGCTTCATCAGCAGATAAGACATTTTCTTATATTCCTGATGTAAGCAAGATAGAAGTTAGTGATGATGCAGATTATGTGTATATCTGCCATAACAATACAATCTATGGAACTACTTATCATAATCTTCCTGATACAAAAGGAAAAGTTTTAGTTGCTGACATGTCATCAGATATATTATCACAACCTATCGATGTTACTAAATACGGATTAATATTTGCTGGAGTTCAAAAAAATATTGGACCAGCAGGTACAGTAGTTGTAATAATACGTGAAGATTTAATTACAGAGGATGTACTCGAAGGAACTCCAACAATGCTTCAATATAAGATACATGCAGATAATAAATCTTTATATAATACTCCACCTGCTTATGGAATTTATATTTGTGGTAAGGTATTTAAACATCTTAAAAAGTTAGGTGGATTAGAAGCTATGAAAGTTAGAAATGAAGAAAAGGCCAAAATTCTTTATGATTTTCTTGATTCAAGTGAATTATTTAAAGGTACAGTTGTAAAGGCGGATCGTTCTTTAATGAATGTACCATTTGTAACAGGAAATAAGGACTTAGATTCTAAGTTCATTAAGGAAGCTAAAGAAGCAGGGATTGAAAATATTAAAGGGCATAGAACAGTTGGTGGTATGAGAGCAAGTATTTATAATGCTATGCCAATTGAAGGTGTTAAATATTTAGTTGAATTTATGAAGAAGTTTGAAGCTGAAAATAAATAATTAAATAATAAAGAGTTAAGGCTTAATAAAAGTCTTAACTCTTTATAGATTATTGAAGTTTATTTAACATTGTTTTTAAGATAAATGTTGAGTTTTTAACTCCAATTGGAGTGAATTTTTCAAAGTCCATATGAGCTCCGTTATTAGCATTATCAGAAATAGATCTAATAACAACAAAAGGTATATTGTTTAAGTAACAAACGTGAGCAATACTTGCTCCTTCCATTTCACAAGCTAATGCTTGGAATTCTTTTTCTAACCATTGAATTTTATCTAATGAAGCAACGAACATATCTCCAGATACTATTCTTCCTGAGAATGTCTTGAAATCAGAAGCTTCAGCACATGCAGCTTTAGCAGTTTCAACTAATTTTTCATCACATTTAAAATCAAATGTATCCATTCTAGGAATTTGCCCTACAGGATCACCGAAAGCAGTAGTATCCATATCGTATTGAACTAAATTTTCAGCTATAACAACATCACCAGGGAATATGTCCTTTCCTATTCCACCAGCAACACCAACGTTTATTACAGAAGAAACATTATATTCAGATACAAGTATTTGAGTACAAACAGCAGCATTTACTTTACCAATACCACATACTACAGCCACAACGTTGTGTCCCCATAACTTTCCTTTGTGGAATTTCATTTTTGCTTTTTCTTCAACAGTTTCTAATTCCATGTCTTTTAATAGAATTTCTAATTCTTCAGACATAGCACCAATTATTCCTAAAATCATATTAAACCTCCATTTATAAATATATAGTTTTACATAAACTGAATTTTTTGCTTAAGATGGAGTTTTAATTCCACCTTAAGGTTAGAACTCTTTATCTAGGGATGTGTCCGTTGTTATTTCCTACATAATGATGTGGAATGTTACAACGACTAGCCATCAGATAAAATATATTATATACTTTCATGTAAGTATTTAATAGTAGAGAAATATAAATATAGTGTAAAAACGGTTAAATTAGTTACTTGTATAAATAAGGGCTATAGTTTAAAATAAGTAACAATATATTATAAAAGTTAAAGGAGAAACTGAAGATGGCATTAAATGAATTTTGTAGAACTGAATTACTAGTTGGTGAAGAGGGAATAAATAAGTTACATAATTCAAAAGTAATTGTTTTTGGAATTGGCGGAGTTGGAAGTTTTGTTGTTGAAGCATTAACAAGAGCTGGTGTAGGTAACTTAATATTAGTAGACAATGATACTATATGTATTTCAAATTTAAATAGACAAATACATGCAACACAAGCTACTGTTGGAATGATAAAAGTAGAAGCAATGAAGGAAAGAGTTATTTCTATTAATCCAAAATGTAACGTTGAAGCTAAACAAGTATTTATTACAGCTGATAATATATCTGAGATTATTCCATCAGATGTTGATTATGTAGTAGATGCTATAGATACAGTTACATCAAAATTAGCATTAGCTGAATATTGCTACAAAAATAATATAAATATAATAAGCTCAATGGGAACTGGAAATAAGATGGATCCAACTCAATTTAGAGTTTCTGATGTATTTAAGACAAAGGTATGCCCTTTAGCAAAGGTTATGAGACATGAATTAAGAAAAAGAGGAGTAAAGAAATTAAAGGTTGTTTACTCTGAAGAAATGCCAATGACACCAGATAAGGGAAGGGCTGTACCATCAGCAAAAAGACAAACTCCAGGAAGTATATCATTTGTACCACCAGTAGCTGGAATGATAATAGGTGGAGAAGTTATTAAAGACTTAACAGGAATAAAATAAAAAAGTGCACAGCAACTTTTTTAGTTAGTAGTTTTGAGTTAATAGTTAAGGATGAAACTCCTAGTGGAGTTTCTTAAAATATATATTTTTTTAAATTCAGTTCAGCTGAATTTGGTCCTTGACTATTAATTATTAACTTCTAACTAAAATATTATTTTGCAGTATTTTTAAATGATTAAGATAAGGTTAAATTTATATCATAATGTTCCCCAGTTAAATTAAACAGCAAGCTTTCTAATGAATTTTCAGCATTTTTTAGGGTTTGTGTATAGAAATCTTGATTATTCATTTTTTTACTAAACATATCATTAGCATTTATATATATTTCATTTATTTCTTCGGAAGAAAGCTTTAAATCACCAAACCTAAGAAGACCAACTTCTGTATCACCATATATAGTTTTATTTTCATCAATATCTATACTGAAAATATCTATCTTTGGTATTGTAATATATATTTCCTTATTTGAGTTATCAATTTTTATATTATTAGTAGATAAGGTTGAAAAATCTATTGAATAAGAGCAATTAGCAAAAAAGGTTATTTTTTTGGATTTTTTAAATATATCTAAATTAAAATAAGTATTATCTACTGTTAAGGTTTCACTAAGTTCAATTTCTAGTGGAATTAACTTATTTACATCTTTAATTTCATTAATCAATGTATCCTCAGTTAAAATTTCAGATGATTTTATATTTAGAGCATTAGGAAGTAAATTTTTCAGCTTATTGGGATATTTAGTATATAAAAGAATTAATGATAAAAATATTATAAAAATTATAAGAAATATTAATTTGAAAGTTTTAAATTTATATTTTCTTTTAGATAAAAAAATAATAACCCCCACCTTGAACTATTGATATAATTAAATTCACATAAATTAAATATATTAGTTAATAAGTAATGATATTACAGTAAGTAATATTTATATTTTTACTATAAAGTTAGTTGAGTTTTTTACTACTTTGTTTGTATAATAAGAATAGCTTAAAATGTGGTTTAGGAGAGTTAGTATGGATAATCAAAAGGGAGTAAATATAGAGCTTATAAAGGGTACATTAGATGATTATATAATTAAGGATAAAGATAAAATTGTAATAGGAAGATTTACAATAACGGAATTAGATAAAGAAAATAAAAAGTGTAATTTGAAGCTAAAGTTCTATAGAGAAGATAATTATGATTTATTAAAGATAACATTAGAAGCGATATTGAAGGCTGTATTTAAAAATAATAATATTTTTAAGGCTAATGTTACAGTAAGTGAAAATATAAATTTAAAACCATTTTTAGATAGTGGATTCATATTGGAAGCTATTTTTACAGACAATATATTCTTAAAGGGATGCTTTTATGATGAGTTAAGCTTTGGAATTAATAGAAATGATTATTTATGCTCAAGTAGGGCTAACATAGTTGAACTTATAGGAAAAAATGTTGTAATTAGAAACTTTACACCAGATGATGCTCAAGAGTTATTAGAATACTATATAAGAAATAAAGAACACTTGAGAGAATTTGAACCAGTAAGAGATAATAGCTTTTTTACTTATGAAGTACAAAAAGAGTTATTATTAGAAAGCTATAGGCAATTAATGACTGGTGTATGTAGTGATTTAGGAATATATTTATCTGGTAAGCTTATTGGAAAGATTAAGATTTCTAATATCGTTTATGGAGTATTTAAAAGTGGGATATTAGGTTATGCTATAGATAAAGATTATGAGGGTATGGGATATATGAAGGAATCTATAAATTTAATATTAGATTACGCAAAGGATTATTTAGATTTACACAGATTAGAGGCATCTGTATTAACTACTAATGAAAGATCAAAGGGTGTTTTATTATCTTGTGGTTTTGAGGAGATAGGTCTTAATAAAAAGTATTTATATATAAATGGTAAGTGGAGTGATCATATTACATTTTATAAAATTCTCTAAATTTTTGGGAGGTGTTTATTATGGGGGTTAAATTAAGGGGAAAAAGTACTGTTATTAAAGCTTTGAATAATAATATGGTGCTGGTAAAAGATCAAGGTGTGGAAAAGATTCTTTTATCTAAAGGTATAGGGTTTAATAAAAGGTTTGGAGATATTTTAGAAGAAAATTTAGAAGTAGATAAGATTTTTTCAATTGAAGATGAAAGAAATCAACAGAATTTAAAAGAAGTTTACAATAGAGTAGATGGTGAATTTATTGCTATTTGTGAAGAGGCTATTGCTGAAATATCAGAGGAATTAGGAGAAGAACTTAATGAATCCATCCATATTGGATTGATAGATCATTTAGCAGTAGCAATGAAAAGATTAAAAAATAAAGAGGAAATAAGTAATCCGTTTATTGTAGAAATTGAGACTTTATATAATGTTGAATTTGAAATGGCAAAAAAGATTATTAAAAAGCTTCAACGTAAATATAGAGTGAAGTTTCCACAGGGAGAGATTGGATTTATAACTTTGCATATACATTCGGCAAGAAATGGAAGAAAGCTATCCAATACAATAAAATATAGCTATTTAGCTAATAGAATAGTAGCTCATATAGAAAAAAGATTTAATGCAAAAATAAATAAAAAGTCTCTTGATTATGCTAGATTTTTATCTCACATAAGATTTACTATTGAAAGAATATTGACAGATACTTTATTAAAAAATGATTTAATTGATGCAATTAAGGAATCTTATCCTATATCTTATGAAATTGCAGAAGAAGTATCTAAGATAATTGAAACTTCATTAGATAAAAAGGTACAGGAAGATGAAATTGCGTATATAGCAATGCATATTGAAAGATTTAGATTAACGTTATGTAAATAAAAAATAGCTGAGGCATTGCCTTAGCTATTTTTTTATATTTATTAAACTTCGAAGTTAACAACTACGTCTTTACCAGCAGTAACTGATCCTGATTCAACTGCATTTATTGATTTAGCAGCATCAACATTTGTAATTAAAACTGGAGTAGCAAGAGATAATCCTTTTCCTAAAATGAAATCTCTATCAATCTTAATGATTGGAGTACCAGCTTTTACTTTTGTACCAGCTTCAACTAATTGTTCAAAACCTTCACCGTTTAATCCAACAGTATCAACACCGATGTGAACTAATAATTCTAGTCCATTTTCTAAAGTCATTGCAAATGCATGCTTAGTTTTGAACACTAATGATAATTCACCGTCAGCAGGAGCTACAACAGTATCACCAGTTATCATAATAGCTGCACCATCTCCAGCCATTTTTCCAGCGAAAACAGGGTCTGGCACTTCTGATAAAGGCATTAAGTCACCCGTTGCAACTGCAACTAGGGCAGTCTTTGGAGCTTCAACTGAAGTATTTGTTTCTACTTTCTCTTCTGATTTTCCGAATAATTTTTTAAAAAAATTAGCCATAATATTTCCTGATTATAATCAGGGTTCACTTCCTTTCTAAAAATAAGATTACACAATTTTTGGGTATAAAATAAAAAGGCATAAGTATATCTTTATTAAAGATTAACTTATGCCTGATTTAACAGTAACACGTTTCAATCTAGATTATATATTTTTGAGAATAGTATGTCAATATGTATAGTAAATTATTACTAAAATAAAAAAAAGCTTTGAAAACGTTGACAAATGATGCCAAGGTATTTTATAATAAATTTGTAAAATAAATTAAGTTCAAATTGTGAGGCGTGCAACCATAAAAGTGGGCATTAGCTGAAAAGGATATATTATATTCTTTTCAGCTTTTTTTATTATTGAAATTATAAAATTTAATTATTTTGTTAGTCTTACAATAATGAACAAATAAAAAAATAGGGGGAATTTTATTATGATGAAGTACTTACAAAGACTTGGTAAATCATTAATGCTTCCAGTAGCGTGTTTACCAGTAGCAGCAATTCTAATGGGAATTGGATATTGGATTGATCCATCAGGATGGGGAGCAAATAATGTTGCAGCTGCTTTTTTAATTAAAGCAGGGGGAGCATTAGTAGACAATATGGCAATTTTATTTGCAATTGGTGTTGGTGTCGGTATGTCAGATGATAATGATGGAACAGCTGGGTTGGCAGGACTTGTTTCTTGGTTAATGATAACGACTTTATTATCAACTAGTGTTGTAGCTATGCTAAAAGGTGTTGATGTTTCAGAAGTGCCAGCAGCATTTGGAAAGATTCAAACACAATTTATTGGTATATTATCAGGTTTAATTGGAGCAAGCTGTTACAATAAGTTTAAAAATACTAAGTTACCAGCAGCTTTAAGTTTCTTTAGTGGTAAGAGATGTGTTGCTATAGTAACTGCAGGAGCTTCAATAGTTGCTACATTAATTTTATTCTTTGTATGGCCAGTGGTATACGGAGCATTAGTAGGGTTTGGTGAAGCAATTATTTCTACAGGATCAATTGGAGCAGGTATATATGCATTCTTCAATAGATTATTAATACCTTTTGGATTACATCATGCATTAAATTCAGTATTCTGGTTTGATGTTGCAGGAATTAATGATATCGGTAAGTTCTGGGGAACTATGAAAGGTGGAGTACTAGGTCAAACAGGTATGTATATGACTGGATTCTTCCCAGTAATGATGTTTGGGTTACCAGCAGCAGCTTTAGCAATGTATCATACTGCTAAAGATAATAAAAAGAAAGTAGTAGCTGGATTATTACTAGCAGCTGGATTAGCTTCATTCTTTACAGGTGTAACTGAACCATTAGAGTTTGCATTTATGTTCTTAGCTCCAGGGTTATATTTAATACATGCTGTATTGACTGGTATATCAGCAGCTGTTTGTGCTGCATTACCAGTAAGAGCAGGATTTAACTTTAGTGCTGGTTTTGTTGATTGGTTCTTAAGCTTTAAAGCACCATTTGCAGAAAATCCACTTTGGTTACTTGGAATTGGATTAATATTTGGTGTAATATACTATATCGTTTTTAGATTTGCAATTACAAAGTTTAATTTAAAGACTCCAGGTAGAGAAGATGATGATATCGATGGAGAAATGGATATTAAACTTGAAAATAATGATTTTACTGCAGTAGCAGAAACTATATTAAAAGGTCTTGGTGGAAAAGAAAATGTAGTAAGTATTGATAACTGTGTAACAAGATTACGTCTAGAAATTAAAGATAATACCAAGGTTAATGAAAAAGTTATTAAGTCAGCTGGTGTTGCTGGTATAATTAGACCAGGAAAAACAAATATACAAGTAATAGTAGGTACACAAGTACAATTTGTAGCTGATGAGTTAAAAAAATTATGTAAGTAATAGTTAGTAACTACTTAAAAGGTCGTACAGTTTTAGGATTGTACGACCTTTTTTATAATAATAAATATAAGTATACATATATATTCAGAATGTATTAATTGAATAAAAAGAAAAATAGTTTAATGAGATTAAGAGTATTATGAAAGGGATATAACACTATAAAAATAGTTAACTTAGCCTGGTGTATCAATATGAAATAAATAGAGAATAATGACGAAAAATAAAGAAAAACGATATTAAATTCATATAATGGAAAATAGCATTTAAGAATGCATAAGCTGCTGTGGTATTATAAATCATGTCCTCAGGGACAGCCGATAAGTCGAAAGACAAATCTTTAAAAACATTACAACAAAAAAATGTTGAAAAAGATGTTGACAAGAAAGTTTATTGGTGATAAGATAAGGAAGTCGCTTCGGTGCGACAGAGTAAATGGTCTTTGAAAATTGAACAGAATATAGTTAAAGTAAACC
>PPYE01311308.1_pt1 | contig 34953 bp, 35 predicted proteins | sample 1559881 | NCBI WGS metagenome assembly PPYE01 (sample SAMN08240022, study PRJNA423297) | Human gut metagenome, whole genome shotgun sequencing project.
CTTACAACTAATGCCAACTTCTGAGCTTCCATTTTTTTGCTTATTCGGTCTCACATCATTGACTAACGTACAAAAAGAGAAATCCTCAGCTGTGCTGCAGCAATAACAAGTAGTCCATAGAGCAGGGAAAAAACAAAAGGATGTTCCCCTGCCGGTAGTCGTGTTCTGTTACTCATGTCTTTTCCTCTTTTCTTTCAACATCTGCCACGAATTTAAAATATATCAAATTTCTCGCCTTATTTTATTATATCCTATGCATAAAAATACAGCAACAGAACTGGTTCTTATTTCCCCGTCCAAAATTGCAATTTCAACGTGAACACTGACGGAATCTAAACTGCATGCACCTCGTTAACCGAATACACCTGATCGAGAAATACATCAAAAAGCACCCCCTCGGAGGGGCACAGGTCGGCCACGATCGCGGAGAAAAAGCGCCGTTTGGGGCGCTGTCCTGCCGCTGAAAAACAGCCTCATTCCACTTCTTCGCAGGAAAGGACCTCTTTCGCGCCCGTAAACTCATACCAGCGCAGGCCGCGCCCGTCGCAGAGCATTTCGCCCGACTGGTTGTCGTACGGATCGCAGCGCCAGCCTTCCCACGGCACGGGAAAATCCGCCTGAAAGGCCGTGTTGGCCGCCATGCGCCACGGGTCGAGATGGCCGAAATAAAACTGCCGCCGCACCTCGTTTCCGTCGCGCGCCGCGCCGCCGCCGAAGGACGGATCGGCGTACAGCCAGCCGAACGGAGGCGCGTAGAACATCATCCAGTCGTGTCCGCTGCAGAAGTTCGGCCGCGTCACCCAGCCGCTTTCCCAACGCGCCGGTATGCCCGACACCCGGCACAGGGCGATCAGCAGCAGCGCCTGCACGCCGCAGTCGCCCGTCAGACTGCGCGCGCAGTTGGCGGCGATGTCCTCGAGGCAAAAATAATCGGGCATGAAGCGGTACTTCACGTTCAGCGTGATGAAGTCGTAAAAGCGCCGCGCTTTTTCCAGCGCCGTCTCGGCGCTGCCGGCGATCTCGCGCGCCAGGCTCTTCATGAAAGGAGAGAAGAGCACGTGCGGCGGCAGTTCGGCCGTATCGTCCAACCGCGGCGCTTCGCCGCAGGGCCGCCGCGGCGCCCGCGACAGATCGGCAAAGTTTTGCCGGCGCGTGAACGAGAACTCTACGGAAAAATCGTGATTCCACTCCATCGTCTCGTTCCAGACGACCACGCGCTGCGGCGCGTCCTCCGGCGCGAGCAGCGACGCCCGCGGCGAGACCAGATCGATCGCAACGCCGCTCTGAGATGGGCAGGCGCAGGGCAGCGGCAACGCCGCGCCGACCTTCATGCCGGGGCGGAACAGTTCGTCTTTGATGCGCAGCGAAGCGCGGCAACGGAAACGCACCGCCATGCTTCCCTTTTCGCGCATCAAACGCGCGGCGCGGTCAAGCCGCGACTCGCCGTTTTCGTCCGGCGGCTCGGTTCCGGCGGGGGCGACGCCCGCCCGCGCGGCAAAACGCGCGTCCACCTTGCAGAGCGTCTCGAAAAAACGCCCGAAATAACGCGGTTCGCCGTTCACATAGATCCATTCGACGCGCCCGCCGCGGACCATTTCGTCGAACTCGTCCGCGCTGAAATCGGCGATATGCGCCCGCACCAGATCCAGCGCCTCGCCGCGGCCGTAGGGGAAGTTTCCCGGCAGGCGGCGGATCATCTCCGCCTGCGCCGTCAGGGCGTACCGCAGCGCCGCCGGCGTGTTCCCGCAAGCCAGCCGCCGTTCGATCGCCGCCAGAGCGCCTTCGAAATCCCCGTGTTCCTTCATGCGCCGGACGTCCTCAGGCAGTCCGGCGTGAAGCGCGCGAAAATTCCCGTTCAGTTCCATTCAGCTCCTCCGTTCCGTCAAAAACAGCCCCGCCGCGGGGGCGGGGCTGCGCCGTTTTTCGTTGCTGTTACGCGAACATCCTCATCAGATACGCGGCCGCAAAGCCGAGGATGTTGCCCGCCGCGGCGCCAATCACGCCCATGACCACGCCGATGGCAGTGTAGCCGGGATTGTAGGCCGCCGCCACGATCGGAGCCGAGGCCGCGCCGCCGATGTTGGCCAGCGACGCCGTGGAGACCATGCACAGGTCGAAGTGGAACAACTTCGAGAAAATCACCATGGCCACGATGTGAACGATGAACACGAACAGCCCCGCCATCAGCCACATCGGCGCGTCGAGCAGCTCGTTCAACCCGGCGCGCGAGGCCAGCAGCGAGATGACAGCGTAGAGATACATCGTCGACAGCGCGTCGGCGCCGGCGATGCGCCCGACCGGCGATAGCGCCGCGATCAGCCCGAGCGCCGTGACGATCAGCATCGTGCAGGTGGAACCGTTGAACACGTCCTTGAGCACGGAGGGCATCAGCCCGGCTACGTACCGGCCCGCCACCTGCGACAGCGCCGAAACCATCAGCGACAGGCCGAGCAGGATCGTGAGCGTGGCGCCGCTCATCTTCGCCGTACCTTCCTCGGCGGCCTTTTGGGCGTCTTCCGCTTCTTCGAACGTCACCGTGCGCGCGTTGCAGAAACGGTTCCACGCCTTCTCGAGCGGCACCGCCATCAGCAGCAGCGCGATCCAGACCGAGTAATAGATCGTATCGACGATCAGCGCGCAGGCGTAATCGCCCTCCGGCACGTTCAGCGCGCCCTGCAGCGCCGCCATGTTGGCCGAGCCGCCGATCCACGAGGCGCACAGAGCGCCCATGGCGCGCCATGATTCGGCGCCAATCCTGCCCTTGAACATCACATAGGCCACGACGAATCCCGCCATGATCGTGAAGGCGCAGCAGAAAAAGATCGCCAGCATGCGCGGCCCGATCTTGACCATCTTGCGGATGTCGCAACGCAGCAGCATCACGAAGATCATGCCGTAAAGCAGGTTGTTCTTCACCGCCGAGTAAGCCGGCGCGGTGGCCTTCATGTCCCACAGGCCGACCGTGCAGAAGAGCATGTTGAAGAGGTAGACCATGACGATCGGCGGCACGAAGTCGAAGATCTTCCAGTTGGTCGCTTTCTGGCACCACACGAGCAGCCCGGCGAAGAACACGAGGAACGCCACATAGGTGAATCCGCTGGTTATCAACATTTTTCTTCCTCCTTTAAAATTCCATGATCATACACGACGGCGAAACGACGGCGCTCACATCTGCCGCAGCGGTTTTATGACGTCTTATGAATTATCAGAAAAACGCTGGAATCATCAACTTCGGTCACCTGATAGGGATAGCCTGAAGCCGCCCCGATCCTCTCAAAATCATCGGGCGTGTGCGTCGTCGCTTTGAATCCGTCCGTGCAAACGATAACGCCGTCTTTCGTCCTTTCGGGGTCGATCGCTCCCAGCAGCCCTTTGGAAGCCTGCTCCTCGAACCATTTCAGGCGGCAATCCCAGAATTTCGCGCTGTAACTGCTGAAATAGGCCGCGCCTCCGGGAGCCAGCAAACCTATGATATCCTTAATAACTCTATCGTCGGCTCTCATCGCGGAAAGACCGTTCTGCAGGCAGAGCACAACGTCAAACTGACGGTCGAATCTCATGTCGTGTACGTCCATCACCACCATGCCCGCATGGGGAAAATCTTTCAAGTACCGCCTTCCCAAAGCCACGTTTTCTTCCGAAATATCCATACCGACGATAGAGGCGCAGAAAGGAGCCAGCTCTTTTACAATTCGCCCATATCCGGCGCCGAGCTCCAGAACGCGCTCGCGCCCGGACAGCCGCGCCCGGACAAACTCGATCTCCGCTTCAAGATACCGCTTTATCCGCGGAAGAGAGGTCTCATATACCTGATACAGTTTCTGAGAATTGAGGTTCTCGGCGTAGTAATTCTTTTCCATCGGTCCTCCTTTTCCGATTTTTCCCCATGCGGTCATCCGTTCCACTTCACGCCGGGCACGTCGGCGACGCCGAATCCGGCGCCGCTGCCCAGTCGGATCACGGGGCCATCGAACTGCGGGCCTCCGCTTACCGGATCGACGGAACACAGCGCCGGGCCGTCCAGATCGACGGCGTCGATGCACGAGCTGGCCGAGGTCAGGTGGACGGCCGCCGCGCAGGAGACCTTGCCCTCAAGCATACAGCCGATCATCACGCGCGCGCCCAGCGACTCGGCCACGGCGGTGATGCGCCGCGCCTGGCGCAGGCCGCCGCATTTCATCAGCTTGACGTTGACGCTGTTGGCCGCACCGAGGTTCAGGATGTTCAGCGCCTGCTCGGGCGACCAGCAGGCTTCGTCGGCCACGACGGGGATCGGCGAGTTGGCCGTGACGTAGGCCATGCCCTTGAGGTCGCGGGCCTTGACCGGCTGTTCCACCAGCTCGATGCCGAAGCCGGCGTCGGCCATGCGGTTCAGCACGCGCACCGCTTCGGCGGGCTCCCAGCCCTGATTGGCGTCGATGCGGATCCTCGGCTCGGGACCGACGGCCTCGCGGATCGCCTTGAGGCGCGCAAAATCGATTTCCGCCCCCACGCCGACTTTCGTCTTCAGGCATTTGAAGCCGCGCTTCACGGCGCTGAGCGCGTCGCGGGCCATTTCCTCCGGCGGGTTGACGCTGATGGTCACGTCCGTTTCCACGTCGGCGCCCGAACCGCCCAGCAGTTTCCACACCGGCTGCCCGAGCGTTTTCGCCCACAGGTCGTGCAACGCGATGTCGAGCGCCGCCTTGGCGCTGGCGTTGCCGACGAGCGCCGCCTCCACGACGTCGAGATTGCCGTTCAGATCCTCGCCGTCGCGCCCGAGCAGCGCCGGGCGCAGATGCTCGTCGACCGCGCCGAGGATCGCGCCGGCCGTGTCGCCCGTCACCTTGCCCGTGGGCGGCGCCGATCCCCAGCCCATGCGTCCGTCGCCGTCGGTGATCCGCACCAGCACGTCGGTCATGGCGTCGACCCGGCGCACGGCCGTCTTGAACGGCGTGAGCAGAGGCGTGTTGAGAATCCCTGTTTCGATGGAAACGATCTTCATGTCTTTCACCTCGCCGAAAGAAAAAACGCCGCCCGCTCCCCCGCGCCGGGGACGCGCAGGCGGCTCCGCTCTTGCCGCCCCGCGGCGGCGGACCGATCTGCGCCGCGGGGTCTCGTTCGCTTACCATAGCTTCAATGATTATATCTTTTCAAATACAAGAGCGCAATAAACAAAAACGCGCCGCCCGGTGCGGGAGCCTCCGTTACCCGCAGGTAACCAAGGCACCGTATTGTGCCTTCTTCCCTCCGGAAGCGCCCTTCGGTTAGAATGGCGCCGTCGGGAACGGACGACCGCGGTCTTTCCGGCGGCGCGTCGGCGCTTCATCAGCAAAAGTCAATTCCCTGACACTTTTTCAAGCGCCGTTTTCGGACAAAAGGACGCGGCGGCGCTACAATGGACACATGATTCGCACAAACCGAAAGGAAGGCGTCGTCATGAATCAGTCGGAACGCTGTGCATGGCTCGTCGAGAAACTGCTCGCCGAAAACCCGTCGGGATATGCCGACATGAAGATCCCCGCCGCGGCGGCGGAGCGGAAGCGCCTGCTGCGCGCGCTGATGAACGTGCGCCCGCCGGCCCCCGCCGCCGCGGAGTTTTTGCGGATCCAGGACGAATATCTGCGCGAGGAAACGCGGCTCAAAGGCGTGGTCACGGTCGAGTCGCTCTCCCCCGCCGAGCCGGGGATCTATCTGTGGCAGGGCGACATCACGCGGCTGGCCGCCGACGCCATCGTCAACGCCGCCAACGGCGCGCTGCTGGGCTGTTTCGTGCCGTGCCACGACTGCATCGACAACGCCATCCATTCGGCGGCGGGCGTGCAGTTGCGGAACGAGTGCGCGGCGCTCATGGCGCGCCCGGGCGGCGACGAGCCGCCGGGGCGCGCGCAGATCACCGGCGCGTACAATCTGCCCTGCCGATATGTCATCCACACCGTCGGCCCGATCGTCGGCCGTTCGGTCACGGACGAGGACCGCCGGCTGCTGGCGTCGTGCTACCGCTCCTGCCTGCATCTGGCGGCGAAAAGAAAACTACGCTCGGTCGCGTTCTGCTGCGTCTCCACCGGCGAGTTCCGTTTCCCCAACGAGGAAGCGGCGGCCATCGCCGTCGCCGCGGTCAGGGATTTTCTTGCCGAGCACGAAGGAATGGAGGTCGTCTTCGATGTCTTCAAAGAACTGGATCGAAAAATATATTCCCGTCTCCTTGGCGCCCGTTAGAGTTCCCCATGAGGAAATCCAAAAGCTGCGCGCGGCCCTGCGCGATTGCCCGACGGTGGTGATCGGCGCGGGCGCGGGGCTTTCCGCGGCGGCGGGCTTCGACTACGCGGGCGAACGGTTCCGCAAATACTTCGGCGACTTCGCGGCGCGTTACGGCTTTTCCGACATGTACTCGGGCGGCTTCTACCGCTACGAGACGCTCGAGGAGCAGTGGGCGTTCTGGAGCCGCTCCATCTACGTCAACCGCTACATGGACGCTCCCAAAAGGACGTACCGCCGCCTGCGCGAGCTGGTGCGCGGCAAGGATTATTTCGTCGTCACCACGAACGTCGATCATTGCTTCCAGAAAGCGCGCTTCGACAAGGAGCGCCTGTTTTACACGCAGGGCGATTACGGCCTCTGGCAGTGCTCCACGCCGTGCCACCGGCTCACCTACGACAATCGGGAAACGGTGCGGAGGATGGTGCTGGCGCAGGGATTCGCCATCGACGCCGACGGCCGCCTCGAACCGCCCGCGGCGGGGAAGCCGAAGATGCGCGTACCCTCGAAGCTGATCTCTCTTTGCCCGAAATGCGGCAGGCCGATGACCATGAACCTGCGCTCTGACGACGCGTTCGTCGAGGACGAAGGCTGGCGCGCGGCGTCCCGGCGCTACGAGGAATTCCTGAAAAAACACGAAACGGGGAAAGCGCTTTACCTCGAGCTCGGCGTCGGCTCCAACACGCCGGGGATCATCAAATACCCGTTCCAGATCCGCGCGTTCCGGAACCCCGACGCCGTTTACGCGCTCGTCAACGCGCAGCCGCAGAGCGTCCCCGAGGAGATCCGCGCCCGTTCCATCGCCGTCGTCGGCGACATCGACGCCACGCTCGAAGCGCTGCGCGGAGCCTGAAGGGCAGGGCAAAAGCCGCCGCCGAGACGCGAAAAAACAACGCGAAGACATGCGAAAAAGCCTGACGGTCGCTCGATCGTCAGGCTTTTTCCGTATGGAATGTTCCACGTGGAACAATATGTTCTTCACGTCTTGGCGCCTCCGCGAGGGATTTTGCCCTCCGCTCCGGAGGCTTTCAAAAAATGCCGCCGGGACGCGCCCAACTCGCATATTTCTGGTAGAATGTAAAAAATAAGCACAATCCTTTCGCCCGCGCCGCGCCGCGGAATTCTTGCGGATTCGGGCGCGCCCGGTCGGTTCTCGCCGTAACGGCGCGCCGTTTTGCGAAAACGGCGGTTGCAAAAAAATACCGATGCGTTTATACTGCGGCATAATTTCCTCTCGGCACGGGGACACCCGGCGAGCGAATTTCCATCTTTCAGGAGGTTTAGAATGGCAACCTACATCAACGAACCGGCGCACACTTTCAACGAATATCTTCTGATCCCCGGCTACTCGTCCAGCGAATGCCGGCCGGAAAACGTCTCGCTGCACACCCCGCTGGTCAAGTTCAAAAAGGGAGAGCGCCCCGCCCTCGAGCTTTCCATCCCCATGGTCTCCGCCATCATGCAGTCCGTCTCCAACGACACCATGGGCATCGCCCTCGCCAAAGCCGGCGGCGTGTCCTTCATCTACGGCTCGCAGTCCATCGAGAGCGAAGCCGCCATGGTCGCCAAAGTCAAAAGCCACAAAGCCGGCTTCGTCCCCAGCGACTCCAATATCCGCCCCGACGCCACGCTGGCCGACATCCTCGCCCTGAAAGAGAAGACCGGACATTCCACCGTCGCCGTCACCGACGACGGCACCGCCAACGGCAAACTCGTGGGCATCGTTTCCAGCCGCGACTACCGCGTCAGCCGCATGGACCCCGCCGACAAAGTGTCCGGCTTCATGACCCCTCTCGCCCGACTCATCACCGCGCCCGACGGCACCTCGCTGAGCGAAGCCAACGACATCATCTGGGACAAAAAACTCAACTCGCTGCCCATCGTCGCCAAAGACGGCCGCCTCACCGCCTTCGTGTTCCGCAAGGACTACTCCGAGCACAAGGAGAACCCCAACGAACTGCTCGACGACCACAAGCGCTACGTCGTCGGCGCGGGCATCAACTCCCGCGACTACAAGGACCGCGTGCCCGCGCTCGTCAAAGCCGGCGCCGACGTGCTCTGCATCGATTCGTCGGAAGGCTTCACCGAGTGGCAGAAACTGACGCTCGAGTGGATCCGCAAAGAGTACGGCGACACCGTCAAGGTCGGCGCCGGCAACGTCGTCGACCGCGAGGGCTTCAACTTCCTCGCCGAGTGCGGCGCGGATTTCGTCAAAGTCGGCATCGGCGGCGGCTCCATCTGCATCACCCGCGAGACCAAGGGCATCGGCCGCGGCCAGGCCACGTCCGTCATCGAAGTCTGCCAGGCCCGCGACGAATATTACCGCAAGACCGGCGTCTACATCCCCGTCTGCTCCGACGGCGGCATCGTCTACGACCACCACATCACGCTCGCCCTCGCCATGGGCGCCGACTTCGTCATGCTCGGCCGCTACTTCGCCCGCTTCGACGAAAGTCCCTCGGAAAAACTGCTCGTCGGCGGCACGTTCGTCAAGGAATACTGGGGCGAAGGTTCCAACCGCGCCCGCAACTGGCAGCGCTACGACCTCGGCGGCGCCGGCAAGCTCTCCTTCGAGGAAGGCGTCGACAGCTACGTGCCCTACGCCGGCCCGCTCAAGGAGAATGTGGAGCGCACCTGCCTGAAAATCAAGTCCACAATGTGCAACTGCGGCGCCGTCACCATCGCCGAGCTCCAGAAAAAAGCCAAGCTCACCCTCGTCAGCGCCACCAGCATCGTCGAAGGCGGCGCGCACGACGTGATCCGCAAGGAGAAGACCGCGACGGAAAAATAGCTTCAACGAAAAACGCCCGCACAAAAAAACAAGACGCCGAGCCGCCGCGCGGAAATGTAAAAATTTCCGCGCGGCGGCTCGGCGTCTTGTTTTTTCAGCGTCTCTCTTCAGCTTCTTCCGCCGGCGCGTCCGGCGCTGCTCCGCGGCGCAGGCTCTCGGCGCTGACGGGGAAGTCGAAGGCGGTTTCCGGATAAGGCTCGTCTTTCAGCGTGAAGTGCCACCATTCGCCGTCGATGGCGCGGAAGCCGCGTTTCGTCATGGCGTCGCGCAGCAGGCGGCGGTTGGCGCGCTGCTGTTTCGTCAGCGCCGGCGTGCCGTCGAAGCGCGAGATCTCGCCGAAATAGTCGAACGGGCCGCCCATGTCGGCGTCGCGCCCGGACTTCATGTCGAACAAAGTCGCGTCGACCGTGCTGCCGCGGCAGTGGGCGGAGCGGGAACTGATGTAGCCTTTTTTGAACAGCCGGCTTTTGTCCAGCGCGGGATAGAACCACGGCTTCATCGAGTCGTCTCCGGGCTCCCGCGCCCAGCGCACGAAATGCTCCACGGCGCGGCGGGGACGATAGGCGTCGTAAATCTTCAGGCGGTACCCCAAGCGGACCAGATCGGCGCTGACCTCCTTCAGCGCCGCGGCGGCCTCGCGGGTGAGCAGCGCGCAGGGCTGCTCGTAGCCGTCGATGCGGCGCCCCACGAAGTTACAGGTCGAATAATAGCGGAGCTCCAAAATCACGTCGGGAACGACTTCGGCCAGCGCGACAAAGCCGGAAGCGTCCAGCGAAGGCGCCTCGGCCGCGGGGCCCCGCCATGGAGCGAGCGCCAGCAGCGCGGCGCACAATAACGCGGCGGCGCGTCTTTTCACGTTCATCGTGATCGCCTCCTTTTCCGTGATCAGCGCCGCCTCGCGGCGCCGGATCTCATTATACTCCCCTCCGAAGCCCGGCAGAGCGCCGCAAAAACGTCACAAAAACGAGCGCAAAGAGACTGATCAAAATTGATCTTTATTCGATGGAACGATCCTCTCCGATCGCTCGCAAAGCGACGAGCCCGTTTCGATCGCTCTTGTAAATCGTTCCCGATATCATATAATGAACTCCGAGCCAAATCCCCTTTCTCGGTTTCCACGCCACGGGGGATTTTTCTCTTGAGGACCAGGGGGGAATCATTTATGACTTTAGACGAACTGACCGCCGGGCAGTCGGCGGTCGTCGTTTCCGTGGGCGGCGCGGGGGCGCTGCGCCAGCATTTTCTCGACATGGGCGTCATTCCCGGCGCGCGGGTAAATATCGTCCAGTTTGCGCCCATGGGCGACCCGATGGAATTGACGATCCACGGTTACGAGCTCACGCTCCGCCTCGCCGACGCGGCGCGGATCCAGATCCGCGGGCTGACCGAAGCGGAACGGAACGGCGACGAAGCGCTCGCGCCCAGCCGAAAGGAACCGGAACACCCGGGGCTTGGCGAGGGCGGGCGCTACCACGTCACAACCGGCGAACAGCCTCTGCCCGACGGCGCCACGCTGACGTTCGCTCTGGCAGGCAACCAGAACAGCGGCAAGACGACGCTGTTCAACCGGCTCACGGGAGCCAACCAGCACGTGGGGAACTTTCCCGGCGTCACCGTCGACCGCAAGGACGGCGTCATCAAAGGCCATCCCGGCACGCGGGTCACGGATCTGCCGGGAATTTACTCGCTCTCGCCTTATTCCAGCGAAGAGATCGTCTCGCGCCGATTTATCCTTGACGAACACCCCGCCGGCATCATCAATATCGCCGACGCCACCAGCATCGAGCGCAGCCTGTATCTGACCATGCAGCTGCTGGAACTGGACGTACCCATGGTGCTGGCGCTGAACATGATGGACGAGGTGCGCGGCAACGGCGGCTCGATCCGCATCAACGAGCTCGAGGCGGAACTGGGCATCCCCGTGGTGCCGATCTCGGCGTCCAAAGGCGAGGGCATCGGCGAGCTGCTCAGTCACGCGATCCACGTGGCGAAGTATCGCGAGCGCCCCGGCCGCCAGGATTTTTGCGGCCGCGACGAAGACGGCGGCGCCGTGCATCGCTGCATTCACGGCATCATGCACCTGATCGAGGATCACGCCGCGGCGGCGGGGATCCCCGTGCGCTTCGCCGCCAGCAAGGTGGTCGAAGGCGACCGGCTTGTGCTGGAAGCGCTGCGTCTGACGGAGAACGAAAAAGAGATGCTCGAGCACATCATCGTGCAGATGGAACGGGAGCGCGGTCTCGACCGCGCCGCCGCCATGGCCGGCATGCGCTTCGATTTTATCCAGAAGCTCTGCCGGCGCACGGTGATCAAGCCGCAGGAGAGCCGCGAGCGCGAACGCAGCCGCCGCATCGACCGCATCCTCACCGGGCGCTGCACGGCCATCCCCGCCTTCGCCGCCATCATGGCGGCGGTGTTCTGGCTGACGTTCAACGTCGTCGGCGCCTGGCTGCAGGGCCTTCTCGAACAGGGCATCGGCCTGCTGACCGAACAGGTCTCCGCGCTGCTGGCGTCGATGGACGTCAATCCGGCCGTACGTTCTCTGGTGGTCGACGGCGTCTTCGGCGGCGTGGGCAGCGTCGTCAGTTTCGTGCCGCTCATCGTCGTGCTGTTCTTCTTTTTGTCCATGCTGGAAGACAGCGGTTACATGGCGCGCGTGGCGTTCGTGATGGACCACCTGCTGCGCCGCATCGGCCTCTCGGGGCGCAGCATCGTGCCCATGCTGATCGGCTTCGGCTGCACGGTGCCGGCCGTCATGGCCAGCCGCACGCTGCCGTCGGAGCGCGACCGGCGCATGACGATCATGCTGACGCCGTTCATGAGCTGCTCGGCCAAGCTGCCGATCTACGGATTTTTTACGACGGCGTTCTTCCCGCGGTACAGCGGCCTGATCACGACCGGACTGTACGCGCTCGGCATCGGAATCGCCATCCTCGCCGCTCTGCTGAGCAAGCGCACGGTCTTCAAAGGCGAAGCGGTGCCGTTCGTGCTGGAATTGCCCAACTACCGCCTGCCCGGGCTGAAGAACGTGCTGCGGCTGATGTGGGACAAAGCGAAAGACTTTTTGCAGCGCGCCTTCACGATCATTTTCATGGCCACGATCGCGATCTGGTTCCTGCAGACGTTTGATTTCCACCTGAACGCCGTCGCCGATTCGAAAGACAGCATGCTCGCCGTCGTCTCCGGCTTCGTTTCGCCGCTGTTCGCGCCGCTGGGCTTCGGCGACTGGCGCGTGTCCGCGGCGCTGGTGACGGGATTCATTGCCAAGGAGAGCGTCGTCGCCACGCTGACGGTCATGCTCGGCAGCACAGAGAATCTGCTGGCGCTGCTCTCGCCGCTCTCGACCGCGGCGCTGCTGGCGTTTTGTCTGCTTTACACGCCCTGCGTGGCCGCCGTCGCCGCGATCAGGCGTGAGCTGGGCGGACGCTGGGCGGCCGGCATCGTCGTCGGCCAGTGCGTCGTGGCCTGGCTGTGCGCTTACGTCGTCAGGCTGGCCGGCGCGCTGCTGGGGTGGGCGTGATGAACGCCGCCAGCTGGCTGACGCTCGCTGTCATCGGCGCGGCCGTCTTCCTCGCCCTGCGGGCCCGGCGGCGTTCCGGCGATTGCGGCGGCTGCCGCGGTTGCGGCGGTTGCCGACAGCGGGACGAAAAACGATCCGGGCGATAAAAAACATCCGTCGGCGGCGAAATATCGGTTATAATCGAACCGGTTCGGATTTGAACATTTTCGGCAAAGGAGCTGTTACTGATGAAAGACCGGGCAAAAGTGATCTGCCACATGATGACGACCATCGACGGCAAGATCAACGTCGAGTTCGAGCCGAGCGCCGACTACGACAAGGTCGGCGACGAATACGACCGTCTGCTGCTCAGCTACGGCCAGGCTTACGGGCTGGGACGCGCGACCTGCCAGAGCGATCTCGAAACCGACCTCTCCAAATACAAGGGAGTGCCGGCGACGTACGAGGATATGGCCCGCCGTTATCCCGAGGGGACGATCATCTGCGTCGCCTTCGACCGCTGGGGCAAGCTTCGGTGGAAAAACAACGTCATGGACTGCGCCGGTCGGCGGATGCCCATCGTCGAAGCGGTCACCGAGAAGTGCGCGCCAGAGTTCCTCGCCTACCTGAACGATCTGCAGATCCCCTACATCGTCGCCGGCAGAGACGATCTCGACCTCGAACTGTTTTTGCAAAAGATCAAGTCGCTCTGCGGCGTCGAAACGTTCGTCATCGGCGGCGGCTCGCAGATCAACGGCGAGTTCATCCGCCGCGGCCTCGCCGACGAGATCAGCATCGTCGTCGCTCCCGCCGTGGACGGCACGCGCGGCGCCCTGACGATGGCCGGCACGGACGACCTGACGGGCTTCCCGCAGTACTACCGCCTCAAGGACGTGCAGAAACTCCCCTGCGACGGCCTGCTGATCCGCTGGAGCAAATAAGCGGGAACTTCCCGCAAAAGACGAAAAAGCGTTCGCCGATCGATGAGCTTCGACTCGTCGATCGGCGAACGCTTTTATTGTTCCACGTGGAACATTGCCTCCAAAGACGGCCTTCGATCCGGCGTTGACCGAGCATCAACGCCTCTTCATTTTTTGCCGTCCCAAAAAGGCTTTTGCCGAAAAGCGGCCCCGCCGCCCCGCTTCTATTGCAGTTTGCCGCGCGCGCTCACGGGCAGACGGTCGATCACCTCGCCGCCGCTGACCAGATAGGCATATTCATACAGATTGCACACCGGACAAATGTGCACGGGAACGACGCGCACGCGGTCGCCGACGCGCACTTTTTCGCGGAACGCCGCGTCGTTGATGATGGCGTGCTCGTCGAAGACTTTGTCGATGTGCACGTCGGGATGCTCGAGCAGCGTGCCGTGTCCCGGCGTGGCGCAGACGCCCTCGCTGCGGCGCTGCATGGTCAGCCCCTTGGCGCCGACGTCGAGGATGACGCGCTCCGCCGTGGGGCGGCTGATCACGGTCGCCAGCACGGTAGCGGCGCAGCGCGCCAGCGTGCCGATGGCGTGTCCCTGCGAGGCGTCCATGAAGATGAACGTGCCGGGACGCAGCTCGGTGATGCCGCCGAGGATCGGCACTTCGTTCATGAAAGTCGGCGTCGCTCCGTAACTGACGGTCTCGCAGGGCATGCCGGCCGCCGCGGCGAGGCGGGCGAAGCGCAGCGTGCGTTCCTGCGCGCCGACGGCGATGCGGATCAGATCCTCGCGGTCTTTGGCGCTATAGCTGTTGCCGTCGTGCGAAAAGATCCCCTTGAACCGTACCGCAGGACAGCGGCGGATCGCCGCCAGCAAAGCGGCGAAATCGTTTTCCTCGACGACGCCCGAGCGTCCCTCGCCCACCTCGATCTCGATCATCACTTCGGCGGGGCGGTCGGCGCCGGAAAAAACTTTTTGGATGCCGGGCAGCGTCTCGGGGCTGTCGACGCCGAAGCTGACCGTCACGCCGCGCTGCGCCAGGGCGCGGATGCGCTCCCATTTCTGCGCGCCGACGATTTCGTTGGCGATGAAGATGTCGTCCAGCCCGTCGGCGACCATGGCTTCGGCTTCGCCGACTTTGGCCACGGCGATGCCGCGCGCGCCCATTTCCACCTGCAGGCGCGCCACGGCGGGCATCTTGTGCGTTTTCGTGTGCGGGCGCAGCTTCGCGCCGTGGCGGGCGGCGTAGCCGAGCATGAACTGCATGTTGTCCCGCATGATCTCGCGATCGATCAGCAGCGACGGCGTATCGAGTGCGGCGATTTTCACATTTTTCTCCTCCTTGGGATGATACAATAATGACGTTTCCACACGTAATCTACAAAAAATTCCGGCGTTTTTCAAGCGCCGAAAATCCACGGAGGTGCGCGACATGGAACTGAACATGACCGGCCCGGTGTTGGGCATCGCTTCGCTGTTCATCATGGGAGTCTATTATCCCGTGGTGATTTGGGGCGAATACTGGTTTTCCGAGCGCGTCTGGCCGCTGTTTCTACTCGCCGGCGCGGCGCTGATCGGAGCTTCGCTGTTTCTCAGCGGCACGGGCTGTTATCTGGCTGCTTTTACGGGGGCCGTCAACCTCTGGGCCATCGCCGAGATCAAGGAACAGGCGCGACGCGTCCGCGACGGCAAATATCCGCGCAATCCTCGCCGCCGCTATGACTGATACTGATTTTCAATTCAAAAGCATCATTGAAAAGGCCGGCATCGCGCACTCCACGCGCGATGCCGGCCCAGTGTGGCTCCGATGTTTTTCGGAAGAGTTTCTAGATGAGCCCGAAGTCCTGCAGCTGAGCCAGAAGCACCATGACGAGAATGACGGGCACGATGACCTTGAAGCAGAGATCTACCAACCACTCAAAGCGGAGTTTCTTGCCAGGCGTGAGGGCCACTTCGTCGGCAATGACCTTCGTGCCCACAACCCAGCCGAACATGACGCTCATGAGCAGAGAGCCGAGAGGCATCATCACGCCTTCGGAGAGCATATCGTAGAAGTCAAGCCAGCAGTCGAAGGCCACTGGAACCTTCGTGAGCCCCATCATCACGCCGGGGCTGTTCATCGCCGCGCCGCCGGCTACATTGCTGCCAAGCCCGTCCAGCGCGACGGGAAGGCTCACGAGGAAAAGCACCACCGCGAGGACAATGGTCGTCGCGGCACGAGCGGGAGCCTTCCCCTTGCGGATCTGACGGTCAAGCAAGCAGGCCACGCAGACTTCAAGCAAGGACATCGAGGAGGAGATGGCGGCCAGGAACACCAGGAAATAGAAGAGGAATCCCACAAAGGAACCGCTGAAGCCTCCCATTCCGGTCACGAAGACCTCGTGCAGAGACACGAAGAGCAGCGAGGGACCGCCGGCAGGGGCGAGGCCGAAGGCGAAGCACGCAGGCATGACAACCATACCGGCCAGAACCGCCACGATGGTGTCGGCCAGCGGGATGATATACATCTCCCGGGAGAGATCCTGCTCCTTCGACAGGTATGAACCATAGGTGATCATGACTCCCATGCCAAGCGACAGCGAGAAGAACATCTGCCCTGCCGCCGTTTTCAAGACCTTGAAAAAGCCGATCTCAGGATCGGAGAATACCGCAAAGTTCGGTTTGAACATGAAATCCAGGCCCTTCTCCGCGCTTGGGAAAGTGTAGACGTAGACGGCCAGCCCGGCGAGGATAATGGCAAGGGCGGGGATGGCGTACTTGTTGAAGCGCTCGATGCCGCTTTCGACACCGCTCATGACGATCACGACGTTGAGAAGCTCGAAGATCGCCAGATAGAGGAGCATGTCGGAGCCGTTGCAGATGAACTCTCCAAAGTAAGCGCCGCTCTTGATGTTCGCGAAATTCGCGCCCCCCGAGAACATCGATTCGACGAAAGCGACCATATACTTCACGACCATGCCGCCCAAGACGTTGTAAAAAGCGAGAATGATAAACGGCGAAGCCACGCCCAGATACCCCACCCAGGCGAACTTCTTCGAGACAGCCTGATAGGCCTCCACGGCGCCCTTACCGGTCTTGCGTCCCAGGGCCAACTCTCCAAGCATAATGACAACGCCGACCAACAGAACCACTATCAGGTACACGACCAGGAACGCTCCGCCGCCGCTTTTTCCCATCTTATAGGGGAACCCCCAGAGGTTGCCCAAGCCAACGGCAGAACCGATCGCCGCCATCAAGAAGCCGAACTTGGACTTCCACTGCCCTCTTGCAACATCCTTCTCACGTGACATTTTTCTCATCTCCCTTTTAAGAAATTACGGATGCCCTTTTTAACGGACAAATCCTACCATATTATACAAACTGAACATAAAAAGGCCAACCATTTCCTTTTAATTGCATTCAGAATAAAATACTTTAATTAATTATATTTTACATCAATATTATCTCCACGCAAAACAAAAACGATTCTCTCTCTAAGCGTAAACCGGGAAGCGAGGCCAAACATCAGATTGCTCTACCTCAAATTCATATTTTGAATTAAAACAGCCGTTTATGAATCTCCCTCGCGGCGCCCAGCAGACTATGCTAATACTCTCTACCAAGAATCAATATGATAAAGCTCCCCCAAGAAACCAGGCCGGCCCCGCAGGGTCGGCCTGATTTCTTATTTGCGCTCCGAGAAGCGGCCGCCGAAAAGCGGCAGGATCGTGCGCTCGACGGTTTTCAGCAGCAGATAGGTGACCAGCACGTCGCCGGGCAGCCAGATCAGGTTGGTCATGGCGCGCGCGGGGAAAATGGCCCACACGGCTTTTTTGTAGAGGATCACGAGCCACAGCGTGTTGCAGCCGAGGTTGACGATCAGCTTGACGAGCAGATGGGCGACGAACACGCGCGTCACCGTGAGCGGGCGGCGGTACAGTATCGTGCCGTAAATCACGCCGGCCAGAACGGCGCTGAGCGTGAAACCCGGAAAGTAAACGCCCTCGGGTTTGATCATGAACTTGATCACTTCCAGCGCGCCGGAGAACAAAGCCCCCGCGGCGGGGCCGAAGAGGTAGTCGACCACTTGGTTCGGGAAGCCCGACAGGCCGATCCTCAGATACGGCCCAAGGGAAATGGTGGCCACGGCGCGGAGGATCACGGCCAGCGCGCACATGACGCCGCAGAACGCCACCACGCGGATGGAACGGAACTCGCGCAGCGAAGCGAGCCAACGGTTTTCGCCAGCGCCCAACGAACGCGGATTGCCTGATGTCATCATACAAAAGCGCCTCCTTCGCAGTAATTTCCTCTTACTACATAAGGAGGCGGACTCGCCCGATATGCAGCAGCGGGATGCAAAACCCGACACCGCAAGCCCGGAAGGCTTTTCGTCCAGCTGTCAACTCCCCGTTCAGCCGGCACTTGACGCATCGGTTTTTACTCTGCTTTGAGATGCCTCTATTATAATCGCCGTTTTGGACAATGCAAGACTCTTTTCGGAAAACGGCCGGCGTGCTACCATAATCACGGAAGAAAATCGTCAGCTCCGGCTTTCCACGGGCGAGGACTGGCGCAAAAAGGCGGAAACGTCATGAAAAGAATTCTCAGTTTTGCAGCCGTCGCCCTATTGGCGCTGGGGGGATGGATCGGCTGGAACCAATTCGCAAAAACTCGGAAGCACAGCGTGAGCTTCTACGCCATGGACACGCCGATCACGCTGACGGCGTACGGGCCCCGCGGCAAGAGGGCGCTGTCGCTGGCCCGCGCGCGCGTCAAACAGATCGAAAGCGAGCTGTCCGTCACCGATCCGCGCAGCGACGTCGGCCGCCTCAACGCCGCCGGCGGCGCGCCGGTACAGGTCGGCGAAGACGCGGCAGCGCTGACGGCCTTCGCGCTACGCATGAACGCCCTGACGGACGGCGCGTTCGACCCCACGCTCTATCCCGCGCTGCGCGCCTGGGGCTTCACGACGGAGGAACGCCGCGTGCCCGAAGCCGCCGAATTGGCGGAACTGCTCAAACTCGCCGGCGCGGAGCGCGTCCACCTCTCTGGACGAACGCTGCGCCTCGACGAGGGCAGCATGCTCGACCTCGGCGCCGTCGGCAAGGGATTCGCCGGCGACGAGGCGCTCGCCGTTATGGCCGCGGCGGGCGTCGAATCGGCGCTGGTCAACCTGGGCGGCAACGTGCAGACGCTGGGGCTTCGTCCCGACGGGCAAAGATGGCGCATCGGCGTCAAGTCCCCCGACGGCGGCCTGATCGGCGTGCTGCGCACGGCGGCGGAGGCCGTCGTCACTTCCGGCGGCTACGAACGTTTCTTCACCGGCCCCGACGGCCAGATCTACTGGCACATCCTCGATCCGCGCACGGGCGCCCCGGCGCGCAGCGGGGTGATCTCCGCCACGGCTGTCGGCCCCGAAGGCAGAATCTGCGACGCGATGTCCACGGCGTACTTCGTCATGGGCGCGGAAAAAACCGCCGCGTTTTGGAAAGAACACGGCAGTCCCGGCTTCGTGCTGCTCGCCGAAGACGGCGAACTGTGGGTCAGCGAGGATCTGAACGCGCGCTTCGCCGTCGATCCCGCTTACGCGGACGCGAAAGTAACGGTGGTGCGGCGATGAAAAAATTCATCCCCGCCGCCCTGCTGCTCCTGATCGGCTGGTGCCTGTGGCGCTGGTTCGCGCCGCCCGGCCGGATCGTCGAGATCGTGCAACGCGGCAAAGTGATCGCCCGCCTCGACCTGAGCCGCGAAACGGGTTCGCGCACCATCAACATCCGCGCTCCCGGCGGCGGTTATAACCGCCTGCTCGTCGAACGGGGACGCGTCAAAGTGCTGTGCGCCGACTGTCCGGGACAGGACTGCGTAAGAATGGGCTGGCTGCGCTCGGCCTCGCTGCCGCTGATCTGCCTGCCGCACGGACTGACGGTGCGTTACGCGCCGCGCAGCGAGGGCGAGCTCGACAGTCTGTCGCAATAGTAGGAGGGAAAGATGAACACGAAAAACTTCGCCCGACTGGCGCTGCTCACGGCGCTGTCGCTGATCCTCTTCGCCGCCGAGATGGCTCTGCCCGCGCCCATCCCCGTGCCCGGCGCCAAGCTGGGGCTGGCCAACGTCGTCACTGTCTGGGCGCTCTACCACTGCACCGCTCGCGAAACGTTGCTGGTGCTGCTGGCCCGCATTTTGCTCGGCGCGCTGCTCACCGGCAATGCGGCCGCACTGATCTTCAGCCTGTCGGGCGGAATGCTCTGTTTGGCCGGCACGCTGCCGCTGCGCCGCGTCATCCCGGAACGTCGCCTGTGGCTGTGCAGCGCCGCCGGCGGCGCGCTGCACAACGTCGGGCAGCTGGCGGCCGCCATCGCCGTGACGCAGACCGCGGGGCTGCTCTCCTACCTGCCGTTTCTGCTGGTCAGCGGCATCGTCTGCGGTTCGCTGACGGGACAGATCGCCCAGCAGACCTCTGCGCGGCTGCGCTATTACCGTACGCGCGACCGCGACGATCTGCCGGCGCAGAATCTTTGACCGCAGATCTTCTGGTTTATTCTAGGAGGAGAAAATTTCATGAACGCCAACGCGCTTACGCGCCTTGCCGTGGATTTCGCCATGACGGCGCTGATGATCACGCTGATGGCCTATCAGGTCGTCGGCGACGTTGCCCACGAGGTCCTCGGCACCCTTACCGGCGTGCTCTTCATCGTTCACGCCGTCCTCAACCGGCACTGGTTCGCGCGTTTTTTCAGCGGACGTTACACGCCTCTGCGCGCACTGCAAGACTTCGCGATCCTGCTGGTGCTGCTCGATGCCGTGGTGATCATGATCACGGGCGTGATGATCTCGGGTACGGTTTTCGCCTTCCTCGACATCACCCGCGGCGTCAGCGTCGCCCGCTCGCTGCATCTGGCTGCGTCCTACTGGGGCATGGTGCTCATGAGCGTCCACATCGGCCTGCACTGGAGCATGGTCATGGGTATGACGCGCGCCGTCTTCGGGATCAGAGCTCGCCGCGGCGCGGCCGCTTGGCTGATGCGTTTCGGCGCGGCGGCGCTGGCCGTCTGCGGGGCGCGCGCCTTCGGACGCGTGGACGCATGGGGATTTCTGACGCTGCGCAACCAGTTCGCCTTCTTCGACGAGACGCAGAGCGATTTTGCGGTGCTGTTCAATTATTTTTCCATCATGGCGCTGTTCATCTTCCTTTCCTATTACGCGGGCAAGGGGCTGCGGGCGTTTCCGACGTCGCAAAAGGACGCCGCGCGGTGAATCTGAACTATGAGGGCGTCGTTCTCGCCGCCGCTTCGTTGCTGATCATCGCCGTCTATCATCCGCTCGTGATCAAGGCGGAATACTGGTTCGGCACGCGCGTCTGGCCATTATTCGCCGCCGCTGCGCTGATCTGCCTGTCCGCTTCCGCCTGCCTGCGCGGCGTCGTTTCGCCTATCCTCGCCTTCCTCGGCGCCACCAACCTGTGGAGCGTCGTCGAGCTGAAAGCTCAGGCGAAACGCGTCAAAAAGGGCTGGTTCCCAAAAAATCCGCGACGGAAATACGAATGAAAAACATGACTCTCGCACGAAAGAAGCGGGACGGCACGCTGAGATTCTCTCCGGCGCGCCGTCCCGCTTCTCTTTTTTGATGCTCTTCCAACTTGTTCCGCCAGACTGTGCGAGTAACGGCAGCCTCGAATGTATACTGTATATTAATCATCGAAAGAACATCCTTTTGATTGACAAAGCTATAATCTGCTGATAGTATAATTTCAGTTATTAAATATCTTTTTTTCAAATACAGGAAAGAAGGACGATGCGATGAGCGTCACAATTGGCTACATCGGTTTCGGCGAAGCGGCCTATCACATGGGCAAAGGGCTGAAGAGCGAAGGCGTCGAGGACATTCGCGCCTTTGACGTGGCGCTCGGTATGGGCGGCGCGTACAAGGACACGGTGATCGCGCGCTGCGCCGACGCCGGCGTCGCGGTGGCGGCGTCGGCCGAAGAGATCGTGAAAAATTGCGATATCGTCGTCATCTGCGTGCCGGCGCGCTTTACCGCTTCCACGGCAGAGGGGCTGCTACCGTTCGCGAAGGAAGGACAGCTGTTCGTCGACGTAACCACGGCGCTGCCCCACGTCAAAGAAAAGGAAGCGGCTCTGTTCGCTGAGAAAAAAGCGCAGTACGTGGACTCGGCCATGCTCGGTTCGCTGGTCGTCTCCGCTCACAAGGTGCCGATGCTCGCCTCCGGCGACGGCGCAGAACGCTGGAAAGAGGCGATGACGCCCTACGGCATGAAGATCGCATTGGTCGGCGCCGGCTCGAAAGCCGGCGAAGCTTCGCGCATCAAGCTGGTGCGCAGCGTTTTCATGAAAGGCTTCGAAGCTCTGGTTGTCGAAACGTTCCTGTTCGCCCGCAAGTGCGGCGTCGAGGAGCGCATTATGGACTCCGTAGCCGGCACGATGGACAAAGAGTCGTTCAAGGACATTGCCCGACGGATGGCCGGCGCCGACCTGATCCACTCGGAACGTCGTTCCTTCGAGGTGGGCGAGTCGATGGAACTGATGAAAGAAGTCGGCGTCGAACCGTTGGTCGCCGCCGGCGTCAAGGAGCGCCTGGCCCGTTCGGCGGCGCTTGGCATGAACAAGGAGCTGAACGGCGTAGCGCCACAAACCATGGAAGCGATCTATTCCATTTGGGAGAAAAAGGACTACAAATAAATTCCGGCTTGGGGCGGACACGGGATATGATTCCGATCCGCCTGAAAATCTGAGACTGAAAGGAAGGATCCCGCAATGAAAATGAATCGTCGCATTTTTGCTCTGCTTGTCGCAACAGCAGCGTTCCTGGTTCCCGCGTGCGGTTTCGCCGCCGACTATCCCGGCAAGCCCGTCAAGATCATCGTTCCCTTTGCCGCCGGTGGCGCCGCCGACATGACTACCCGTCTGGCGGCGAAGGTCGCCGAAAAATACCTCGGCCAGCCCCTGGCGGTCGAGAATCGCCCCGGAGGAGGCGGCGTCACCGGTTACGCCGAAGTCGCCAAATCCCGACCCGACGGTTATACGCTCAGCGAGGTAGGGCCCAGCGTCGTCATCGCGCCTCTGACCAAGAAGACCAATTTCACGATCGATTCCTTTACGCCCATCGTCAACATGGTGTACGAACCGGAAACGATCGCCTGCCTGAGCGAGCGCTTCAAAACATGGGAAGAGCTTGTCGCCTCCTCGCAGGCCAACCCCGGCGGCGTCAAGATCAGCGTCTCCGGCGCCATGGCCAGCGACCACCTCGCCGTGCTCCGCGTGCTCAAGAAGAGCGGACTGAAATGGGTCTGCGTGCCCACGAACGGCAGTTCCCAGGCCATTACGGCCATGCTTGGCGGTCACGTCGACCTGACGATCGTCTCGCCTTCCGAGCTTTCCGAGCAGGTGCGCAGCGGCCAGGTCGCCTATCTGCTGACGCTGGCTCCCAAGCGTCTCGAAGAGTATCCCGAACTGCCCATCGCCGCCGAAAAGGGCATCGACGTGGCGGACGGCCCCTGGCGCGGCCTTGTCGCTCCCAAGGGAACGCCCGAAGAAGTGGTGGCCGCGATCGAAGCGGCTTTCCTGAAGGCGTTTGCCGATCCCGAGTTCGTCGAAGCCTACGGCAAGGCCGGCCTGCCCGCCAACATGTGGATGAACCGCGCCGACTTCACGGCGCTGGTCGAGCAGCAGAAGGCCGACATCGCCGAAGTGATCGCCGAGACCGGCGTGAAGACGAACAAGTAGTTCTCCGACCGATGCCAAAGAGGGCTCCTCGTTTCCGCAGGGCCCTCTTTTTTCACAACGAAGGAGGAAAATCCCGTGTTTCTTGTCAAAACTCTTTCCCTCGAGGTCGTTTTCGTCGTGTTCTTCCTGTGGCGCTCTCTGTACGAGCCCGCCGAGGTGCGCGCTTATCCGCAGGCGCTGCTGGTCCTGATGGGGCTGTGCGCCTTGACCTCGCTGTATTACGCCTGGCAGCTCCGCAACACGTCGCAGACTTCCACCGACGAGATCCGTTTCAACAAGTACTTTTCCATCGGCTCGTTCTTCTGCTATCTGTTGTCGTTTCACGCTCTCGGTTTCATCGTGGCGACATTTCTTTTCTACAGCATCTGGATGGCGGTGATCGAGCGCAGGCTGAAGATCGGCCACATCCTCATCGCGGCGGTCTTTGCCGGATTGCTGTACTACGTGTTCCATAACGTTCTCGGGGTCCTGCTGCCGGCCGGACTGCTGGCAAACGTTCTGCCCGATTAGGAAGGAGCGAAGCACATGTTAGATTGGCTCGAAGCTTTGAAACTCGCCCTGGTCCCCAGCGTGCTGCTCTCGAACTTTATCGGCACGGCGGTCGGCATCGTGATCGGCGCGCTGCCCGGCCTGACCTCGACAATGGGCGTGGCGCTGGCGGTGCCTCTCACTTACGGCATGGCGCCCGCATCGGGATTCGCCATGCTCTGCGGCATTTACTGCGGCTCCGTCTATGGCGGCGCCATCACGGCCATCCTCATCAACACGCCGGGCACGCCCGCCGGCGCGGCGACAACGCTGGACGGCTATCCGATGGCGCAAAAGGGGCGTGCCGTGGAGGCTCTCGGCATCGCGGTGATCAGTTCGTTCATCGGCGGGCTGTTCAGCGTCGCGGTGCTGAGTTTCTGCGCGCCGGCGCTGGCCAGGGTGGCGCTGTCTTTCGGCCCGGCCGAGTACTTCGCGGTGATGGTTTTCGGCATCACGATCATCTCCAGCATCTCGGGCAAGTCCATGTCGCGCGGTCTCTTTGCCGGGCTGCTGGGCATGTTCCTCGGCACCTTCGGCACTGATCCGTTGACGGGCTATCCGCGTTTCGCCGACGGCGTTCCCGGCCTGTACGGCGGCATCGAGATCGTGCCCTGCCTGATCGGCCTTTTCTCGTTCCCGCAAGCGATCGACATGGTGGTCAAAAAGGCGAAAGAGTCGAGCATGAACGCTTTGACGGGCAAGGTGCCGCCGCTGCGCGAGTTTGCCAGACGCTGGGTAAATCTGCTGCGTTCGGCGGTGATCGGCACGTTCGTCGGCATCCTTCCCGGCGCCGGAACGAGCATCGCCACGTTCATCTCCTACAACGAAGCGATGCGTTTTTCCAAGCGCAAGGAAGAGTTCGGCACGGGCTGCATGGACGGCGTCGTCGCCACGGAAACTTCGAACAACGCCGTCGTCGGCGGTTCTCTGGTGCCGCTGCTGACGCTGGGAATCCCCGGCAACGCGGTGTCGGCCATCTTCTTGGGCGCTCTGACGATCCAGGGACTGAAGCCCGGACCGTTCCTGTTCCAGGAACAGGCGCCGCTGATTTACAGCTTGTTCCTCAGCCTCGGCATCGCCCACTTTTTCTTCCTCGCCATCGGCCTCAGCGGCGTGAGAATTTTCCCCAAGATCCTGAAGATTTCGCCCACGGTGCTCTCCGGCGGCATCCTCATTCTCGGTACGGTGGGAGCGTACGCGCTGCGCAACGAGCCGTTCGACATCTGGGTCGTTCTGGCGTTCGGCCTGCTGGGGTATTTCCTGAAAACGATCAAGACGCCCACGGCCCCCGTCGTGCTGGGGTTCATCCTCGGGCCGATGATTGAAGCTAACTTTGAGCAGGCTATGCTGATCGGCGACGGCAAATGGTCGTTCTTCTTCGGCAAGCCGATTTCCTGCGTTTTTTTGATCCTCGCCGCCGTTTCCTTCGTGACGCCCTTTATCTTCCGCTGGCGCAAAACCCGCAGTGCCTCCGCCCTGGCCAAAGAAGAGAGCCGTACCGAGGAAGAAGAACTGTAGAGATATTTTTTCGGCTGCGTTTTCTCACTTAAAATCTGTTTCTTGCTTAATAGAAAGGAAGTTTTTCACATGTCCGTAGGATTTCGCGTGTACACCAAAAGGAACCTGCCACCCCAAGAGCTCGTCGAGGCGTTCCGTCACATTCCCGCCTCCAACATCGCCGATACGATGAACCGCCTCTGCGCCATCCACTCCGACATTCATCTGATGACAAAACCCGGCGACGGCAACATGGTCGGCGTGGCGCTCACCGTCAAGGCCCGTCCCGGCGACAATCTGATGCTTCACAAGGCGCTGAACATGATCGAGCCCGGCGACGTGGTCGTCGTTTCCAACGAGGGTGACCGCAGCCAGTCCCTGATGGGCGAGGTTATGGCCGCTTACGCCAAATCGCGCGGCGTGGCCGGTTTCGTCTTCGACGGGCCGATGCGCGACATCGACAGCCTTTATGACGGCGGCGTGCCGTTCTACGCAACGGGCACCACGCCCGGCGGCCCCTTCAAGGAGGGCCCCGGCGAGATCAACGTTCCCATCGCCTGCGGCGGCATCATGGTCAACCCCGGCGACATCATCGTCGGCGACCCCGACGGCGTGATCGTCATTCCCCGTCGGGATGCCGAAAGGGTGCTGGAAGCAGCGCGAAAGTTCATGGAACAGGATCAGAGCAAGCTCAAAGCGGCGCAGGAAGGGCACGCCACGCGCGACTGGGTCGACGAGAAGCTGGAAGAAAAAGGCTGCGAGATCATTGACGACGCGTATCCCGCGTAAGCTCGCCGAATAACGCCACAGGAGACTCCATCATGAGCCAAATGGCAATCGCGCTGATCATTCTCGCCGCCACGATCGTTCTGTTCATCTGGGAGCCGGTGCCCATCCTCGTCACCGCCATCGGCGCTTCGATCGCTTACGCCTACGCGGGCATTATTCCCGTCGGCGATATCTTCAAGGGCTACAACAGCAACACCATCGTGCTGCTGGCCGGCATGATGATCGTCGGATCGTCGCTGTTCCACACCGGTCTGACCGACATCATCGGCGAAAAGATGGTGAAGATCACGGGAAAGAGCGAGCGCAACATCGTCCTCGCCACGCTGATCGTCTCCTGCGCCCTCAGTTCGGTGTGCAGCAACATCGGCGTGATGACGGCCATGGCCCCGCTGGTCACGGCCATGTGTTTCTCCGCCGGCTGCGGCTCTTCACGCACGCTGATGGCGCTGCTTTTCGGCGCTCAATTCGGCGGCTTCGTGACGCTGGTCGGCGTCGGTTCCAACGCTTCCGCGGCCAACGCCATGGCCGACCTCGGTCTGACGCCGTTCGGATTCTTCGGCATCACGCCCTTTGGTCTCGGCATTTGCGTTCTCGGCACGCTGTACTTCACTTTCGTGGGCATGAAGTTCCTGCCCGACACGGGATATGTCCCCGAGTTCGCCAAGGTCGAGAAGAAACCCTTCGACAAAAACAAGGCCGCCATCGCCTGCATCACCATGGCTGCCGTGTTGGTAGTCATCGCGCTGAGTCCCAAGAAGATGCCCATGCACGTGGCGGCGGTGATCGGCTCGCTGGTTATCATGGGCACCAAGTGTATGACCGTTCGGGAAGCCATCGCCGCCATCGACTGGAACTGCATGCTGCTGGTCGGTTCGTTGACCGCCATTTCCACAGGCGTGCAGAAAAGCGGCGCCGGTGCCGCCATGGCTGAACTGATCTTGCAGATCCTCGGCGAACATCCCAGTACGTTCATGATCACGACGGTGATCTTCATCGCCGCCGTAATTCTCACTCAGGTGATGTCCAATATTCCCACGATCATGTTGTTCATGCCCATCGGCGTTTCCATCGCCAAAGCGATCAACGTCAGTCCTTATCCCATCTGCATGATCATCACGCTGGCCGGCGCCGCGTCTTACGCCACGCCTTTCGCCGCCCCGCAGAACATGATGACCGTCGGCTGGACGCAGTACCGGTTCATGGACTACATCAAAGCAGGACTGCCGATGCTGCTGGTAACCTATCTGGTCATTGTCGCCGTCATCCCTTTCTATCTGCCCTATTAAAAACTGGATTTCCGAAAAGCGCGCCCTCGGTACGCCCGCTGCGGGCTGTGAGGGCGCGCTTTTTCGCGACGAACTGGAGGCACAACACATGAGAGACTGTCTTCGCGGCGCTTACGAGATGCACGTCCACACTTCGCCCGACGTGACGGCGCGCAAATGCAGCGATCTCGAACTGGCGCGGCGCTTTCGCGACGCCGGGCTGGCGGGGGCTTTGATCAAATGCCACTATGCCGACACGGCGGCTCGCGCGGCGCTGCTGAACGAGCAATTCACACAACTGCATTTCGCTGGCGGCGTGACGCTGAACAATTCAGTCGGAGGACTCAATCCCGAAGCGGTCGCCGTCAGCGGCAAGATGGGCGGTCGAATCGTCTGGTTCCCGACGATGGATTCGCGCAGCTACCAAGAATTCCGAAAACAAAACGGAACGTCCGGCGCGGATTCGAGCAGGTGCATTGACGTCCTTGACGCTCGGGGAAATTTGATTCCCGAAGCGCTCGCGGTGCTGGAAACGGCGAAGCGCTGCGGAATGCTGGTCGGCACGGGGCATGTCAGCGCCGCGGAAGGGCTGGCGCTGGTACGCGCCGGCGCAAAGACGGGTTGTCAGGTGATCCTGACGCACGCCGACAATCCTGCCGACGTTTACACGACGGACCAGCAGCGCGAGGCCGCGGCGCTGGGGGCGATCGTCGAACATTGTTACTTCACGACCTATTACAAACGCACTCCCGTCGGGACGATCGCCGCGCAGATCCGGGCCGTCGGCGTGGAACGGGTGATCCTTTCCACCGATTTCGGGCAACCGCAATCGCCCTACTCCGACGAGGGACTTTTACAATACGCGGATCTGCTCGCGGCGCAGGGCTTCAGCGACGCCGAACTGGGTATGATGTTCCGCAACACGCCGGCTCGCCTGCTCGGCTTTGAACGCTGAGCCGAAAACGCGTGCGACGCGCCACGAAAAACGGGAGCCTGTCCCTTGCTCTTTGAGCAGAGTTCAGGCTCCCGTTCTTTTACAGCGGCGCTCATACTATTTCTTGATAAAAAGCACTAACATAGTTTCAAGACGCTGCGGGGGAGTTCAGTCGCTCGAACTACCTCGACTGCTGCGCAGTCTGCGCAGCTCGCTTTGTGAATCTTCCTCGCAACGCCCTTGGGTTCAGCCTTTTAATTGAGAAATAGTATCAGTCGCGCACGGTCGCTTTGCCAACTTTGGGCATCTTTTCGACCGTGATGGCCTCGATGTAGTAAAAAGGCTCCATCGTGTCCTTTTCGAAGACGGAGGGCACGCTGCCCTCGCGCAGGATACCGCGCACCTTGACCCATGACTTTTCGGACTGAAGCGCCGACAAGTCGCGGTCGTACTTGAACTCGAAGTTCACGTATCCGCCCGTGCAGAACGGGCAGATCGGCCCTTTGCGCCCCACGTAGGTGAAGCCGTCGAAGTCCATGTAAAAGCCCTCGATCTCCACCGACTTGCCCGCGTATTTGTCGAAGTTCAGGAACCAGTCGTTGATCTGGGTCATGTAGAGGCGGTTGCCGACGACGATGTCGATTTTACGCGGATCGAAGGCGGCGCGGTCCTTCTCGATGTCGTGAGGATAGTTGTAAAGCGAGATGTCCGGCCCCTCGAGGATCAGCATCCCCGCCTGGGCGTCGATCTCCGCCAGATAGTCCTCCAGCTTCTCCGCCTCCTCTTCCGGCAGAGGCACGGCGGCGAAAAGAGCCGGCGCGAGCAGCGCCAGCAGAAACGCCCCAAACGCGCTTTTTCCTCTGAATTTCATCATTTCTTTCATCGTCCTTTTCAGCCCGCCTGCGTCACTGCGGCCGCCGGAACCCGTGAAAGTGCGAGCCGGCGACGGCGGCGGCGAAAAGCGCCATATTGACGATCACGATGCACGATCCGGTGGGAATCGAATACAGATAGGAAAGGAACATGCCCGTGAAAAAGCAGCCGACCGAGATCGCCGCCGACAGCAGCACCGTGCTCCTGAAACGGCGGCAGATCCGCATCGCCGTCAACGACGGGAAAACGATCAGGCTGGAGATCAGCAGCGTTCCCATCATGCGCATTCCCAAAACGACCGTTACGGACGTGAGCAGGGCGATGATCATGTTGTAGCGCCCCGTATGGATCCCCGCCGCCTGCGCGAACGTCTCGTCGAAGGTGACGGCGAAGATGCGGTTGTAGAACAAGACGTAGAGCAACAGCACCGCGCAGCTCAGCGCCGCCGAGAGGATCACGTCGGAACGGCTCATGGCGAGAATGCTGCCGAACATGTAATTGCACACGTCCACGTTCATTCCCGTCGAAAGCGAGACCGCCGCCACGCCGACCGCCAGCGCGCCGCTGCACAGCACGGCCGTCGCCGAATCGCCGCGGATCCGCGAACTGCTCTTGATCTGCAGCAGCAGGAAGGCCGCCACGATGCAGGCGGGAATCGCCAGGCTCAGCGGCGCGAGGTCGAGCGCTTTCGCCAGGGCCAGCGCCGCGAAGGCCACGTGAGCCAGACCGTCGCCGATCATCGAATAACGCTTCAGGACCAGGCTGGTCCCCAGCAGCGAAGCGCAGAGCGAGACCAGGCAGCCGACGATCAGCGCGTTGACCACGAAAGGATAGGACAGCATCTGCAAAAGTTCGTTCAGCATAACTTCGCCCCGCCCTCTTCCGCAGCCGCACCGCTCAAGACGCGGAACGGGCCGCCGTCGATAAAACGGCGGCCGGCCGCGCTTTGCGAGTATTTCTCAACGGAGCCGAAAAACAGCTGGCGGCCGTTGAGATGAAGGATCTGTCGGGCGCAGCGCAGGGCGCTCTGCACGTCGTGAGTGATCATGACGATCGTCATGCCCTGCTCGCGGTTCAGCTCGTTCAGGATCTGGTACATTTCGTCCTGCATGCGGGGATCCAGCCCTGCCGCCGGTTCGTCCAGCAGCAGGAGCGAACGCGTGGCGCACAGGGCCCGGGCCAGCAGCACCCGGCGCTGCTGCCCGCCGGAAAGATCGCGGAAACATTTCTTTCTGAAATCCTGCATCCGCACCAGCCGCAGCTTCGCCTCGGCTTCCCGACGGTCGCCCTTGCCGAAAAAGGGACGCAGGCCGCAGCGCCGCAGCTGGCCCGACAACACCACTTCCTCGACGCTGGCGGGAAAGTCTTTCTGCACCGCCGTCTGTTGGGGAAGATATCCGATGCCTCCCATGCGCGCCTCTGCGCCCACTTCCACAGAACCGCCGACCGGCTTGACGAGGCCCAGCAGTCCCTGCATCAGCGTGCTTTTGCCGGCGCCGTTTTCGCCGACGATGCAAAGGTAGCCGCCGGCGGAGACCTCAAAGCTGACGTCCTCCAGGACCTTCCTGCCGTCGTAGGCAAAGCTCGCATTGCGGCACGCGAGGAGGCTCATGCTAGTTCAGCGCCTCTTTGAGGACGTTCAGATTGTGGCGCATCAGGTCGAGGTAAGTGATCCCCTTTTCGAAATCCTCGGCGCTGACGTTGTGCACCGCGTTCAGCAGCCGCACCTGGGCGCCCGTGGCGTCGGCGATGGCGCGGGCCATCTGGCCGTTCGACAGCTCGATGTGAAACACGACGGGGATCCCGTCCTGCTTCACCTTGTCGATCAGGAAAGCGACCGTCTCGGGATTTGGCTCCGTCTGGTTGGCGCAGCCGGGGAACGCCGCATAATATTTCAGGCCGAACTCGCGGCAGAAATACAGGAAGGGGAAGCGGTCGCCGACGATGATCTCGCGGCGCTTCGAGCCCTCGATCAATTTGCGGAAATCATCGTCAAGCCGGCGCAGCTGCTCAAGATACACGGCGGCGCGGCTGGCGTACTGGGCCTTGTTCTCGGGATCCAGCTCAGCAGCCACTTCGCCGAGCTTCTTCACGATCTGGATCGCGTTTTCGGGCGCCGTCCACACGTGCTCGTCCAGCTCCGGCTCCTCGCCGTCGTGGTGATGATGCCCCACTTCCTTGGCGTCATGATCGTGCCCGTGGTCACAGTCGGGACCATGGTCATGATGAGCATGACCGTGATCATCGTCGCCATCGTGGTCGTGATCGTGCTGCATGCCCTCGACGATCTCCTCTGGAACCGTCTCCACCAAGTCCATCAGCTTCACGACGCGGGGGCCTTTGCCCTTGTCGAAAGAGGCCAGCACCTTGTCGACCCAGGCGTCGGAATCGCCGCCGACGTAAACGAACAGCCCGCAGTTCTGCAGGTCGAGAATGTCTTTTACCGTCGGGTCGAAACTGTGGCTTTCCATGCCCGGGCGCAGCAGCATCTTCACGTTGGCCAGGTCGCCCGTGATCTGACGGACGAAATCGTACTCGGCAAAGTTGGAACAAATGACGCTGAGCTTTTCAGCGTCCGCCGCCGGAGCGGCAAAAGCGGCGCCGCAGGCGAAAATCACCGCAGCGCACAGAGCGAAAATTTTTTTCTTCATCTAAGGGATCTCTCCAATTCCATTCAAAAATTCGACTTGCAAACCGACACACGCATGAAAAAACGCGCGCCGTCTAATTGGAGAGCTTGACCTTCAGAGCCACCAGCGTCACATTTTCGCGCTGGAGACTCTTCCTCTGCGCGGAAGCGCAGGCCGCACCGACATACCGCGCGGCGTAAAAGTACGCGCCCGCCACGCCGACGGCGAAGCCCGCCAGCGCCTTGACGCACTCGTCCATCTGCGCGCAGATGGGACAGCCGTGCCCGTGGCAGTCGTGAACGGCCTCGATGAACAGATACGCCACCGAACAGAGCACCGAAAGGGCCAGGAAAAGGCAGACTACGAGGTTCAATATTCTTTTTTTCTTCATGCCTGCCTCTCCTCCAGTCCGAAAAAATCGCCGGCCGTACTGCCGCCGGCGGCTCCGGGCATTCGTCCAGCCCTTATTTTTTCATTATACAGAGCGGTATTAGCACTGTCAAACTCGCTTGTTTCACATGATACGGCAGGCCGTCCCGTACGCTCCCTTCGGCACGGCGCCGGCCGATAAAAAACGCGCGGCAAAAGAGCGAAACACGCGGCTCTTCATCGTGCGTCGGATAAATTATAACACCGCGGTCAACTTGCTTTCCGCGAAAACAACAAAAACAAAACGCGAAATGGCGGCGGCTCTCGTCTATAATGGAACGGCGAGGTGACGATCATGCCCTACAATTCCTTCGACGACTATCCGATGAGCTGGCGGCCGAAGCTGGACCGCAGCGAACGCGCGCTCTATCTGACGCTGGCGCGCACGCTCGAGGAGGATATCGCGTCGGGCGCGCTCAAGCCCGGCACGTGTCTGCCGCCGCAGCGCGAACTGGCCGACTTTCTCGACGTCAACGTCAGCACCGTGGCCAAAGCCTTCAAGCTCTGCGAGCTCAAGGGGCTGCTCACCGCCACCGTCGGCAGCGGCACGTTCGTGGCGTACAGCGCGCTCACCGACAAACGGTTTCTCGAACGCGCCGAAGGAGCGCACGTCATCGACATGGGCAGCGTCCAACCGGAGGATTCTGCCAACGCCGCGCTGCTGGAGATGGCCCGCTCGCTCTTCCGCAGCGACGAGGCCGCCGCGCTGTTCAGCTTCCACGCCCAGGGCGAGGACGAGTGGCAGAAGGACGCCGCCGTTACGTTCATGCGCCTGTGCGGACATGAGGCGCACCGCGAGCAGATCCTGTTTGCCAACGGCGCCCAGAACGCGATCTCGGCCATCTTCGCCTCGCTGTTCCGCCGCGGCGAAAAGATCGCCGTGGACGACCACACTTATCCCGGCGTCAAGTCGGCCGCCGCCATGTTCGGCGTCAAACTCGTCCCCGTCAGGAGCGGCGATGAGGGCATGGAACCGGCCGACCTCGAACGTCTTTGCTGCAGCGAAAAGATCCACGGCGTCTACCTGATCTCCGCCTGCCACAACCCCACCACCGCCACGCTCCCGGAAGACCGCCGCCGCGAGATCGCCGCCGTTTTGCGCGCCCACGACGCGCTGCTGATCGAGGACGGCACCAATCAGCTCATGCAGCGCGGCGTGCCCTCCGTGTCGAGCTTCGCGCCGGAGCGCAGCCTCTACATCGCCACGATGTCGAAAGTGATCGCCCCGGGGCTGCGCGCCGCCTGCGTGGCCGTGCCAGCCCCCCGCAAAGAGGCCGTCGCCGGCGCGCTGTACAGCCTCAACGTCGGCGTCGTGCCGATGATGGCCGAACTGGCGGCGCGCGTCATCGCCTCCGGCCAGTTCGAGAACATCATCGCCGCGCACCGACGGCACACCGGCAAGCGCAGCCGCCTCGTGCGCGCAATTTTGCCCGACGCGATCTGCCGCGGCGGCGACGCCGACATCTTCCGCTGGCTGACGCTGCCCGAACGCTTCACGAGCGTCCAGTTCGAACAGGCGGCCCTGGCGCGGGGCGTCCGCGTCGCCGCCGCCGAACGCTTCGCCGTCGGCAAAACGCCGCCCGCCCGCGCCGTGCGCGTCGCTTTCTGCACGCCGCCGCGCGACCAACTCGAAAAAGGGCTGCGCGTTCTCGGCGAACTGATCGCCGATTAATCGCCCAAAGGCAAAAGCGTTCGCCATGCAATTTTATTATTGCATGGCGATTTTTTTTGCTCTATAATACGTTCTGCAACGAAAGACCGTTTCCGCGCCGCTGGCGCGGAAAAAGGGATCCAGCCGCCGACTGTCGTGCGATGAAAATGTTCCACGTGGAACATTTTCATCGCACTGCGGCCGTCAACGCCGGCCATTTTCAAGGAGGCAATGAGAATGAAATTTTTCGGAAAAACCGCCGCCGCGCTCGCGGCGCTTGTGATCGTGCCGCTGGCGGCCCGCGCCGACCTGCGCGTCGCCACCGCCAGCACCTACCCGCCCTACGAGTTCCTCAACGAAAAAGGCGAGCTGGACGGCTTCGACAAAGACCTGATGGAAGAGATCGGCCGCCGCCTCGGCGAAAAGATCGTCTGGCTCGACACGGGCCATTACGACATGGTCATCCCCTCGCTGGTCACCGACCGCGCCGACGTCATCGCCGCCGGCATGAGCGCCACGCCCATCCGCGCCAAACGCGTGCTTTTCTCCACGCCTTACGTGCCCACGATGGCCTCCTTCGTCACCGCGCCCAACGTCGCCGTGAAAAAGCTCGAAGATCTGCGCGGCCTGCGCGGCTGCGTGCCCGTCGGCACCACGCAAGACGTTTTTCTTACGCCGCTGGCGGGGGAACTGGGTTTTCAGATCAAGAACTTCGCCAAGATCGAAGAGTGCCTGTGGGACATCGTCACCGGCCGCAGCGACTTCACCCTCATGGACGTGCCCGTCGCCGACAAGATCCTCGAACTGCCCAGCTTCAAAGGCAAAGCCGTGCGCGGTTACACCTTCCAGCTCACCGGCGCCGGCAAAGCTCTGGCCGTCAACCTCGGCAACACCGCGCTGAAAAACAAACTCGACGGCGCCATCGCCGCCATGGAAGCCGACGGCGCCCTCCCCGCCCTGCGCGAGAAGTGGAAGCTGGGGAAGAAATAAAACTGACAGCCCTTCATCAAACCGCGCCATAAAATCGAGTCTCCCGAACTCTATCTGGTTCGGGAGACTCGATTTTATGGCGCGATGTCTCAATTCAAAACTGGGATCAATCAACTGTACGTTAGTCAATGATGTGAGACCGAATAAGCAAAAAAATGGAAGCTCAGAAGTTGGCATTAGTTGTAAGTCGTTC
>PPYE01107123.1_pt1 | contig 34932 bp, 27 predicted proteins | sample 1559881 | NCBI WGS metagenome assembly PPYE01 (sample SAMN08240022, study PRJNA423297) | Human gut metagenome, whole genome shotgun sequencing project.
TGCCCCTTGCAGGGTCAAGGGACAGCGTCCCTTGTGGGGTTTGGGGCAACGCCCCAACTGTTCCGCGTCCGACCAATCCCAAGGAAGCCGTCAACAAAGGTGCAGGCAGCGAAGCGTCCCTGCCCCTAACTTTGCGCGTCCGCAGACGCGCCCCCCAAGCTGCTCTTCCCCCAAGATTCCGTGAAGAACCATTGTTTTCCTTTTTGTCGCCCTTGTAACGATAAAAACCAAGTAACATGGGAGGCGACTGCGAAGGGGTCAAGGGGGCGACCGCAGACATTCGTCTGTTTCCATTGCCCCCTTGTCGCGTCCGCAGACGCGAAACCCTCTGCACAACATTGATTGCATATAGAAATAACAATATCGCATATTACGCAAACAGCCCTCTGACGCAAACTCCGCGCCAGAGGGCTGTTGTTATTTACTGATGCACAACCACGGTATACGGCTTCGTAGAATCGGTTTCGACCTGCGCCTGACCGTCCTTCATCGTCACGGTGAAGGTCGCGGCGACATTCCCCTTCGTGTCGGGGATTTCAACCGTCTCGCTCTCGCCGTCCGCCAGCTGGTAGACGTGCAGCTCCAATCCGTCCAGATAGTCGTAATCCGGGCGGTCGTCATGCGCGCCCAACGGCAGCACCGTGCCGGGACGCACCATCAGCGGCAGGGACATGAAGTCGTGAATCTCCGTCTGCCAGTGGCCGCCCTCGACCTTGCCGCCATCCAGCAGGGACGTCCACGTTCCGTCGGGCAGATAATACTGCACCTCGCCGTCCTTGCGGAAAATCGGCGCGACAAGCAGCGAATCGCCCAGCATGTACTGGCGGTCGAGCATATCGCACGCCGGGTCATCCGGGAACTCCAGCATCATCGGGCGCATCATCGGCACGCCGTGTTCGTGTGCCTCCACCGCCTTGCCATACAGGTAGGGCATCAGGCGGCACTTGAGCTTGGTGAACTTGCGGCAGACATCCACGCTCTCCTCGTCAAACAGCCACGGCACGCGGTAGCTCGTCGAGCCGTGCAGGCGGCTGTGGGAGGACAAGAGGCCAAACTGCACCCAGCGCTTGTAAACATCCGCCGGGGCGGTGGACTCAAAGCCGGAAATATCGTGGCTCCAGTAGCCGAAGCCGCTGTGACTCATGGACAGACCCGCGCGCAGCGTTTCCGCCATCGAGATGTAGGTCGCGGAGTTATCGCCGCCCCAATGCACCGGGAACTGCTGACCGCCGACGGTTGCGCTGCGGGCGAACAGAATCGCTTCCCCTTCGCCCTTGCGATCCTTCACAACGTCAAAGACGACCTTGTTGTACAGGTAGGTGTAATAGTTGTGCATATAGACCGGGTCGCTGCCGTCGAACCACCGGATGTCGCGCACCGGGATGCGCTCGCCGAAGTCGGTCTTGAAGCAGTCCACGCCCATGTCCATCAGCTTATAGAGGTAAGAAGCGTACCACTTGCAGGCATCCGGATTGGTGAAATCGACAATCGCCATGCCCGCCTGCCACATATCGGTCTGGAAGAGGCTGCCGTCGGTCTTTTTCAGCAGGTAGCCATGCTCCATGCCTTCCTTGAACAGCGGCGACGCCTGACCGATGTACGGGTTAATCCAGCAGCAGATGTGCAGCCCCTTCTCATGGTAACGCTTGAGCATTCCCACCGGGTCGGGGAACGTGTCATGATCCCATTCGAAGTCGCACCAGTTGAAGCCCTTCATCCAGTAGCAGTCGAAGTGGAACACGGACAGCGGAATGTCGCGCTCCGCCATGCCGTTGATGAAGGAGGAAGTCGTCTGTTCGTCGTAATTCGTGGTGAAGGAGGTGGACAGCCACAGACCGAACGACCACGCGGGCACGAGCGCCGGGCGACCCGTCAGCGCGGTGTACAGGTCGAGCGTGTCCTTCGGCGTGCCGCCGTAAATCACGTCGTAGACCATCGTTTCGCCCTCGTGCGAGAACTGCACGCGCTCCACCTTTTCCGTCGCGACTTCAAAGGACACGTCGCTTGCGTTCTCCACCAGCACACCGTAACCGCGGTTGGTCATGTAGAACGGAATGTTCTTGTACGCCAGCTCCGATGCCGTGCCGCCGTCCGCGTTCCACATATCAACCGTCTGACCGTTCTTGACGTACGCGCCGAAGCGTTCGCCCAGGCCGTAAACGCATTCGCCCACGTCGAGCTGGAGGCTATCGGACATGTAGGACGTGCCATGCGGCAGAAGCGAACAGGGCGTGCCGTCCTTCTTCAGCGCACGACCCATGCCGCGCCAACCGGACGTCGTCAGGATGCGGTCGCCGACCATATAGTCCACCGCCCAATTGCCGCCCTTGCTCACGCGCGCAGTCAGGTCGCCGGAGGTGAAGTAGGCGTAGTCGTCATCCTCGCGGATTTCGGGCGTCACATCCTCTTCATACGTCGTGAACTTGGGGTCTTTGCGCGGCGTTCCGGCGAAGTGCGTCACCTGCACGCGGATGATGTTCTTGCGCGGCGCGGTGAACACAATGTCGAGCGAGCCGCCGTCAAGAATATCGCCGCGGTGGCGAATCGGGCGGCAGGCGCTGATGATGTGCAGCTCCTTGTCGTTCTTGATGACGCGAACGGTCTGCGTGGCGTAGGACATCACATAGTCCTGCCGGATGACCCAGTAACCTTGCGTAAAACGCATGTTGATGCTCTCCTTTATGATGATTTTGATGGCTTTTTCATGCGCACAGGGCGCGGAAACCGCTGATTTTAGTCCGTGATGATTTTCACCACAACCGGCATGTCGCTTTGGTAATCCCCCAAATCCACATGCAGGGCTTCGCCGTCGCGCGTCCACGCGACCTGCGCGGGATTGCCCAGCACCTCCACCTTCCGCACAATGCCGTGCCAGAGCGGCAAGTGGCTCGCGTCCGCCTCGCGCAAAGACCGAATGTGCAGCTTGCCGTCCGCCGGGCACGCCATGCACGCCGCGTAGATATTTCCACCGCGGCAGGTGAAGCGGAAGTCCTCGCTGGTGAAGTTGCGGGACGCGCCATCGGCAAACTGCCCCTCCTGAATCTTCGTCGGGCCTTCCTGATTGATGCGCCACAAGCCCGTGCCGTGGATGCACTCGTCGTTGACGCACATCCAGTCCGCCAATTTGTGCAGGATTTCAACGTCCTTGTCCGCCAGCGTGCCATCCGGCTTCGGGCCGAAATTCAGCAGCAGGCGGCCGTTCTTGCTCACCACGTCCAGCAAGTCCTGCACAATCTCCTGCGGCGCTTTATAGACCGCCTTGTCCGGCTGCACGGAATAGCACCAGCTGCCGCGCATGACGGACGTGTCCGACTGCCACAGGAACGGCTTTGCTTCCGCGAACTGCCCGCGCTCAATGTCCGGCACGCCGATGCCGAACGGGAATGCGTCGTGCTTATAGTTGATGACGCACCCGCTGCGGCTCTCCATCACGTTGAAGTAATACGCGGCGAAGCGCTGCAGGTACGGCTTGACAGCGGAATGCTGAATCCACCAGTCGAAATAGAGGATGCGCGGATGATAGCGGTCGACAATCTCGCAGCAGCGCAGCAGCCAGTCCGTCAGGAACTCATCCGTCGGCATCGGCTCGGAGAACAAGTCCTGATTCTCCCGTTCGGGCATGGCAGGCCATGCGTAATCGCCCAAGTGCATCGGCTGCTTGATGTCGCTGTCAAACTCCTGCCCATGCCCCAGGAACCACCAGTGCTCCACGCGGTGGCTCGATGCGCCCAGCGTCATGCCCGCGCGCTCCGCCTCCACCAGCAAATCGCCCATGATGTCCCGGTGCGGGCCCATTTCCGCCGCATTCCAGTGAGACAGCTCGCTCCGGTAATTCTGGAAGCCGTCGTGGTGCTCCGCCACCGGCACGATGTAATCCGCCCCCGCTTCCCGGAACAGCTTCACCCACGCCTGCGGGTCGAACGCTTCCATCTTGAATTGCGGAATGAAATCCTTGAAGCCGAAATCCTTCGGCTGCCCGTAATGCTGGCAGTGGTACTCGTATTCCGGCGAACCCTTGATGTACATGTTCCGCGCGTACCAGTCATGATACGCCGGAACAGAAAACACGCCCCAGTGCAGGAAGATGCCCAGCCGCTTCTCCCGATACCAGTCCGGCACAGGGTGGGTGCTGAGCGATTCCCACGTCGGGTGATATTTCCCCGCCGCGTTCACCGCGTCGATTTCCTGCAAATAACGCTCCCGATTCATTGCGTACTCCTTTCAAAAATGAAAAGAATGAATTTCCTGCTCAAAGAGTACGACAAACAAGTGAAAAATCCTTGCACAAACGCAAAAAAATATCCGAAAACTTTTCCGAAAATCCGTGCAATCAGCCCAAACGTCTGTTTTTTCTTGACTTCTCAATCGTTTTCGCAAAATTTTCTTCTCTTCCCCGCTTGTCTTTTTTCGCTTTTGCCTGTATCATGAGGGTATTCCACGCACGGTGCCAAAACGATTCACGCCAACAAGGAGGATTCTCCATGCTTTCCAACGAAGCCATCCACCAGCAGGTGGAAAACCTGCTTTCCCAAATGACACTGGAAGAAAAAGCCGCCCAAATGGTGCAGGTTCCCTACACCGTCGTCGGACGCGAGGAAGCGCTGCGCTGGGCGAAGCTCGGCGCAGGCTCGTTCCTGCACGTTCTGGGCGACGACGCGCGCGAGGTGCAGCAGGCGGCGCTCCATAGCCGTCTGGGCATCCCCGTGCTGTTCGGCATTGACGCCATCCACGGGCATGGGCTGAATGAGCACGCCACCATCTTCCCGTCGCAGCTATCTTGCGCCTGCGCGTGGGATAAGGACATCGTGCGCGAAATGAGCGAAGTGACGGCGCGCGAAGTTGCCACCGACGGGCTGCACTGGACGTTCTCGCCCGTGCTGTGCCTGGGGCGCGACACCCGCTGGGGGCGCGTCGACGAAACCTTCGGTGAAGACCCTTATCTGACGGGCGAATTAGGCGAAGCGATCGTGCGCGGCTATCAGGGCGATGATTTGGCCGACGGCGAGCATATTCTGGCGTGCGCCAAGCACTACATCGGCTACGGCGAAGCGGTCGGCGCGCGCGATGCCTGTGACACGGAAATGACGTACCGCCGCCTGCGCGAGACGTTCCTGCCGCCGTTCGAGAAGGCGTTCCGGGCAGGGTGCGCAACGGTCATGACGGCGTATGGCTCCATCGACGGCACGCCCTTCACCGCTGACGAGAAGAGCATGAAGGCGATTCTGCGCGGCGATGCGGGCTTTGACGGCTTCAGCGTCACCGACTGGGACAACTGCCATTCGCTCCTGACCGCCCAGCACGTCGCGGCGGACATGCCCGAAGCGTCCGTGCTGGCTGCCAAGGCAGGCAACGACATGATGATGACCTCCCTCGGCTTCTATGATGCGGCGATTGACGCGGTGCGCTCCGGCAAGCTCGACGAAGCCGTGCTGGACGACGCGGTGCGCCACATTCTGACCGTCAAGTGCCGCATGAATCTGCTGGCGCAGCCGGAGAAGAGCGGGCGTCCGGGGTGCATCGGGTGCGAGGAGCATCAGCAGGCGGCGCTTCGGGCGGCGCGCAAGTCCATCACCCTGCTTAAAAACGACGCGCACACCCTGCCCTTGACATCTGTCCGCCGTGTGGCGGTCATCGGCGCGAACGCGGACGACATTCGCGCGCAGTACGGCGATTGGACGTACTTCACGCATCCGGGATTCCAGCCGGATCGCCCCGCCGTCCGCCCATATGTGACGATTCGCGAGGGCATCGAGGCCATCGGCATGCAGGAGAATTTCGAGGTCGTGTACCACCGCGGGTGCGGTGTACTGCCGTCGGAGAACGACAACATCCCGGGTGCGGTGGCGGCGTGCCGGAGCGCGGATGCGATTGTGCTTGTCGTGGGCGACGTTTACGCGCAGTACGGCGAAACGAAAGACCGCGCCGACCTTGCCCTGTCCGGGCGGCAGCTGGAGCTATACCGTGAGCTGCGTGCGCTGGGGATTCCGCTGGTGACGGTGCTGCTGTCCTCCAAGCCGCTGGCGATTCCGGAAATTGCGCATTCGACGGATGCGCTCCTGTGTGCCTTCAACGGCGGCATGTTCGGCGGTCAGGCGGTCGCGGAAGCGATTTTCGGGCGGCTGAATCCGTCCGGGCGGCTGCCCATCAGCTTCCCGCACCATTCGGGGCAGGTGCCAGTGTACTACAACCATCTCCCCGGCTGGCACTGGGGACACTACTGCGACCTGCCTGCCGAGCCGCTGTTCACCTTTGGCGAGGGCATCGGCTATGCGCCGTTTGTCTACCGCGATTTGGCGGTGGATGCGGATGCGCTCACGCTGTCGGTGAAGGTGCGCAACGCGGGCGACATTGCGGGCGAAGAGACGGTTCAGGTGTACCTGCGCGACTGCGTATGCGAGGTGATGCAGCCTGTGAAGCAGCTGATTGCCTTCCGCAAGGTGCTTCTGCAGCCGGGCGAGGAGCAGGAGGTCACCTTCCATCTCGACCGCACCGCGTTCACCTACATCAACCGTGCGGAGGAGCGTGTTTTCGCGCCGGGCGACTTCATGCTGATGGCGGGGCACAGTGCGAAGGACGAGGACTTGCTGAAAGAGACGGTGTGGGTGGGGTGACCCAAGGGGCGCTGCCCCTTGACCCTGCAAGGGACTTCGTCCCTTGACCCTTTCGCGCGATTGAGTTGGTGACTTTTTCATACAACTTCCGCGTGTTGATTGGGGGAACCCAAGGGGCGCTGCCCCTTGACCCCGCCAAAGGGTCTTCGACCCTCTGGACTCCCTTTCGCGCGATTGAACTGGTACTACTCTCAGGCAATGCCCGCGTGTTGGGCTTTGGAAAAGTGCCATTGTAAAAAGGGCTGCCGTGCAGATTGTGCATGGCAGCCCTTTGCTATTTGGGTATCAACCGATGGAGTACAAGGCAACTACCTTTGCAACCATCGTGATATACTTAATCTGAATCGCATTCCGTGCGTCTTCGTCCATCGCAAGATAGTCCGCAACGCTGATTTTCTGCGCCGTTTCGCCCTCGGCAGGAATCGTCGTCAGCATACTGCGCTGCTGATCCAGTTCGCACTGCACGCGCGCGCCCGCATTGCGTGCGCCAATGCCGATTTTCTTCTCCGTAAAGGGATTGTATTCATAGTAGGAGATGACAATGGGGCTGCCCGCAATCAGGTTGCGGTACGTCGCCGTTTCCGCCATCACCGCGCAGGACGTGTAAACATCTGTGCCGTTCTCATCCACCGTGTACTTCAAGCCGAAAATAGCAACCGTCGGCTCGTTGTTCTCGTCAATGGTCACAACCGTATTCGTGCCCAAGCCATTGCTTTGCAGCTTGATGGCGTACTTGCCGCCGTCATTCGGGAACGGTACGCTGACATACTGCGCATTTTCGAGCTTCGCGGCTTCCTCCAGCGTCGAAACGCCATTTTCATCCGCAATCCAATAGTAGACCTTGACCTTCACTGCCGAGCGCGCCGCCAGATCCAGCGGGGTACGGATGCACGGGCCGTCCGTTTCATCCACATACTTCGCCTTGCCGGACGCGTGCGTAATAACGTCCACAGCCGCATCCGTCGTCTGGAAATCGTAAATTGACGCATTCGGGTCTTCGTAGGTGAAGTCGATGCCCGCCGCCTTGCACTGGTCGGCAAACGTTTCTTCCGTCACCGCTTCTGCCACGGGAGATGCCACGGTGTCCACTTCACCCTTTTCCGCGCGAGATAGCGCCGCATTCACTGCCGCAATCACTGCTTCGCTGGATACGGTCGCCTGACTGACCGTATCAACGTCGGTATTGCCCGCCACAAGGATAGCCTCAATCATCTTGTCGATGGCAACATCACCCAAGCCTGCCGTTTCGCTCTGTGACACGACTTTGATATCCGCAATCGCATCCGCCGTCATTTCAACACGCAGGGTAATTGCGCCGTTGTTGCCGTCCGCAGAAACCGTGTAAGTTCCGGGCGTATACGCGCCGTCTGCCATTGCTGCCCCACCCGCGCAGAACAGGGACAGCGCCATCAGCGTTGAAAGTGCTCTCCTTTTCATAACCAATCCTTCTTTCCGCATACAGTTTGCATGCTTATGATAATATTATTATATCATTCGTTAATCGTTTGTCAAGAATGCTACGAAAATATATTTTTTCAGCAAAACGACCGAACCCGCTTCACCGCGCCGTTCGGTCGTTTTTGATTCCCATTTTCCGCAGCAGGAACGCTGCAATCTTCCGTCCCCAGTGCTGCCGTTCCAGATGCGCCACGGGCAGTTCTTTCACGCGGTAATCCTGCTGTGCCAGCCACACGTCCAGCAGCCGCTCCGCCAGAAAACCATGCACCCGTTTATCCCGTGCGCTGTAGCCCGTCGTGTCAATTTCCGCCGCGTCCAGCAGGGGGAAGAGCCACGATGCATAGCTTTGCAGCGCGTCCCGGCGCATCAGCATCAGGTTGAACCGATGCCCGGATCGGCGCGCCATCACGCGGTCAAACACGCGCTCCTGCCCCGGATGCAGCCGCGCAAGCGCCGCCCGCGCCTTCCACAAATCCTCCTCGTGGTGCGCATGGGCATACTGCGTGAAGTTCGTTTCCAGCCAGTAGTGCCGCTTTTTCGGCAAAAAAATATCCGCCGTATCAAGCAGGGGCAGCAGCTGCGCGCGCGTCAGAATGCGCTTTTGCGGGCAGCCTGTCCTGCGGAGGGAGAAGTACCGCCGATAATGGCACAAGCCGTACCAGTCCGCATCCACATTGTGCGCCATCCAGTACAGCACCGTCAATTCGCAGTAGCTGCCGTTCTTCGCGCTGATATTTTCGCCCGTGTCGTCGCGCATCAGCCCCAGCGGCGGATGAATCGCCGCGCCCGCCTGAATTGGCGTATACAGCGCATCTGTCGGCAGCGCGTACTTTTCGTGCAGCGCCACAGCAAAAAAGATGCGCGGCTGTTGCATGCTTCTCCCCCCTTCCTACGCTGCATTGTACCATGCTCCCTGCCTTCCGTCAACAGCGAATGCGGACGGAAGTTGTAAATTTTCCATTCTTCTGCCGGTTTTCGTTGACAATCGCCTTCTTTTTATGCTATTCTTCAGGTTGGAGTATCATAGAAAGGAATGGCATTGATTATGAAGAAATGGCTGATAGCGCTGCTGACGCTGCTCGCGCTGAGCCTGAGCGTTGCCTTCGCCGCGGAAGCGAATGATATCACAGAGGACTGCAAGTTCAAGGTGTGCAGTTCCGGGCGGAAATACACGCTGATGACGGACAAAAAGTATACCTCTTATTGGGAAAGTAACAAAATCAAAACCCCATGGATCGCAATTACCGCGCCGGAGGGCAAGCCAATTGCCGGGCTTTATGTCTGCTTCGGCAACATGCCTGAATCGTGGGAAATCCAGACCAGCGACGACGGCAAGGACTGGTTCACCGCCGTGCCGGGCGACACGCGCTTCCTCCACGCGTATGTTGCGCTGCCGCAGCCCGCGCAGCATGTCCGCTTGGCGGTGACAAGCGAGAAGAAAACCGCCCTGCGCATCAACGACCTGTTTGTGCTTTCTGAGGGCGATTTGCCTGACTGGGTGCAGGTATGGCAGCCGACGGAGGAGAAGGCGGATATCCTCTTCCTCTCCACGCACCCGGATGATGAGCTGATTTTCTTCGGCGGCGCAATTCCCACCTACGCCGTCGAGCAGCAGCGCAAGGTGGTTGTGGCGTACTTCACCCGCTCCAACACCACCCGCTCCTCCGAGCTGCTCAACGGTCTGTGGCACATGGGCGTGCGGACGTATCCGGTCATTGGCAATTTCAAGGACAGCTATGCCAAAAATCTCAAGGCAGCCTATAAAACTGCGGGCGGCAAAGGCAAAGTCAACGAATGGATTGTGGGGCTGTATCGGCAGTACAAACCGGAAGTCGTTGTAACGCAGGACACCAATGGCGAGTATGGCCACAAGCAGCACATGATGATTGCTGACGCCGCCCAGAACTGCATTGCGTTGGCAGCAAATGAGGATGAGTTCACCGCGTCCACCATTGCATACGGCACTTGGCAGGTCAAGAAGCTGTACCTGCACCTGTACCCCGAAAATCAGATTACGTTTGACTGGACGGTTCCGCTCAAGAGCATGAATGGCGCGACCGGCATCGAGCTGGCGGAAGAAGCCTATACCCTGCACAAGACGCAGGCATCCTCCGGCATGAGCGTCACCGAAACGGGCACGAAGTACGACAACCGCGTGTTCGGTCTGGCGTTCACGACCGTAGGCGAGGACGTCCGCAAAGACGACTTCCTCGAAAACATCTACGACGCGCCCGGTTCTTACGATGCGGCGGCAAACAACGTGGAAGCCACGCCCGCGCCCACCGAAGTGCCCGCATACATGGCGCACATGCCCGCCCTCAACGCCAAGGGTTTCCTCGATGAAGGCGAATACATCTACTCTTCCGAGGACGAGGGCCTGTGGATTTACGTCAGCCAGACCAGCAAAGTCATCATCCAGCGCAAATACGACGCAACCCAGCCGCTGACGTGGTTTGAGGCGGATCTGTACGGCGATTTGGACGCGGGCGAAATGCTCCGCACGGTGCAAAACGACCCGGAGAAGATGGGCAAAGTGCGTGTGGACGCGACAGAAACCGCAAAAAAGCACAACGTCGTTTTTGCGATGAACACGGACTACTACACTTACCGCGTCGCCGTGAACAACAACCGCCACACGGGCATTGTCATCCGCGACGGGCGCATTCTCTACGACGACCCGTACACCGAAAAGCAGGTAACGAACTCCATGTTCCCGAATCTGGACATGCTGGCGTTCATGCCTGACGGCAGCCTTAAAGTCTACCACAGCTGGGAAAAGACGGCGCAGGAGTTCATCGACGAGGGTGTACAGACGGTGTACTCCTTCGGCCCGTATCTGCTGCTGGACGGCAAAGTGTCCGAGCGCGCCTACGCCAACAACGAGAACAAGAATCCGCGCTGCGCCATCGGCATGGTCGAACCCGGTCACTACGTCGCCATCATGTGCGAAGGGCGCCTGAAGCGCTCCGCAGGCGTTACCATCAGCTATTTGGCGAAGATGATGCGCGCCAAGGGCTGTCAGGTCGCCTTCAACATGGACGGCGGGCAGACGGCAGTGATGGTCTTCATGGGCAAGCAGCTCAACCAGATTGGCGCTTACGACGGCGGCAAGACCAACTCCCGCCCGACAAGCGAAGTGCTGGGCTTCGGCACATCCGAGCAGGTCGGGACGTACGAAGTGCAATAAACATACGATATCGGGGCAGAAGAACGCGCTTCTGCCCTGTTTTTTCCCGAAAAAATCGTGAAATTACGGCTCTCACCCTTGACGTGACAAGCACCAAAATGCTATAATAAAGCGTTTTCAAGCTACTATTTCGCGGGAAATGCCGCTTTGCGGCGCTTCCCTGACTTTTTCAGGAGGGATTTTCGGATGTCTGGGCATTCCAAGTGGCATAATATTCAGGCGAAGAAGGGCAAGGCGGATGCTGCCCGCGGCGCTGTTTTCACCAAGATTGGCCGTGAAATCGCGATTGCTGTGCGCGATGGCGGCGCAAACCCCGAATCCAACGGCAAGCTGCGCGACATCATTGCCAAGGCGAAAGCCAACAATATGCCGAATGACAATATTCAGCGCTCCATCAAGAAGGCGAGCGGTGAACTGTCCAACGTGACCTACGAGCAGATCACCTATGAAGGCTATGCGCCCGGCGGCGTTGCGGTCATCGTTGATACCATCACCGACAACCGCAACCGTACCGCTTCCGACGTGCGCCACTGCTTTGCCAAAAACGGCGGCAACCTCGGCACGACTGGCTCCGTCAGCTTCATGTTCGACGAGAAGGGCGTTCTGGTGGTGGAGCGCACCCCCGGTTCGGACGAAGAAGAAATGATGATGATGGCGCTGGACGCTGGTGCGGAAGACATGAAGGTGGATGACGACGCCTACGAAATCTACACCGCGCCGAACGACTTCTCCACCGTCCGCGAAGCGCTGGAGAAGCAGGGCGTCACCTTCCTGACCGCTGAAGTGGACAAGATTCCGCAGAACACGGTTGCGCTGCCTGACGAAGAAACGATCCAGAAGATTCAGAAGCTGCTGGAGATGCTGGAGGACAACGACGACGTGCAGAACGTGTACCACAATGCCGAGCTGCCGGAAGAAGAGGACGACGAGGACTAATCCTCCGTCGATTTTCACTGCCCCCTGCCGAGGAGTTTTCCTTCTCGGCAGGGGGATTTTTTGTCTGATTTCTGATACTATTTCCAGATTCACCTGCGCCATCTGCTTGCGCCTTTTGCAATGTCCTATTATTCCGCCCAAAACAAAAAATGCCGCAGATTTCTCTGCGGCGTTCGTGGCTCAAATAGGATTCGAACCTATGCCACTTCGGGTATGAACCGAATGCTCTGGCCAGCTGAGCTATTGAGCCAAATGGTTGCGGGGGTAGGACTTGAACCTACGACCTCCGGGTTATGAGCCCGACGAGCTACCAAGCTGCTCTACCCCGCGTCATTCCATCGCTTTTATCGGCGACATTGATTATTATACCCTATTCCAACGGTTTTGTCAAGAGGGTGCGGAAAGTTTTTTTGCAGCGGAAGCAGAGGATGAAAACGCGGCTGCCGACCTTCTTTCCCGAAAACCAGCAGCCACGCTGTATTGATTCTATTTAGGCAGTGAGGGGGATTATTCCCACTCTCTCAGACTTAACACATTCTGTATAATTTATGTGTGTCCGATTCCAAGTGATGGCTCTGATTCTCTGTGGCATTCCTATTCCACTGCCTGTGCAGCCTCCGGTTATCATTCTGTTATCAGGGTGATAACAGGGAAGACTGCTTTGCTGTAGCGGTTTGAGAAATTCCACAAGTATAGTATAGCGCAGAACGGGTGCTGATGCAAGAGAAAAGACACTTCGGGGAGCAAAGCATTTGAAGTTTATCGTGGTTTTGTCATTGAATCAGATATGCTTCTCTTGCATTTGAATGTGACCAGGAGTAGGGAAAAGCCAGTTAACCCTAACCACCGACTCGAACACGATACAGTTAGGATTGCTCATTCTGTTTTGATATGCTCTAATGTTCGTAAAATTATTCGTAAAGTATTGAACGAGATTTCTGCTCATGCTATAATGGAATCGAAAGGAGTGGTCTGCTCATGGCAATCATTAGCCCTGTGTCCGATTTGCGCAATTACAACACCGTTCTTGAACAGGTTTCCGCTGGTTCACCGGTGTATCTGACAGTCAATGGGCGTGGCCGCTTTACGATCCGCGATATTGCGGACGATGAAGAATTCGAGAAGGCAAAGGCGATGCTCCGCCTGATGTGCGAGCTCAATACGGGCATCCGTTCGGGAGAGGAAGAAGGCTGGGGGTCCGAGGATGATGTCCGGGCACACTTCCACAGCAAACGCAAATAAGGATTGAATACTCCCCGATTGCCGTTCGTGACCTCGAACGCGTCTGGGCGGAGGTTTTTGAAGCTTCTGCCAGTGAAGAAACCGCAACGAAATTCGTGACGTTCAAGTCCTATATGGTATTCTACAAGGTGGAGACCGATCGGATGCTGGTCAGCAGAGTGGTCTATGGAAAGAGCGACCACATGCGTACCATTTTCCGTAATGCACATGAGAAGTGATCCATGAAACGCTGGCGATTATGCCGACGTTTTTCTTCGTAATACATCATAGAAGGATATTCAAATCCAAAAACCTTTACCATACAGCCGGAATTATGGTATAATATTCATAGGGTTATCGGATTGTATCTCTCAACGCCGCAGCTCATCTGCTATCTTGCTCACAGGAATGGAGTTGAAAGCATGGTTCATCATTCGTATCCCATACAGATGGAAATCGCAGGATCAACGGCGATGTGGACCAGACCGGACAGCGGTGACAGTCCTGTCAGCTATCCGGCACCGACGTATTCGGCCTGCAAGGGCATCTTTGAATCCATCCTTTTCGGGCCGGATGTGGAGATCATTCCAACCAGGGTTGAAATATGCGCTCCTGTTCAGTTTCATTCATACGCAACAAACTACAAGGGACCGTTGCGCCAGAAAAAGAGCATTGACCTTGGAAATGCATATCAGATGTATTCGACCGTTCTGATTGATGTATGCTATCGGCTCTACGCGGTGGTTGTGCCCAATCACAGGAAGGATACGCTTTCTGAAAAAACTCTGGAATGGGACAGACGGACAACGTCGCCCGGTCATGCATACCAGGAGATTTTCAACCGGCGCTTGCAACGGGGGCAGTGCTTTGCTATTCCCTCGTTGGGCTTGAGAGAGTTTACGGCCAGCTACTTTGGCCCCTTCCGGGACGGGACAAAGGTATGTACCGATATGGAGGATATTCACATTCCTTCCACGCTGCGGCAGGTATTTCCCGATGGGCACAAATCGAAGGTTTCGTACCGCTTTGACAACGACGTGACGATTCATGCCGGGACGCTGGTGTTCCCGCCCAAGAGAGGTGTTCATTTTGATCAATGAATTGTCATCCCTGTCCAAAGCACTGGAACAGGCGGGAATCGTTCCATTGCAATCCTATAGAAATTACATTCCGCTGCCCAATGTGAGCGCGAAGGCTCCCTGTATCCGAATCTGGGTAAAGGGTGGGCAGGTGGTTGATTTTGAGGCTATCGATCGGGCACTTGCAATGCAGCTGCGAAAATTCGGATCAAATCAGGCCTCGTTTCCCGGGCTCAATCTCATCAGCCTGTACCGCGTAACGGATGAATCAGAGAAAAAGTTGGTTGCGCAATGCATCGAGAAACCGGAAAGCATCGATGCCTTGCAGCTTCATGCCTTATGCAAAGAGAATGCGTGGGAATCGCATCAGAACAGCCGTATCAAGAATTGCTTTTCTGCAACCCCAAGGGAAATGGCCGGTCTGCTCGAAACTGCCGGCAATCCAAAAGAAAACCTGCTGAATACTCTGGCGGCAGAATGTGCGCCGTTTGCCAATGCGCAGGTACTGCACGAATCATTGACAAAAGCGGTATTTGCAAAGCTGGAAAAGAAGCAGGACGTTGGGCTGGCCTTGCTGATTCTTTTCCAGTTGGGTGATGCCAGTAAGCCGTGCAAAGATGACAAGCGGAACATCTCCGTATTCTTTGACACAGACGCATATGATACCTATGGCATGTATGCAGCAAGCAGGGAGTTTACTACATATCTGAATACAGCATTTCTTCAGGCGGAGAGAATCGTGACGAGCAATACAACCGAGGATGGATTGATAGATTCATTCGGACAAATCTATGTGCCGACCAATTCTCCAATGCCAAAGGTTAAGCTTGCCGCGGGGTTTGAGCCGGCATTGTATACGATGTTCGACGGGCAGCCCTGTCAGAACAGATATCATAACTTTGATGACAAACGCGATTCCTACCCGTTATCCGCACAGCACCGTGTCCAGTTTCAGGCTTCCTTGAATTGGCTTGGCGGGGATGCCAAGAACAAAGGCATCACTTGGCTGAATACAGGCAAAGGCGAAGCGGTATTCGCATATCCCAGCTCACTACCGGAGGCTCCGCTTCCTTATGTGCAGTTTTTTGGTCATCCTGATCGATCGGAAACCTTCAAAGAAATCTCCGGAAGCCTTTTGGCTGCATTCAACGGGATTCCGCCAAAGGACAGACCTGAAAGCGTTCAGGTATTTGTGCTCAGAAAAATTGATAAGGGACGCACAAAGATTCTTTACTCTGAGTCTGCTTTGGCAGATGCGTTGATGCATGCCGCTGAAAACTGGGATATGGCCTGCAATGATCTTCCGGATATTGCATCCATACGGCTTTCAGCGCCATTTCCCATTGACGTTGCAACTGTTGTCAATCAGGTTTGGCGACAGGATGGAGAATCATCAACGGTATCCGCCATGCATCCTTATGAGGGGATCGGGCTGTTCCTCCATCGGGCACAGCACCGGCTGCTTCTGCACGAGCTGCACATTCTCGTTCAGCATGGTATGCCGCTATTCATCCATGCAGGTCCTTTGCTGCACAGTGGAAGAAAGTGCAGCCGCGTTGCTCAGCTGGAACAGATCCTGCCCGTTCTGTCCATGCTTCTGTTCTTCAGCGGAAATAGAAAGGATGATTATATGGAAGCTACACCCTACCTGATGGGACAACTGCTCAAGGCCTCCGATGAGCTGCATACGCTGTACTGCAAGGTGGTGCGTAACAATCAGATTCCGCCGCAGCTTGTGGGCTCTGCCCTGTTTGTTGCCGCGAGCGAAACGCCGGGTAGAACGCTGTCCCAGCTTTCCGTGAGAATGGCGCCTTACCTGTCATGGGCAAAGCAGTACCGCACGAAGAATGAAGATTCCAGCGGTCTGGCAGGATGGTACCTGAAGGTATTTGAGCAAATCGCCAACAAGCTTGCGACAGAGTATTCTGTTCCCATGCGTTGGAGTGATGCCCAGAAGGCACAGCTGTTTATCGGATACCTCGCTTCCTTCCCCAAGCAGGAGAAGCAGGATGAAAGCAATGCCGAATAATCAAAGCAAAGGAGAGTAGAGCAAGATGAGTGTGGATTTCAATCGTGCAACCGGGCTTTTGATTCTCGAGGTTGTCAATTCCAATCCGAATGGGGATCCTGACCGTGAAAACGATCCTCGCCAGCGCCCGAATGGACTGGGTGAGATTTCGCCCGTATCTGTCAAGCGGAAAATCCGTGATTTGATCGAGGATCATGACGGCGTGTTTTTCCAGAGCTTGCCCGAAGCGTACATCCGTCAGGCGGATCTCTATTGCATCTTGGAATCCCGTGGGCGCGACAGGGCAGCAATTACAAAAGAAATGAATGACAACCCCAATTTTATGGACAGCACATTTGTCAGAAAGTATTGGGATGCCCGCATTTTTGGCAACACCTTTTTGGAGGATGGCGGCAACAAGGAGTATATCAAGACCGGCGCGGTTCAATTCGGCATGGGCCTGTCCATCTCGCCGATCAGCATTGTCCGCCATACCAATACCAACAAGGCGGGCGTTGAGGAAGGCAAGAAAAGCGGCATGGCTCCCCTGGCCTATCGGGTCGTGGAGCACGGTGTTTACTGCATGCCCTTTTATGTGAATCCCAATTACGCCGCCAAGAGCGGATGTACAGCGGCGGACATTGAATTGCTCAAGCGCGCCATCCCCTACATGCTTGACCTGACTCGATCCAATATCCGCCCCGACGTGCGCCTGCGCCACGCATGGTACATGGAGCACAAGAACAAGCTGGGAAGCTGCCCGGACTATCTGCTGATCGACGCATTGACGCCAAAGCGGATCGGAAATGCCGAGGAACCCTCCTCGAGCTGGAAGGACTATCAGGATGTTGCCGACCTTCCCGAAGAGCTGAAGCAGCGTCTTGCCGCTGTTCAGGATCTTGCCAACGTCTGATGGATAAAGAATATCTCGCGCACAGCGCACACGATGGTTTTCCTGCGCAAACCTATCTGAATCATGTACAGAATGTCCATGATGACGCTGTTCGATATGCGAAGGAAGCGGCTGCATTTGCGGCAAAGCAGGAAGACGGCATGGCATTGGTCAGCGCTGTCACCAACGCGGCATCGCTGCATGATCTGGGCAAGCTTGAGGAAGAAAATCAAGCTGCCCTGCATGCCGGAAATCAGCCGCATCTGCCCATCAACCACACAGATGCCGGCACGGCGCTTTTGCTTCATGAGAACAAAATGTACTCTGCAGTCTGTGTCATGTCGCATCACCGGGGTCTTCCGGATTTTCCGAAAGAATGCTGTCACGGCAGCGAGGCTTTCCGTGATACCGATATCGCATCAGCGACAGACAGCAAGCTGCCGGAGCTGAAAGCCATCCATCTGGATCTCTTTGGGGAGAAGACCGCAGACGAACAGCCGGCAGCCGGGTGCCGCTCGGTATTCATGCGCCTAGCGCTTTCCTGTCTGGCAGATGCCGACCACGGAGATACGGCGAGACATTACGGGAAGGAACCCATGGATAGGCGGCAGAATGAACTGCGTCCGGCAGAGAGACTGCAGGTGCTGAATGCCTACGTCAGCGGTCTTCGGGCAGAGGATGAGCGTTCCCGTTTACGGGCACAGATGTATCAATGCTGCAGAGACAGCAAGGTCAATGACCATGTCGTTGCCTGTGACAGTCCGGTGGGGTCCGGAAAGACCACTGCCGTGATGGCATACATGCTCAGTCAGGCGAAAAAGCATCACCTTCGCAGGATTTTTGTGGTGCTTCCTTTTACAAGCATCATTTCGCAGTCGGTGGAAACCTATCGCAGATGTTTGGTTCTTCCGGGTGAAGAGCCGAACAAAATCGTTGCGGAGGTTCACCATCGGGTGGATTTTGAATCAGAAAGTGTCCGTCACCTTTCTACGCTGTGGAAGGCCCCTGTTATTGTCACAACAGCGGTAGCGTTTTTTGAGACGCTGGCCTCAAACCGGCCATCTGCCCTCAGGCGGCTGCATGAATTGCCGGGAAGTGCTATTTTTGTTGATGAAGCACACGCCGCATTGCCTTCGCATCTTCTGCCGGTTGCATGGAAATGGATCAACTGCTTCGCTGACGAGTGGAATTGCCATTGGGTTCTTGCGTCGGGTTCTCTCAACAGATTCTGGACGATTCAGCAGATTGCGGCAGCCGGAACCCGGCGAGTGCCAGATCTGGTTGACAACGCGCTTCGTTCCGCGCTGGCGCAGTATGAGCAGAACCGCATCCGGTATCTCTGGAATCCCGCACTCATGACAAGTGAAGCGCTTGCACAATGGGTCAATTCCTTTCCGGGACCGCGGCTTCTCATCGTCAACACGGTTCAAAGCGCAACGGTGATCGCAAAGACGATCATGCAGCTGTATGGGCGTAATCGGGTGGAGCATCTGTCCACAGCACTGACCGCCAGAGATCGCGCGAGGACGCTGGCACGCGTTCGGCAGCGGCTTCGGGATCCATCCGACTGTGACTGGACGCTTGTCGCGACATCGTGCGTGGAGGCCGGCGTGCACCCCATCATCAAACATGCGGCTACAGTGTTAACCAAAGAGTTCCTTGAAAAAGACCGTCCGATTCTTCCTACTTCGGTTACCGACTCCATTCGATTGGAATTGGCCCGTTATGGTGAGCACCAGACGAATCTGCTCAAGGATGAAGACAGCCTGTCCTTTGTCAAAGTTGAGGATACATTCCGGGTGATTGACAATCATTCTGTATCGGCGCTTGTTCACGCAGCGCCGGATGAGGACATCCGTATTCACGAGATCAGTCGTGAACAGGTGCAGATGGATACCGTTCAAATCCCTCAATATCGAATAAAAGACTGGAATGTGCAGCCCATACGGGATGAACTGTATCGATGGACGCTTGCATATGACGGTTTTCTGGGCTATATGGCGGGTGTGCTGAGCATCGATGAATGACCTGCTTGTATTTTTACATTAGCAATTTCTGGTACTGGCTGTGATGCTGGAAGCTGAAGATTCTTTACTTGTGGGATATCGATTCGGTATGTGCTTCAAGGATCAATCTTCATCCATGTCTCTGGCTTTTCTTGTGCAGAAAAGGAGCAAAACAAGGCTGATAGCAATCTCAAATACATGTTTATCATGGTTGCAAGCAGGGCAAAGGTAGCACCTTTTGCACTTTGCTTGTTGGGAGGCTCCGCCCCCAAGCCCATTTTACCAGATCTTGCGATCTGTGGTTGTGGTGTCTTGTTGCGCCCGACCTAGTGCAGCACCACGGCATAAAAATGAAAGAAGCCTCCATGCCGGCAAACGGTGAAAACCAGTTCCGGCACGGAGGCGTTGTTATCGTTCTATACGATCTCCTTTGCGGTGATATTGATCTGTTTGCGGAATGTCCCGGATAAGTATTTTGTAGTTATACCGGATGTGCTTCAGGTCTGTCAGCTTCGATTTGAGCTCTGCCAGATCTGGCTTGTATGCATCCAGCTGCTCCTTCAGCGCAACGTATTCCGCTGTCAGCTCCTTCAGCGTCGGCAGTTTGCCGTCGTGAAGCTCGTAGACAGCTTGTGCTTTTTTGTGTGCTTCGATTTCTGCGCGATGCTCCTGATAGAATTTTGCTGACCAGCCGGATTCTTTAAACTGAGTGTATATCTCTTTCGTCCTGCGGTAATCACGGATGGCTTGACGTTGACGATTGATTTCTTTCATACGATTCTGTGCCTGCCTGATGGAGGCTTTCTTTTCATCATGGGCAGACTGCAGATTATCAATCTGCTGTTCCAGTTCTTCCGGTAATCCGAGGTGATGCTCTTTCAGGAAGATGACCGTTTGGGATATTGCGTCGATGTTGTTACGCTCAGCCCACACCAGATAGCCCTTGCCCTTTCCGGCGCGCAGCTTGTCTTCAATGTCGATCAGCCGCTTGATCTGACTTTTGGAATAATCAGCGCAGGGAGTTTTCGGAATGTGCACATGATCACCCGCCAGCGCTTGTCGCAATGTATCCTCATCGTATTCCGGGCCGAGGCTCTTCAACCGGATATAGCGTTGTCCATCCGGCGGCTTGAGGCTGATATGAGCTCCGCGCCTGATGCGGCATCCGGCATCTTCCAGCATCTGTAGAAGCGCATCGAATCCGTCTGGCCGGTGCCGGAGAGCGGCATTGATCATGATTCGAAGGTCATCCCGGTGACTGCTCTTTTTCCAATTGACCGCCCACTTGTCATATGGGACAGCTTTATCCTGTGGATTGCAGATAACTGATAATCTGTTTTCCTCACACAGCGCATCGCTGATCTGCACCAGCTCCTTGGCGGATCTCTTTACATCCCTGTATTTCTGCCGGCCGTCCAGGCTTGTAGCGCAGAATATGATGTGGTTGTGGATGTGCTGTTTGTCAATGTGTGTGGCTACCACGAAAGCATGCTGCTTATCCGTTAGTCGTTCGGCCAATGCTTTCCCGATCTCATTTGCTTTTTCCGCAGTGATCTTCCCGGGCTTGAAAGCCTGCCGCACATGATAGGCGAGCACCTCATCCCCGCGTTTTCTGCCGGTAGTGTTCAGGTATTCCTGACGATACAGCATGAACTCCTCCGCTGCAGTTTCGGGGGAACAGGCGTGGGACGAGATCAGAATCCCACCGTCCGTCTTTTCCGGGTTCATGATGTAATCCGGTCGCTCTTTGAGGCTCTGATGTGCTGTTTTGCCTTTTCCAACGTGGATCGAAATGATATGGGTGGAGCCGCTGGTAGGATTTGTTGATGGATACGGTTCCAGCTTTGAAGTTGAAGTCTCCGGGCGTCAGCGCCAGCAGCTCGCCCTCGCGGATTCCGCACCAGTAGAGCATCTCAAAAGCGTAGTAAGACATCGGTTTATCCATGACGGCCTCCGCGAACCGCTGGTATTCCTCCTTCGTCCAGAACTGCATTTTCTCCGCTTCCTTGCTCCCGATGTACCCCACCTTGGATGCCGGATTGCTCTTCAGCCTGTAGTGCCGGACTGCGTGGTTCAGGATCGCCACCAGCTGGTTATGGATACTCTTGAGATAGGTCGGCGAGTAGGGCTGCTTCTTTTCATCCCGGTAGGCCAGCAGCTCATTCTGCCAGGCGATGATGTCCCGGGTTTCGATTTCGCTGAGCATCTTCTTGCCAAAGGTGGCGAAGAGCTTCGTCCGGATCATGTGTTTCTTGCTCAGCCAGGTGTTTTCCTTCAGACGGGGCCGCATGTCATTCTCATACAGCTCCATGAAGGCTTCAAAGGTCATGTCCGGATCTCCATCGGTTTGCAGCTGAAAGTTGCGCTCCCACTCCTGCTCTTCCCGCCGGGTGGCAAAACCCCGTTTGCATTTCTGCCGCTTCACACCCTTCCAGTCGTGATACCGAACCATCACATACCAGGTACCGTTTTTCTCATCCTTATGTGTTGACATGTGACTCACACTCCTTCTGATTTGATGTACCGTACAGTCGTTCCTGAAAATACAGCCGGTTCACTCGCCCGGCGATGGTCACATATCCCTTCTCATGGAGCTCCGCATTCAGTTGCCTGATCAGCCTGTAGGCATAGGATCTGGACACTTCGAGCTCCTGAGCTACTTCTTCTACTCTCATAAATTGGTTTTTCACGTGTTCCTCCTTTTGCAAATTAAGCAATAACGCTTAATTTGCAATACGATTATATTAAACATTATCGCTTGTGTCAATAGGCTTTCAAGGAGTATTCCAAACTTTTTTGTTAAATTACCATCTTGACGATCTTAAACGGATTTGCTATGATAAATTATCCTGTTCAAGAGGTGATTTGATGGCAACCGGCGAACGTATCCGTTTCTTTCGCACTTTACGGGGGATGACACAAAAGTATTTGGGCCTTCTGCTGGGCTTTCCGGAGAGCTCGGCCGATGTGAGACTTGCCCAGTATGAATCCGAGGATCGAACGCCCAAGGCAGAGCTGACCGGGCAGATGGCGGAAGCGCTGGACGTTTCTCCCAAGGCCATCGCCGTGCCGGACATTGATACCATGGACGGCTTGATGCACACGCTTTTTGCATTGGAAGACCGAAAACTTCTTCGCATCACCAACGCGGATGGTCTGATCTGTCTGCGTGCTGAGATTTTTGATGGCGGCATCCATGCAACCGATCTGGAGCAGCGTCTTCGTGCCTGGCAGGAGCAATCTGCCAGGCTGGCTGCCGGTGAGATCACCAAAGAGGCATACGACCGCTGGCGGCACCACTACCCCGATTACGACGACACGCGCATCCATGCCGCAGTCCCGCCTGAAGCATCCGCTGTGCGCAAACGCGGCCGGAAGCCAAAGTCGAAAGCCTGAAAGAATAGACATAAAGAAAGCCCTCTGCTTGTGGAAGATTTCCTCCACAGCGAAGGGCTTTTGAACAGGCTATTTTCACAGAGAGTGATAACCGGGAGGTGTTTTTCTCGCCTTTACCCCAAAGCCACCAGCGCAGTTTTCTGTAAAGACAGCTTCGGAGATGGTTATCATTTTGTTATCAGAGGCGGTTTGGACTGGGCAAATACGCTTGCGCTGCAAGGGTTTTCGCCTTTACAGCGGTCACTCCCACTCGCTCCCTGGAACCGTGACCTAAACGATTTTGTATATGTGGTTTAGTTCCGATTATCGGGATTACTTAGATTATCCAAGAATTACGGTGTATCGTAATTCCTGTTGTCATTTTGTTGTCACGAGTGATAGATCGGTGCAAAAGCAATCCGTATGGAGATTACAGTGCAGCGTTCTTTAAATTGCAATACTGCTTTTCAAAATTTACACGCAATATTTTTAAAAAGCGTGCAAAACATATTGATTTTCGTAGGTTTTGACATTATAATATCAACGTGCATATTGCAAATATTGCGTGCAGAAAGTAGGTGACAGTTTGGGCAAGTACGATATCCTCAACGAAGTCTTTGATACCGTTGGAGAAATTGCAAAGAAATCGGATTTTATTTCGGCCGGACTCAAAGGCCAAGATATATATGCGCTTTGTAAACAGGGATATCTCGAGCGCGTGAAAAGAGGATATTACAAGTTGGCTGTTGGGGACGAGCCCAAAGAAGAACTTATCCTTTCGAAACTGATGACACACGGAATCGTCTGTGTGGAATCGGCTCTGTTCTACTACGGCTATAGCGACTTTGCACCCAGAGAATGGTCGATTGCCGTTCCTCGCTCATATTCCAGAACGGTAAAGGCGATTCAGGCTGAAGTTCCGGTAAAGGCGTATTATGTACAGAATCCGATGTACCATATCGGGGAAACAACTGGCGCCTTCAACGGTGTAAATCTTCCAGTCTATGACCGTGAACGTACCATCTGCGATTGCTTCAAGTACCGCACGAAGCTGGACAACGAGATATTCAACAAAGCCGTCAACGCTTATGTGACAGATGAAAAGAGAAACCTCGCTAACCTCTCCAAATACGCAAAGGAAATGGGCATTTATAAGAAAATGATGAGTGTAATGGAGGTGCTGCTGAATGGCTGATGTGGCTGCATCCGTGCTTGCACGGCTCAAAAACAAAGCGGCAAAAAGCGGCAGAAGTTATCAGCTCTGCTTACAGCTTTTCTGCCAGGAAGAGTTCCTGCGCCGTCTGGAAAAGTCAAAGTATGCAGAAAATCTGGTTCTTAAAGGCGGACTGTTCCTCTATTCTCTCACGAATTTTGATAGCCGTGTTACGGCGGATGTTGATTTTCTACTCAGAAAGATGCCCATGAAAGTTGTCGAGAGCAAGGTAAATAATACCGTAAAACTTTTATCGATAGTATAACTTTTATAAAAAGTAGACTATTTCCCTCTTTAGTTTACATTATAAAGCAATTACTATGTGAAGATAGCATATGAGGTGAAGAAATGCCTAAAAATATAGTCCAATATGATCTCCTCATTTCGTGCCCTGGAGACATCACAAGTGAGATTCCCGTTATTGAGGACGCAGTGTCGCAGTTTAATACTCAGTTTTCTGATGCTCTGGAAATAAGTATTCGGACAAAGCATTGGCGCAAAAACTCCTATGCACAGTCAGGTGGAAAACCGCAAGCGCTGCTAAATGAGCAATTCGTAAATGATTGTGATGCTGCAGTTGCCATTTTGTGGACACGTTTTGGAACCCCCACCGATGAATACGGCTCTGGCACAGAGGAAGAAGTAGAAATTATGCTCTCTTCCGGCAAACAGGTATTTATGTATTTCTCGGACAAGCCTCTTTCTCCGTCGCAGATGAATGGAGAAAGCTACGAGAAGGTTCAAGCATTTCGTGATAAATACAAAGACCGAGGAATCTACTTCACATATTCATCGGACGATGAATTCAGAACAATATTTTTTGCACATTTATCCCAATACTTTTTAAGTGAAAAGAGAGTTGCTGAAGTTAAGAGTGAGCGTCATTCTGAATTAAAGATTGTAGGTATAGATCAAAGCCAGCATATCAGTGATAACGCACCTTTTATAAGATTTATTCCAAATACCAAAATGACAAAGAGTCGGTATTTGGAGAAAATTCGTGCTCTTTTCGACGATATTTCAGCACGGAAATTAAAAGAGCGCGTTGAAATGCCAAAGGAAATAGCAGAATATACATTATCATTTAAGGCGCCTGTGGAAATTAGCGAAAACGAGCAGAAAATTATATGCTCCTTAGCCAAACAATTAGGCATCAATATTGCCGACGACTTTTTTGACCTTGGTAATCTATCGCAGAGTACTATAGCATCAAATATAATGGGCAGAGCTTCAATTACAGGAACAAGGGCAGAAGAGGAAAAGTATGATGCTATTCAGGAACTATTGGGAACAAGGGCAGAAGTATTAAAATGGGCGCCTATAGAAAACGCTTTTACCGATAAGAAGTGTCTAAAACTTGCTCTCCAGAATTGCGGGACTGCTGTTGACGAGGATATAGAAATATCTCTCGTAATACCCAAAAACGGCTTGCTATCAATAAGCGAATTTCCAAAGTTCAACAACGATGAAATGGATTATCTGCTGAATGACTGTAATATGCACGAGATTTTTGGCATATGCAGTACATCCATGTATTTGAGTTATGACTCCTCTATCTCGACAAACAGGAGATTTTCTCCTCGTGTTTCTATGCCTTCTATTTTTCCTGGACATACTCCAGATTACAGTAATGATTTTGAGAGTGAACTTGCTGATGTATTTTGCTATTCATGCTTTGATGAGGGCGAAAAGTGTATTGTAAAATTGAAATACGGCTACATCAAGCATAATACAACAATCGCATTTCCTTCGGTGATTTTTGTCAAAGAACTTTTCGAAACTATACCATACACGATTACATCCAAAAATTCGCCAACGATAGTATCCGGAGAAATTAAAGTTACAGATGATGTAAAAAAGCAATAAAAACGGTGACAGTGATCTCCCTTGCCACCGTTGAGCTTATAGCCCATAAATCAGTTCGCTATTCACAACCTCCCTCGCCCGGTTCTGAATGTTATTCATCCTGCCGACCCACTCCATCGGATCGGCCGCTTTCAGCGCCTCCGTGACACCTTCCACCTCAGCCATCTGCTTTACCAGCCGAGAGAATAGTTCCTCTGCCTGACGGTCGATGTCGGCAAGATAACCATTTAACTTGCCACCGGTGAGCAGGGTTGCATAAGTTGCCCGGCGATGCTCCTTCAGGTAGCGCCGATGGCGCTGTCCCCACACGCCGATGGGCTGCTGTTCTTCTTCGGGCAGCTTCAGATCAGGGAGAAGATAATCCCCGACCTGCGTATAAGTACCGCCCATTTCCTCAAAAATCGTCTTTGCCATTGTCTGTTTCTACCTTTCAAAATTTGTATTTCTGCGCCTTGTGCGCTGGGTTTGCTTTCGCTGCTCCATATCTTTTGCCTGTGCAATCAGGTTGTCGATCTGCTGGCTGCCAAGGACCTTCCGCAAGAAACGGAAATCCTTCAATTCGGAGCGCAGGACCTCATTTTCTCCTTTGAGCCGGTCATTGGCGGCGCTCAGATGCTCGTTTTCACGGTAGAGCCGCCCGTTGGTGTTGTTCAGCCGGTGGTAGCTGTCCAACGCCTTATAATAGCGATAAAACACCTTTCGAATAATCCCTTTCAGCTTTTTGATTAACGGGGTTGCAAACCGCTGTTTGTAGGTCTTGGCCGTCATCAGCGTGGGCGGTTCAGGAAGTTGAAACTCCGTGTCCGTTTTAATCCGCTGCTCCAGCTTTTCAATAGACTGCACACCCTGATCAAAGTTGTCGATCCGACTCTGCACCGTTTCCAGCTCGTCCTGCTTTTCGGCCAGTGTGGTGTCCAGCGCAGCAATCTCTTTCTCCCTTTTCTGCTTCTTGTAGTCCAGAACGGAGAGGTGCTTTTCGTGCGTCCCTTTCTGCTCCCATTGGATGTCATATCGCTCCATCACGGCAGCCAACTGCTCCTTTTCGGACTGTACCCACTGCGCCCACTCGGTAGCACCCCGTGTGCCGCCCTTGAAGCCTTGCGCTGCCAGCGCCTGCTTCAGCGACACACGGGTGTCAAGCCCACGCTTGCTCCCGGTAGTGAACGGCACAAAGTCAATGTGGATGTGTGGCGTGGCCTCGTCCATATGGAGATGTGCCGAGAACACCCGGAGGTTTGGATTGCGCTCCTGAAAGCCCTGATAATACTTGTCCAGTACGGTTCGTGCCAGCTCCGCATACTCGCCGGTGGCGCTCATATCCTCCTTGTTTCCGATTTGCAGGATGATCTCGTGGAAGGGCTTCTCCTGATTGCCGGAACGGATTTTCTCGTAGTAATTTGAAATGCGTCTATCTGCACGGGCCTGCTTCTCGTTGTAGCGTTTCAGGGCTTCATCGAAAAGCTGATGGTACACGGCCTGGATGCGCTCATTGCAGTAGTCAATATTCAGGTGTGTGCGGTTTCCATCCACATTCTCCGCCCGAAATTTGCGGCTGTTGTGATTGACAGACCCTTTGCCAACCTCGACGCTGATCGTTCTCTTCATAAAATATCACTTCCTTTCGCCCTTCGGCCGCAGACGATGATGTTCTGTTACTCTTGTCAAGAGTAACGCAAAAGCACTTTTGACAGCCTGCGGCCATCAAAAGATGCTATTGCGCTCTCCGAGGGGGCTTGCACAGAGGCGGTATATCGAATACAACTTCTGTGCCGGGACTTTGCCCCAGCAGCCTGCGGGCTGCTCCCCAGTGCTCAATGCCCTTTGGAAAGGGCAGCCGCACGGCTTGCCGAAACTTCTGTGACGGTGTGTGACGATGGTGACGGTATTTTTGATACCGCCCCCCGCTCATAGAAATATCGTCACACCGTCACATATCGTCACGACCGCTCCACCATTGCGAGCTTTACAGTGCGCTCGTTCCGACTGCGGCTGCTTTCATATCGAATGCCATACTCATTCAACAGTCGTCCGGCATTGACATTTAGCCGCCTTGTCAGAGCATTGGGCTTCATATCCACACCGAGAATCGCCACAAGCTCTGTGGGCGTTCCCGTCCACTCCTTACTACCCGAAGAAAGAAAAGTCGAAACCTGTTCAAGCAGCGGCTCCGGCGGCGCTTTCCAAAGTTCCATTTCCACACGCTCCAGCTCCCACGCAAGGGTTTCCTCATTGCGGAAAAGGTGCAGTCGCTGATCCGGCTGATCTCTACTGGAAACATCGAGGCAGGCAGCATTTCCGGTGCGCTTTTCTTTGGTGAGCAGAAACGCTCCATCTGCTGCACCCAGCAGTCCGTTTGTACCGGAGATCATATCAAACTTATCGTCTGACTGCTGTTTTCGGGTGTGATGGACAAGAAGCAGACAGATGCCATAGCCATCCGCCAGCGCCTTCAACCTGGTTATGATTTGATAGTCGTTGGCGTAGCTGTAGTTGTCCCCGCCGACCTCACGTACCTTCTGAAGGGTGTCAATGATGATAAGGGAGGTGTCCGAATGCTCTCGCAGAAAATTGGTAAGCTGCTCGTCCAGACCACTGCCAAGCTGACCGGCCGAAACAGAGAAGAACAGGCACTCATTTTCTGCCGTGCCGAACATCCGATAGGAGCGTTCCTGCAGGCGCCGGTAATCGTCCTCAAGGGCGAGGTACAGCACCGTGCCTTTGCAGACGGGATAATTCCACAGCGGTGTGCCGGTGCTGATATGATAGGCAAGCTGAGTCATAAGAAAGCTCTTGCCCAGCTTTGGAGCGCCAACAAAAAGGTAAGTGCCCCGGTAGAGCAGGCCGTCCACAAGGGGCGGCTTGCTCTGGTACACATTGTCCAGCAGCTCAGACATTGACACGGTTTTCAGGTAGGACGGGTCCATCATCCGCAGAATTTCTCTCTGCATTTCATCAAACCCCTTGAAATCCGGGTCAAAATCGGTTAAACTATTGTCAGTATGGTTTTGGGATGACTGCTCCGTATCTGCGCCAACAGATACATTCGGAGCGGTCATTTCTTTTTCTTTGGTCATTCGGATTCCTCCTTCATTCCGCCGAGAATATCGGCGATCATTTCGATTAAGTCAAGCAGCTCATCGTTGGCTACACCGCCAGTCTCAATGCGCTGCAACTCTGCAATCACTTCAGCAAGCTGATTCCGCAGCGCCTTGAATACTCTGGGATTGCCCTGCACCACCACATCCTTATGAGTCAGCCGCCGGGTGATATAATCCTGCTTGGTCAGCCCGGAGAGCTGCACATAGCGTTCGATTTGAGCGTCTTCCTCTGGTGACACCCGAAAAGCAACCGTTTTACTGCGCCAGCGATTATGCTCGTCTCTGTTCTTCAGTGACATTATCTGTACCTTCCTTTCTGAATTGATTGAGCTTGTCAGCCATATCGCTTTGTGTAGAGGGGAATAGGTGAGCGTAGTTATAAGTGATATTGATGCTTTCGTGTCCTACCCGGTCAGCAATCGCTACCGCCGAATATCCCATTTCAATCAGAAGAGAAATATGGCTGTGTCTCAAATCGTGGATTCGGATGCGCTTTACCCCTGCGCATTGGCGCCTCTGTCCATTTCGTGATGAAGATAGCTTTTCGTGACTTCAAACAGCCGGTCATTTTTGCCGATTCGGTAGAGCTGTTTCATATAGTCCTGCATTCCTTCACAGAGGAACTCCGGCATTTTGATCGTCCGGTTACTTTTCGGCGTTTTCGGGTCAGTGATGATGTCCCGGCCACCGATACGCTGATAGGATTTGCTGATCGTGACCGTCTCCCGGTCAAAATCGAAATCCGCCGGGGTCAGCGCCAGCAGTTCACCCTCCCGGATGCCGCACCAATACAGCATTTCAAAGGCATAGAAAGAAACAGGCTTGTCCATCATTTCTTCGGAAAATTTCTTGTATTCCTCCTGCGTCCAGAAAAGCATCTCTCTTGCTTTGGCCTTTCCCATATTGCCGACCTTAGCGGCGGGATTGTCTTTCAGCCCGTAGAATTTCACAGCGTGATTGAAAATTGCGCTGAGCTGATTGTGCAGGGTTTTGAGATATACTGGCGAATACGTCTCTCCGCTCTTATCCAGACATTTGATCATCTCATTTTGCCAAGCGATAATGTCTTTGGGCTGGATCGAGTTCATTTTCCGCTTGGCGAAGTAGGGAAGCAGTTTGGTGCGGATGATATGCTCCTTGGTGTGCCAAGTGTTCTCTTTCAGCCGGTTCTTCATATCGGCTGTGTAGGTGTCGATAAAACTTTCAAAGGTCATATCCAGATCGGCTTCTACCTTGTGGAGCTGTTCACGCTCCCAAGCAAGCGCCTCCCGTTTCGTAGGAAAGCCTCGCTTCGTAGACTGGTGGACTTTGCCCTGCCAATCCGTAAAACGATAGTAGACCTTCCAAGTGTTGCTCTTGTTGTCTTTGTAAACTGACATTTTTACCTTTCTTTCTGAACAGCACCGTAACAGGTGCGTTCCATAAAATATTGCTTGTTGACTCGCCCTGAAATCGTGAGAAAGCCTTTGTTTTTCAGCTCCTCATTCAGCTTCTGGACGATTTTGTAGGCATAGGATTTGGAAATGCCCAATTCCTGCGCAACTTCATCCACTCTCATAAAGTTTATGTTTTCCATTTCATCACCCCCTTTCGTTTTGATTGTTGGAAAATTTTTTGACCACATTACGATTTGCCCAAGCGGGTACGCCATTACCGTGACGCACGACGGTTATTCTGTTGTCCGCAAATAGCCTAACGCTATTTGCTATTGCTATTATGCTAAGCGAATTTGCTATTGTCAAGTGGTGTATGGAAAAATATTTAGCTTTTTTGTTTTTGCTATCTTGACACGACCTAAATTCATATGCTATGCTGATTGCACAGTATAAAAATGAGGAGCGTAATTGCTATGGCAATCGGTGAGAGAATTCGATTCTTCCGCAATTTGCGGGGAATGACACAAAAATATTTGGGGCAGGTAGTCGGCTTTCCGGAAAAAACTGCCGACATCCGTATGGCGCAGTATGAATCCGGCAGCAGAACGCCCAAGGCAAAGCTGACGGCGAACCTTGCAGCTGCACTGGGGGTATCGCCGCTGGCACTGTCCGTGCCGGACATCGACAGCTATCTCGGTCTGATGCACACCCTGTTCACCTTAGAGGATCGTTACGGTCTGACAGTAGAAACAGGCGAAAACGGCATTTCTTTGCGTGTTGACCCCCGGAAAGGGAAGGATTCCGCCGTTTTTTCCGAAATGCTTGCTGCGTGGGCACAGCAGGCGGAAAAGCTCCGCAAAGGAGAAATCAGCCGGGAGGACTATGATCAGTGGCGTTACAATTACCCGCGCTATGACAAGACTTCCGGCTATGTGCAAGTGCCATCCCAACAGCTCAGTGACGCTATGGTAAAAGCCTTCAAGCATCGTTTGAAAAAGGACTAATCCCACAAACGCAAAAGAGCTATCTGACCTCTTTAACAGAAATCAGATAGCTCTTTATTCTTGGATAATCTTAAAATGTTGTCATTTTGTTGTCACGAGGTAATTCCGTTACGCAAAAGTCCAGCATTTTCAAGGCTTTGCAGCCCTTCACATCCACTTTGCCATTATTCCCACTCAATACTCGCCGGGGGCTTGGTCGTCACGTCCAGCACGACGCGGTTCACATGCGGCACCTCATTGACAATCCTTGCGGAAATCGTGCGCACGACGTCGTACGGGATGCGCGCCCAGTCGGCGGTCATGAAGTCGTCCGTCGTGACCGCGCGGATGGCGACGGTGTAGTCGTACGTCCGCTCGTCGCCCATGACGCCCACGGAGCGGATGCCCGTCAGGACGGTGAAATACTGGTGGATATCGGCGTCCAGACCGGCCTTGGCGATTTCCTCGCGCAGCACCGCGTCGCTCTCGCGGACAATCTCCACCTTTTCCGGGGTCAGGTCGCCGATGACACGAATCGCCAGACCGGGGCCGGGGAACGGCTGACGCCAGACAAGATCGTGCGGGAGACCAAGCGTTTCGCCCAGCGCGCGCACTTCGTCCTTGAACAGCATCCGCAGCGGCTCAATCAGCTGCGTGAAGCCGAGTTCCTTGGGCAGGCCGCCGACGTTGTGGTGGCTCTTGATGACCGCCGCGCCCGTCGCCTGACCACTCTCGATAACGTCCGGGTAAATCGTGCCCTGCGCGAAGTAGTCCAGCTTGCCGAGCTTTTCAGATTCCGCCTTGAATACTTTCAGGAAGTCACGGCCGATAATCTTGCGCTTCGTTTCGGGGTCGGAAACGCCCTTCAAATCCTCATAGAAGATTTTGCTGGCGTCGGACGCAACCAGACGCACGGGGAAGGTGTGCGTGAAGACGTCCACCACCTGCTCGGTTTCGCCCTTGCGCATGAAGCCGTGGTCAACGTAGACGCAGGTCAGGCGGTCGCCGATGGCCTTATAAATCAGCGCCGCCGCGACGGAGGAGTCCACGCCGCCGGAAAGTCCCAGCAGCACTTTGCCCTTGTCGCCCACGATTTCGCGGATGTTGGCAATCGCCGTCTGCGCGTAGGTTTCCATCGACCAGTCGCCCACGCAGCCGCAGATATTCAGAAAGTTTTCGATGACCGCGCGTCCCTCGTCGGAGTGGGTCACTTCCGGATGGAACTGCACGCCGTAGATGCGTCGGTCGTCGTTCGCCATCGCTGCAACGGGGCAGTTCGTGCTGTGCGCAATCGGGTGGAAACCAGCCGGGCACTTCTTCACCTGATAGGTATGGCTCAGCCAGCAGGAGGAAGCATCCGACATGCCGGAGAGCAGGCTCGTCTTATCGTCCATCGTCACGGTGATTCGGCCATACTCGCGCTGTGCCGCCTTTTCCACCGTGCCGCCCAGCAAATACGCCGTCAGCTGCATTCCGTAGCAGATGCCCAGCACCGGCACGCCCAGCTGATACACGCCCTCGTCGCAGCGGGGGGCATCCTGTTCCAGCACGCTCGCCGGGCCGCCGGAGAGAATCACGCCCACGGGGTTCTGCGCGCGAATCGTCTCCAGGCTCGCGTCATAGGGCAGGACGCAGGAATACACATGGCATTCGCGTACGCGCCGTGCAATCAGCTGCGTGTACTGTCCGCCGAAATTCAGAATGACGATTTTCTGTGTTTCCGCCATTGATTGATTTCCTCCACTATTTCTTTCCCAGTTTCAAACTGAAAAGCAGCACCGAATTTTGATACGATGCTACCTTATATTGTGCCACATTTCCGCCGTGAAAGCAAGCCCCTGCACGGCTTTTTTTCCTGCTTGCCGATTAGTTTACATGTTAGCTATGCGCTGTTTCCTTTTATTGTTCCTTTCGGTGAAAATTTCGCCATATTTATCAGCTTATTTCTCCTTTTGCCGCTTGACAAGGGCATTTTTCCGGGTTATAATACCCATATACCTAACTGTTAAGCTAACAGGAAGAGAGGAATGCTTCATGTTTCGTCAGGATTGTTCGCACCATCTGCTTACGACCATTCTGCCTTTCTGGGAGAACCTGACCGATTGGGAGCGCGGCGGCTGGTTCGGCTATGTGAATCATGACCTGTCCGTGGCGCGTGACGCGCACAAGGGCTGCATCCTCAACAGCCGCATTCTGTGGACGTTCTCGACGGCGGCGCGCGTAACGGGCGATAAATCCCTGCTGCGCTATGCGCGCCATGCGTTCGCATTCCTGCCGCATTTTGAGGATACCGAGCGTGGCGGCGTGTACTGGTCGGTGACGGCGGACGGTGAGCCGCTGGACAAGACGAAGCACACCTATTGTCAGGCGTTCGCGATTTACGGCTTGGCGGCGTACATGCGCGCCATCGGCGAAAGTGACCCGGATTACGCCCCTGCGCGCGACAAGGCGATGGCGCTTTTCCGCCTGATTGAGACGAAGTGCAGCGACGCGAGCGGCTACGGCGAAGCCTATGAGCCGGATTTCACCCCCGTCGGCAACGAGAAGCTGTCCGACAACCCGAAGCTGATGGAGCGCCACGAGACGGCGTCCCGCACGATGAACACGCTGCTGCACGTTTTGGAGGGCTATGCGGAATTATACCGCGCCATGCCGGACGAAGCTGTGCGCCGCGCCGGAGAAGTCTGCTTAGAGCGTTTCCTGAACGTGATGTACAATCCGGGCAAACGCCGCTTGGAGGTCTTCTACGACCGTGACTACCGCTCTTTGCTGGACATGCAGTCATTCGGGCACGACATTGAGGCCTCGTGGCTGATTTGGGACGCGGTGGAGACGCTGCTGCCCGAATCAAACCGCGCGCCGTATCTGCACATGTGCCTGACGCTGGCGGAAGCCGTCCGCGAACGCGCATTCACCGACCACGGCTTGGAGAACGAAGTCGTCGAGGGCAAAGTTGACCACACGCGTGTCTGGTGGGTACAGGCGGAGACGGTGCTGGGCTTTCTGAATGCCTACGAGCTGACAGGCGCATCCACTTGGCTGAGGCAGGCGGAAGCGCAGTTTGCCTACATCTGCCGCGCCTTTGTTGACCCGCGTCCGAACAGCGAGTGGTTCTGGTCGCTGAGCGAATCAGGCGTCCCGACGGACAAGCCGATTGTGGAAGAGTGGAAGTGTCCGTACCACAACAGCCGCATGTGCCTGCGGGTGATGGAGCATCTGGCGTAATGTTCCATCGACTATCGCGCTGATGGGTGCTTTCATGCTGTTTTTACCTTTCTGAATGTGCTTTCGCCTTGCGCAGGGATTTCGCTCCTGCGGGAGCGACCAAAGGGCTTTCCGATCGCCCTTTGGAAACCTTCGGTGCACTCCAGCATAGTAGGTTTTTATTGTTGCTCCAGTTAGTTAGTGTTCCTTTCGTTTCCTCAAAGCAGCAATTAAAACCAAGCTGCATGGGAGTGTCCGCGCCGAAGGGGTCAAGGGGGCGATCGGAAAGCCCCCTTGTCGCCTCCGCAGAGGCGATTCCCCCTGCAACATACTCCAGAAGTCTAAGGATCCCCCTCATAATTGCGCCCAAACCATCCACATCATCCCCGCGACCCAAATTTCGAGAAAAAGCGCAATTC
>PPYE01597364.1_pt1 | contig 34929 bp, 33 predicted proteins | sample 1559881 | NCBI WGS metagenome assembly PPYE01 (sample SAMN08240022, study PRJNA423297) | Human gut metagenome, whole genome shotgun sequencing project.
GGTGGAGATGAGGGGGATCGAACCCCTTACCTCTTGAATGCCATTCAAGCGCTCTCCCAAGTGAGCTACACCCCCACGGGCTGTGCACTTCAAAGTGCCTTATTATAATATCAATCAAAGAAGAAAATGTCAAGATGTTTTTTCAAAAAATTTTAAATGCGCGTGCGGCCATTTTTCTGCAGCGATGCGGCTGCAGAAAAAGCGGCGAGAGAGGCTGCTGTGCGGGCGGCAAGGGCATGGGGCGCATTTTCATAAAACAAACAGGGCACGGCGCAGCAATGTGCTTACAGCTGGGGCAAAGCGCGCAAAGCACGGCAAACCTGCACTTACATCACACCCGGTGAATACGTTCCATATAGTAGTGTAATGCATCAGCATAAAACACGGCGCATTGTGCGCTTTGGCTTTACGGGAGGAAGAAACCATGAGACGAAATTTCAGACAGTGGATTGCAGAGCAATGGAGAACTGACCCTGCGTATGCCTATTTGCACGCAGCTGCGGAACCGCTTGTGAACCAGTTCAGCACAGCCGGACTGCAGATCAGCCTGAGCGAGCCGAACTGGAAGCCCAATTCCAGGCTAACGCCAGGTACTTATATTGCGAAAGACCCTACAGTGCGGGTACATGCCGGTAGTGAGCGATGCTATGTTATCGTGCAGATAGAACAGTCCAATGCAAATGCATGGCAGGAGGCGGGCGTTCAGTATGGTTATTTGGAATACGGGCAGTTCATATCCGGCGTAATACGCCCCGGCTGGATGTCTGTGCCATCTGCCGGGAATGCGTGGTACCGCATTGTGGACGCATCAGAGGCAGACCAGGCATTTCCCGTTTTTACCACGGTGCATGTGCCGCCTGAAACGACGGCTGAAGAACTGAGTGAAGCCGCGGCTAATGTGCTCACCATACGGGCCTGGGCTGTGCAGGCACAGGGGGTGGACGGGCTGCAGGGGGCACTGTCTCTTTTGAGCAAAAGCGTAAGAAATGCATAAGCCTGTGAAAAAACTGTGCGTCTGTCTAAACCGGCTTACAGGCGGGCAGGCATATTGCCTGCACACCGGCAGTATGGCGCCTGCCTGTCCTGCACACAGCCTTGTATTGGTGCGCAGGCGCCCCTGGCACATCAGGCCGGGCATGGTGGTGCTGTACCGCACGCCAGCTATGGATGCGCCTGTGCTGCACCGCGTGGTAGGGGTGTGCGCGGGCGGGCGCATGCTGCGGCTGAAGGGGGATGCCAATGCCCTGCCGGACGCCGGACTTGTTCCGCGAGAGTGGGTTATCGGCAGGCTTTTTCTGTGCCTTCGGTAAGCATTTCTGCTGCAGCGTGGAGTCAGGCCCCAGGCAAAGCCTGGGGCTTGCGTAAGCCCTGGAAGGGCATACTACCGGCAAGCCTCTCAGGAGGCACTGAATACGCTGTCTCCTGCATCACTTGCCCCGACTCCCGTAAACGGGATTCTTCCCATTGCGTGCTGCCATTTTTTTGGGTATTATATACTATCTTGCTTCGCTCGGAACTGACAGCGAAAGCCCTTTTACTCTCTATGGGCACAACTGGGGGGCGTTTCGCTAAAACAAATAAAACCAGCGGCCCGCCTGTAAAGACAGGCGGGCCGCTGGTGCACGCATCAAAACCGCGAAAATTCTCTATTCTGCTTTCATGGCAGGATATTCAGCGCCCGTCTGCAGCCGGTTTTGTGCCCTGGCGTCTTTTCTCGCTGGCCACACCGTAGCTTTTCAGTGCTTTGCGCAGGGCGCTGCCGTTTTTATAATGAATGCCCACCATGTCCATGTCGAACGCAGCAGAGGCATTCTGCTTGTTGTCATCGATAAAGATAGAGGCTGCGGGGTCCAGTCCGTATTTTTTCAGCAGGGCCTGATAAATGCGCAGATCCGGCTTGTTCAGATGTATTTCGCAGGAGGCTACCCCACCGTCGAACAGGGCGAAAAAGCGCCGCTGGCGAAGCATATCATATACATGTGCCGGAATGTTGGAAAGATAATACAGCCGGTAGCCGCGCTTTTTCAAGCGTGTCATCATTTGAACGGTGTCGTCCTTTGTTTTCAGCATATCCATCCAGTCGCTCAGAATGGCATCTACCTCAAAGGAATGGCCGAGTTCAGCCCCGCGCCTGCGCATGACGGCTTCGGCCTCCTGACGGGTGATGAGCCCGGCGTCCAGCTTCTTCCATTCTTCGCTGCCGAAGGTTATGTCAAAAAGCTGTTCTTCCAGCTTTTCGTTCATGAAATAATCTACCAGAAATTCACGCGGCGCGTAATCTACCACAACACCGCCCAAATCAAAAATAATATTCTGATACATAGTGTCCCCCTGTGCGAGATTTACTGTATGATATTGCATTATACACCATTTTTGACGGCATAGGAAGCTGTTTGCGCAAATAGTATCAGGATAGGGGCGGAAAATGCGGAATATCATTTTGAAACAAAAAAGGGGGGAATGTCGTTATGACATTGTATGAGCTTTGCCGTCATGACGTGGTGGACCTTTCCACGGGGGCGAATCTGGGCAGCGTGGACGACATCATATTTGACAGTGCTGCCGCCACAGTAACGCATCTGGTTTTATACGGAAAACCACGGCTGTTCGGCCTTTTGGGGCGCGGAGAAGACCTTCAGGTGCCCTGGCAGGAAATTGAGAAAATAGGGCGCGATGTGGTGCTGGTGCGAAGCGCGCCGCCAAGCGCCGAGGCGCAAAAAAAGACAAGGCGGCTGTTTGAAATGTTGTGAAAGTTCTGCCCGCTGTCTTGACAAAAGGCGGCGGGCGGTGGATGATAAACAGGATAAAGAAAGGAATGTGAAGAACGTTGGCAGGGAAGTTTACGGCGAAGCACAGCGCAGTAAGGCACAGCTTATGGCTGAATATCACATGCCTGCTGGTGCTGCCGCTTTGTGATATGATTTTGATGGAGTGGGCCCACCGCGGCAGCTTTTCGGCTGAGTTTTGGGCACAGCAGTTTGCCCCGCATGCATGGTCGTTCCTGTTTGGATGGCTGTTTCTTGTATTTGTGTATGGAGTGCTGTGCATGGCGTTCGGGCGGCACTGGCCGGCGCAGCTCATCCTCGGCGTGGTGTGTTTCGGGTTTGGCGCTGTGACATATCTGAAGCTTCAAATGCGGGGCGAGCCGCTGCTGCCGTGGGATTTCTCCCAGCTCAGTGAATTTTTTGGTGTGGCCAGTAAGGTGAACCTTTCCATCCCCTGGCACTTTTTTGCCGCCGGCGCCTGCCTGGCTGTGCTGTGTGTGTGCAGCATATGGGTGAGGCTGCCTCAGGTTGCGCGGCGCGGGCGCGTCAGGGTGCTGGGGGCGGTGCTGAACATGGCCCTGCTGGCGCTGCTGTGTTTTGGCGTGCTGCTGCGGCAGAATGTCTGCGAATTTTTCGGCATTTGGCCGGATATGTGGATGCAGGACAGATATTACCGCAACCATGGTATCGTAACAGGGTTCGTGACGAACCTGCGGGTGCTGAACATTACAGCGCCGGACGGCTACGGCGAGGCCGCCGTGCAGCAGCTTGCACAGGAGACACAGCAGGCGGCGGAAACGCGCCAGCCTCTGTTTCCAAACTCGTATGCTGCGGCGGTGCAGGAGAGTGAACAGGAGGCACGGCCCAATATCATCTATCTGATGAACGAATCCTTCTGGGATGTCACGCGGCTGGAGGGCATTGAATACGACAGGGAGCTCACTCCCAACCTGAACCGGCTGAAGCAGCAGGCGGCTTACGGGTACTGCTTTTCACCGTCGTATGGCGGCGGCACCTGCGACGTGGAATTCGAGGCCCTTACAGGCTTTTCACTGGAGCACCTTCCCTCCGGGGCAAAGCCATACCAGCAATATGCAACAAAGCCGCTGCCCGCGCTGCCGCAGCATTTGAAGGCGCAGGGCTATGAAACGCTGGCCGTGCACGGGTATGGCCGCAAGTTTTGGAGCAGGGATACTGCTTACCCGAACCTCGGCATTGACACCTTTATTGCTCAGGAAGATTTCGTCTCGCCCGATACGCGCCGCGGCTTTATTTCAGACCATGCCATGACGCAGCGCATCATTGAAGAGTATGAGGCCCGGGCAGAGGCTGGGCCGCTGTTTATTCATGCGGTCACCATGCAGAACCACACCACATATGATGAATCGCGCTATCCGGAAAGCGAGCTGGTGAATATCGTAAAGCACCCCGGCCTTTCGGAAGAGACGCTGAGCCAGCTTCGCGATTTTGCCACCGGCGTGCACGAGGCGGACGCCGCGCTGGGCGAGCTTATCGCATATTTCGAGCAGCGGGAAGAACCCGTCATTGTGGTGTTCTGGGGCGACCATTTCAACCCCGTGGGTAAGGGAAGCGAGCTCTATGAAAAGACAGGCTTCATTGAGCCGGGCGACAGCTCCACCATGCACCTGCGCCAGACGGACCTGCTCATCTGGAGCAATTACTATGACGCCAGTGTAGACCTTGGCACAATTGCAGCGTATGAGATAAGCCCTGTGATGATGGATTTGTACGGCCTTGATATGCCGCTGTGGTTTGAAAAGCTGGCCGAAGAGCTGCCTGTGCTGCGGGCACGCACGCGCGGTGTCACGGTAGAGCCGGATTCCAGCCTTTCTGAAAGCATGACGCCCCAGCAGGAAGAGCTGTTCAACGAGAACTGGCTGATACAATACGATTTGATGTTCGGCAAAAATTATTGGCCTGCGCAGGGAGCGCTGCCACAAGGAGGCTCTGAATAGGCGCCGGCGCAGGCAAGGGCCCTGCCCAAAATGAAGAATGGTGAAATTTTCCGCTGTGGGGCGAAAAAGTCCTTGTAATCAACATAGCCTTGTGCTATACTAATACGGCAATACGCACGCATTGCTTTGGTTCATTGTGCCCTTCGGGGTGAAAGGCCGTGCGGCAGTGCGGAGGGTAAAAAACAATTTTCAGGAGGAAAACAAACTATGGCAGTCGTATCTATGAAGCAGCTTCTCGAAGCCGGTGTGCATTTCGGTCATCAGACCCGCCGCTGGAACCCCAAAATGGCAAAGTATATCTTCACCGAGCGCAACGGCATTTATATCATCGACCTTCAGAAGACGGTGAAGAAGCTGGACGAGGCTTATAATTTTGTGCGCGAGGTGTCTGCCGAGGGCGGCAGCATCCTGTTCGTCGGCACCAAGAAGCAGGCGCAGGAGTCTATTCGTGAGGAGGCCACCCGCTGCGGCATGCACTTTGTAAACGCCCGCTGGCTGGGCGGCATGCTCACCAACTTCCGCACCATCCGCCGCCGCATCGACCGCATGGAGCAAATCAACAAAATGCGCGAAGACGGCACGTTTGACATGCTTCCCAAAAAGGAGGTTGCCAAGCTGGAGCTGGAGCTGGAAAAGCTGGAGAAATTCCTGGGCGGCGTGAAAGAGATGGGCGGCCTGCCCAAGGCCATGTTCATTGTGGACCCGCGCAAAGAGCGCATTGCCGTTTCTGAGGCCCGCAAGCTGAACATTCCCATTGTGGCCATTGTGGATACCAACTGCGACCCGGACGAGATTGACTATGTGATTCCCGGCAACGACGACGCCATCCGCGCTGTAAAGCTGATTGCGGGCGCCATGGCCGATGCCGTGCTGGAGGGCCGTCAGGGCGAGCAGATGGAAGAGGCTTCCGCCGAGGAAGAACCCGTGGCCGCCGCTGAATAAAAGCGGAGAAGGCATTTGAAAATTAGAGAAGAGGAGAATGCAACATGGCATTTACTGCACAGGATGTAAAGAAACTGCGTGAGCAGACCGGCTGCGGCATGATGGACTGCAAAAAAGCCCTGACGGAAGCCGGCGGCGATTTTGATAAGGCTGTGGAGTGGCTGCGCGAAAAAGGCCTTGCCGCTGCCCAGAAGAAGGCCGGGCGCATTGCGGCCGAGGGCATGGTGTATGCCACGGCCGATGTGGAGAAGAAGCTTGGCGTTATGATTGAGGTGAACGCCGAAACAGACTTTGTGGCCAAAAATGAATTGTTCCAGAATTTTGTGAAGGACGTGGCCGGCGTTGTGATGGAGCAGAACCCCGCCACAGTAGAAGCCCTGCTGGCCTGCAAGCTGGGTGAGGGTACAGTGGAAGCTGCCCTGCAGGAGAAGGTTCTTGTGATTGGCGAGAACATCAAAATCCGCCGCTTTGTGCGCTATGAGGGCGTGTGCGCCGCATATGTGCACGGCGGCGGCACCCACGGCGTGCTGGTGCGCTTTGACGCGGCGGATGCCGTGGCTTGTAAGCCGGAGTTTGCCGTTATGGGCAAGGATGTTGCCATGCAGATTGCGGCCGTGAACCCCGGTTATCTGGATGAGGCCTCTGTGCCTGCCGAGGTGCTGGAGAAGGAAAAGGAGATTCTGCTTGCGCAGATTTCCAACGACCCGAAGATGGCTGCAAAGCCCGACTTTGTCAAGCAAAAGATGGTGGACGGCAAAATCGGCAAGTTCTTCAAAGAAAACTGCCTGCTGGACCAGGCCTTTGTTAAGGACGGCGACATCTCTGTGGGCCAGTATATTTCCAACTGTGCCAAAGAGCTGGGCGGCGATATTAAAGTGGTGGAATTTGTCCGTTTTGAGAAGGGCGAAGGCCTTGAGAAACGTGAGGATGATTTTGCTGCTGAAGTTGCCAGCATGATGAAATAAAGTGTTTTTGCATGAGAGCTCCGCAGGCAATAAGCCTGCGGAGCTTTTTGTTACAAAAGTGTCAATATGTTTCAAAAATAATGTTTGATTTTTTGTGTTCAATGTGGTAAAGTGAAAAAGCATTGATGGAAAGCCTGCTTTTTGCACAGGCGGCAAAAGAACAGGAGGTGGCCCCCGTGGGCGAGCATAAGGCACAGAGCCCCCAGGCAGATTTGCTATTCAAAGCTATCTTGTCACTTAAAACTACAGAGGAGTGCTATGATTTCTTTGAGGACCTTTGCACCATGAAAGAAATTGCAGATATGGCTCAGCGTGTGGAGACAGCCAGCATGCTGTTAAAAGGCCGTACCTACGAGCAGATTGTAAAAGATGTAGAAATCAGTACTGCAACCATCAGCCGCATCAACCGCTGCATTCAGTATGGAAACGGCGGGTATGCATCTATTTTGAACCGTATTCATGCTGGTGAAGAGTAAAAGCCCGGCCTTTCGCACGAAAGGCCGGCTTTTCTTAGTATATTCAAATATTATAGTAATTTTATGCAACTTATCACAAATTAGCGCTTCACTCAAACAAAGTATGTCAAAATGGTGCATTGAAATTTGTGCATCATTGCATTAAAATATTAACCAATATCCGCACGGTGAAACGTTTATCGCTTCAGAGTGGGGTCGAAATGGAGGAGAAAAGTATGAAAAAGTTTATCGCAGCAGGCCTTGCGCTGTGCATGGCTTTGGCAATGGCCGCATGCGGCGGCAGCCCGTCTTCTGCGGCTTCGCAGGTTGGCTCTGGCGCCTCTGCCCCGGCAGATGGATCGGCCATCACCATTAAAATGGGCGGCATCGGCCCCATTACCGGCGCGAATGCTGTATACGGGGAAGCGGTAAAGAATGGCGCGCAGATCGCGGTGGATGAGATTAACGCTTCCGACAGTGCGGTGAAATTTGAGTACAATTTCCAGGATGATGAGGGCGATGCCGAAACGGCGGTAAACGCCTATAACAATCTGAAGGACTGGGGCATGCAGGTGCTGATGGGTACTGTGACTACGGCACCCTGCCTTGCGGTAATTTCCGAGACGGAAGCGGACAACATGTTCCAAATTACGCCGTCGGCATCTTCCACAGATGTGATTGTGCCTGACAATGTGTTCCAGGTTTGCTTCACAGACCCCAGCCAGGGCGTTTCTGCGGCGGATTATATTGCGGAAAACGGCCTTGCCACTAAGATAGCGGCTATTTATGACAGCTCTGACGCATATTCCTCTGGCATTTATAACGCTTTTGCCGAAGAAGCAGAAGCGAAGGGCCTTGAAATTGTGTGTGCCGAGGCATTTACCTCTGACAACAAGACGGATTTCAAGACACAACTGCAAAAAGCACAGAGCTCTGGTGCCGAGCTGGTTTTCCTTCCCATTTATTACACAGAGGCTGCGCTGATTCTCACACAGGCCAATCAGCTGGGTTATGAGCCCACCTTCTTTGGCTGCGACGGCATGGACGGCCTGCTGGATGTGCAGAATTTTGACACCGGCCTGGCGGAAGGCCTGATGCTGATGACGCCGTTCAACGCCACCAGTGAAGATGAATTGACGGCTAACTTTGTGAAAACATATGAGGAGCAGTTCGGCGGCACGCCTAACCAGTTTGCAGCGGACGCATATGACGCGGTATATGCCATCCGCGATGCCTGTGTGAAAGCCGGCGTCACGTCTGATATGAGTGTTTCTGATATTGGCGACGCTCTGAAAACGGCTATCACGGAAGTGACGATGGATGGCCTCACCGGTTCCAACATGACGTGGAAGGCCAGCGGTGAAGTAAGCAAATCGCCCATTGTGGTTGAAATTGAAAACGGGGTATACAAACAGCTGTAAATTTTATACTGTCGAGTTCAGTTTATAATGATCCAGCCAAAAGAAGGCTGCCGCATGTTCCGGCAGCCTTCTTTGGCAATCCGGCGCAGGCTTCGGCGGGCCGCGGCGTCCTGTGCGGCCGAAATGCCTGTAAACAATGGTGTAAGGGGCGTAGAATATGGAATTTATATCATTTCTTGTGAATGGCCTCAGCCTTGGCAGCATCTATGCCATCATCGCACTTGGCTACACGATGGTGTACGGCATTGCCAAAATGCTGAACTTTGCCCATGGTGATATCATCATGGTGGGCGGTTATCTCGTGTTTACCTGTATGAACAGCCTTTCTCTGCCGCCGGTAATTTGTGTGCTTGTTGCTATGGTGGTGTGCACGCTGCTGGGCATTACCATTGAGCGCGTGGCATATAAGCCGCTTCGGGGGGCGCCCAGCCTTGCCGTGCTTATTACAGCTATTGGCGTAAGCTATTTTCTGCAGAACATGGCGCTGCTTATATGGGGCTCTGCGCCGAAGTCATTCAATTCCATCGTGTCGATGGAGCCTATTCGCCTGTTTGACGGGGGCCTTGTCATCACTGGCGAGACACTTGTGACCATTGTTGTATCTGCCGTTATCATGGTCGGGCTGTGGCTGTTTGTGAACAAAACAAAGATAGGCCGCGCCATGCTGGCTGTGTCGGAGGACAGAGGCGCCGCCCAGCTGATGGGCGTAAACGTGAATGCAACTATCTCCATCACGTTTGCCATTGGCAGTGCGCTGGCCGCTATTGCGGGTGCGCTGATGTGCTCCGCATATCCCATCCTTCAGCCGACCACCGGCGCAATGCCAGGCATCAAGGCCTTTGTGGCCGCGGTGTTCGGCGGCATCGGCTCTATTCCGGGGGCCATGGTGGGCGGCATTCTGCTGGGCGTCATTGAAAACCTCAGCAAGGCCTACATTTCCACCCAACTGGCCGACGCCATCGTGTTTGCCGTGCTGATTGTGGTGCTGCTTGTGAAGCCCACCGGCATCCTTGGCAAAAAAATCAATGTGAAAGTGTAGGTGGCGGCAGATGAAAACAAAACGGTTCAGCCGTACCACACGGCAGAATATGATAACATATGCCATCGTGGTAGCTGCCTTTGCGGTGGTAACGGCAATGAATTTTGCGGGCATGCTCTCTAACTCTCTGCGCGGGCAGCTGGTGCCCATTTGTACTTATGTGATGATGGCCGTCTCGCTGAACCTGACGGTTGGCATTTTGGGTGAGCTAAGCCTTGGACATGCCGGCTTTATGAGCGTGGGTGCCTTTTCGGCCATGTGTTTTTCCGTGTGCATGGAAGATGTGCTGGTAATGCCGGTTCGCTTTGCGCTGGCGCTGCTTATCGGCGGCATTGCCGCAGGCATTGCGGGCTTTTTGATAGGCATCCCGGTGCTGCGCCTTCAGGGGGATTATCTGGCTATTGTGACGCTGGCCTTTGGCGAGATCATCAAAAATGTGCTGAACACCACATACCTCGGCCTTGATTCCTCCGGCCTGCATTTTTCGCTGAAGGACGCGGCCTCCATGAACCTTGCAGATGACGGCCGCGTTATTATCAACGGCGCGCTCGGCATTACCAATACGCCCAAAGACGCCAATTTCACCGTGGGCTTTATTCTGATTATGCTCATGCTGTTCATTGTGCTGAACCTGATCAAATCCCGCACAGGCCGCGCCATCATGTCTATTCGGGATAACCGCATTGCGGCGGAATCTGTAGGTATCAACATCACAAAATACAAGCTGGTTGCATTTTCTATTTCCGCGGCGCTGGCCGGCGTGGCAGGTGCCTTCTATGCCCACAACTTTTCTTCACTGGTGGCACAGAAGTTTGATTATAATACGTCTATCCTTGTGCTTGTGTTTGTCGTGCTGGGCGGTATCGGCAATATCCGCGGCTCTATCATTGCCGCAACAGTGCTCACTGTCCTGCCGGAGATGCTGCGCGGCCTGAACGATTACCGCATGCTCATTTACGCCATCATTCTCATTCTGGTGATGATATTCAGTCAAAATGAACAGCTGGTCGCATGGCGCATGCGGCTGAGGGGCAAGGTGGCGGCGGCATTTGGCGCACACCGCAGAAAGGGGGCGTGAGGCATGGCGTTGCTGGAAGTTTCGAACCTCGGTATTGCGTTCGGCGGCCTGCAGGCTGTGGACAAAGTAGACCTCACCATTGAAGAGGGGGCGCTGTGCGGCCTGATTGGCCCGAACGGCGCTGGAAAGACGACAGTGTTCAACATGCTCACGGGTGTATACAGGCCCACAGAGGGCGATATTATCCTGAACGGAAAAAACATCACGGGCCAGTCTCCGGCATCCATCTGTAAGGCGGGTATTGCGCGCACCTTTCAGAATATCCGTCTGTTCAAGGCCATGACGGTGCTGGACAATGTGAAGGTAGGGCTTCACAACCAGATACGCTATAATACGCTGACGGGTATTTTCCGCCTGCCTGCTTATTATGAAAGAGAGCGCGAGATGAAGGGTAAGGCCATGAGCCTGCTGAAAATTTTTGGCTTGGATGAAGAGGCAAAGCAATTGGCTTCCAGCCTGCCGTACGGCAAGCAGCGCAAGCTGGAGATAGCCCGCGCACTTGCCACCAGCCCGAAGCTGCTTCTGCTGGACGAACCGGCGGCGGGCATGAACCCAAATGAAACGGCAGAGCTGATGGAGACCATCAAATTTGTACGGGAAAAATTTGGCGTGGCCATTTTGCTGATAGAGCATGACATGAGCTTTGTTATGGGGCTGTGCGAGCACATTGTGGTGCTGAACTATGGGCGAATTCTTGCGCAGGGAGACCCCGACACCGTGCGCAACGACCCGAAGGTCATTGCCGCCTATCTGGGAGGTGAATAAGATGGAGGAAATGCTTTCTGTCAAAGACCTGGAGGTTTCCTATGGCGCCATCCGTGCGGTGAAGGGCATCTCGTTTCATGTGAACAAGGGCGAGATTGTCACACTGATAGGCGCGAACGGGGCGGGAAAAACCACCACTCTGCACGCCATTTCCGCCTTGCAGAAGCCCAAGGCAGGCGAGATTACCTTCTGCGGCAGCCCCATCACACATACAGAGGCGCATAAAATCATCCGCCTGGGCCTTGCCCAAGTGCCGGAGGGGCGGCGCGTGTTTTCCCAACTTACAGTGCAGCAGAATCTGGAGCTGGGGGCCTATACCCGTACAGACTCCAGCGAGGCAGTGGCTGCCGATTATGAAATGGTGTTTGAGCGCCTGCCGCGCCTGAAAGAGAGGCGCAAGCAGTTGGCAGGCACGCTTTCCGGCGGGGAACAGCAGATGCTTGCCATTGGGCGCGCACTGATGTCCAGCCCGCGCATGCTGCTGATGGATGAGCCCTCCATGGGCCTTTCGCCGCTTCTTGTGCAGGAGATATTCAGCATTATCCGCAAGGTGAACCAGGACGGCGTCACCATCCTTCTGGTAGAGCAAAATGCCAAGATGGCGCTGGAAATTGCCAACCGCGCCTATGTGCTGGAGACAGGCACCATTGCCATGAGCGGTGATGCGCATGAGCTGGCAAATGACCCCAAGGTGCGGGACGCCTATTTGGGCGGCTGAGAGGGCGGTATCGGTTTTGAAAAGCAGCCCCATCTGCGGTTTGCAGATGGGGCTGCTGTCTGTATTCTGTTGAAAAGAGAGACGGAGGGACACGTTACACGCCCAGCGATGCGCACAGCCTTTCCAGCGCGGCATCTGCCTTGGAGAAATCCATGGCAGATGTATAAAAGGCCTCTGCCTGCCGGTGGATACCACGGGCCTCATCCAGAAGAAGCCCGGCCTCCCGCACAAGCTCTTTTGCCGCGCGAAGGTCGAATTTCAGCCGGGCCTTCCGCGCACCCAGCCCGTTTTTATTCATGAAGCGCGTGCAGTGGATGACACGGTCGCCCATAGGTTCGAACACATGGAAGGGGCCGGAAGTAACGAAGGCCAGCCCCAGCTCAGGAACAAGCAGATGGTCTATTTTTTCCCGCGGCTGCATGGCGCACCAGCAGGTTATGACGCCGTACCCCTTGGCCAGTATCTCCTTGCGCAGCTGTGCCAGCAGCGCGCCGGAGGCGGGGCCGTATGCGTCGTCCAGAATCACAGTTTCCCGGCACAGGGTGCGGATGGTCTCTTTGAAAAACACAATGCCGTCTGCTGTCACGGCACTCAGCGCACGGATGGATTCCTGCGGGGCCTTTTCCTTTTTTACCGGCAGGTAACGCTTGCTCAGCGAAAGCGCGAATGCGCGCGCTTTGGCAAGGTCTGTGCAGCACTGTGCAGTGCGCGCACGGTCCTGCAGAAGGCTGCCCGCCGCGGCCAGATAACGGGTGGCACGGTCTGTGAATGCTTTGTACCTGCTGTGCAGTGCCTGAAGCTCTGCACAGTGGCCGCGAAGCTCTGTTTCCTGCAGTGCGTCATACAGGCTCAGCACAGTTTCATGTGCCTGAGGAAAGGCAGGCTCCAGCGCATGAGGCGCTGTGGCGTCCAGCACCGTGAGGCAGAGCGCCGGGCAGATGACGCCGTCCAGAGAGGCGGGGTCTGCCGAGCAGCGAATGGTGTGCACTGTGTGCCCTGCGGCCGTGAGGCGGAGGGCGAGCGTACGCATCAGGTGCGATTTGCCGCAGCCCGGCCCCGCTTTGATCAGTACGGCGCGCCCGGTGCCGACAGGCGGAAGGCTGCGTGCGTAATACCCCTGGAACCCGATGGGCGAAAGCCCGCCAAGAAAAAAGTTCAGTTCAAAACCCTGCATGCAAAACACCCCTTTGCAACATCCTATGCACAAGGTGGGCGTTTGCTACTTGAAAATAGCACTGTACAAGGCTGTTTTAAGGGCTTTTGCAAAAGAAAAGCCTGCATCGCAAGGCTTTATGCGGCACAGGCTGAGGGTCAGGGATGATATGTGTGCGAGCAGACCTCTTGTATTTTTTCACGCAGGGCAATAAAATCGCCGAAGGCGGCGGGCTTCTGGCTGGGGTTGCGCAGCAGCGCTGCGGGATGCGGCGTTGCAGTGAACAGAGTGCCGCCCTTTTCTGTCCACTGGCCATGCTCTTTCATTACGCTGAAATCCGGCCGAATAAGGCGCTGCGCGGCAATGCGGCCAAGGCAAACGATAATTTTAGGACGTATCAGGCGAAACTGCTCCCGCAAATAGGGCATGCAGGCTTCCCATTCCTGCGGTGTCGGGTCCCTGTTTTCCGGCGGGCGGCATTTTACGATGTTGGTAATAAAAATATCTTCGCGCTTCAAATGAATGGCGGCAAGATATTTGTCCAGCAGCTGGCCGCTGCGCCCCACAAAGGGCAGCCCCTGTTCGTCTTCATTGCGTCCGGGCCCTTCACCGATGAACATCACCTCGGCATGGGGGCTGCCCATGCCAAACACAACATGTGTGCGTGTCTGGCACAGGCCGCATTTCTGGCAGGAGAGGCAGGCGGCCTGCAATGTGTTGAAATCCATACTGTGCTCCTTACTGAATAATAGGTAATATATGCTCGGCGGCTGTGTGCGGCCCCCAAGCCCGTGTCAGAACCATGCTGCGCAAAAACATCGCAGCCGCTCACCGGATGCTGTAACTTTTTAAGATATTATAGCATATTTCCCTTGAAGTTTGAAGCCAATGGGGCTAAAATAGATACGAAACAGAAGGGGAGGCTTCATAATGAAAATTCTGGTAGAAACATCTGCGCGCCATGTGCACGTCACGGACGAAACACTGGAAAAGCTGTTTGGCAAGGGCTATCAGCTCACGGTGAAAAAAATGCTTTCTCAGCCCGGGCAGTATGCTTCGAATGAGCGTGTCACGGTCGTCGGGCCGAAGCGTGAGCTTGCAAATGTGTCTATCCTTGGGCCCACGCGCAAGGTGGATCAAATTGAGCTCAGCGCTACAGATGCCCGCAGCATCGGCGTTGCGGCGCCTGTGCGCGGATCCGGCGATGTGGCTGGCTCCGGCGCATGCAAGTTGGTGGGCCCGGCAGGCGAGGTGGAGCTTAGCGAGGGCGTCATCATTGCAAAACGTCATATACATATGACGCCGGAGGACGCCGGGACGCTTGGTGTCACGGACAGGCAGGTTGTGAAAGTGGCCACAGGCCGCGAGGGGCGTAAGTTGGTGTTTGATGACGTGGTCATCCGCGTAAGCGAAAAATATGCCACGGCCATGCATCTGGATACAGATGAAAGCAATGCAGCCGGCTGCCCGAATGAAGGCGAGATTATTCTGTAATTATTATTCTGTAAGGGCCGGGGCGTTTTCTGCCGCGGCCCTTTTCCTATGGCAGCAGGGCAGGACAGAAGAAGGAGGGGGCTTCATGTTGATAAGTGCCAGCAGGCGTACGGATATCCCGGCCTGCTTTTCGCACTGGTTTTTCCGGCGCATAGAAGAGGGGTATGTGCTGGTGCGAAACCCCATGAACCCGCATCAGGTAAGCCGTGTGAGCCTTTCCCCGCAGGATGTGGACGGCATCATGTTCTGGACGAAAAACCCGCTGCCCATGCTGGCGGCGGGGCCCGGCGCGTTAAAGGGGTATATGTACTGTTTCCAGTTTACCCTGAACGCATACGGAGAGGATGTAGAGCCCAATATCCCCGGCAAGTGGACGGCAATGGTGCCCGCATTCTGCAGGCTGTCGGAGCAGATAGGCCCGCAGCGTGTGCTGTGGCGGTATGACCCCATCTTTTTGAGCAGCGCCTATACACCGGAATGGCATCTGCAAAATTTTGCGGCCCTTGCAAAGGCGCTTTCGCCGTATACATGCCAGTGCACCATCAGCTTTCTGGACTATTACCGGAACACGGCGCACAATATGGCGCCTTTGGGGCTGCAGAAAATATCGCAGGAAGAAAAAGCCCGGCTTGCATCAGGGCTTGCCGCCATTGCGCGGCAGGCGGGCCTTGATATTTGTGCGTGTGCAGAAGAAAACCTGCCTGAAACCTGCGGTGTTGGCCCGGCAAGCTGTATCGACAGCGGGCGGTTTGCCCGCCTCCTTGGATGTGCCCTGCCCGTCCCCAAAGACAAAACGCAGCGGCCCGGATGCGGATGCGCCCAAAGCGTGGATATCGGCGCATACCACACCTGCCCCAATGGCTGCTTGTATTGTTATGCCAATGCAAGCGCCGCTGCGGCCGTGCAAAACGCCGGGCTGCACGACTTTGCCTCGCCCCTGCTGCTGGGTGAGCTGGGGCCCGGCGATGTAGTAACAGCAAGGAAAATGACGGTGTACCGGCAGGCACAAATGTGTTTTGAATAGGCTTTACAGAAAAAGGCCATGGGCGCTTTGCTCATGGCCTTTTTGTCAGCTTGTGTGCACCATGCTGGGGTATATTCTGGCGAGCTTTTCGTCTGGATAATAGCGGTCCATCAGCTGCTGCCAGGCGCTTGTGGCGGGCACGCCCTCGTAGCGCTGGGCCATGCGAAGCACGGCTGCGCCGCTGACAAGGCTGTTCAGCAACATGAAGAGCACAAGCACCCATGTAAGTGCAACGCCGTATGTACGCGAGACATTCTGCTCGATCCAGCCGGAAATGCGCGGGTAAATCTCTTTTACCCACACAAGGGCAAGCACGCCCCAGAAAATACAGTACAGCAGATTAATGCGCCCGTTCAGGTTGAAGGGCATGCCCGAATAATCCCAGCTCACAGTGCCGGTGACCGTCTCCTGAAGCCAGCTGCAGAAATATTCGAAAGCACCGCCAATGATAGCGCCGCCCACAAAAATATATCTGTCGTTTTTTCCGCGCAGGCGCTGAAGGGATATGGTAAGCAGAACAGCGCCGAACCCATAGATGAGGTTAAACGGCCCCCACACGAGGCCGGTGCGCTGCGAAAGCCTGCCGGAAGCGATAAAGCAGAAAATAGTCTCTATCACTACGCCAAGAAAACAGCAGATGAAAAACACCCAGCAAAGCTTGTAAAAATTTACGCCGTGGGCGAAATGGCCCGGCACTTCTGCGGTCTCTTTGGCAAAGCGTGCATCATACCGGCGCTGGCGCGCCAGCGCCTTGGCACGGCGGACCTCAAGGTCCGCCAATTCCTTTTCCAGACGCTTTTTTCGTTTGTCATATTTTTGATTCAGATACTCAATGCGTTCCAGATGCGTAGCCTCCTTTTAGCTCTGTTTTATTTTGAAAGCCTGTTCACTGATGTCATGATTGTTCGGGGTAAGAAAATACGGTGTCTCCACTTTCATCCGGGAAAACCGGCGCGGTGTCTGTGCCCCACAGCCATTCGTTCTGCCAGCGGAAAAAGTCCTTCGGGTTGTCGCCCTCGTAGGCGCTTACGGCATCGGCCGCCAGCGCAGGCCTGTCAGATATCAGGCCGCACACTCCTTCTGCAAGGTAGCGCTCCATGCTTTCGTATTCATCTACAGTCCACACATATACAGGCAGCCCTGCGCGCAGGCATCGGTTTACAAAGCGCGGCGAAACCATATTTTCCTCAATGGTAAGAAAATTGATGCCGCTTGCCAGCAGGGCCGCGGCATCTACGCTGGATACGCTGCCGTATACGCAGTAGCCGATGATATATTCCGGGTGGATGGCGTTCATGGCCTGCACCAGTGAATAATCAATAGACATGAACAGGCATCTGTCGGCGGCCTGCTGTGCCTCTACAGCTTGGGCTGCCTGCCGGGCGACGTCTTTTGTTTCATGCCCATGCGTTTTCAGCTCTATCAGAAGCCCGATTTTCCCTTTGCAGTACTCCAGCACTTCCTCCAGTGTAGAAATGCGCCCCCGGCAGCCGTTCTGCTCCAGAGTAAGGGCTTGCAGTTCGGCGGCAGTCAGCTCATAGACATTTCGACTGTCTCCTGCAAGGCGGGCAAGACTCGTATCGTGAATGACCATGGGCACGCCGTCTTTGGAAAGCAGGACGTCTATCTCAGCATAATCGGCCCCTGCGTCGATGGCGCCCTGAATGGCCTCCAGCGTGTTTTCCACACCGCTGGCGCTGCCTCTGTGGCCAATGGCGATGGGAACATGCGGTGCTGCCGGAAGGGCAAAAACGGCACCGGCAAAAAGGAAGAGAAGAACAGCGGAGACGGCGGCGGAAAGCCTTTTATGCCTGCGAATGAAAGGCAGGCCGCATATTTTCCGCCACAGGGCCAGGACACTTTGCTGCACACGGCGCCACACGCGGCCAGCTGTGCGCTGTGCCTTGTCTACGCGGGCCGAAATGGAGGGCAGCGCTTCCAGAGGCAGCGACGCCCGGCCGCCCATGTCCAGATAGAGCACGGTGAAAAGCGAAATGCCGAATACAGTAAACAGGATGCGCAGTGCGCCTGAAAGGAAGAATGCAGGTAATGCGCCCAGCAGCCTGCCGGAAAACAAATTTACGGCAAGCTCTGGCAGGCCCGCCCCGGTGATGCCGATGAAGGTGACGGGTACAGCGCCCGGCCAGCGGAACAAAAAGCACCATGCGGCACAGAACAGGGCCGCTGGAAGAAGGGCATTCCGCCAGCTTTTTTTCCACATGCGCAGGCTGCTGCGCGCCGCGCAGCCGAATACGCGGCCGCCCAGCACCATCTGCGGCAGGACAAACAGCAATGCGGCAGACAGGAAAAAGGCAAGAAGATAAAACAACACCACCAGCACGCCGCCGGCAGGCGTTTTGGAAAGCTCGCCGGTGATGAAATTCGGAATGTGAAGCCGCGGAAGCAGGGAAGGGGAAATGCCCATGTCTGCCAGCGGCAATAGGCCCAGCGCATACGCGGCAAACATCAGGACGCTTGGGCTCTTTAAGCTGCGGAATGCAGGTACAGCAAGCTCTACCGGCATGCGAAGGCCGCAGGGGATGCCCTTTGCGGCACAGCAGGCCATCAGGTACAGTACAGAAAATTCATAATATACTGCCGCTGTACTCAGGGCCAAGAGCAGCAGGACACCCGCAAGGCCTGCTGGTGTGGCTGCCGCGGCCAGAATGCGCTCATTAAAGGCAAGCTCAATGCCCTTGCTGCCAAAAGTATGGTCGGCCAGCCAGGAAAACGCCGGTTTGAGCAGAAAAGCAGCCGCTGCTTTATAACAGAGTTCAAACAGCGCCAGCCCCGGCAGAACATCCCAAAAAACACCTGCCGCCCGGCGCAATGCGTTTGTATGCATCCGAACATTTCCCCTTTAATCTGTTGTTGCAATAAGGCCGCAATAAATTTTAGTATACCACATTTTCCAAACCTGTGCCATGCCTTTGCTTGTATTCATACGGCGGGCATGCCTGTTTACCGGTATCCTTCCAACCGATGCGCTGTATACCGCACCGGCCGGGCCTGTGTTTTGCGTACCTGCATGTGTCTGCCCTAAAAAAGAAAATTTGCTAAGCCCTACCTCTGTCTGCGGCTTGCGCCTGTCAGAAAGAAATTTAATTGTTATCATGTATGCCTGCGTATTTTGCAGTGTGCGGCACATGGCATGGTATTTTGGGTATTGCGGTTTTGCAGGCAGGCCGCGGCCTCTTTCACGCTTACATGAAAGGGAAAAGTGTGCTATAAATTAAAAAGAGCAGCATATCTTGCCGCGTGCGCCCTTTGCCCAGCGCAGCTGTTGTGCCCAAAGGACGCACTTTTTATTGTCCGTTTATACACAGCCAGCCGGCTGCTCCGTATTGCAGCGGCGCCGCGAGAGGAGGAACAGGATGTATCAGAAAGGCGAATATATCATATATGGAAACACGGGCGTGTGCCGTGTGGAAGATGTAGCTGTGCCGGATAATATCCCTATCAAGGAAAAAGGCGCGCTTTATTACAAACTGTCCCCCGTATATGGCGCGGGAAGTATTTACATTCCTGTGGATACCGAGGTGTTCATGCGGCCTGTGCTTACCAAAGCACAGGCGAATGAGCTGATAGATAAAATACCAAATATAAAAGAGCAGGTGTACGAAGCAAAGGACCAGAAAAACTTGGCCGACTGTTACCGTGCCAGCCTTCGGGCGCATGAATGTGAAGAACTGGTGGGAATGATAAAAGCCATTTATCAGAAGCATAAAAAGCTGGAGGGGGAAGGCCGCAGGCTGGGAAAGGCAGACGCGGAATATATGAAGCAGGCACAGGCATTGCTGCACGGTGAGCTTGCCGTTGTGCTGGGCATCTCTTTTGAAGAGGTGCCGAAATACATTGCCGCGCGAATCGAGTGAAATGCGGTAAAATCAGACGTGCCGCCGGCTTGGCCGGCGGCTTTTTGCGTTCGTTTTCTTCCATATGCTTGTGCAGGTAAAAAGCAGTGTGCTATACTGTAGTAAAAGAAGAGAGGTGCTGTTTATGGCTTATTACGATATGGTTTTGCAGGCGGCGGAATATCTGCGCTGCTGCATGCCGGCCGTACCTAGGGTGGGGCTTGTGCTTGGCAGCGGGCTTGGCGACCTTGTGGACGCCATGCAGGAAAGAAAGGCAGTGCCCTATTCAGAAATACCGAATTTTCCGCAAAGCAATGTGGAAGGCCATGCCGGAAACCTTGTGTTCGGTCGTGTGGGCGGCACACCCATGGTGGCTATGCAGGGGCGCTTCCATTTTTACGAGGGCTTTTCCATGCGCGAGGTAGTGTTTCCCATTTATGTGATGAAGCTGTTAGGTGTACAGGATGTGGTGATTACCAACGCATGCGGCGGCATCAGCCGCGGGTTTGCGCCTGGCGACTTGATGCTGATAGATGATTTTATCAACACAACCAGCATGAACCCCCTTCAGGGGGCAAACGATGAGCGGCTTGGCCCGCGTTTTCCGGACATGACGGAACCGTTCAGCCTTGCGCTGCAAAAGCGTGCCATGGAAACGGCGCAGCGCCTGGGTATTCAGTACCGCCGCGGTGTGTATGCACTGTTTCAGGGGCCGTATTACGAAACGCGCGCAGAAATACGCGCTATGGAGCGCATGGGCGCGGACGCAGTGGGCATGTCCACCGTGCCGGAGGTGATCGCCGCAAATCATGCAGGCATGCGCGCCTTGGGCATTGCCTGCATCACCAACTTGGCTACAGGCATTGCCGCTGAAAAACATTCTCATGCGCAGGTGCTGCAAAAGGCAAACGAGGCGGGGCAGAACCTTCAACGCTGGCTGAAAGCTCTGTTGGAAAACTGGGAGTAAAGCGGCCGCCACGCTTCAAAAAAACCAAAAAAGAAAAGGTGAAAACCCAAAGGAGAAGAGCTTCATGAAACTTGACAGAAACGCCAATGTGAATTATTCTACAAACCCCGGCAACTTCTTTAACCTGCCCTTTACAGGCATCTGCTCTTTTATGAAAACAGAAATATGCCCGGACCTTGCCCGCCTTGGCCCCGGATACGATGTTGCCATTCTGGGCATGCCGTTCGATGTTGCAGCCTCTGCGCGCAGCGGCGCGCGCTTTGGTCCCCGCGGCGTGCGCGAGGCCTCCACCATCAATTGTGATGGCCTGTATGGCATGTATGACCCGGTGCGTGATACCTATTATCTGGACAAAGGAGAGAAAATTATCGACTGCGGCGATGTGGACGTTTCACCGTGCGGCTATGAACAGGCGTTTGAAAACTGCACTGCTGCAGTGAAAAAGATATTGTCCACCGGGGCCCTGCCTGTGGTGATAGGCGGTGACCACTCTATTACAATCCCGGTGCTGAGGGCCTTCACAGGTTTTGACGATATTTGCGTTGTTCAGTTTGACGCACATCTGGATTGGACGGACTCTTATGGAGAATTCAAATACTCACACTCCTCACCCATGCGCAGGGCATCTGAAATGGCCCATGTGAGCAAAATGATGCAGATAGGTTTGCGTGGGCTTGGCAGCAGCGGAAAGAAGGATTTTGACGAGGCACGCGCCTGGGGCAGCACGCTTGTAACAGCGCGTGATGTTCACGAAAAGGGCACCGCGGAGGTATCTGCGCTGATTCCGCAGGCAAAAAATTATTATATCACAGTAGATATTGACGGGCTGGACCCTTCTGTCTGCCCCGGCACGGGAAGCCCGCAGGCGGGCGGCCTGCTGTACCAGCAGGTAAGTGATATTATGGAGGCTGTGGTGAAAAAGGGCAATGTAGTGGGTTTTGATTTGGCTGAGGTAGCCCCACCGTATGACCCCTGCGGGCAAACCTCGCTGTATGCGGCACAGCTTATTTTGGACCTTATCTGCTATTACACCAAAAAGCGCTCTATGGAAAAGGGAATATAGACAAACGGCCGCATTTGTGCTATAAATAAAAAAGACAGAAACAGGCTGAGACGGAGCCAGTAGGCTTTGCGCAAACGCCGAAGCGAGCGGGGGAGGGTGCAAGCCCCGCGCCAGTAGCGCATTGCCGAATATCTCTCCCGAGCCGCGGGCTGAATTTTGCAGTAAGCCGCGCCGGCCCCCCGCCGTTACCGGGGGCGCGTATGATGGTACGCAGCAAATAGGTGGTACAACGGAATTTTCCGCCCTGCTTGCAGCAGGGCGGATTTTTTGTAAGCGAAAAGGAGCTGGAACAACGATGTACGAAAAAGTGCCCACAAATCTGGATTTTGTCGCGCGCGAAAAGGCCATTGAAAAGTTCTGGAAGGAACACGATATTTTTGAAAAGAGTATCGATTCCAGAAAAAACGGCCCAACCTATACTTTCTACGACGGCCCGCCCACGGCGAATGGAAAGCCGCATATCGGCCATGTGGAAACACGCTGCATTAAGGATATGATCCCGCGTTACCGCGCCATGAAAGGCTATATGGTGCCGCGCAAGGCTGGGTGGGATACACATGGCCTGCCGGTAGAGCTGGAAGTGGAAAAGCTGCTTGGGCTGGATGGCAAAGAACAGATAGAGAAATACGGCGTGGAGCCCTTTATTGAAAAATGCAAGGAGAGCGTTTGGAAATATAAGGGTATGTGGGAAGATTTCTCTGACACCGTGGGCTTCTGGGCCGATATGCAGCACCCGTATGTCACCTACGAGAACGATTATATCGAATCGGAATGGTGGGCGCTGAAGCAGATTTGGGAAAAGGGGCTTCTGTATAAAGGCTTCAAAATAGTGCCGTACTGCCCGCGCTGCGGAACGCCGCTTTCCAGCCACGAGGTAGCGCAGGGCTATAAGGATGTGAAGGAGCGCAGCGCCATTGCACGGTTTGCGGCGAAGGATGAAGAAAACACTTATTATCTGGCGTGGACGACTACGCCTTGGACGCTGCCCTCTAACGTTGCGCTGTGCGTGAACCCAGCTGAGGAATATGTGAAGGTGAAAATGCGCGAGGATGGCACTGTATATTACCTTGCCGCCGCGCTGGCCGACACCGTGCTGGGCGAGGGCGCCTATGATGTGCAGGAACGCTTTGTGGGCAAAGACCTGGAATTCCGGGAATACACCCCGCTGTTCGACTTTGTAAGCCCGAAGGAAAAATGCTGGTACGTCACCTGCGCTGATTATGTCACCCTGACGGACGGCACTGGCATCGTACACATTGCGCCTGCCTTCGGCGAGGACGACTCGCAGGTGGGGCGCCGCTATGGCCTGCCCTTTGTGCAGCTTGTGGATGCCAGAGGCGAAATGACGAAGGAGACCAAATGGGCGGGTGTTTTCTGTAAGGATGCAGACAAAGAGGTGCTGGCAGACCTGCGCCAGCGCGGGCTTTTGTTCAGCGCGCCGGTGTTCGAGCACAGCTACCCGCACTGCTGGCGCTGTGACACGCCGCTTATCTATTATGCGCGGGACTCCTGGTTTATCAAAATGACAGCCGTAAGGGAAGACCTTATCCGCAACAACAATACAGTGAATTGGGTGCCGGAATCTATCGGCAAGGGGCGCTTTGGCGATTGGCTGGAAAACGTGCAGGATTGGGGCATCAGCCGTAACCGCTACTGGGGCACGCCGCTGAATATCTGGGAATGCGAATGCGGCCACCGGCATGCGGTGGGCAGCATTGAAGAGCTGAAGCAGATGAGTGAAAACTGCCCGGAAGAAATCGAGCTGCACCGCCCGTTCATCGACGCAGTCACCATCCGCTGCCCGCACTGCGGCAAGGAAATGCGCCGTGTGCCGGAGGTGATAGACTGCTGGTTCGATTCCGGGGCTATGCCCTTTGCACAGCATCATTATCCGTTTGAAAACAAAGAGCTGTTCGAAAGCCAGTTTCCGGCGGATTTTATCAGCGAAGCAGTGGACCAGACGCGCGGCTGGTTTTATTCCCTGATGGCTATTTCCACGCTTCTGTTCAATAAGGCGCCGTTCAAAAACGCTATTGTCATGGGCCATGTGCAGGACGAAAACGGCCAGAAGATGTCCAAGTCCAAGGGCAACGCGGTAGACCCGTTCGAGGCGCTGCAAACCTATGGGGCAGACGCCATCCGCTGGTATTTCTACACCTGCTGCGCGCCCTGGCTGCCCAAGCGTTTTTCCGGCAAGGCAGTGCTGGAGGGCCAGCGCAAATTTATGAGCACGCTGTGGAACACATACGCCTTCTTTGTACTGTATGCCAACATCTGCGAATTCGACGCTTCGAAGCACACACTGGAGAAGGCCGCGCTTGGCGCGATGGACCGCTGGGTGCTCTCTAAAATGAACAGCATGGTAAAGGCTGTGGATGAAAATCTGTCGGCCTATGCCGTGCCGGAGGCCGCCCGCGCCTTGCAGGATTTTGTGGACGACCTCTCCAACTGGTATGTGCGCCGTAGCCGCGCGCGTTTTGCCACGGAAAACCTCACACAGGACAATGTCAACGCCTATATGACGCTGTATACTGCGCTTGTCACCACGGCTAAAGCCGCTGCACCGTTCGTTCCCTTCATAGCAGAGAGCATCTACCAGAACCTTGTGCGGAGCGTGGATAAGGCCGCGCCGGAAAGCGTGCACCTGTGCGACTTCCCCGTGGCGGACGAGAGCATGACAGACCCGGCGCTGGAGCAGCAGATGGACCTTGTGCTGCGTGTGGTGGTGCTGGCGCGCTCTGCGCGCAACGGCGCCAATATCAAAAACCGCCAGCCGCTTGCGGCCCTTTATGTCAGGGCGGACGCGGCGCTGGATAAGATGTACTGCGCCATCATCGAAGACGAGCTGAATGTGAAGCAGGTGACTTTTACAGACGATATGACGCAGTTTGCAAACTATATCTTCAAGCCGCAGCTCAAAACGCTGGGCCCCAAATACGGCAAGCGCCTGGGTGAAATCCGCACGGCTCTGGCCGGGCTGAACGGCGCACAGGCCAAGCGCGAGCTGGATTCCACCGGTGCGCTGGCCCTTGCCCTGCCCGGCGGCAGCATAACGCTTGCACCCGAGGACCTTCTTATTGAAACTGTGCAGGCAGGCCGCTATCATACAATGGAGGAGGGCGGCGTAGCCGTCGCACTGGACACACAGCTGACAGACGCCCTGGTAGAGGAAGGCTATGTGCGCGAGGTGATAAGCAAGGTGCAGACGATGCGCAAAGAGGCTGGCTTCCATGTGGCGGACCGCATCTGCCTGTATGCCGCGGGCAATGACAGGCTGGCTGGTGTGCTCAGGGCGCATGAGGCCGAGGTAAAGGCCGGGGTGAACGCCGACACCGTGGTGCTTGGCAGCCTTGGCGGCATTACCAAAGAGTGGGATTTGAACGGCGAGGCCATGACGCTTGGCGTGGAAAAGCTGTAAGCGGCCAGAAAAATAAAAAATACCCGGATACTGAAAAGCCTCTCTTTTTCCGCGCGGGAAAAGAGAGGCTTTTTGCTTTGACATGTGGTAGGATGGTATCATCACAGCAAATGCAGAACGTGAATGAGGGAGGATGCAGCATGGATTGGGCACAATGCTTTAACGAAGCGATACGTTTTTTGGAAAGAGATTTGACGCAGCCGCCGGATGTGGAAGCCGCGGCCCGCCTTGCGGGCTGTTCCGTTTTTCACTTTCAGCGCATGTTCGCCTATGTGGCAGGCATGCCCCTGTCACAGTATCTCAGGCGCAGAAAAATGTCGCTGGCCGCAGAAGAATTGCAAAACGGCGGCAAGATAACCGATGTGGCCCTGCGCTATGGCTACGCCTCGCCCACGGCATTTAACCGCGCTTTTCAAGCCGTGCACGGCATAGCGCCCAGCGAAGCCAAAAACGAGGGCGCTGTGCTGAAGGCGTACCCGCCTGTTCGTTTCCATCTTGCCCTGACGGGCGGCGCGGCGCTGGAATACCGCATAGAAAGACACGGCGCCTTTTCCATTATAGGCATCAGCGCAGATATCGGCAGCGAGATGGAGCAGAATTTTCAGCATGCGCCCGCCTTGTGGGCACGCGCTGCAGCAAAGGGGCTGGTGGAAAAGCTGATGCCCCTAATGGACACACAGCCGCGCGGCCTGTTGGGCGTCAGCAGCCAGACGCAAAACGAACACTGGCGCTACTGGGTGGCTGTGGCAAGCACACAGGCGCCGCCCGCATGGGCGCAAAGCGCGCAGGTGCCCGCCGCAGTTTGGGCAGTGTTTCCCGGCAGGGGCGCCATGCCGGGGGCTATTCAGCAGCTTGAAAAGCGCATCGTGACAGAATGGCTGCCCGGCTCTGGCTATGAATATGGGGACGCGCCGGATATTGAGGTGTACCGGACGCCGAACCCGCAGGATGCCAGCTTCGAGATATGGCTGCCAGTGACAAAGCCGGGCCGGTGAGGCCGGGCAGGCCGGAAAAACGGCCCTGCAGGCATATTGCGAAGAATGCCGGATAGCTGTTATCCGAGTTCCTTCAATTTTATCCGCAATGGCATTGATATTTGAATGTGTCTGCTTTCGTGCGGCAAAAAAGGGCGTGTACAGCGCCCTTTTTCCTTATCCTTTTAATTCTTTTGTAAAACAGATGATGCGGTTCGCCTCTGAAAAGCCTGTTTTCATGTGAAAGGCAAGGCTGGCGGTGTTTGCTAGCTCGCAGTCGCTGGCAAACTCGCGGCATCCGCGGGCGGCCGCCCATGCTTCACACTGAGCCAAAAGCCCGCGGGCAAGCCCTTTGCCGCGGTGGCACGGCGATACATAGAGCCCCTCCAGATAGCCGACAGGGCTGCTTTGCGTGCCCTCCACATAGTCGTGCCGCAGGCTGCACTGTGAAAAGGCGGCAGCCACGCCGTCTTCCAGGGCAAGAAACACGGCGGCGTTTTTACTGCCAAGCACAGAGGCAAATTCCTGTGTCAGCTCCTCCTTCGTGTGTTTGGGCCATAGCTCCGCTGCCAGCGCGGCCACAAGAGGAAGGTGGCCTTTTTCTGCTTGAACGAACATAAACATACCCTGCTTTCTTTTTCTTTATAACATACCATGCCGCGGCGCCCGGCACAAGCTTTTTGCAATGTTCGTTCCAGCCTTGCAATCGGCACGGCTTTGTATTATAATATACCATAGCTGTTTGCGCGGGACGCAGGCAGCCATATTGCCGGACAGGGCGGAAAGCGTGCGCTGTTTGGCATGCAGAGGGTGGGCCCTGTGCGATGGGGCGCCATGAACCATGTCAGGCGGGGAACCGAGCAGCATTAAGTGGTATGCTCTGTGCGCCGCAGGTTTCCTGCCCTCTGCATGCCAAGCAGCACACCGGGCGTTTTCGGATGCGCCTGTGGCCTTGTCCGCTTTTTATTGCCATCATGAAAGGGAGGGTGCCCCTATGTACCGTGCGCTGTACCGCAAATGGCGGCCCAAAACGTTTTCCGATGTTGTGGGTCAGGCGGGCATCACTGCCGCGCTGCAAAACCAGATCATCCATGGCAAAATAGGCCATGCCTATCTGTTCACCGGCACACGCGGCACGGGTAAAACCTCCTGCGCCAAGATATTTGCCAAGGCTGTCAACTGCCCGCACCGCAACGGGGCAGACCCATGCTGCGAATGTGACATCTGCAAGGGCATCGACAACGGCAGCATCATGGACGTGGTGGAAATAGACGCCGCCTCCAACAACGGCGTGGATAATATCCGCGACCTGCGCGATGAAACGGCCTACACGCCCAGCCAGTGCACTTATAAGGTATATATCATTGACGAGGTGCACATGCTTTCCACAGCGGCGTTCAATGCGCTTTTGAAAATCATGGAAGAACCGCCCGCGCATGTGATATTCATTCTGGCAACCACCGAGATACACAAGGTGCCGGCCACGATTCTTTCACGCTGCCAGCGGTACGACTTCATGCGCATTAAGCCGCAGGATATCGAAGCCAGGCTGTTGTATGTGGCCGGGCAGGAGGGCATCCAGCTTGCGCAGGATGCGGCAGAGCTTATTTCCCGCTTGGCGGACGGCGCCATGCGCGATGCGCTCTCCATTCTGGATACGTGTGCAGGCGTTGGCGGCGAGGTGACGCAGCAGCTTGTGCGCCGCATGGCGGGCGTAACCGATAAGGGCTATCTGTTCGACATCAGCGAGGCTGTTCTGCGCGCGGACGCCGCAGGGGTGCTGGCGCTGGTGGCACAGCTGCGCGAGAAGTCTGTGGACGTAAAGCGCCTGTGTGACGAGCTTATCCTGCATTACCGCAACCTTCTGCTGGCCGGCGTGCCCGGCGGGCAGGAGCTTTTGATGGGCACAAGTGCCGAAGAGCAGGCGCAGTATGAGCAGGCCGCGCGCAGTGTGCCGCCGCAGGCGGCAGTGCGCGCCGTGAAGGTGCTGAGCGACGCGCTGGATAAAATGGGGAAGGGGACGGATGCCCGCATCGAGCTGGAGCTGGCCCTGTTCACCCTGTGCCAGCCTCAGGAAATGCGGGCTGCCCAGCCGGCCGCACCCGCGCCGCGGCCTCAGCCTGCTTCGGCGCCGCAGCAGGAGGCTGTGCGCCCGTTTGCCGCTGCGGCCCCGCCTGTCATCCCAGCTGCATCGGCCCAGGCCATGGCAGAAACACAGGCTCCCGTTCAGGCGCCCGCAGAACAAAAGGCCGGTGCCGAAGATGTGCCTCCATGGGAGGACGCCGCGCCAAAAGAAGAGGCTCTTTCCGCAGCGCCGGTGCAGGTACGGCAGCCCATGCCGGAGCCGGAGCAGCTGCCAGAACAGAAGCCTCTGGCCGAAGCGCCGCTTCATACCCCGGAACAGGCGCCTTTGTCTGAGCCTTCACCTTCGCCTGAAAAAGCTGCACCTGTTCCACAGGCTCCCGCTGCAAAGCCCGCGGCCCGCGCAGGCGCGCCGGGCGAGCTGGCCCCCTTTGCCCAGTGGCCGCAGGTGGTTGCCGCCATGCAGGAAAAAGACCAGCTGCTGTATGCCAATATGAAGGATACAAAGGCTTATTTTGACGGCAGGCGTGTGTGGATAGACGGTACAGAGCTGTTTTTGGAGTTTATGCGGCGCAACGAGTATTCCTCCGGCCTTATCAAAGACGTGATAGAGCAGGTGAGCGGAAAACGTTACCTGATAGGCCCGTATCAAAAGGCGGGCAAAAAGGCGGTTGCGGCCGCCCCTACCGCACAGCAGACGCTGGATGCTTTGGCCCAGCTTGGCGTGCAGGTGGAATATGAAGATGAACAGAAAGGAAAGAAAACGTTATGAAAGCAAGGCTGCCCCAGGGCTATGGAAAGCAGAATGTGAACCAGCTGATGCAGCAGGCGCAGAAGCTGCAGGAGGACATGAAGGCAAAGCAGGAAGAGATGGAGGCCGCCAGCCACACTGTGACGGCAGGCGGCGGCATGGTGGAAATCACCATGACAGGCGCCCATGAGGTTACTGCACTGAAGCTGAAGCCTGAAATTGTAGACCCCGAGGATATTGAGATGCTGGAAGACCTGCTGGCTGCCGCGGTGAACGAGGCCGTGCGTGTGGTGGATGAGGCCACCCAGCAGGGCATGTCCTCTGTGACGGGCGCCCTTGCCGGGCTGAACCTGCCGGGCGGCTTCGGCCTGTGAGGTGTGCGCGGCCATGGGGTATAATGCGGCGCCGCTGGAACGGCTGATAGAGGAGTTTGCAAAGCTGCCCGGCATTGGGCGAAAGGGCGCCACGCGCCTGGCCTATCAGGTGCTGAGCATGAAGAAGGAGGACGCTCTGCGCTTTGCCCGCGCCATAGAGGAGGCACACACAAAGATACACCGCTGCAAGGTGTGCCAGAATTTCACAGAAGATGAGGTGTGCCCCATCTGTCAGGATGAACGGCGCGACAGAAGCACCATCTGTGTGGTGGAAACGCCGCGCGACGTGACTGCGTTCGAGCGCACAAGGGAGTACAAGGGCCTTTACCATGTGCTGCATGGGCTTATTTCCCCCATGGACGGCGTGGGAGCCGAGCAGCTTTGCATCAAAGAACTGCTGGCCCGCCTGCAAAACGGCGATGTAAAAGAGATTATCATGGCGACGAACCCCACAGTGGAGGGCGAGGCGACGGCCATGTATGTGGCGCGGCTGGTGAAGCCGCTGGGCGTGAAGGCCACGCGCCTGGCCTATGGCCTGCCTGTGGGCAGCAATTTGGAGTATGCGGACGAAGTGACGCTGGGCCGCAGCCTTGCCAACCGCGGCGAGCTGTGAGCGCCGCAGCTTGACAAAAACGGAAAAATAGCGTATGGTAATATTCTCTGCGGGGAAAGCTTTGAAAGAAGGGAAGGGATGAAAATGGCCGCGCAGCACCCGGCGGAAAAGCTGATTGCGGAAAACCGCAAGGCAAGGCACGACTATTTCGTCCTGGAACAACTGGAAACAGGCATTTCCCTTGCGGGCACGGAAGTGAAAAGCCTGCGCCTTGGCGAAGTGAACCTGAAGGACTCCTGGGTGGAAATAGAAAACGGCGAGCTTTTCGTGCTGGGCATGCACATCAGCCCGTATGAAAAGGGAAATATCTTTAACCGGGACCCTGTGCGCAGGCGCAAGCTTCTGGCGCATAAATCAGAGATACGCCGCCTTGCCCAGCAGCAGAAGCTGCAGGGTAATACTCTGGTACCGCTGAAGCTGTATTTCAAGCGCGGCAGGGCAAAGCTCTGCCTTGGGGTGTGTAAGGGCAAAAAGCTGTATGACAAGCGCGCGGATATGGCCGTGCGCAGCGCCAAGCGCGAAATAGACCGCGCGCTGAAGGCGCAGCAGCGCTGAAAAGGCCCGTTTTCGGGCTTTTCAATATATGGGGATGTAAAGGTTTCGACGGGGAGAGTGAAGCGAGAGCAGCGGGTCGTGTTCGAGGGACACACGTAAAACGCCTTCAAAAAAATAGCTAACAACAACAAATTAGCTGTCGCTGCCTAATTAAAGGCGGCTGTCCTGCCTGTTCCAGTGCCGTACAGGGCCAGGGCATCATTTAGGCACTGAACGTGAACGGCCTTAAGCTTTGCGGGCCGTCATGACCTCATGAAGCTACCGAAGCGGCGGCGCGTGCGCCCGCCTGCCGCTAGGGGAACCCTGTAGGCGTATCTGCACCCGGAGATACTAGCGCGGATCTCTTTTCGGACACGGGTTCGACTCCCGTCATCTCCACCACAAGAAAGCCTGTAGAATTCACGTTCTACGGGCTTTTCTTTTTTGCTTGTTCACACCTTAATTTTGCTTTTCGGAGACGCAGGCTGCTTCTAGCTGAGCTTCTTCTGACTTTTCGAGATTGTGCTGCGGCAGCTTAAACCGTATTTTTTCAAACCTGATGAATTGTTTTCATGAAAACGGTGCGGTTTTTGTGCCTAACAGTTTTATCAAGTCATCTGGCTTGCTGAATAGCGGCTTGGCAGGTAAGCTCAGCAGTATTTTTTATATCTGTCCGGCTCAATGCGGTCGATGATTCAGTCTAATCATATAACGGCCTGCAGGGGATAATGGTTGCATCCAGCGGCCGCTTATAATTTTCTGGGGCTGGGGAGAAGCATATATGCGTCAGGCTGTGCAGCCTTTGCGAGCCTCTGAACAGAAAGAGCAGACAACGGCACAATGCGGACAAATAGTGTTCACAGTATCTGATGGTCGGACGGAATCAATGAGGGCAGTAGAGTGCTCTGCGGCCGCAGCTTTGCTGTGTACCAAGTAGTCAGGCAGGGGGAAAACAAAAGGGCCCGCGCAGCCTGCCGTGAAATTCGGCAGAGCTGCGCGGGCAGATGAAATAAGAACACTCTGTTAGACAACATCAGGTTTCAGGCGCGTTCTCTTTCTCGGAATGGTCCTTTTTCCACACGCGGTAGATGGAGATAAGCAGAGGAATTACCACGGCGAACAGGGCCACATTGCCCAGCATGACGTACCCCTTCTGTACGATAGCCACCAGGCCCACGCCGGAAATCAGCCAGCAGGTGAGCAGGAAAGCCATGGAGAGAATAAAGAATTTGGCCTTATGGCTGAGCTTTTCGGTTTTCCACACAGTGGCCCAGCGGTTGGAAAAGTTATATGTAAAGCTGGGGGCGGTGGAAACCACGGACAATACCACAACGATCCAGTAAATGACAGTGAGGATGGGCGAAAGATACTGCTGGCAAATCAACAGAATTGGCGTGCCGGCCATGATTTCCGGCATGAAGGGCAGCACGATGGCGCCCGTCATGGCGAACAGAAGAGTGACAAGCAGGCCGATGGTGATGCCGGAACCGATGGCATCCTTCTGGCCGCGGATCTGGTCGGAATAGTTGCTCAGCGTGGAGCCCCAGGACGAGCAGGTCATGCAGTACGAGAAGAACATTGAGAAGTGGGCGGCCACAGTGGTGCCGGTCCAATCCAAGCCAATGTCAAAATTGCCGATGCGCTCCATTAGCACATCGCCCCGGATGCTGATAACAGCAACCAGAATGGCAACCAGAGATACGATCAGAGAGACGGTCATCAGGGTGTTGAACTTGCGCAGAAACCCGGCCCCATAAATAGTCAAAACAGCGAACAGCAGCACACCGGCAATGCTGGCAATTGTAGAGGGGATACCCAGCAGCGTGTTCATCAATTCAGAGAACAGCGCCACGGTGGCTGCCACGGTAACAAGGCCCATCATCATGGTGTAAATATCGAAGAATACAGTTACGATACCTTTCAATATAGGGTTGGCGCCCGGCTTTTGCAGGCCATAGAGCGCCAGATAATAGGCATTATAATTGGTAATTTTGTAAGCCCGCACAAAGTTCAGGCCCACGCTGCAGAAAAAGGACATGGCCGCGAAGAACATCAGCAGCCACACCAGGGCCCAGCCGCCGCCCAGGGTGACAATATAGGTAGAGGCGTAAACGCCGGAAGCCATGTTGGCGCCGCAGAACGTGCCGAACATCAGCGCGCCCAGGCCGAACCAAATAGCAAATGTTTTTGCGAAACCTGATTTTTCTTTTTGTTGCATGATTATTCTCCTCATAAAATCCGTAGTAGTTGATTCCGATCTTCAAGGGTCGGCCCCCGCCGCGGCCAGCCGCGGCGGAAGCCTTTCCCGCTAGAACCGCCCGGAAGGGCGGAACGAGAGGAGGGGAATACAGCGTTTTTACAGGCACATGGTCAAAATCTGCTCAATATCCTGCTGGTTCAAAGGCTTGTAACCGGCCAGAATACCGCCGCCGCAGGCTTTTTTGGCCATGATGGGAATGTTGCTGGCATCGATGCCGATAGCCGTCAGGGTAGAATCCAAGCCCAGCTTGCCGAACAGGAAATCTTCCGTCAGAGCAATGCTCTTTTCGGCGGCTTCCATGGCGGGCAGGGCGGGGTCCACTCCAAAGACGTTCACGCCGTATTCCCGGAAGAGCGGCGCGCTGTCTTCGTCCAGTACATAACGCATCCACCGGGGCGTGACGATTGCCAGACCCAAACCGTGTGTGATGTCGTAGATGGCGGATAGCTCATGCTCAATCTGATGACAGCTCCACACACATTTCTGCAGCGCGCCTATCATGCCGTTGATAGCCCAGGAGCTGGCCCACATCAGGTTGGCGCGGGCCTCATAGTCATCGGGGTGTTCCAGCGCCACAGGGGCGTACTCAATGACGGTTTTCATCAGCCCTTCTTTTACGCGCTCAAGCATGTACATGCGCTGGCTGTCAGGGACAAAATAGCTTTCCAGTATGTGTGAGAAAATGTCGGCGCTGCCGCAGGCCGTCTGATACCTGCTGACAGAATAGGTCTCTGTGGGGTCCAGGAAGGAAACACGGGGGCGCATGGCATAGTCGGCATTGACCAGTTTTTCCTGTGTGTCTGGGTTGCTGATGACGCTGGTACCGTCCATCTCAGATCCGGTGGCAGCCAGAGTGAGAACGCTGATGAGGGGCAGGCATTTACCAACCTTGGCCTTCCCGGTTAAAAAGTCCCAGGCATCCCCATCGTAGTAGGCGCCGGCGGCCACGAATTTGGCGCAGTCGATGACAGAGCCGCCGCCCACGGCCAGAACCACGTCAATATGCTCTTTTTTGCATATGGCGGCCCCGCTGTTGACGGAGGAGACACGGGGATTGGGGTCGATGCCGCTCAGCTCGAAGAGCTCCAGCCCCGCCTCCTTCACCTGTGCAGCTACCCGGTCATACAGGCCGCTTTTTTTAATAGAGCCCCCGCCGTAGCACAGCAGCACGCGCTTGCCGTAAGCGGCCAGCTCCGGGCCCAGATGATGCAGCTGGCCGGGGCCAAAGTAAACTTTGGTGGGAATATCATAAACAAATGAATTCATGGAACGATCCTTTCTTTGATAAGAACGGCCAAAGGGAAGCCTTTTACCCGACCATGATGCTGAGGATAGTCCGGTCGGTGCCCAGCATGCCTTTGCGTGCCAGAACGCCCACATTGGAGACCGTATTATCCACATCATCGGCCAGAATACCGTCGCCGCCCTTGAAGTCCTGCCCGTTTTTGTGCATCAGGTAGCCCAGGATGCCGGCCTCCACACTGGAAGCAATCTTTGCAGCGCAGGACGGCTTGGCGCCGTCGCAGATGGTGCCGGAGAGGATGGCCACAGCGTTGATGATGGTGTGGGCGATGGCGTCGTAGTCTGCCCCTTGCAGATAGGCGATACCGGCCCCGGCGCCCACGCCTGCGCTGACTGCGCCGCAGTAAGCGGACAAACGGCCGATCCCGGCCTTCTGGTAGACGGTCACCAAATCGCTGACCAGCAGCGCCCGGTAGAGCTGCTCCTGCGTTGCGCCCAGATACTTTGCGTAACGGATAACCGGCAGGGAAGCGGTCATTCCCTGATTGCCTGAGCCAGAGCAGATGACTACCGGCATTTCACACCCGCTCATTCGGGCATCGCTGCCGGCAGCGGCCCATGCACGCGCCTCGATTTTAATGTCTCCGCCGTACTCCTTCAGCAAAGTGGAGCCAATATTGGCGCCCCAGTTGTTTTTCAGCCCTTCCTCGGCGATGGCAGAATTGTACTGGATCTGGCGGTCCAGCAAATCGGACACCAGCGACAGGTCTGCTTCGCTGGCGAAGTCCAGCACATTTTTCAGGGTGAGCAGCTCGCGGGAGCCGCCCGTTTCGCCGGGCGCGGCATCCATTTCCTTTTTCAGCTCCACAACGCCGTTCTTTTCAATATAGACGATGTTGGTGTGGCTGTCCAAGATATGGACAACCGCCTTGTCGCTGCCCGCCCAGCCGGTGATCTGGATATCCAGCAGCCAGGGGGTCTCGGGGCAGGCGACTTGAATAG
>PPYE01384511.1_pt1 | contig 34917 bp, 26 predicted proteins | sample 1559881 | NCBI WGS metagenome assembly PPYE01 (sample SAMN08240022, study PRJNA423297) | Human gut metagenome, whole genome shotgun sequencing project.
ATTCTACAAACCACGACGTGGTCTGTACAGATCAAGACGTGGAATATACAAATCACGACGTGGTCTATATATTCCACGGTGATAATTTGGAAATAGATCAAGTAGTTAGTATATTTGTATATAGTAAGAAGAATGTTTTTAACTTGAAGATACAAACAATTATACCTAGTAGCAGTTATGGCAGAATATATCAAGCAAGAGATGTGCGACCTGAACGGGACGGGGGAAAAGCCGGTGTATTATCGGATGAAGATACAACGGAACATGGACATGGAGGATTTCGTGGAACGGATCACCTACCCCGGATCGGGCTTGAGCAGGGGTAGCGTAATACAGGTGATGACGACAGTAGCGGAACATCTGGCCTATTGCATGGCGGAAGGGCAGTCGGTCACGTTGGATGGCATCGGTACGTTCACGCCCCGCCTAGGCGTAGCGAAGGACAAGGAGATCGACTCGCTGGATGGTGACGAACCGAAGCGTAACGCACGGAGCATCGAGGTGAATGGTATCAACTACCGGGCCGACAAGGAATTGATACGGGAGACTAACCTGCGTTGCGATTTAAGACGGGGAGGTATCAGCCGTGTCCGGAAATCGCCCTTCACCGAAGAGGAACGCCGGACACGGGCATTGGATTACCTGGATGAACACCCATTCTTGCGCATACAAGACTACATGGCTGTCACCGGACTAAAACGTAGTAGCGCAAACCGTGAGCTACTACGCCTCAGTAGCGACCCGACGAGTGGAATCACCCTATCGGGTTATGGAAGCCACCGGGTGTATGTCCGCAGAAAAACAGAGGGCGATCACTAATCCACCCAATGATGCCCCGGGCCGGAGAAAATACATACATTTTACTCCGGCTTTTGACTAAGCATTTGTATTGTTTCAGTAAACTCCGCGACTATAGACTTCAAATTGGGATTATCGAGTCGAATAATAATCGCCGCATAATTCTGTATCCCATCCGCATCTCGGATGTCCGCAGACATGAAAGCGAAATCAGATTTACGCGGCGAGGAATGAAACCAAAACTCAAAAAGGCGATTGCGCATACTCTGCTTGCTATCTCCTGTCTCACAAATATACAACAGAGTTGTATTAGAACATTCGAAAAACTCATAGACTATCGCCATTATCGCCCGCCTCAACTTAGAATCACGAGGAGACTTTCTATTATTCGTATTAGCAATAATAAATTGATAGGATTCATCACTAAGCATCAATTCGTCCTCGAGAAAACTGACATAATAAATCACACCAAAGTCCGTAACAAACCGGAAACACATAGAATCCCTAAGAGCTGTTACCGCATAAGGAGAATTAGAATTTATACGTTTAAGGTTAAGGCTTACCATACTTCAAAATAAGTAGCTTCTTGCCCTGTACGTTTCTTAAACTCTTCTTTCATCTCTTTTTCCAGTTTAGCTACATACTCTCGCTTCAGCTTCCGTGCGGTCTCCAACCGACGCAAAGCCTCTTCTCTGGTAATCTTGCTATTTTTCTCTTTTTCCATATCCTTCGATATAATACTTATATATTACAAATGTAGGATAAATTCCGTTCTTTACCAAAATATTTATTCTTTGCTTCTGTTTTTGAGAAACATAACAAACACACAGATTACTAATCCACCCAATGGTGTCCCGAGTCGAGATGCTTGCGAGTGCCGTTCGGTCTTATCAGTTCGGCGGAGGTGCCTTCCGGGATTTGGAGATCGAACTTCAATCGCTTGCCTTTCTTCTTGATGCTTACTCGGATGGTTCCATAATGGGTCTCTAGGCTGGCAGAGGCTTCCGATAAGGAACCCAATTGAGGCGAGATCTTAAAGGTACGGAAGCCGGGAGAGGTTGGCTCGATACCGCAGACCTTCTGGCTCAATAAGGTAAGCGGGCCACCGCTCCAAGCGTGATTGATCGTGCCGCCACCGAAGCCCTCGGCTCCGATGCCCCATCCCTCGAACAAGGTCGTGTATTCAGCATAATCCAGCATACGGGTGTAACGTTGCTTCATCCGTTCCAAGGCAAACGTCGGCTCGCCCATCTGGAAAAGGGCCTCTAGGACATACTTCTCCATATAAGGGCTGGCGTGATACTCCTTTTTAAGTACCTTCGTCAGTGCCGGATACTTATCTTTCGAGGCCAGCCCGGAAACAACCGCCATGGCTTGGGAGCGATCGTCCGTCTCTCCTTTATAGCCGGGGGAGCGATAGGCGGAACCTGTCCAGAACTTCGTGTCGAAACAACGTTCTATGCTACGCATCATCCGGGAGATCTCATCGGCATCCTTATCCTTGCCGAGTTGCAGGGCGAAGGATCGCTCCGCTTTCAAGGCCAGATAATACCAGCAGTTGGTCAATACGCCCATATCAACATGCTCGCCCCAGTCGCCCCAGCTCCAAGCGCCTTGACGCTCGATCACCAAGCCACTCTTATCGACTTGCCAAACCTCGTGCAGGTAACGGCGCATCCGGTCGTATATCACCGGAACGAAACTGCTATCGGCACTATAAAAATATTGTGTATAAAAACCGTACCAACCGATAGACGCCAACATCTGTAAAGGAAGCTCCTTATCCCAATTACCCGCCGGAACCGGAGAATAGAGCGTTCCGTCCTCCCGCTGCCAATTCATTAATTCATGGATGCCTTTTACGGCTAGTTTCTGCCCGGACGGAGAAAGGGCGTAGAAAGCCTCGCCTAGCTCATTCACCTCGTCACCCCACCATTGGGCACGTTCACGGTCCGGACAGTCCATATAATTATCACGCATCGTTATGTATAAGGTGCGGGCAGAACGTTGCCAAAGCTCGTCGTAGAACGGGTCGTCACAATGGAAAGAGCCAGCGAGGTCCGTGTTGTAACCGGTCTCACGGTATTTCACATCCAGCACCTTCACGCCCTCGGGGATGATGTAATAGACCTCATGCCCGTTCATCCAGCCATAGCTTTCGTATTCCTGCTCACCCTCACGGGTAATATATTCGGCACGTACGTTGCGCTCGCTTCCTCCCTCGTAATTATCCATCCGGATGTGGATAGTCTTCCCGGCCTCCGCCTCTACTTTCATATACGGAGTGATCTGGGCATTATAGGGTAAACGACAGAACAGGGTATCGCCTCTCAAGGATTCCCGGACGGATACATAGGATAACAGGCCGCTGTTTTTCCACTGGGGTATCGGACGTTCCACCAGATCCCCGAAAGGAGCTTTCCCCGCCTTACCGACGCAGACCGCCCCCGGAACGAAACCTTCGAAACTCGTACGGTTCCAGTTTGTTATCGCTTGACGGGCATCGAAGCGAATATTACTCTCCGGCATACGGTAATTCGGGAAAGGGGCCTCGGTATTTTGATAAGCCTCATACAAGGCGCACTGCCAGCTCGCGTCGGAGACGATCTCCAACCCCGGGGCGATCGCCTCGAATAACAAAGCCGCTTTCCCGCTGTTGATATGACTGAAACCGTCTTTCCCGAAATGCCAGAGCAAGATAGCGATGGTGTTCGAACCTTTTGTCAGGTAAGGGGCGATATCTACCGGATCGTAATAAGTCCCGGAAGGAGAAGGTCCTCTTTTCAAGCCACCCTCGAAGATAACCAGTTGGTCGTTGATCCAAAGCCAATACTTGGAATCGGCGGCGATACGGGCGATGAGTTGATTCGGGACATCCGTCACAGCGAATGATTTACGGTAGATCAACCAAGTATTCGTAGCGCTTTGGCAACGCTCGGTATTGATCCATTGGGCTTTCCAAGGGAAGGCAGCGGGACAACTGTCCGAGGCAGTCACTTTTATCCAGCTGAAAGATAGGAGAAACAATAGAAGAGCAAGAAGTAGCTTGTTCATACGTTTAATCTTTAAGGTTCTCAATTATTTGCTTTCGAAATCCCCAGTTGTAGAGACGGGGCGTGCCCCGTCTCATCCCAGCTAAATGGCAACTTAAATACTATCAGTCTATGGTGAGACGGGGCACGCCCCGTCTCTACAACTAGGTAAAATAAGCCAATATAGGCGATGTCATTACCGGCTTACTAAAGTCATACGGTTCTTATCACACCGGATATGAAAACGTATGCGTACCGGCGGATACGGTCTCGGTCTGATCGCCTACCACGATATCGGCGGAGCAATCAGCCGGAATCGTCACGGTAAGCATAACCTTATCCCCTTCCCGTTTCCATTCGCTGGCGATACGGCCGCGTACGGAATGGTACTCACCTTTCGCCCAATCCAGTTCTTTCACGAAATGAGGCGTGATACGGATATGACGGAAGCCCGGAGCCGAGTCGTCATGATTGATACCGGCCAGCTGGTTCATCATCCAAGCGGAGACATCTCCCATAAAGACATGGTTCAAGGAAGCGTCGGCAAACTTCGGACTAAGTGTCCACGTCTCCGGCAATGTGGAGTAACCCATCGTCTCTACCCAATATCCCCAAGAAGGTGCCTCGGTCTTCGTGATCATCTTCATGGCATCCTCGATATAGCCATATTTCGTAAGCATGGCCGGAACGGTCTTACTGCCTAATAGACCAAAATCCAAGAAATAGTTATTTCCCGCTACCACCTCACGCAGCTTATCCGCCACGAGTTGTTCCTTTCCTTCCGGTACAAGTCCCAGATACAAGGCCAAGGCTTGCGCCGTTTGGGTCCCTTCGGCATACACACCGGTCTCGGCGTTGAAGAACTTCTGGTTGATCAAGGATTTGAGCGTATTCGCTTTCTCTTGATAAGGAGCGGCGTCCTTGCCCAGCAAAGAGGCGAAGCGAGCCATCAACTTATAATCCAGATAATAGTAGGCGGTAGAGGTATATTCATTATTCGTCGTAGCTTTCCAATACACCCAGTCACCCAAGCCAAACGGCAAGTAACCGTCTTTCTCTTTCGTCTTCAAATAATCCAGATATCGCAGCATCGTAGGATATAAGCGTTCTATACTGCGAGACTCTCCATAATAATCATACAAGGCGTTCGGGATGATAAACATGACAGCGTCCCAAACCGGACCCGGCCACTCGCCATATCCCCAACCGCTGGAAGGAATGATACCGGAAATCTCACCCGCCTCACGCTGGTTATCGATAATATCATTCATCCATTTCTCATAAAGCGTGATACCATCGAAGCCCAGCAAACCGAGGTCGATCGCGATATGCGCGTCGGCTGTCCAGCCATTCTTCTCCCGTTGCGGGCAATCGGTCGGGATACTGTGCAGGTTACTGCGGTAAGCCTGCATCGTAGCCTCCCATATCTTATTCAATAGAGGATTCGAACAAGCGAAGGAACCGGACGGACGGACATCGGTATGCATAAACAAGCCTGTCAAGTTCTCTTCCGTTAAAGTAACGGGACGGCTACTCTCCACCTCCACGTATTGGAAACCGTGATAAGAGAAGGAAGGCATGAAGATCTCCTCCTCTCCCGTACCTTTCAAGGTAAAGACATCCATCTGGAATACCTCGTCCGGTTTGACCGGATGATAATATACATTGATATTGCCTTGCTCCAAGCGACCATCTTTCTTCAACAACTCACCATGTTTTAACGTGATACGGGTTCCCGCCTCACCTTTCACCTTCAAGCGGCAAAGGCCGGACATGTTCTTCGGGAAAGAATATACATATAACTGATCGGAGAAACGTTTCATCGACACGGGCCTCACCTCTTCCGTGATACGGATTCCCGGCATTTGCTGGGCTACCAACAGAGGTGCCGGAGCCTGCGCCGGAAGTGCCGCTTCCCATTTACTATCGTCGAAATGAGCGGTTTTCCATCCGGCCTCTTCCAGCCGGGCATCGAATTTATCGCCGCTGTATATATTATTATAGGTATAGGCCCCGGTGGAAGTCTTCCAAGTCTCGTCCGAACCAATCACCTCCGTCGTACCATCCGTATAGGTAATACGCAACTCACATAGCAGGCGGGGACGATCCCGCCAGCGTGCCTCATGAAAATTCCAGACCGCCACGGACTGCTCATTGTACCAGCCGTTTCCCAGAACAGCGGCCACGGCGTTGTCGCCTTGCTTCAGCAAAGAGGTAACATCATGCGTCACGTACAAGATACGTTTATCGAAATGCGTATACCCCGGGTCCAGATAATTCGTTCCGACCCGCTCGCCATTGATGAATAGCTCATGATACCCGGCAGATGCTACGTACACACGGGCATCCTTCACTTCCTTGCCTACCGGGAAAGACTTGCGGAACAGAGGGGCAGGCTCGAACTCTTTATCCTTATGATCGGTAATCCAAGAGGCAGACCAATCCGAGGGATCGAACTTAGCGGTCTCGAAAGAAGCCGTCTCCGAGGTAGCGCACGGACGCCCTTCACCATCCCATACCGTAACATTCCAGTAATAACGGGTATGAGGTTTCAGGGCCATTCCTTCCGCATAGGGCCGCAAGTCGTTCGGACTCGTACCGATCCGTACCTCATAGCGGGAAGCCTTAAAGCCCTCCTCATTTCCGGAGTATTCCCATGTAAAGCGAGGAGACGAAGTATCCAAGCCGATAGGCTCCGTAAGGTATTCCGTACGGAGATTCGTAGGTATCGTTAATTCATTATTGCTTTTACAACCGCCTAATAAGAGGGCGGCGAAAGCGTAGATGCAAATAGTTTGTTTCATATATTCTATAATTATATACATTCTACAACTAAGTATAAGAGCTACGGGGTAACTCGTATCTCTTCAGGAGCGTTGATATGGCTTATCACCTTACCGTCCGCACCTTTCTCATGCCGGATCTCAATCACCCCATAAGGCGTGGGGAACGTACCTTCCACCCATTCGAGATCTCCCAGATGTGGGATGATACGTACCGTACGGCAACCCGGTTCCACCACTTGTACGCCCAATACGTACTCGCTTAACCACGATGTGGGGCCCGAAGCCCATCCATGGCACAAGCTATGGCGGAAACCTTGATAGCAATACGCTCCATAATCTCCATGAATATCTTTCTTTCCAGCGGGGACCAGCTCATCAATACGCCCTGCATCCGGAAGCCATTCCATATTGAAATCCTCCCAAAACGTAGTAGCACCTACATCCAGCATAGCTCCCCAATACGTACGGATCACATCTAACGCACCTTGGTAATTACCAGCCAACGCCATCGCCCGTAGCATATAATACCCGTAAAACGTAGAGAAGCCTTTCGCCCCGTCCACCGCCAAGCAACGCTCGTTCGCCTCCTTAGCATCCATGATACCCGCCAGAGCCATCAAAGCGGCGGCCTGTTTATCCCCGGGCGTAATCCGATCTTTCTCCGAAGGAAATCGGGATTTCTTCCGAAGGGAAAACTCAATAGCCTTGGCAGCTACCATACGGCATTCCGAGGCCAACGCATCCTCGCCTAAAACGGTACATAACTCCTCTCCCGCACGCATGGCTTGTATCATCAGCGATTGAAGGCCGGCATCGATGGCGAGTGTATTCTCACTGGAAGGCCAATCCAAGAAACGGTTCCCATCCAGTCTCTCTTGTCCGCTTGGGTCAACCTTCGAGATCAAGTGACGCAACAAAGCAGTCATATAAGAGCGTTGCTCTTGTAGATACGCAAGATTCCCTTGGTAATAATACCAATCCCGCTGAATCAACAACCACCAGATCGAGTACGAACTGATACCGTTCATCCAACTAGGCAGCGGCGTAATATCCCGAATCAAATCCAAGCTCTTAGGAACCACCTCATTATAACCGAAGACGGTACTGACCGTCATTACCTCCGGATGTAAATCCCCCACCCAGACCAGACGATCCCGTTTTACGCCGTCCCATAGATATTCCTGCATATTCAAGTGGACCGTGTATGCACCTGTCTTCCAGATCCGGTTCAACCGCTCGTCATTACAACGGAAAGAGCCCAGATAAGGAATATCCCGAAACGTGGAGATCGCACGGACCTCTTTTAATTGCAACTCCGTAGAATCACCCAATACATCAATACGCACGAAACGGAAACCGGAATTACCGATCTCCTGCACGCCCAGCCAAGGGAGCGATACTACGAAATCCCGCATCGCATGATCGTTGCTCGCCCCGTTCGCGCCATCTATCTCGCACATAGCCTCACTAACGGACTCGCCGAAACGAACCCGTACGGAAACCGGATCGTGAGACGGCGGCATACCGGTCACCAGCTGAAGGCCGCCTTGCAACTCCTTCCCGAAATCAAGCAGCAAAGCGGGATGTTCGGTTGGCGTACTTTTCAACACACACAACCGATTATTCGCCAAATCCGACTGTCCGTTGCCCGGAACAAGCAAATGGTCCGCCCCCGTAATTCGCGAACTATCTTGCTGCCAGACAATACGGACCGGAGCGATATACTCCCGTGTCCGATGGTCTCGCTGCTGGGCGAACAACGTGAACGAACCGATCCCTATGAATAGAATGATTAATTTCTTTCGCATACGCTAGAGTCCAAAAGCCGGAACCAAGTCATCCAATTGCTGATCCGTCATACCTTCCGGCTCGTAACCGGTCATGCGGGCACTGAAATAGATCTGGGCGGATTTACTCAACGTATCGATCGCATCGAAGCACTCGATCAGGTCCTCACCGACGGCAAGGATACCGTGCTTCTCCCAGAACACCACGTCGTGCTCCTCCAACTGACGGATCGTAGCGTGCGCCAACGCCAAAGTGCCCGGTATCTCGTAAGGAACGATACCGACCCCTTTCGGCACGATAATCCGACATTCCGGGATCATACTCCATAACGTGCGGGTAATCTTCTCCGAATCCAAGAACGGCTTACAATGCGTCATGCCGATAATATCCGTCGGATGCGTATGCAATACCACCCGGTTATCCCGTCCCTTCGCACGCAAGAAATTGTGCATCAACAAATGGGAAGGCAACTCGGAAGTCGGTGGGATCGGTTGCTCCGCTAGGATATCATACGATTTCCCATCGGCGGCGATACGGATCAAAGAGCCGTTGGCGAAAGGATCTTTCGCCACGTAACGCATCCGTTTTCCGGTACCCGTCACATAAAAGACGTGCCCGCATAAGGCCGTCATCGCCTCTTGCAAGGGAATCGAGGAAACCAAAGCCGGCAACGCCTTCTCCTCCTCGCTCAATAAAGTAGTCAGGTTCACCGATATATTCCCGCCGTTTCGCTCAGCCCAACCCTTGGTCCACAAATAGCCGGCGACCTCGGCGATACGATCTATTTCCGCCATCAGGCGTTCATTGTTTCTTAGTATTATCATGTCTATTTTAATTAAACTATATTCGGATATAATAAGGAAAGGATCAAGATACACATGCCGGTAATCAATACCACGATCGTCCGGCGATCCACGCCCTTCCATTCTTTTAATAAGATGCCCCAGACATTACTGAAAATAACATTCAACGACATCAGGATACTCCACGAGAAAGCCAGCATAACCGGGGAATCCGAGAAATAGCTCTTTCCCATCCCCAGTCCAAAGAACTGCGAGTACCAAAGCACGCCTGCCAAAGCGCAAAATAAGACATTATTCAGCAATGTACCTCCCGATACCGAGAAATAATCCTTGCCCGTCCCGTTTTTCACGTTCTGGAAAATACAATACACAGCGTTCGTACAAAAGCCGCCCAAAGTAACCAACAGTATCACGGGATTCAAGGCGAACAGATCGCTAGCTCCCGCCTCTTTCGCTTTCGCCAGCACCTCGTTTCCCGATTCCAAACCCAAATTGAAGCAGGCGCTCATCACGCCGGCAAGCAAGGCTACCGCCAAGCCCTTAGTCAAGGCAAAATCCTTCACCGCCGCTTTCTTCTCCTCCTCACTCATATTCCGGGCCCGCAGGCTTCCGGCGTAACCGATCACGGCGATACCTGCCAAGGTAATGCAAACACCGGTCAACAGGATCAATCCGGTTCCCTCAAACAGATTCGTTCCACCGAACAAAGCCGGGAAGAGCGTACCGAAACCGGCGCATGTACCCAAGGCGATGCTCTGTCCCAAAGCTACGCCCAGATAACGCATACTCAACCCGAAAGTCAACCCGCCGACACCCCAGAGCATGCCATAGATAACCGCTCCCAAGCTACCCGGCGAACACCATAGCTCCAGTAAGGTACTCCCTTCCGGTACCGCCAACATCGCTCCGAGATAAGGGAAAACCAACCAAGCGAAGATACCTTGCACCAACCAAAAGCTTTCCCAACTCCAATCCCGGATCTTATTGATCGGCACGTACGAGCTACTCTGCCCGAAACTGCCGATCGCGATGATCAACAACCCGATCCCGATCTCTATCATTTCCGTCTTGAGGTAACGTCGGACTCATATTTCTCGATCTCAGCGATATAAGACTCTCCTACGGGGACCCCACTTTGTAGACAATACATATCCCAAACCGCCCCCCAAGGCAGACTCTTCGCTTCCTCCTGCAAGGCAAGACGCTGGAAATACTTACCCTCATCCTCGTACTGGCGAAGCAAGGCGATCGGCTCCAGCAAAGCGAGCATAAAGGCTTTTTGCGTAGCACGGCTACCAATGACATAAGCACCGATACGATTGATGGTAGCGTCGAAATAATCCAAACCGATATGTACCCGGTCCAAGGCGTCGCAACGCACGATCTCACGGGCTAAATCCTGCACATCGTCATTCAAGATCACGACATGATCGCTATCCCAACGGATCGGACGACTTACGTGCAACATGATCTCGGGCGTAAACAGCAATAACGAGGAAACCTTGTCGGCGATACTTTCCGTCAAATGGAAATGGCCGGTGTCCAAGGTAACGATCTTGTTCTTTTTCGCCCCGTAACCCAAATAGAAATCATAGGAACCTACCGTATAACTTTCCAGACCGATACCGAAGAGTTTCGCCTCGATACAATCTTTCATCCATTTATATTCGGTAGCGAATATCTCATCCAGCGATTCCTCCAAGATACGGCGATAACGTAAGCGGCTGGCCGGTACTTCCTTGCTCCCGTCATGTATCCAAAGGTTCATCATGCAAGGATCGTTCTGGGCTTTACCCATCTCATCGCTGATCCAGCGACAACGCTTCGTATGCTCGATCCAGAAGTTACGGATATCATCGCTGGGGTTCGCCAAGGTCAAATCTCCGCTTTTAGGGTGCGAGAAAGAGGTACTGTTGAAGTCTAGCTTGAAATCATTCTCTTTCGCCCATTGTATCCAGCTCTCGAAATGATGGGGTTCTACCTCGTCACGATCTACTTTCTCCCCTTGGAAATCCCCGTAGATCTCATGCAGACTAAGCCGATGATTACCGGGGATATAGGATTTCGCCTTCAATACATCCCGACGCAACTCGTCGATAGTACGGGCACGTCCCGGATAATTGCCGGTCACTTGTATACCACCGGTCAAGGAGCCGCCTTGGTTCTCGAAACCGCTTACGTCATCGGCCTGCCAGCAATGCAGGGATAGGGATATTTTCTTCATATCCTCTAATGCTTTACGAACGTCTACACCTACGGCCGCATAACGTTCTGCCGCTACTTCAAATGCCTGTTGAATTAAACTGTCTTTTGTCATGGTATGATGTTTTTAAATTTATATGATTTGAAAGTGTATCACCTTTCCGGATAAAATTCCTTGGGAGGGAATGCGGTGGCTATCAGTCTTCGCATCTCCCAACAATCCGTCAGTAATCCTGCCGACTTAGCCTGTATCAAGCAATTTCCAATGGCTGTCGCCTCAGACGGGCCTGCCAATACGGGAATACCGATAGCGTTGGCTGTCAATTGATTCAGCAGATCGTTCCGAGAGCCACCACCTATCACATGCAATCGTTCGATCGGATGTGGCGACATCGGTTTGAGTATTTCCAGCACCTCTTTATAACGATTCGCCAAGCTATAAAATATACAATGTACATAATCGGCGTCCGAAGCGGGAACAGCCTGTCCGGTTTCCTCACAATAGGCCGTGATCTCACGTAGCATATTCTCTGGATTGGCGAAACGGGGATCATCCGGATTGATCAAAGAAGTAAATTCGCTCAACTCCGCCATCCGAACCATATCATCGTACGAATAATCCAATCCGGACCGCTTCCATTGCTCCCGGCAACGTTCCAAGATCCACATACCTGTAATATTCTTCAAAAAGCGGGTCGTACCCTCGATACCCCCCTCATTCGTGAAATTATTCTTGAAAGAGACCTCGTTGATGATCGGCTTCTCCACCTCGATACCCATCAAGCTCCAAGTACCGCTACTCAAGTAAGCGAAATTAGGAGAAGAAGCAGGAACAGCGGCTACCGCCGACGCCGTATCGTGACCAGCCACGGCGATTACCGGGATTTCCCCGATTCCTGTCTTACGGGCGATCGACTCGCTCAACCGCCCGATCAACGTCCCCGGCATCACCACCGGACACATCAAAGTAGGAGATACACCCACGGCCTCCAAGAGCTTGTAATCGAATTTATGGGTTTCCGGATTCAATAATTGAGACGTGGAAGCGATCGTATATTCACATACCATACGCTCCGTCAACATATAAGCCAAAAGGTCCGGTATGAATAATATCTTTTCCGCCACTTCCTGCGGTATAAACGAGTCTTGCCCCGCCCTGAAAAGCTGGAACAAGCTATTAAACGGCATCACTTGAATACCTGTCCGCTTATAGACCTCTTCCTTGGGAATCCGTTTGAAAAAGTCCTCGGGAGCGCCGTCCGTATAAGGATCTCGGTAAGCACGAGGTAAGCCCAATAAAGAGCCATCCAAAGCCACATACCCAAAATCCACCCCCCATGTATCTATTCCGATCGAGTGCAACCGGATTCTTTGCCGGGCGCATATCGTCAAGCTTTCTATAAGAGAAGTATAAAGATGATAGATATCCCAATAAAACCGTCCGTGTAATTCCACCATCGGATTCGGGAACCGATGGATCTCTTTCATTTCAAATTTGGCATCCTTTAAGGTTCCGAGCACGGCCCGTCCACTGGTAGCCCCTATATCAAAGGCTAGAAAATTATATTCCTTCATGGCTTAACAAAGTTATTTGTTTGACGAAAGCAAAAGTAGAAGCATTATTGCTATATTTGCTTACGAAAATGATTTTAAACCTTTCAAATCTGACATGAACGAACTGCGGAATGATTTACTACGTTACTTGACGATCAGCGCTACGGATGAGGAATGGGGAATCGTCGTCACGACGGTCGGATATCAATTCATCCCGCCGGGTTGCGCCTATCCGCTTTCCCGGCATCCGGAGAAGTATAATTTCAAGCCTCAGACCGGGCGCATCCTGAATGAGTATCAATTGGTATATATAACGAAAGGTAGCGGGTACTTTTCCTCCCAGTCTTGTAAATCGCAAAAGATAAACGCAGGGACGATGATCCTCCTTTTCCCCGGGGAATGGCATAGTTATTATCCGGACCGGGAAACGGGATGGGATGAGTATTGGGTAGGTTTCCGGGGCATTCATATCGATAAACGTGTGGAGAAGAAATTCTTTACCAAGGAAGAGCCGCTACACCGGATCGGGCTGAGCGCTACGATCGTCGGACTTTATGAGGATATACTGAAGTTCGCCTCGGAGGAGAAATCCGGTTACCAACAGATGATCTCCAGTATCGTGCTTCATATATTAGGCTCCGTATATTATAAGGAAAAGAACAACTCCTTCACGAACACCTATGTCGTAGATAAAATCAACGAGGCACGTATATTAATGAAGGAGAACATCGAGGACCCATTAAGTCCGGAAGAGATCGCTGCCCGTCTTGGTTTAGGTTATTCATGGTTTCGCCGGATGTTTAAGGAATACACCGGCGTCTCCCCCGCCCAATATCAATTACAACAGAAGCTCCTTCGTGCGAAAGAGCTTCTGACTAGTACCCCTTTGACGATCTCCGAGATCGCCTATAGCCTACATTTCGAGAATGCCGGCCAATTCTCCACATTCTTCAAGAAGAAAGAAGGGGTTACACCCTCGGAGTTCAGGGATCGGACGCATTGAGCTGGAGTGAACCGCTCAATAAGGTTTATAAGGCGTACGCATGACATTCCATGTTTTTGGTAGCCACACTCTATAACGTTCTGCCTGATTCCACGTATTACCAGCTGATGCGAAATCGCACAGATGAATCGGGCGAGCCTTGCCGTTTCCTTCCAAATCCGTTCCTAAAACCATAGGAACGGTAAAAGCCATCCAAGCGAAATCGGGGGCTTGTACCGGAGTTAATTCCACATAACCATCCTTGCTGACGATCACGGAAGCCTCATCCACATCTCCATCCTTAAAGCGGCTATCTCTAGCCAGCACCAAAGGGCCTCTTACGATCGCTTGAGCCTCGTTCAGCTCCACCAAGCGAGCCCGCATATCCAACTCCACCGTAATTTCATCCCCTTTCTCCCAAGTCCTATGAATCGGTAGGTATGCTCCAGCCAACAGATCCGTTAAAGGCTCACCATTGACAGACACCACAGTTCGCTCACTCCACGCCGGGATACGCAAGGCGATCGTAAAATCACTCGTCTTCTCCGGTTCCACCACAATCCGGATTTGCCCATCTATCGGGTAGTCCGTCTCCTGCGTCATCGACACCCTCGTCTTTTTATCCAACTCTACCTCCACGCTCGAAGCCGTATATAGGTTGACATCGATACGTCTGCCGTTTACCTGATAAGCGAACCGCGGAATCATCGCGAAAGCACGAGGTCCATTCGCATTGCAACAATTGATATGCATACCGCATTGCTCCTCTCCTTCATGCCGCCAGCCCTCCAACGGACTGTATTTCGCTATTTGAGAGGCATCCGCTTTCAGCGAGGCTAGTAAAGCGTTATACATAGCCTTCTCGATCTGGTCCGCATATAAGGAATTTCCGGTTAGTCCGAGCATCCTGTCACAAATCTGCATCCACGTGAACGTCACACAAGTCTCCATCGTATGATAAGTAGGATAGGTCTGTAACGCCTTGCCTCCATACCAGCACTCGAACGCACTACCAGAACCGGCCACATTGATTTCCTCATTGATTATATGATTCATCGTTTTCTCCACCACAGATAAATATAATGGATTCTTAGTGGCTTTGTAAAGTTCTAACAAGCCCTCATAACAAGACATCATCTCATATGCTTTTTGTCCATTCTCCGGAGAGAACCAAACCTTTGGATGTGGGAAACGTCCGGCGACAGGAATATCCGCAATCGCCTTACTAATCAATCGAGGGCCTTCCGGAGTCTCCCATTGCTTTATGATGTACTTGGCAAAATCCAGATATTTATCTTGCCGGGTACGATTATACAGATACATCACCGGCTCAAGTACCGAAGAGCTTGGCATTCCTATATAATTACCGGTCGTCACGATATTCACTTTTCCGGGTCCCACCTGCGTCATCAAATGGTCGATCACCCGGCAGGCGGCATCCAAAGCTTTTCGATCCCCGGATAAGTCATAATAAGCGATCAAACCTAAAGCCGTGTATTTTCGCCCCCATATATCCCACTGGTTCAACTGTGCTTCCTCGGAATAGTTACCGATATATCCATTTGGCAATTGGGTTTCCATCAACAATTCCGCTCCATTCTTAATAATCTTGTACAACTCAGGATCTTTATCATAACGGTATGAGGCGATCGCCCCTTGTATCCATTTTCCCCAAAATTCCGATTGCCAGCGCGAGGTCTCTTCCTTATGCCGGAAAGGTTCCACCAAATGATCCACATCTTGAGCTTTCACTCGATACTCGATACAAGCGTCGATCCGTTGCCCCAAATAACCGGATATCCTCAAGTGACGTACAGGATCAGTGTTTCTTACTTGCGCATTCATACAACAAACACAAAAACAAAAGAATAGACACGACATGCCTTTTGTTAATACGGATATACTCATAAACACAATTCTTAAGGTTAATAAATGTGATAAAGATAGCACATTCCACTTGTTCGGAACTTTCAGAATTGACAAAATAAATATGAATATTGACACACAAATCGTATCTTAAAATAAAATATCTATTATTTTTCCCCTGATATATTTTGTATGAATCCCAGTAAATACATATTTTTACTTCAAAAAAATTTAAGTTATGAGGGTCATTTATCTTTTACTATCTTTTATGCTTTGTTTCTACCTTGTCACACAGGCGCAAAACACGACGAATCAATTTATGACACAGGCACAAAGCAGCCTGGAAAAAAAAGACTACACCAAAGCTCGTTATCTTTTTTTACAAGCTTACAAGAGCTTATCCCAAAAAGGTGATTACAAACAGGCGATCGATGCCGGTACGCAGGCGGCTTATCTATATTATCGCGAGAATTATTACCAAGAGGCATTCGATCTTTGCCGCCAGATGAACCAATTCATCTTAACCGAGGAACAGAAGTTGCAGAAATCGCTCTATGAGCAACGCTTCCAAGTAACGAAAGAGCGGTTGGAAATGTATATTAAGCTAAAGAACGCCGCCCAAGCGCAAGTTCAACTCAATACATTAGATAATCTGGCCAGCCAAGCGGGCGATGAGAAGTTATCGAACAATTTATTATATACCCAAGCAGGTTATTATTATACGTTCGGGCAAAACGAGCAGGGGGATGCTGCTTTCCAGAAACTGATCAACCAGTATAAGGAGAAAAAAGAATACGAGAAGGTGAACGATTGCTACCGGAACCTGATCTCTATCGCTCGTAAGGCAAACAACGCCCCACTGATGGAACGTACCTACGACAAATACATCGTATGGACGGATTCCGTAAAAGCTCTTACGGCAGAGGATAAACTAGGGGCATTACAGCAAAAATACGATCAGAGCCTACAGACAATACAGGAGAAAGACGATAAATTGTCTGTTAAGCAATATATGATTGTCGGACTTATCACATTCGTGGTAATCCTGATAGCCGCCTTGCTTTTCTTGGGATTCCTTCTATTACGCTTTATTGTGCTGAACAAGAAATTAAAGAAAATCATCCAGACGACAAACGAGCATAGCGAACAACAAGCCCAATTCATCCAAAACATATCGGTTCAGATGGAGCCTACCTTGAACAAGCTTAGCGCATCCGCCAAAGAATTACAGGCGGTAGCTCCGAAGCAGGCCGAGGATGTATGGACACGGGTAGAGGCTTTGAAACAGTTTACGGTTCATATCCAAGAGCTTTCCTCCTTGGAGAATACGTTGATGGAACCGTATGAGGTTAGTTCTTTTAATGTAGGAAACTTCAGTAAGAAAATCGTGGAGAAGGTTAAAGGGGATATTCAACCGGAGGTCAATCTCGTAACAGACGTGCCCCAATTGGAGATTAAAACGAACGCCGAGCATCTGGAGCAAGTCTTATTACATTTGTTAAAGAATGCCGCATTATATACTTCCAGCGGTAACATCCGTCTGGAATTTAAACGGAAAGGCGCTCATGTTTGCCAATTTATCATTACCAATAATGGTACAGGCATACCGGATGATCTAAAAGAGAACTTATTCAAGCCATTCAATGAGGCGAAGGATCTAGCGCAAGGCGATGGTTTGGGATTACCCATCTGCGCACTGATGGCTAGTAAATTAAACGGAACCCTATCTATCGATAAGGAATATAAGAAGGGATGCCGGTTCGTCTTGGTATTGCAGATATAAAATAGACTCACCTTGTTTGTCTTTTTACCGCGATGCGGATGCAGTGACGCTGCAATCCGGGTTGCAGTAACACTGCATCCGCATCGCGGTATCACTGCAACCCGGGTTGCAGTAGCTTATTCCGGCAAATGCTTCCGTAAGAACTCAATCCAGTTACCAGAGGCGATACGGTTGATAGCATCGTCCGTAAAGCCACGGTATTGAAGGATCGGGAATATCTTTTGGAGATCGGCGATCGTTACTAGGTCATACGGGCATTGCTCCGTACCGAAAGCACCATCCAGATCACTGCCGATAGCCACATGGTTCGCGTTTCCGGCCAATTGGCAGACATGATCGATATTGTTCGCCATAATCTCCATACCACAGTTCATGCCTCTTGGAGTAGACTCGCCTCGCACCCAGTTCGGTACCATCATCCAAGCGTCTAGGGCGATACCGATCACGGCGCCACGCTCTATCAACGCCTTGATCATCTCGTCGCTAAACTGGCGGTTGTGATCTACGAAGGCCCGACAGTTGTTATGGCTCGCCCAAATCGGTCCCTTATACAAATCCAATGCATCCCAGAAAGCCTCATCACATAAATGGGTCACGTCAAGAATCATACCCAAGCGATCCATGGTACGCAACAACTCTTTCCCCATGGCATTCAGATGACCGGTAGAATCCGTACCGTTGGCATATCTTCCGGGGCCGTAATGTGCCGGGCCAACCGCCCTCAAGCCATAAGCATACGCCCTTTCCATATGATTCACCGTGATGAACGAGTCGGCTCCCTCGATACTCAATACATAACCGATCGGCTTCTTGTCGGCGGGTTCACCGTCTTTCCAAAGAGCCAGATGCGTATCCAAGGCCTTCTTATCCCGGATCATGACCATCTGGCCCTCCTCTTCCATCGCCTTATACCAAGCAAGTTGGCCTTGGGTCTGCGCCCAAGCTTGTTCCGGGGAATGCCAACCGGGAAGTGGATTATCCGGCCCTACATAGCGACCGATCTGGGTGGCGACTACTAACCCGACGTTTCCTTTACGCAGTTCCTCAAACGATATAGTGGCGTTTCCACGGTCGGGCTTATCGGTCATACCGATTTCTCTCCGATTGATTTCTTTTAGGGGTTCACGCAAATCCCGGTTCCACTCCAAAGCGTTCATGCTAAGGTCGAGATGAGCGTCGATAATAAATGGCTTATTCATTTTATTAATTGAGAGTTGATAATTGATAATTGAAAATTTGATTACCGTTAATAGGTGATGCGGCGTGAACGGGCAATGATAGGCCATTCGCCGATCGCCTCACGATCCCGGATCACATAAGCCTTGTCGTATAAAGCGACCGTAGGACAAATATGAACGGGAATGCCATAGAATACGGAACCTAATGGATAGAGCCGACTGTCCGGGACTTCCAAGACCAGATGCTCCTCGCTCTGGGAGATAGGTTTCGCCTCCGGATGGTTCAAGAAAAACACACGGGGCAAAGGACTTTCCGAGGCTACCGCCTTGTAACCAAGATCTACGCAAACATGATGCTCATCCAGCACGGAAATGACCCGAGTTATCAATAAGGCAGCTACCTTGAACGGCATATCCGGATAAGCGTTTCCATACCCCCAATCCCAGAACACAAACGTGCCGGGACTGCATTCGCAATCCTTCCGCTTCGCGTACATCGGGAATGTAGGAGTACCTCCCATCACCTTTACCAATGGATAGGCAAACTTGCGGGATATCTCCCGGAACACACGTTCGGTCAAGGCGTACGCTGCATCCGCACCTTGGCAACGTACCGATAGCTCCGCGTCATGTATATGTCCGTCGTAGCCATGCAACCCGATAATCTGCAGAGACTTCAGCGGCAGGATGGCATCCACCAGCGCCTCCGCTCTCTCCGGGAGGACTCCGGTACGATTCATTCCCACGTTCAGATCGATAAAGACATCCAAGGTGATATTCCCGGCCTCGCAAAGAGCCGAGATCGCACGGGCATTCTCCGCTTGGTCTACCAAGCAGGAGTAATGGGTGGCGGGATATGCCTTTATCAAATCTAATAAGCGGGAAATCTTCGGGCCTACCGGCTGATAGGCTAATAATACATCGGGGGCATTAATATGCCCCAGCATCTCGGCCTCGGCAATCGTAGCGCACTTGAACTTCCGGATTCCGGCATCCAGCAGCATGCGGGATACCTCAGCCGCCTTATTCGTCTTCACGTGCGGACGAAGCCGGTTCGTATCGCCTATGATCCTCTTGGCCAACTCGATATTGCCGGAAATACGATCCGGATAGAACGCCAAGGCTGGCGAGTCTATCCGGTCTACATTACTTATGACGTACCAATCGTCCATGGCTTATTCGTATAATTCGAACAAAGCCTCTATCTCTACAGGAATATTATCGGGAAGAGAACCGAATCCTACGGCGCTACGGGTACCTACACCGTTATCCGGCCCCCATACGGCGGCGAACAACTCGCTACAGCCATTGATCACATAAGGATGCTTTCCGAAATCGGGCGTACAATTTACCATACCCAATACCTTGATCACTCTCTTTATCTTGTTGAAGCTACCAAGGTTCGCCTGGATGGTCGCCAACATGGTAAGTCCTACTTGCTGGGCGGCGAGTTTGCCTTCATCCATCGTCAAGTCCTTGCCGATACGTCCGATGATCAAGGACTTATCATTCCGCACAGGCCCGTGACCGGAAAGATACAGGTATTTGCCATCTATCACACAAGGCTTGTAAACTCCGGCCGGAGCCGGTGCGGGAGGTAAGGTCAACCCTAATTTCTCAAAATTCTCATCTGCGTTAATCATGCTCATAATTTCTTTCATTTATATGTTAGTAAAAAAATATATTGATCTATTTCCTGACTCTTTCCGTTACCGGTTGATTCGTGGCGACAGAGATTCCTTGTAGCTCTACATACTCGACGCTTAAAGGATTCTTGGAGCTGGCTTTAACGTAGAGGGATTGGAGAATCGCCTGTTGGTTGTTGATCGTTATGTAGCATACATAGCGGGAATCACGTTTGGTAATCGTCAACTGGCGGGAGGGATAAGCGGTCAATGAGCATACACAAGCATTATCACTCGCCGAGATCAGTTTATACCCATAAGCCATTTTCCGTTGGATATAGCTCAAGCCATTGGTTTCCCCCGGATGCTTTTCCCGATTGACCCAATAAACGTTCAAGGGATCATGTGTATCCAGCTTACCATCTCTCAGATTCACATCGTAACAAACCAAGTTCTTATTCACGCTTCGTGCTATATGAAAAAGCCTCCCGACCGTTGGATAAGTACCTTCCTCCGGGTCCGCCGCAAACGAGGCGACGAAAGGGAAAAGCATAATAACGATACTAAGCAGCCATCTCTTTCTCATTGCTCAATCATTCTTTTATTATACAATCATATTTAAGATCATTACCCCGATCAATCCTACGACCGACACGATCGTCTCCATGATAGACCATGAGCAGATCGTATCCTTTATGCTTAGGTTAAAATATTCCTTGAACATCCAGAAGCCGGAATCGTTGACATGCGAGAACATCAAGCTACCCGCTCCTAAAGATAAAACCATCAAGTTCGGGTTCGCACCCGTTTGCGTAACTAAAGGCATCACCACGCCCGCCGCCGTCAACGCCGCCACCGTAGCCGATCCCACGCACAAACGGATCACGGCAGAGATCAACCAACCCAAGATCAACGGATGAACGGGCAATTGCTCCAGACTTGTCGCCAGCTCATTGCTTACCCCGCTATCCTCCATGATCTGCTTGAAGATACCGGAACCCGCGATGATCAAAAGGATCATAGAGATATCTTTCACGGCCTCCCCATAGACTGCCATAACCGACTTGATACCACGTCCCTGCCGGATGCCCAGCGTATATGTAGCGAACAACAAGGCGATCAGCATTACAATGGAAGGAGCACCAATAAAAGAGACTATCCCGCTCGCCATCTCGCCCATATCCTTAAAGCAATAAGGAATAACCGTCACGATAATCAGTAAAAAGACAGGCAACGTAGCGCTGATAAAACTATTCGCCTTGCCCGGTATGCTATATCTCCCGCTATCCTCTTTCTGCTCGAACAACGTGACCGGACCGGATTTTATATGTTTCAACCGACTGCCGAACACCGGCCCGGCGATAATGATAGCCGGAATCGCCAAACATAAACCGTAGATCAGCGTAAGGCCGATATTCGCGTTGAATTGTACCACCAAGGCTACCGGAGACGGATGCGGGGGCAGGAATCCATGCGTCACGGACAGCGCCGCCAACATCGGCAACCCGATATAGACCGCCGGAAGCTTGTATTTATACACGATCGAGAAGATCAATGGCACCAACAACACAAATCCGATCCCATAAAATAACGGAATACCCACGACAAAACCTGTCACCATCAGCCCCCATTGTATATGCTTAGTACCAAAAAGTGACACCATCACGGAAGCGATCTTCTGTGCCGCTCCGCTCTCGGCCACCAACTTGCCTAGCATAGCGCCTAATACGATAATCAACGTCAACCCACCCAAGATACTCCCGATACCGTTATTCACCGAGTCCGGCAGCTTCTCCAACGGAATGCCCAAAGCGATGCCCGCCAAGATAGAGGAGATCAGAAACGCAATGAAAGCATCCACCTTAAAGTAGGATATCAAGACAATCAATAAGGCCAAACAAAGTACGACAATGATAAATGACATGTTTTTTCGCTGTATTAGTTTATAATCCGTAAACGGGATACAAAGAAAACATTTATTTCCGAACTACCCCTTTTTACGATAACTAATTACCGCTAACAGATTAAAAAAAACAGCAAATAGACAGACAATCACAAAATGTCCCCGTAAATCGGCAAAGCCGCTCCCCTTTAAATAGACCATACGCATCACCTCCACGAAATAACGCACCGGGTTCGCCAGCGTGATCTTCTGCGCCCATTCCGGCATACTGCTGATCGGCGTGAACAATCCGCTTAGCAAGGCGAAAATGATCAAGAAGAAAAACGCCGTAAGCATCGCTTGTTGCTGTGTGGACGAGAAGGAGGAGATCGCCAAGCCAAATCCCGTAAAAGCGATCAAATATACGGCGGCAAACAAATAGATCACCCCGAAACTCCCCTCCGGCACCAAGCCGTAGATCAGCCAAGCGATGAGGATCGCCACCGTCAGCAGGACAAAGCCTATCACCCAGAAAGGGATCAGCTTCGACAGCAGGAACAGGGACTTGGGTACGGGCGAGACGTTTATCTGCTCGATCGTCCCTTTCTCCTTCTCGCTCACGATATTCAAGGCGGAGATCGATCCCCCGATAATCGTCAGCAAGAATACCATGATGCCGGGAACCATATAGATCTTGTAACTCAAGTGGGGATTGAACAGGTTAATCGAAGCCACTCCCCTGCCCGATCCCATAGAGGCGAAGCCTTTCTCCCTATTGAAATCCTGTATAATCGAGGAGAGGTAGGAGCTACCCAAGCCGCCCTTGGTTCCGTTCACGGCGTTAGCGGCGATCATCACGTCCGCCCTGCCCTCCTTCCCCAAGTCCCGCTCGAAATCAGAGGGGATTTCCAGAATGATATCGGACTCATTGCTCTCCACCGAGGTCAGCGCCTCGTCGTAACGATCCGACCGGTCTGTCAGGCGGAAATATCCGGAGGATAGTACCTTATCTACCAATTGCATGGAGGTGACGGAATGATCGTTGTCCACAATGCTAAGGTTGATATTTCGCATCTCGAAATTAGCGGCAAAAGGTAAGATGATCAACTGCATGATCGGGATGATGAAGATAATCTTCGGCATGAACCGGTCCCGACGGATCTGCTTGAACTCTTTCTCTAACAAATATCGTAACATAGCTTATAATCGTATTTTAAAACGTTTCACACTCAAGAATACCAGCACGACCGCCATGAACGACAGTATCCCGATCTCCTTCAAGATCGACACGGCGGGAAGCCCCTTGATCATCACGTCCTTCACGGCGATAATATACCATTTGGCCGGAACGATATGGGAGAACCATTGCAGGATATCCGGCATATTCTCGATCGGGAACATCATGCCGCTCAACAACATGATCGGAAGCATCAAGGCGATACCGCTGATCAACATAGCCGCCTGCTGGGTATCGGCTACCGTGGAGATCAGCAGGCCCAGACAGAGGGATACGATCGCGTACAGGATGGACACGGAAACCAGCAACAGCAGGCTGCCTTTTATCGGAACGTCCAGCAGGAAATAGGATAGCAGCAAGATCGTAGCGATATTCACCATACTCAGCAATAGGTATGGGATCGCCTTGGCCAGAATGATGTAGATGGGTTTCAACGGGGAGACCAGCAGGACTTCCATCGTTCCCATCTCCTTCTCTTTCACGATGCCGATCGAGGTCATCATGGCGCATATAAGGATAAGGATCAAACCCATCACGCCGGGCACGAAGTTGTAGGCGCCTTTCATTTGAGGGTTGTAGAGCAAAGAGGTAACCGGGGTCACGGCTTTACCCTCAACCGCCGACTCTCCTTTCAACTGTTCCGCGATGATCGCCGAGCAATAGGCGATTAGCTGCGTGGCCTCGTTCGGATCGGTAGCGTCCGCCAAGACTTGTACTTGGGCATCGGCCGTGGAAGCGTACCCGGGGGGGAAGACAACTATGACGTGTACCTTTCCTTGCCGAAACAAGGCCTCGGCATCCTCATAGCTATCGACGGTCGTATACAGCTCGAAGTACTCGCTGGCATTCAAGCGGTCTGCCATCTTCAGTGTCAGCTCATCCCGGCTTTGGTCGAAAATAGCGATCGGCACACGCTTGATCTCGGTCGTGATGGCATATCCGAACAAGATGATCAGGATGACGGGCATGAGCAAGAGGATCATTGTCGTGCGTGCGTCCCTGAAAATGTGATAGAACTCCTTTCTAACAAAGGATATGAATTGTTTCATCGTTTATTCTCCTCTCGTTGCTTTTCGAGCCAAGGCGTGGAAGACTTGGTTCATATTCGTTGTCTTAAAATCCCGCTTCAAGGCGGAGGGGCTGTCTAACGCTTCGATCTTTCCGTCTACCATGATGGAGACACGGTTACAATACTCCGCCTCATCCATATAATGGGTGGTGACGAAGATCGTAATCCCCCGGGCGGCGGCCTCATAGATCAACTCCCAGAACTGGCGGCGGGTGACAGGATCGACGCCTCCGGTAGGCTCATCCAAGAAAACGATCTTGGGATCATGGATGATCGCCACGGAGAAGGATAGCTTCTGCTTCCACCCCAAGGGCAGGGAATCGACCAAGGTGTTCCGCTCCTTTTCCAGCCCGAGGATATCCAGCAACTCATCCGTTTTCTGGGACAGCTGCCGCTTGGACAAGCCGTAGATACCGCCGAAGAGACGGATATTCTCCCATACCTTTAGATCGCCGTATAGGGAGAATTTCTGGCTCATGTATCCGATATTCCGTTTGATGGACTCGCTCTCCCGGTAGACATCGAAACCGGCTACCCGGGCCTCGCCGGATGTCGGGGCCGACAGGCCGCAGAGCATACGCATGGCGGTGGTCTTCCCTGCCCCGTTTGCCCCGAGGAAGCCGAATATCTCGCCCGGCTCCACCTCGAAACTGATATGATCGACGGCGGGAAGGTGCCGAAACGTTTGGTCAGTTGTTTTACTTCTATCGCTTTCATTTTTTATCCTTATTTCATAATTACAATGCCGCATTTCTCCAAGATTCGACCTCGCGCCCAATGCGAGGCCCCGCATTTCCCCGAGATTCGACCTCGCGCCCGACGCGAGCCCCGCATTTTCCCGAGATTCGACCTCGCGCCCGACGCGAGCCCTCGCATTTTTCCGCAATTCGACCTCGCGCCTGACGCGAGCCCCGTATTTTTCCAAGATTCGACTTCGCACCCGACGCGAGGTCGAATCTTGGGGAAATGCGACACATCCCCTCTCTTACAAGGCCATGAAACAATCCTCAACGCTTGGCTCAAGGCGTTCGATGCTTACGTCCGCGTAACCTTTGCCTTTCAGATATTCCTGTAATCGCCTCATGACATCCTCCCCATCCCTCCTCAACGTAAGATGATGAGCATCTCCAAAAGCGAAACACGAGTTTGTATCCGGGAACTCCCGCAAGTCTCCCAACAACTTATACATCGACGCACATCGCACCGCGTATAGCCGCCTATCGAATGAGGTACGGATACCTACCGGCGTATCGATAGACAGGCATTCCCCAGAACGCACCAAAGCGATACGGTCGCAACGGGAGGCCTCATCCATATAAGGCGTAGAGACAAGTATCGTAATGCCTTGCCGCTTCAAACGATCCAGCATATCCCAGAACTCAGAGCGGGAGACAGGATCGACCCCCGTCGTAGGCTCATCCAAGAACAAGACATCCGGACGATGGATCAAGGCGCAACTCAAAGCCAGCTTCTGCTTCATACCACCGGACAGCTTCCCCGCCCGCCGATGCTTGAACGGCTCTATCTGACTATAGATATCCCGTACCAGATCGTAGTTCTCCTCGATCGTCGTATTGAAGACCGTAGCGAAGAAGTTCAAGTTCTCCTCTACTGTCAGGTCTTGGTAGAGCGAGAAGCGGCCGGGCATATATCCTACCCGCCGACGGATCTCCTTCAAGTCTTTCACCACGTCCAAGCCGCAGACAGAGGCGGTACCGCTATCGGCCAGCAACAACGTGGTCAGGATACGAAACAGGGTGGTCTTTCCCGCCCCATCCGGACCGATTAACCCGAACAACTCACCGGAGCCGATCTCCAGCGACAGATCCCGCAAGGCCTCCACCCCACCATACCTCTTCGAAATATGATCTATATAAATTCCATTATCCATTATTAATTATTCATTATTCATTATTCATTAAAAGAAGTTTCCCCATATTGCCCGATCTTCAGATAACCATCGTTGCGGACGGCGATCTTGATGGCATATACCAAATTAGCCCGTTCGTTCTTCGTCTGGATACCTTTCGGGGTAAACTCGGATTTATCGGAGATCCACGTGATCGTACCGGGGTATTCCCGGCGATCATTCCCATAGTCGGCGAAGACCTTGAGAGATTGCCCTAGTTTCAGGTGGGATAACTGATCCGCCGTCACATAGGCACGGAGATAAAGCAAGTCCGTATCGGCGATCTTGTAAAGCGGTTTGCCTGCCGCCGTCACCTCTCCCGGCTCGGCGTATTTCACCAATACCGTACCGGTCTGGGGATTGAGGATACGGCTTTTCATCAGTTGATCATCCAATTGCATGATCTGGTATTGCAGGCCCTCCGCCTCGGCGTCGGCACCTCCCGTCGTCTTGCTTAAGGAGGAGTATTGGGCATCCAGTTGTTTCTGGAGATATTTGATGTTATTCACGATATCGTCCAGTTGCTTTTGGTTACCCGCTTTCGCACGCACCAAATTCTCTTGTCGCTGTTGCTCGGTCTTAGCCGTGGCGATTTGTTGTTCCAAGACAGCGATCTGCTTGCGGATATCCGGCTTGCGAATATCTACCGAGCGAAGGCTGGCAGAGAGTTGCATCTTCCGCAGAAAAAGCTGGGTGCTATCCACGTAACCCACGATGGCGCCGGCATCCAAGCGATCGCCCTCCTCGATATTCAGTTCCATGATCTTTCCGTTGGCTTCCGAAGATACCAAGATCTCGGTTGCCTCAAAGGTACCGGAAGCGTCAAAATCATTGTCTGTATTACCGCAAGCCGTCCATAGAAGGCTACATAAGCTGATAAAAATCAAATGTCTCATAAATCAATTGTATTTGTCATACTCTATTTAATTCGTTGTATACATATAATTATAAATGGTCATCAAGCGCTGTACACGGTGCGCCGCGGCGGTTTGCCGGGCCATGTCCTCGGCGTTGATCTCCCGGATTAGGTCCGTGACGGAAATCACGCCATTCTCCAGCTTCACCTCCGCCGCCTGCTTGATGCTTGTTCTCAGACGGATGATATCGTCATCGGCACGCATCAGGTCCGTCATTTTCTTTATCTCCGTGTTTTGCTGCAAAAGTTGCAGGCGGGTATTGAATAAGAAGGTCTCCCGTTGCACATCAATCTGGCGACGGCTTACCTCGATCTTCCTCCGGTCGTTCTTCAGCGTGTACAACTTCCCCAGATTCCAAGAAAGACGGACACCGGCCACATAATAAGGCTCGAAACTATCCTCCAGCATGTTCAAGCCCGGCCGTCCGTAACCACCTTGTACGAAAGCTCCGATACGAGGCATCAAGCCCGCCGTTACCTGCTTGTTTTGCGTCTCGATCCATTCGCTCTTAGCATCCAAGGCCCGTAATTCCGGACGGTTGATTTGCGTGGACAATGAACGCTCGGGTGACTCCGGAGTCTTCAAGACGACTTGATCCGTCAACGGTTTATTGATAAAGGTCGCCAACATCTGCCGATATACCGTGCGAGACGCCCTTAGCTCAATCTCATTTTGGCGGGCATTCAGCAGTTCCACTTCCATACTTTCCAGATCCGATTGATTCGCCACGCCATTGTCCATCATCGCCTTGATACGCTCGATATTGACCTGCAACTCCTTTTGAAGCAAAGCGTTCTGACGTATCAACTCGTCTTGCAGCAGGCAACCGAAGTAGATTTGATTCACCCGGTCGTTCAGCGCATACAACTCACTTTCCAATTGCTCCCGGTTGGCGATCGCCTCGGCACGAGTCAAGGCACGGGCCGAACGGGTGCTACCGCCGTCCCAAATCGTCTGGTCCACCTGCGCCACGACTTGATACTGATCCTTGCTCAAGCTAGGGATCTCAAAGCCGGGAAGAAGCGAGGAGATCTTATCGCCATCCAAAGGCAACTTCGTCACGTCGCTCTGATAGCTTGCCTTACCGCTTACCGAAAGCTGGGGAAGCCAAGCCTTGCCCACATTACTCAAGCTATAACGCTCCGTCTGATCGATCAAACCCATTTGATGAATCTGCGGATAATTCGCCCTCGCCCACTCGTAACACTGGGTGATCGTGACCGATTCCTGTCCGCTAACCCTTCCGGCATAACCCAACAGGCTAATTAACAATAATACATATACACCTCTCATATACTCTATGATATGTTTATTAAATTGAACAAATCCATCATCTGGCATCCGGGACCATCAGCTGGGTTATTACCTCGACGATCAAATCCCTGCGCCTATCCATATATTCCTCAAACCGCCCCATATCGTTATCCAAAAAAGCCGCCGCTAGTGGCTTGCGGATCAACAACGGGAAGACCACTAGGCTCACCAAGGTCGAAACCAAATCTATGACCGGCATCTTCCGTAGAAGCCCCTTGTCCATCTCCTCCTCTATCTGACGACGAAGACGCAAGATGGGCTGTATTTTTTTCGGATCTTTCAGCACGGTCTGGAATAAACGTTCTGGATCTCTGTTTAACTCGCCCACCACAAAATTCGGGAACATCGGGTTTGCACGAACAATTCCCATATACAGATCAACGATCACCGGCATTTTCTCCAGCATCGTACTCTTCTCATCCAAAACCCGATCGATGTTCGGCAACAATGAAGAAAGCAATTGCCCGAAAATAGCGTCGAACAGAATCTCTTTCGTCCTATAATAATAATGTAAGGCCGTCCTGCCAATACCCACTTCTGCCGCCACGTCACTCATAGTAGCCGCCTCGTACCCCTTTCGGACAAACACTCGCTTCGCCGCTTCTATGATGCGAGGCTCCATCTCATTCATATCTTTCGCTTCCATAATAAAATGTTATTTTTTGTTTTGTCACCATTGTTTGTCATCATTGTTTGACACATGAGTCAAAAGTAGTATAAAAAAATTACATAGCAAGTAAAACCTAAGTTTTCTTGCTATGTAATCCTTCTTTTTTTCATTCGAGAGGAAATACGATTCCTTTCGAGAGGAAGGCGGATTCCCTTCGAACCCGCCTTTCATTTCTATCGGAAGTAATTATTGGATCGTGCGAGCCTCAACTCCTTCGGTCGTAATCTCCACGGGATTGATCAATCCCTCCTCGTTGAACGTCATCTTCTCGATACAAGTCTCCCGGTGGTCACGTGTCTTGACCCCGGCCGGCCGGCGATGGTACACGATGTAGTAATCTTCCGAATTCGGCACATGCATGATCGAGTGGTGACCCGCTCCGTTGGCGATATCGAAATTTTGCCGCAAGACCTCCCCGATACGATTGAACGGGCCAAAAGGAGAATCGGAGATGGCGTAAGCGACCTTGTAATCCGGTCCGGTCCAACCACCCTCACTCCACATGAAGTAATATTTACCATTCTTCTTAAACATAAACGGGCCTTCCACGTAATCCTTGGGAGTTACCTCTTTATAAATCGTTCCGTCCTCGAACGGTATAAGTCCGGTAAAGTCTTTATTCAAGCGTACCATGTTGCAGTGTTTCCAACCACCGTAATACATATAATACTCATCATTGTCAGCGTCGTGGAAAACAAACTGATCGATCGGCTGCGCCCCGTTCACGATCTCGTTGATCAGCGGCTTACCCAGCAAATCCTTATAAGGCCCTTCCGGACGATCGCTCACGGCAACACCGATGCCTCCGATCTCTCCCTCGTGCACGTCATTCGCCCCAAAGAAAAGATAATACTTACCGTCCTTGTTGATTACCGAAGGAGCCCACATAGCGATCTTCGCCCATTTCACCTCAGCCGTATCAAGAATGGCGGTATGCTTGGTCCAACTCACCAAATCCTTGGAAGAGAAGCAATCGAAGAAGGTTTGCTTCTCATATAAATAACTCGTAGTCGGGTAAATCCAATAGGTATCCCCGTAAATAATTCCCTCCGGATCGGCGTACCAACCCTCGAACACAGGATTACCACTCTTCGCTACCTCTTCATTTGGAGCCTGTTTAGGGCCACCGCAGGACATCAAGGCACCGGCCATCAATACAGTGTAAAACAGGCTTTTCTTTCCGTTTATCATCAATAGTAGATTATTTATTAGTAAATCAAATAGTATCTTTTAATTATTCGAGTTCTCCATGTTCTTCGCCAAACCACCTTCCGAGGTCTCCTTATAAAGACTGGGCAAATCATTACCTGTCTGGCGCATCACCTCAACCACCTGATCAAAACTTACCCGGTGTTTTCCGTCGGAGAAGTTCGAGAACGTATTCGCGTCAAGTGCACGGGCGGCGGCAAAAGCGTTTCGCTCGATACAAGGGATTTGCACCAAGCCACAAACAGGATCGCAAGTCAATCCCAAGTGATGCTCCAATCCCATCTCGGCGGCATACTCGATCTGCGCGGGCGTACCACCAAACAACTGACTGGCGGCAGCGGCAGCCATAGCGCAAGCCACGCCAACCTCACCTTGGCAACCTACCTCTGCCCCCGATACGGAGGCATTCGTACGCACCACATTTCCAAACAAGCCTGCCGTAGCCAACGCACGCAATATACGGGAATCACGGAACTCACGTGTCTCCTTCAAGTGATAAAGGACCGCAGGCATTACACCGCAAGAACCACAAGTCGGAGCGGTCACGATCTTCCCACCGCACGCGTTCTCCTCAGACACCGCCAAGGCATAGGCATACACCATTCCCCGGCTCTTGATACTGCTGCCATAACCTTTCGCACGGATCATATAATCGGAAGCCTTACGACGAATGCCCAAACCTCCCGGCAAGATGCCTTCCGCTTCCAGACCACGACGAACCGCATCCTGCATCACTTCCCATACCTCAGCCAGATAATCCCAGATAGAAGGGCCTTCGTGCTGCTCGACATATTCCCAATAGGAATGGCCAGTCTTCTCACACCAAGCCTGTATCTCCTTGATCGTATGCATATCGTATACTTGCTCCGTCCTCAACTCATTGAAAGACTCGTTCGCCAAGGTTCCCCCGCCGATACTATATACGGTCCACGTATCCAGCTCCTCGCCACTCTCATTATACGACTCGAACAACATCCCGTTCGGGTGAAACGGCAAGAAAGTCTTGGGTTCCCAAGTAATATTTGTCTTCGCGACCGGCTGTAATACCTCAAGAATAGCTGCGTCCGTCATATGGCCTTTTCCCGTAGCCGCCAGACTACCATATAAGGTTACGTTAAAACGAACAGCGCCCCGGTTACGTTCCAAGAACATTTGTGCCGCACGCATCGGCCCCATGGTATGACTACTTGAAGGGCCATGACCCATCCGGTATATTTGTTTGATTGATTCCATCTTTCTTCGATCTAAGTTTTCTTGTTTCTATACTTTAAGGAAAATATTATGTTTATAAAACGCATACAAAAGTACATAAATTACCGATACATTGCACATGGCAATGAGCACCGGATAATAATTTCCTAAATATTGCTGGGTTCCGAAAAACAAGGATTCGCCGATACACCTAAAACTTACCACGTTAGTGAGCATATAAGCCAGTATTGAATTCATGCCGTACACTTTCAGCCAAGTCGTATACTTTCGATGCCCTTTATAGTCGATCCAATAATAGAACAACCCCATAAGCAAGAAACAGTACCCACTGCTCACCAACACCATCGAACTGGTCCACAGTTTCTTAATAACAGGAAGCTCGATACCCCAAAGCCATCCGGCGATAACCATACCCAGACCAATACCGAATAACATCCGTAATTTGAGCCGCTCGGAATATAATTTGTTCTTTAGGATATATCCGGCGAACAACCCGGTCAACACGGTTACCCCGAAATTCAAGCTGCTCAGTATCCATGTATAACGATACCAAGTAGCGAATATCACCTCCCCGTTCTCCACCGTCGCCCCATCCCGGAAACGTCCCAGTACGGTGCGGTCGATCCATTCGGCCAAATTACTATCCGGTGTGTACGAACCTCCCCCATAGTTACCGACCGTAATAAACTCCATCGCTCCCCAAAAGATTAATAAAAGAGCCGCCGCTATACCGATCTGTACCCGTATCCTTACATGCAAGAATAACAAAGAAGCAATCAAATACCCCATAGCGATCGACTGCAAAGTATTTGAATACAAATAAACCCGGTCCGGGTCCAAAGCCAATAAATTACCTTGGCACATCATACCGAAGACCCAAAGCAGTAGCACCCGTTTCCCGATCCGCCGATATACCGCCATCTTATCGGGCATATCCTTATAACGAGACAAAGAGAAAGGCATGGAAACTCCCGCCATGAATAAAAATAAGGGCATCACGAGATCCCACGTAGAGAATCCCTCCCATTCCACATGCGAGAATCCCCACATAAAAGAATTAAACCAAGGCATATCGATCGCATGGGCCAGCGGATGCAACACCATCTCCAACACCACTAAGCAAAAAAGGTCGAAGCCACGGAGTACGTCCAATGACTCCAACCGATTTAATTTCTTCTTCTCCATCCGTTTATTATACTTTCAAGAAAATACGTTGGCGATATAAGAAATACAAGAATCCCCAACAAACAGCGATATATGCGATAGCGCTAACCAAAGGCTGGGCGGTCTCGGGCATCAACTTCTCCAACCCTCCGAATATAGCCTCGGAAGTATAGGAGAAACGGATGAAACGCTGCGCCAAATAGATCGTAATAGAGTTCATGCCGATCACGGTAAAAAACAAAGTCCATTTACGCCACCCCAATACATCTATGATATAGAAGAACAAAGCAAACATCCAAACGGAATAAGCACCTACTACACAGACAAAAGAGCTTGTCCATAGCTTCTTATTGACCGGAAAGACCAAGCTCCATAACAAGCCGACGATCAACAATACAGCTCCCGCTCCTACTAAACAAAGCACTTTCTTTCTGTCGGTCAGCCCCTCTTTCCCTAACTTAATCCATTCACCAGTGAACATACCCAACATTGCCGTAGCAATTGCGGGGACGGTGGAGAATAAACCCTCCGGATCAAAAACAGTCTCGTGCAAACGTCCGGGAAGAAACAGGCGGTCAATATACCCCACCAAATTTCCCTCGAGCGTGAACGGCCCCGCTCCACCGGCGTCCGGCACAGGCACAAAAGCCATCACCAGCCAATAGCCAACCAAGATAAGAGCCGTTATCCCCGCACGCGCTTTCCAACCGAAACGGACAAACAACAAGGCTGCGAACATCCATCCCAACCCGATACGCGCCAGCACACTCGCACAACGCAGGTGGTCAAATTCAAACGACAATAGCCCGTTATATACCAATCCCAAGAAAACTAAGGTAATCCCCCGACGGACGATCTTCTTGTAAATCGCCCCTTCCGTCATACCTTTTCCTCGTTGCTTCTCTAGTGAGAACGGAAACGAGATACCCGCAATAAAGAGGAACAATGGGAAGATCGTGTCGTGATGCGCCAATCCGTTCCATTCCACATGTTCCATCTGCCCGGCTATCGCCTGAAAAAAAGGATTCGGAAACAATGTCGCCAAAGCGACAAATAAAGAAGCACCGCCCATAATAAAGAGCATGTCAAAACCCCTAAGGGCATCCAATGATTGCAACCGCTGGGGTTGTTGTTTTTGTTTTTCCATAAACCTATTTACATTTAAAATCAACACAAATATAGGCAAACTCACTCACTTAGGGATGGGGTTTAACATAAAAAGGGCGATATTTTACTTTCCATAAGCGGGAAGTAGAACATCGCCCCTCTATTTTACAAGACTATTTGTCTATGAACCAGCAGTTCGGACGTAAGTTTGATGTCTTTCAATACCAGCCTGGCTGCTTGCCATACCGGAAATAGTGTTGCTATCGCTTTTGATCCGAGCTATATCAGCAAATCGGGCAAACGCACCCCATACCTTGGGCATTTCTGGTCCGGCTGTACGAAGATGGCCAAGCGGGGCTTGGAAATCTCCGGTATTGGACTCATAGATATAAATCATCTATTTACAAATTTCAAGAATAACTTCTTAAAAAAATAAGATGGTAAAAACAATATAAAGAAATATAAATACGAAAGAATACGAGAATATCCGAGAACCGTTCTATAAACACTTATATTATACTTCATAAGAGCCCCCTTATTCCTTGAGATCGAATTTGAGTGAATCCGGTAAATCGCCAACGGCTCTTTCAAGCCGTAAGCGACCTCACAACGCCTGAGTATGGTAAGCCATAACCCCCAATCTTGCCGCTTACGTAATTCCGGCATAAATACTTTTCCCACTTTCTCCGTATCATAAACTGCGGTCAGACAGCCAATTCTATTATCACACCGCATAGAAAAATAGGTCTCTCTTCTTTTTCCGATAACAATGCTGGAAATCTTGCCACTCTCGTCGCAAGTCATATACGAGGTATAAGATAAGGCACAAT
>PPYE01106506.1_pt1 | contig 34855 bp, 43 predicted proteins | sample 1559881 | NCBI WGS metagenome assembly PPYE01 (sample SAMN08240022, study PRJNA423297) | Human gut metagenome, whole genome shotgun sequencing project.
CCGGATCCCACTCATTTCTATAGCCGTAGACATAGGTGGAATCGCCTTTCCTGAAGGTTGAGAAACAGAAATGGTCGTCTGGTAGAGTTCTTGGTCGAGCCATAATAGTCCTTATCAATATTTATAGACTATAATAGCGGGAATTACCCTTGGAGTCAATCTCAACTATTTAAATTTACGAAAGATTTTTCTCAAAATGAAAAAATCCCGGAGCTATGTTCCGGGAGTTCGGGATTTCGCCCGGTAGCGCAAGCTGCCGGGCATTTTCGTCTGTACGGCTTATTCGGCCTTAGAGATTGCGGGCGAAGCGGCCTGCTTGCCGTTTTGCTCGCGGATTATCGTCATGGCCGAAGCGACCATCGAGCCCATGTCGGCGAGATTGGCCGGAAGCAGCAGTGTGTTGCCTTCCTTGGCAATTTTCCCGAAAGCTTCCACATACTTTTCTGCGACTTGTAGGTTAACGGCCTGCATACCCTGCGGTTCGCTGATAGCCTGAGCAACGGCACGAATAGCTTCCGCCTGCGCTTTGGCAACGGCCTCAATCGCGCGGGCTTCACCTTCCGCCTTGTTAATCGCAGCTTGCTTTTCGCCTTCGGACTGGGCGATCATGGCAGCTCTTTCGCCTTCTGCGATATTGATTTCTTTTTGCTTCTGGCCTTCCGATGTGGCGATGACAGCGCGTTTTTCACGCTCAGCCGTAATCTGCAGCTGCATCGCGCGCAAAATCTCTTTGGGCGGTGTCAAATCCTTAATTTCATAACGCAGAACTTTGACGCCCCAGGTTTGAGCGGCTTCGTCCACAGCTTGGACGACTCTGGCGTTGATCTCTTCACGCTCTTCGAACGTTTTGTCGAGCGACATCGTACCGATGACGCTTCTGAGAGATGTCTGCGCAAGCTGTGTAATGGCCACCACGAAGTCGGATGTCCCGTAGCTTGCGAGTTCCGGATTGGTGACCTGGAAGTAGAGGACACCGTCGACCTGCAGCTGAGTGTTGTCCTTGGTAATGCAGATTTGGCTCGATGTGTCCATCGGAATTTCTTTAAGCGTCTGACGATAGGCAACGCGGTCGATAATCGGAATGATGAAATTCAGACCCGGCTGCAGTACGGTATGGAATTTTCCGAACCGCTCCACGACCCAGGCTTCCTGCTGCGGCACGACGCGCACAGATTTGGCGATAAAGATGACGGCAAAGACCGCCAGCACCATGATAAAAACGGCGAACCCTCCGATCGCTTCCATATTATTTCTCCTGTTTGAGTTTGATGATTAAAGTATTTCCGCTCATTCCGACGATTTCCCAGAGGCCGGGGACTATCGGTGAACCTGTTTCCGGTTTTGCATCCCAGACAGTTCCGCGGTAGAAAACTCGGGCTTTGCCGTTCTCTTTCCATTCTTTGACCTCGACGGAGTGTCCGTCATTGATGTGCTGCAAATGGTCGGCGTCCGTGCTTACAGAGTTTTTCCTTTTCCGATAAGACAGGTAAACGCAGCCGGCAATGGCAAAGACGGCGAATGCGAGCAGCTGAAACAATATTCCAGCTCCGATCAAGGCAAAAATGAAGGCGGCCAATGCTGCTGCCGCAATAATGAGTAGGTAGATCGTGCCGAGAAGAATGTCGGCGCCGGCTAAAACGACGGCTCCGATCAGCCAGAGATAAATCATTGAAAACACTTAGGTTGCTCCTTTAGGCTTTGTCCAGAGGCGCAATAACACCGTCTAATCCGGCAAGTACGGACAGCATCAGAATGGACTTCTGTTCGCAGGCATAGACGCCTTTCGGGTTAAACCACTCTTTGAGCGTATGGGTTCCGTATTCCTCGCCGCCGCGTCCGAGTGTCACGGCAGGGATGCCGCGCTCGATAGACATGTTGGTATTGGTGCAGCCGCCCGGCAGGAATTTGTAATTTCTGCCGACGGCTTGAGTGGCCAGCTTGGCAAGCTGAATGATCGGCGCATCATCCGGCTGAGATCCTGCGGGGACGTCCAGCGTCTTTTCGATCGAAAGGCTGAGCTCTCCCTCACTGCCTTCTTTCTTTTGCTCGATTTCGACACCGCGGCGGATAGCTTGATAGATCTGTTCCTCTATTTCATTGAGCGCTGCTTGAGAGTTGGAGCGGGCATTAATCTTGAAGACCGCTTTCTGAGCGATAGCATGAATCGCCTGGCCGCCTTCGATCAAGCTGACGGTCAAGGTTGTCTTAGGATCTTTCGGAGGAACAATCTTCGCGATTTCTGCGATGGCTAAGCCTGCGGCATGAATGGCGCTGACGCGCTCGCACGCTGTCCATGCGTGACCGCCCGGGCCTTCAATCGTGATCTCTAAGTCGATCATGCCGGTCGCGTTGGCGTAAAAAATCTCGGCTGTCGCGCCGTCAATAGAGATCGTGGCGAGAAGCTTGGTTTTGTTTTTGAGCTGATCAAGTGTCCAGGCCATGCCTTTCATGCCGCCGAGCCCTTCTTCGCAAACCGTGCCGCAGAAGTAGATATCGTGAACGGGACGAAGATTTGCTGCTTTAAAAGCTCTGAGGACAGCGAGGTTGGCGGCAATCGCTCGTGTGTCGTCGCAAATGCCGGGGCAGTGGATGCGGTCTTCGGCATCGGTCTCAATACCTTTGACATCTCCGAAGGAAAATACGGTGTCTAAATGGCCTTCGAGTAAGACACTGCAGCCGGTATTGCCGGTCCCATGCAGCTTGCCGATGACGTTGAAGTGCTCGTCCATGTAGATGTCATCTAAACCGGCTTCACGAAGCATGCTGAGGTAGCGTTCGGCTTTGGCTTTTTCGTGTCCCGTCGGCGCCTCGATCAGCACGAGTTCTTTTTGATCACGAATCGTTTCGTCGAGATGATCTTTAACGTAATCGAGTGCTGTCCGGACAGAAGGGTTGGTTTTGACTTTTTCGACAGCTTCAACAATCTTGGGAGAGAAGTGTTCCATTTTCGGACCTTTTTGTAGTAATTGAAGATTTGGAATAGGTATCCTTGCAACAGTCATATTAAAAAAATCGCATGAGGAGCGAAAGTGCTAATTTCATTTTTGACGCTGATCCTGTCTTTCTGTATCGGAATTTTGTCCGGTCTCTTTTTCCGGAAAAGAGTTCCGAATTTTCTCGGGGTGGTGTTGGCCTGTGTCATAGGGGCCTTCATCGGTATTTTGGCGACTTACCTCATCCTCAAGTGCCTTCTTTGGATCGAGGTCATCGCATCAGTCAACACGGACTGGTTTATCCGCCAATGCATCTGGCTTGCTGTTTTGGCGGTTTTCGGCGTCATCCTGAGCGGAAAAGCCTTTAAGCAAAAACCCGAGAAATAGGTTTTAACGCTAATGTTTGCAAGCGCCAAAGCCTGAAAAAGTAAGACGGGACTAAGCATTAGGTTCCGGTTAGACTGTAAAATCTATTTTTTACGTTCGCCGGGCCTTTTTGCGTCCGCGCTCGAACCAATCAAATAATTTGAAGAATTTTTGGAGAAAGATTAATGATCGAAGTAACTCTGCCCGACGGCTCCAAACGTGAATTCAATTCACCGGTTACCGTAGGTGACGTTGCAGCCTCTATCGGCGCCGGCCTTGCTCGCGCTGCTTTGGCAGGTAAAGTTAACGGCAAACTCGTGGACCTGTCTCACCCGATTACCGAAAACAGTACGGTTTCGATTGTGACTGACAAAGACCCTGAGGGCCTTGAGATCATTCGTCATTCGACCTCTCACTTGATGGCTCAGGCCGTTAAAGAACTGTATCCGCAGGCCCAGATCACGATCGGACCGGTGATTGAAAACGGTTTCTACTATGACTTCTCTCTGCCGAAGCATCTGACGAACGAAGATCTGCCGCTCATCGAAAAGAAGATGGACGAGATCGTCAAACGTGATCTTCCTATTGTTCGTGAAGAGATGGATCGCGACGAAGCCGTCAAATATTTCAATTCCATCGGTGAACACTACAAGGCTGAAATCATCGGCTCTATTCCCGCCGGTGAAACCATTTCTCTGTACCGTCAGGGCGACTATGTCGACCTTTGCCGCGGACCTCACGTCCCGAGCACCGGTCGTCTGAAGGTTCACAAGTTGATGAAGCTTGCCGGCGCCTATTGGAGAGGCGACAGCAAGAACGAAATGCTGCAGAGAATCTACGGTACTGCCTGGGCCAAGAAAGATGACATGGCTGCTTACCTCCATATGCTGGAAGAAGCAGAAAAACGCGACCACCGCCGTCTCGGCAAAGAACTCGATCTCTTCCACTTCCAGGAAGAGGCTCCCGGTCTGATTTTCTGGCACGCCCGCGGCTGGGCCCTTTGGCAGCAGGTTGAACAGTACATGCGTCGTGTTTATCAGGACAACGACTATCAGGAAGTTAAGGCTCCTCAGCTGTTAGACCGTACACTGTGGGAAAAATCCGGCCACTGGTCTAAGTACAAAGAAAATATGTTCACGACAGAGTCGGAAAACCGCTACTACGCTCTGAAACCGATGAACTGCCCGGGTCACATTCAGATCTTCAACAGTGCTGTTCGCTCCTACCGCGATCTTCCGATCCGTTACGGTGAATTCGGTGCCTGCCACAGAAATGAACCGTCCGGCTCTCTGCATGGTTTGATGCGCGTCCGCGGTTTCACTCAGGACGACGGACATATCTTCTGTACTGAAGATCAGATTCTTTCCGAATGCACGGCTTATACCAAGCTCGTTCAGAAGGTTTACGCCGACTACGGCTTTACTGATATTTCCTACAAGATTGCAACACGCCCCGAAAAACGTATCGGTGATGACGCAACTTGGGATAAAGCCGAAAAAGCGCTGATGGATGCTTTGGACGCCTCCGGCATTAAATACGACATCCTTCCGGGCGAAGGCGCTTTCTACGGTCCGAAGATCGAATACCATTTGCGCGACTCTTTAGGCCGCGGGTGGCAGTGCGGTACGATCCAGGTCGACTTCCAGATGCCGTCTCGTCTCGGCGCTGAATATGTGACCGAAAGCAACGGCAGAGCCACTCCGGTCATGCTTCACCGTGCGATCGTCGGCAGCTTGGAACGTTTCATCGGTATGCTGCTTGAACACTATGCCGGTCAGCTTCCTCCGTGGCTCGCACCGGTCCAGGTCGCTGTTGCAAACATTACCGACGACCAGGCCGACTACGCCAAGGAAGTCGTTTCTATGCTCAAAAAGGCGGGTCTTCGCGCCGAAGCAGATTTGCGAAACGGCAAAATTACATATAAGATTCGCGAACTTAGCCTGCAGAAGCTTCCTTATACCCTCGTTGTCGGAGCTAAGGAAAAGGCAGAAGGTAAAGTCGCGGTTCGAGTTCGCGGCGGCAAGGATCTTGGCGCCATGAGCGTGGAAGACTTTATTAAGCTCGTTCAGGAAGATGTGGCTACACGCCGCAACGTGAACGAAATTGAATAACTAATTGGAGACGAAAATAGCTCAAGAACGTACACACCGGATCAATGGCGAGATCCGCGTCCCTGAAGTTCGCTTGACGGGTCTTGACGGCGAGATGATCGGTATCGTCAGGACCTCTCAGGCTTTAGCCATGGCCGAAGAGGCAGATGTTGACTTAGTGGAGGTCGCGCCGAACGCTCGTCCTCCGGTCTGCCGTCTGATGGATTACGGTAAATTCCGCTATCAGGAGCAGAAGAAGGCACAGGAACAGAAGGCCAAACAGAAGGTCATTCAGGTCAAGGAAGTGAAGTTCCGTCCGCAGACGGATAAAAACGACTACGACACGAAACTTCGTGCTTTGACTCGTTTCTTAGCCGACGGCAATAAAGCAAAGGTCACACTGCGCTACAGAGGCCGTGAAATGGCTCACCAGGAATTTGGTACAGATCTGCTGAATAAAGTGAAAGAAGATTTGGCTGATATTGCACAGGTCGAATCCTTCCCGAAACTTGAAGGTCGCCAGATGATTATGGTTCTGGCTCCTAAGAAAAAGAAATAATATTCTTACAAATTAATCATTTGTTTTGGAGTATTATTACGACCCTGCTTTCGGGCAGAAAATAAGTGAAACCAGGCTGAACAAGATCCTCAGTGTCTGAGGACGCCTGCAATCATCTAATAAAAGGAACTTAGGCAAAATGCCCAAGATGAAAACTAAAAAAGCTGCGAGCAAGCGTTTTAAAGTTCGCTCCGGCGGCTCCATCAAGCGTGCACACGCTACCAAGCGTCACATTCTCACCAAGCGCACGACGAAGAACAAACGTCACCTGCGCGGCATGTTAACCATCAGCGAGTCGGATAAAAAAGAAATCCGCGCGATGATGCCTTACGCTTAATTTAGAGGAGAGAATAAGATGCCCCGAGTAAAACGTGGTGTAACGGCTCGTGCCCGTCATAAGAAAGTATTTGCGCTGTCCAAGGGCTTTACCCTTCGCCGCAATAATGTTTATCGTGTCGCTAAGCAGGCAGTTATGCGTGCCGGTCAGTACGCATACCGCGATCGCCGCAACAAGAAACGCGTATTCCGCCGTCTGTGGATTGCTCGTATCAATGCCGGTGCTCGTGCCAACGGCATGAACTACAGCCAGTTCATGAACGGCCTCAAGAAAGCCGGTATTGAACTCGACCGTAAAGTTCTGTCCAACATGGCCATCTTCGATAAAGAAGGTTTCGCCGCTGTTGTTGCCAAAGCTAAGGCCAGCCTTGCTTAATTAGCTTCGGACACGCAGGTTTCAAGCCGATTTCAGAGCTTTGAAACTGCTAAAATACCTACAAAAGCCTGGTTTGATATGCCAGGCTTTTGTTTTTTCAGGTTACTAAAAATCCAACTGACCCAATATGGAAGATCTCAGTCTAATCATTCAATCTGCCAAAGAGGCTTTTGATCAGGCCGCAACGCCGGCAGCCCTTGAAGACGCTAAAGCGGTCTATCTCGGCAAAAACGGTTCTTTGACAGCATTGCTGAAGGGGATGGCAAAACTGTCCATCGAAGAAAAACGCGCTCGCGGTGCTGAAATCAATAAAGCTAAACGTGAAGTCGAAACGCTGCTCAATAATCGACGTGAAGCATTGGCCCGCGAAGAACTCACCCGCAAATTGACCTCTGAATCGGTCGATATCACGCTTCCGGGACGCACTTTCGGAAACGGCGGTATTCATCCGGTCATGAGAACTTGGATGCGCGTCGAAGAAATCTTTAAAACCATCGGCTTTGATGTCGCCGACGGTCCTGAAGTTGAAAACGACTGGTATACCTTTACAGCCCTGAACAATCCGCCTAATCATCCGGCCCGCAGTATGCAGGACACGTTCTATGTCGACATGAAGGATGAAACCGGCAAGCAGCTTCCGTTAAGACCGCACACCTCTCCGATGCAGGTTCGCTATGCTCGTCAGCACAAGCCGCCTATCAAAGTCATCGCTCCGGGAAGAACCTATCGTGTGGACTCTGACGCAACGCACTCTCCGATGTTCCATCAGGTAGAAGGTCTTTGGATCGACGAAAACATCAGTTTTGCTGACTTGAAGGGTGTCTATGTTGACTTCCTGAAGCGCTTCTTCGAAACAGAAGACTTGATCGTTCGCTTCCGTCCGAGCTACTTCCCGTTTACCGAACCGAGCGCCGAAGTGGACATGATGTTCACTAGCGGCCCGAGAAAAGGCAAATGGCTGGAAATCAGCGGCTCCGGTGAAGTCCATCCGAATGTTGTCAGAAACTTCGGTTTAGATCCGGAACGCTACATCGGTTTCGCCTTCGGCTCCGGTCTTGAAAGACTGACCATGCTCCGCTACGGAATCGATGATCTTCGTCTTTTCTTCGAAGGCGACCTCCGTTTCCTCAAACAGTTCAACTAATCGGCGAAAGGATAAAAATGTTATTTTCAGAAGAGTGGCTGCGCCATTACATCAATCCTGCCCTCAGCAGCGATGAGCTGTGCGAAACCCTGACGATGGGCGGCCTGGAAATTGAAGGCGCCGAACCGATTGCGCCGGCCTTTACCGGAGTGGTCGTTGCTCAGGTGTTGACCTGCGAGCAGCATCCGAATGCAGACAAACTGCATGTTTGTACAGTGGATATCGGCAAGGGCGAACCCGTACAGATTGTCTGCGGTGCTCCGAACGTTAAAGCCGGCGTCAAAGTTCCCTGCGCCACGATCGGCGCCGTACTTCCCGGCGACTTCAAGATTAAAAAAGCCAAACTCCGCGGTGTCGAGAGCAACGGTATGCTCTGCTCCAGCAGAGAGTTAGGCATCAGCGAAGATCATTCCGGTTTGTGGATTCTTCCGGAAGATGCGCCTGTCGGTGAAGACATTCGCGTTTACGAACGCCTTGATGATAAGAAGATTGAAGTCAAAGCAACTCCGAACCGCGGTGACGCTTTGAGCGTGATCGGTGTCGGCCGTGACTTGAGAGCGCTGACCGGTGCCGAACTTTCTTTCCCGGATTTCTCTCCGGTTCCGACAACCTGCGACTGCGTTCATGAAGTGCGTAATGAAGCTCCGGATCTTTGCGGACGCTTTGCCGGCCGTGTAGTTTGCGGCGTCAACGCCAAAGCTCCGACTCCGCAGTGGATGAAGGACCGCCTGGAACGCTCCGGACAGCGTTCTATTTCTGCGCTGGTGGATATCTCCAACTACGTCATGCTGGAACTCGGTCGTCCGACGCATATTTTTGACCTCGATAAGCTTGATGGTCCGCTGACCGTTCGCTGGGGCAAAGAAGGTGAGAAGGCCGAGCTGCTCAACGGCCAGACAGTCGATATTGATCCGTATTTCGGTGTGATCAGCGACAACAACGGCATTGAAGCGATTGCAGGTATCATGGGCGGCGATCATGCAGCTGTCTCGCTGGATACGAAAAATGTCTTCATTGAAGCCGCTTTCTGGTGGCCTAAAGCTATCCAGGGCCGCTGCAGAAAATTAAATTTCTCTACAGATGCCGCCTACCGCTTCGAGCGTGGTGTGGACTTCCAGTCCAACGTGGACCATATGGAATACATCACTCGTCTGATTCTCGAGATCTGCGGTACTGCAGAAACTAAGGTTGGTCCGGTTGTTGACGAAATCGAAGAGCTGCCGGTTCGCGAACCTGTTCGCATGAGAGCGGATCGTTGCAGAAAAGTGATCGGTGCGGATATTTCCGACGATAAGATGGCCGAGTGCTTTACTCGTTTGGGCTTCTCCTTCAAGAAAGAAGGTGATACCTTCGTAGTCGATGCTCCGAGCTATCGTTTTGACATTGAAATCGAAGAAGACTTGATCGAAGAGGTCGCTCGTCTTTACGGTTACCAGAACCTGACGGAAGTTCCTCCGCTTGCCCGCGTGGCGATGCTTGAACGTCCCGAAGCCAAACTGGATCGTCATGAACTTCGCAAGAAGATGGCCGGTTTGGGATTCCAGGAACTGATCAACTACTCGTTCATCAGTGAAGATGCCGAAGCTGACTTTTCTGAAGTTAAGGATCCGATCAAAGTTCTGAATCCGATCGCTTCTCAGATGGCTGTGATGAGAACACAGCTGATCTCCGGCTTGGTTGATCGTCTTAAGTACAACCTCAACCGCAAAGCCGACAGAGCAGCCTTGTTTGAATTAGGCCGTATCTTCAGACGTGATCCTTCGGTTAAAGGTTCTGACTCTGCCGTTGAAGGCGTATATCAGCCGCTGCACCTGGCTGCTTTGGTGTACGGTTCTGCTCGTCCTGCACAATGGGGAGAGAAAGCCAGAAACTTTGATTTCTTTGACTTGAAGGGTGCAGTTGAGATGCTGCTTCCCGGCCGCAATCTGCGCTTCGAGAAATCCAATCATCCTGCGCTTCATCCGGGACGTGCTGCCACCGTTTATCTCGACGGTGAAGAAATCGGATTTATCGGTGAGCTTCATCCGGAGCTTGCCCATAAGTATGAGCTGCCTCATTCTCCGATCGTCTTTGAACTCAAGGAAGAAGCCCTTCTTGATGTCGGAGTCCCGGTCAACCGTAGCTTGTCTAAGTTCCAGCCGATGTCCCGCGATATCGCCGTCTTCATTGATGATGCCGTTCCGGTCCAGAAACTGATGGACGCCGTCCGCAAGGCAGCGAAGAAGGATCCGCGCCTGCTGAGTTTGTCATCTTTTAAACTCTTTGATCTTTACAAACCTCAGGATGGTGCTAATGTAGGGAAGAAGAGCCTTGCGTTTAACATGTTGCTCCAGCGCCCGGACGCCCAGCTTTCTGAAGAAGAGGCTGATGAGGCAGTGGCTGCTGTGGTAGAAGCCCTCGCCAAAGAGGGTGCAGTCTTGAGAGATTAAGGGGAAGTCATGGCAAACATTGGTCCTGACAATTTTGAACTCGTCAAAGAGTTGCTTGGGGATAAGAACACAATGAACCGCAGCACTCTCGAAGAGGTTCTCTTCGAGGAGCTCGGGTTCAGCCGCGAAATGTCTCGAGTTTTTGTGACTCAGTTTTTCCAGACGATCTCGGATGTATTAGCAACCGGGGAAGAGGTGAAGCTGACCACACTCGGCAGATTCGAAATTTGCGGCAGAGCCTACAAAATGTTCTTTGATCCGGAGGCCAAGGAATGGTTTGACGCTCCGACCCGTTTGGATGTCTACTTCCATCCTTCCAAGAAACTGACGGACTTTATCGATTACAACCTCCGCCAGAAGGCTTGATAGCGGATGCCCAAAAAGAAAAAGCTTCCTGAGTTGCCGCCGATACCTTCGAAAAGGTATTTTCCGATTCGGGAAGCCAGTTCGCTTTGCGGTGTAAAAGATTATGTCCTGAGGTTTTGGGAAAAAGAATTTTCTCAACTCAGACCGATGAAGCGCGGAAGCCAGCGTGCTTACCGCGCAAAGGATATCCTGATTGCCCGTAGAATTCGGGAGCTGCTCTACGGAGACGGCTATCGCATTGATGCGGCAAGGGAAATTTTGAATAAAGAAGACAGAGAAGCCAAAGCCGGCGCGGCAGCGCCGCAGCTTCCGGAAGGTTCCGTGCCCGCATTTGCAGGCGTGGAAGCGTTTCCTCAGCCGACGATCGATTGGGAGGAATTTGATTCTGTCATCTACAACATAGAAAAAATCGAAGAGTTTTTGCACAATTAAAAAAAATCGTGTAATATTGCGGTTCTTGAGTCGGGGCGTAGCGCAGCCTGGTAGCGCACTTGCATGGGGTGCAAGGGGTCGCGAGTTCGAATCCCGCCGCCCCGACCAGAAATTCCCTAAAGGTCGTCTATAGACGGCCTTTTTTGTTTGTGTCTGTCTAAGCCATCCCAAGCCCCGCGGGGCCTTCCTTCAAATTATTGTCTGTAATCGTCCGTGTTTGTCTATAGCCGTTTGTGTACAGCTAGATGTTCTAATGTAGTATCTAATGTACATACGACGTGCGGCAATCCAAAAATAGCAGAATTTTTTCGGATTTTTTGTCACATTAGGAATTTGGAAGCCCCGCCGATATTGAACTCAGAGGGATTCGGAGGGATTTATGCGTTTAGCAGAGCGGATGACAGAAAAGCAGCTGAAGGCTGTCACTAAGACTCGGGCCTGCGGCGGGGTTCCCGGCCTGGTTGTTAAGGTCGTAAAACTCAAAGACGGCAGCTTGGCCAAATACTTCATTCTCCGGGAATCAACCATCAATCGGATATTTACACTCGGACGCTATCCGCAGATGTCGCTCGCAGACGCCTTCAAAAAGGCCGCTGAGTGGAAAGTAAAGATCAAACAAGGTATTGACCCGACTGAGGAAGAAAAAGCGCTCAAGGCGTCATTACGAAAGAAATCAACTTCCAGAGACGATCGTTTAACCTTCGAGCAGCTGATGTACAAGTGGATTGAATTTAATGAGGCTCGAGGCCGCTGGAATAATCCGAGTAAGCCAAAGAAGGAAGTTTGGGAAGGCTATTTCAGAAACCATATTCCGGACTCTATCCGGCTGAGCTCGGTAGAAGAATTAAAGGCAGAGCATTTTTCGGTAGCTCTCGGTGAAAAGTGGCGGACCATGATCGATACTCCAGAGAGAATCCTGTCTGATGCTCGCCAGGCGATTGACTGGGCAATTCGCTCGGAGCTCATTCTTCCTATGCTTAATCCGGCGCAAGTCAAAGACGGAAAGCTCGGAGACTTGCTCCCTCTAGTGAGGCCCGAAGGAGGCCACGAGCCCGCACTGCCTCCCAAACGTCTGCCGCTTTTCTTTGCTGAACTCATGAAATTAGTTCCGGTGAGTCAGACTGCCCGATGCCTTGCCTTTGCGATTCTTACTGCAGCTCGAAACTCCACAGCCCGGGAAGCCACTTGGGAGGAAATCAAAGAGGCAGACGGTCAGTGGTTTCATGTTATTCCCCGGGCACGCATGAAGGTTAAAGGAGAGAAGATTCCTTTTGACCGGAAAACACCGTTAAGTCCCCAGGCGCTCGAATTATTAAATACGGCGCCTCGTATCGGACTCGATCCCAAAGCCTTTATTTTCCCGAATATCAATAAGGGAAGGAACTCGCCGTTCACAAGAGATTCTGTCCGGGCATTGATCAAGCGAATGCACGATAAGCAGAAAGCAATTGACGGGATCGGCTGGATCGATCCGGAACAGACACACGCAAAAACCGGAAAACCGAGGATCGTGACGCTTCACGGCTGTGCTAGGGCAACGTTTAACACGTGGGCCAAAGATTCTGCCGGATATAAGCACAAAGCGTTTTCCCGCGATCTACGGGAAAGCTGTTTGGATCACCGCAACGAATCCTATCAATGTGCGTATGACAGGGAGCAGGCTCTAGGCGATATGCGGGAAGTGTTTGATGCGTGGGGTAGGTTTTGTTTTAGTGAAATTGGTTAGTCTGGTTAGACTACGACAAACAAAAAATGAAACAGGTTGTGGCATTAAAATCTTATAAAACTCTGGTCTGATACCATCACATGTGATAGATTTTATGAGGTGATTGATCATTTTTTAGGGAGGAGCGATGCCGGAAAGACTTAAATGTATTGCGCTTGGTTTTGTTGCGCTTGGCTCTGCTCTTTCTTTTAGAAGGCATGTGGAGTTGCCGTCAGATCCATTTCGAATTGACAGGTCTAGATTGCGAGGGGACTGCAAAAACGTCGCGCGTGATCTGTCCGAAGGTGTGAGAAAAGTTAGAGATGAATCACCAAGATCCGCAAGATAGTCTTACATTGTCGCAAGATGCTCACGCGTCAGAGCATGTCCAATCGAACACTATGTCGCGCCAGCTTCACCAAAAATGGACGCTGAGGGCTGGGGCGACGCCTTCTCTGCCCGTCGAAGATATTATTGCCCTCAACGAGGTAAATGCAGATTATGCAAATAGGGCAATTGCCATGGCTGAAAAGGAGCAGGATTTTCGACACTCCTTTACCGTTATGAGAGAAACGAATGTTGCTCGAGAACGAATTCTTGGACTTAAGCTTGCTACCTTAGTTTCATGTTTTGGGATCATTGTTTGCGCGATATTGGCTTACGTTGATCACCCATGGGTTGCCTCTATCTTTGGGATGAGTTCGATTCTTGGTATTGTTACTGTTATTGTGCAATCAAGCCACGAGGAATCAGGCTCCCAAAAGAAGAAGGGGGCTCAGGACCAAACTAAAAAGAAGGCCGATACCGGCTCTCAAAAATAACCTATTGCACAGATTTAGAAACGACAAAGCCCGTGTTGGCGCACGGGCAGAGTCTAAATCTAATGAGGGATGAGATGATCACCACATTTCTTACCTCTTAGAAGATTGTGCCACAACTCGTTGTGATTTGGAACGGCGATTTAAAAATCGATACCGTTCTGGTCATCGTAGTCCTGCTGTGGATGATCCGCACACGATCGTAGCCTAAAGGCGAAGGGCCGGTTTCCACAAGGGGCCAGCCTTGTGCGTATAACCTAGGCTAAGCCCGGTGAAATCAGGTTGTTAAGGGTACTGGTAACTCTATGAGAGGTCGGGATTCTTGTCTCTAAGGAACCCGTACGTGTAGAGTTGGGGTCTTAACTTTTCGGTAAGTTTTTGATAGGCTTGATTAAATTTCTCGAATGAAACTGTGCAATGACTGGAAGCGTCGACCCGAGTTTCTAAGGCTTTACGTACTTGAAACCAGCTGACATCCGCTCGGTGAAGATGATAGAGATCTCGAATATTTTTTGGATCCTTCTCTGAGAAGTATTGTTTCCAGAGAGCCTTTGCTTCCGACAAAACCTCTTTAGCTTCAGGAGAGAATTTAATTTTTTTCTTTTTGATGTACTCGACTAAAAAGTCGGAATCAAAGCGGGCAGGCGCATTGACTTCAGCCTCGGTGAAGGGAATCAGAAAGGTTCTAAGCGGGTAGTTTTTTCCTTTGTACGACAGGTCATCCGTGCTCACGGTTCTTTGGGTTCTATTGAATACAGCCCATACAAGGCAATCATTTTTGAATTCCTTTGGCAAAGTTTTATTTGGTTGGAAGAATTGGTCTCTGTCGTTAATCCAAGTTGGTCTCTCTAAGCGTCTAGCGCAAAACGTTAAATAAGCTTTCTCGAAGTTTTCTTCATTGATATAAAAACCATGAGCAGCCCCGCAAACAGAAGAATAAATCGCCGTCATCTGTTCGGCGTGTGAGAAGTCATTGGCGTTACAGTGCATATATGCAAAAGCGTTGTCTGACCACTTTGTCAGATGGGCTTTTCCTTTTGTTATGGTTAAACCGTTGCAGAGCGGAACGGCGTCTGTAGTATTTGCCGGTGAGCGGTCAATCCAGGTGTTTAAAAAATCATTTCCCGATGGTGTGTTGATTTCTTTCTTACCCAACATTTTCAACTTGGCATCGTACACATCAAAGGTCATTTTCGTGGACGCCGTGGAATGGGGGGACACCTTCCATATTGCAAAAGCTATAGGGAACTTCCCCTTTAACTCAAATAGTTCACTTGGAACTGCGAAACCGGATAAAAATTTTGCCGGCCATTTTCCTCTGAAAAGACTAAAGTTGGGGGCTTGTAAATACTTCAGCGTGCTGAAAGTAGCGACATAGCATTCATCGGCTTCCGTTAGGATACGAGCTAAGAACTGAGTAAAAAGTTCTGATGCTGACTTACCATACTCATCTTTTGGCATCAAAAATTTTTTGACCTTTGTATCGGTGACTCCGGTTTTATTTTTCGCCTTTACTTTTTGGACCTCACTCGCAATATTGTTGTAATTGGTAGCCTCAGCATAGGGAGGATTCATTAAGAAAAGGAGTTTCTTTTTGGTCGTTTTTTTCTTCAGAGCTGAAAGAAAGTCCTGCAATGAATTAGGCATCTTGGAAGAGAGCGTGTAGTCAATCTTCGAATCGATGTCGTCATTTAGAAAGTCGTATTGAAAAATTTCTGCTCCTAGGCAGGTACGAGTCGATTTCATAATATCAACATCTTACTGGTCTAAGGTGCTCATGAAGATATTTCGATAATTTGAATGTTTTACTTCAAGGTTCCCGACACCGCAACAAGGATCCCAGACATAAAAGTTGGTTTGCCATCTTTTGCCCAAGGCGGCTTCTAAATATTGATAAGACAGCTCAACTACGTTTAAGGGAGTGTAATAGGCACCTTTAAACTGACGTTCATTCAGAGGCAGAAGACTGTCGCGTCTCTCCAGCATATACTGGCGGTGAGTTGCGGCAGGAGGGCGATGATAGATGGTCCAGAACCGGCGATACCCGATAAAAGACTTGAGTTTACAGACCTTTCCTCTTAATTCAAAAGCCGGCTCACCCCCCCCCACAGTGGACAGGTGAATTAATTGGGCGGGAAGGCGTTTTTGGACTGCAACCATCCCATCGCTCATTATGTCTGCGAAGAATAACAAGGACATATCATCAGCGGTGACCCCATCGATTTCCGAACCTATTTCATCCACCCATTTGTCAAAAACAATTCGGAGATTATTCGGAGTGATGGGAATTCGATTCAGTTTTTTATTCTTTATACCATCGCGCACAATGTTAATGAACTCTTGTGCTCGTGTGACCATCTCAAATTCAATGTAGTGCGTTCCGACAAAGGTTCGGACTTGGTCAATGTATTTTTTGTCTGGTTTTGAGCCTCGTTTTGGCCAAAAAACGTTTTTGTCTTTGACAAGCTGAGTAGTCGCGGAAGTTTCCATAATTGCAGCGTGTTCTCTGTCGATGACACACAGCAAATTAGGAAGGGGATTGTTTGGATCAGGTTTTTGATGCCAAACATGAACGTAATAGATGAGTTGTGCAAACATGGCCAGCAGGTCAGATCTGCCGAGTTTTGCTTCAAACCAAACTTCCGGTGTTTGAATATCAATAAGGTTTTTTGAATAACCAGTTAAGCCTAATGCTTTGATGTAGGCATCTTTTACGTCTTCTTCTGTTTTGGCATTTTTTAGATCTGTCAGGAGGACAGCCGCGCTGGTATTACTCATATGATGTAAGGGTTAAAAGAGGTAGCTTTATTGAATTCTAGTATGGCTAAACATTCTACCTACCTCGTTATTCAAAGCTTTAAACCGCAGCTTCATTTTCATTACTCAGTGTCTTTGACCAAGCCACGACGTCCGACCGCTTCCACCGAGAGCAGCGATTGGTGAGTCTGATCGGCTCCGGGAACCGGCCTTCCTTCACCAAAGCCCACACTGTAGAGACGCCGATGTTTAGCAGTTCCGCGACTTGCTTTACATCCAGGAGAAGGACTCCGAGACTGCTGCTGTCTGTTTTCCGTTTTTTCATGGTCTGCCTCCTTTACAAGCGTTCAGGCACTCCCTGTTTGAAGAGTCGTTTGTAGGCTGTTTCGTTGTATTTGATGTTCTCGAAGATTTCGTCCAGCGACACTCCGAGCAGCACTAATCTGGCGATGCAGTCAATGAACAGAGCATTAAAGAACTGCAGAGCGTTAGACTGTTGGGAAGCGTGCCGGATAAACTTGTTTTCCGAAAATCTCATCATGGACAAGCGTGTTTCTACGAGCGAAAGGTAGCCGTCTTCGATGTTATTCAGCACCGAGTAGGCTTTAAAGAAAGAATTCATGTACCAACAGGCCTTCAGCAGGTCGACTTCTTCCGGCTGCTGAGGTTTGGTGCCCGCTCTAAAAATGTATTTGAGCGCATTGCCGCCGTAAAACCCTAGAGATTCGCAGAAGCAGATCGGTTCAACCAGAACAGAGTGACTTCTGTAGTGATCCGGGTTCGTGAGCTTGTCGTATTCCATGGTCTATTTCCTCTTGTCGAGCAGTTGGACGGTTTCGGCGACGATTTTGGTTGTGTAGCGGGTCGTCCCGTTCTGGTCCTGCCATTTTTCGTGCTCCAGGCGTCCTTCGACGTAAACAGAGCTGCCTTTGGTTGTGTATTGCTCAACTACCTCGGCCAAGCGTCCCCAGAGCGTGACCGTATGCCATTGAGTTTTTTCAATGCGCTGATTGTCCTTCTTGAAGAAACTGGATGTCGCGATGGAGATTTCTGCGATCTTCATTCCGGAATTAGTGACTCGGACGTCCGGAGCTTGTCCGAGGTTGCCGATCAAAATAACTTTATTAACGGAGGCCATCATTCAGTCTCCTTTTTTGACCTGTTCTGCGCTGGCGATTAAGGCGGTAGCTATTGCAGCTGCTTTTCCCGGAGAAAGAGGAATCATGAATTTCTGCTCGGGGTTGTCCGGAGATTCACAGATCAAAGCGGGGAAGGTAACGTTCACGCAGGTATCCTTTATATGAATATCGAGTTTGCTCACGGTCACGTTCGTAAGGTCCAAAGGCTGGAAGCCTTTCTCGCTGAAAGCCTGACGTGTTCTTTCTTCTACGAGTTGTTTAAGCCGATTCTCTTTTTGCATTGCTGCTCCTTTTAAGTTTTTCTTTGGCTCGTTCATAAGCCCAAGTAAATTCATTAAGTGTTTTGTGAGGCGCCAGTGCCACAGCCTCTTTTAGTGTCGGGATGATGATGGCAAAGGCCTGGCTGATGATCTTGATTTCGTCGCCTGTGGCCACGAAACCCTTGGTTTGTCCTTTGAGCTGGCGGTCGCTGATGTCGTTGATGGCTTTCCGTGCTGCCATTGCGATCGGGCCTACTTCGTTGATCTCCTGCTGGTTCAGGTGCTCGTAACGTTTGTAGAGCAGACCGAGGAACCAATTGAGTGTGTCTTCGATCCAGTCCATCTGCTGATCTGTCAAGGTTCCGGCCGGAAGACTCGATTCAACATACAAGGCGACTTGAGTCAGTTTTGCCTCAACGTCGGCCTGAGCTTCCGCCGGCCAATAGGGACCGACTTTTACGGTTTTCGGGTGATATTTCTTTGCCCGGGTCTTCTTTGATTTAGGCATCAATTTCCTCCAGATCGCTGTCCGGGGAAATCACAAGCCTTCCGTGCGGACCGTTAATCGGGAACTGATATGTGTAAAAGAATTCAAAGTCGGATCGATCCGGCTTTAATCCGACCGTTACGTAGCAGGAATGTCCGGCTTTGCCGTTGGCAATCAGCTCGAAGTTTTTGACAGCCTCTTCGAGCATTGCCTGCTTCCGGGAGGCCGTTGCATTCCCAGAGAAAAGCTGGATGAACTCCTTCAGGGCGAAAACGGTGGATTTTTTAAGCTTCAGCATTCTGTGTCCACTCCGTCTGCAGGTGTGCCCTTGGTGCCCGTGTAGTCGTTTACTGAAGCCACGATTCTGTAGGTCTCGCCTCCGATGACTGCTTCATGCATGTAGCCTGCGGTAAAGACTTTCGGATCTGCAGGGTCCGGATAGAGAACAAAGCAGTCCGTAGCGGTTTTCGTGTTGGCCAGCCATTCGAGCTCGATAACGATTCGCCGTCTGGTGAACCAGTTTTCCAGTGGATCTTCGCTCGAGCGGGAGGCTATGAAGTTTCCCAGTGCATTGACGAATTCAGGTTTGAGCGTTTTCATAGTGATTCCAAAAATTTGTGTGGGTGCCGGTCTTTCCCGGCTGCCATCCTCCGTTGGATAATTAAAGAGTTCCAATCACTAACCATCCTATGGAGGAGAAAATGGCTGAAAGTAAAACAAACGAAAATGTAGTAAAGATGACTGAAACCGGTGCAGTTAGGGTTATTGCCGCGGCTCTTCAGAGCGGAGTTTTAAAGCTTCCCTACTCGACAGCTTTTCCTCAGAAGCTTTCGGAGGCTCTTGAGTCCCGATCTATTGAAACTTGGATCCGGCACGACAAAGTTCCCGTTCAGGAAGTTTTGGACGGAAGGCTTATGAGTCAATTTGTTCTTCCGGCCCGTGCGGACGGCCTTTATCTTCTTTCTCTTTTTGCCGTTCTTACTGAAGGAGTTTCCAAAGATACTCTCGCCGATCTCGGATTGACCGCCGCCACAGAGTAAGTCCATCTTGATTAGGTAAAAGTATTGTTGTTGGGTAAGCCTATAAAGTCGACTTATAAAGAAGTCGTTTCCGGAAGCAAGGGCCGCTATTGAGGCTTTTTGCCAAAACTTCCACAAGTTAATAGCTGCCTTTCTGTTCAAAGGAACAGGCTTGCCATAGGACTTTTCTGCATCTTCTTTGATTTCAAGGCTTTCCCAGGCCTTGAGGATCATTTCTTTCTTTTTCCGCTTCATGGTTGTTCCTCCTGGCTTTCTCCATCCTTTTCCTCATTAAGCCAGTAGAAGCCCAAGTGCTCATTAGCCAGAGTGGAGCCTAAGGCTCGATAGGTTCTGTCCAATTCAGCCATGATCTTGTCTGTCCGGCGATCGCCTTTTGGGTAGCAGAGCTGCTTTGTCAGGTCATCGCAAACTTCTATCAGGCGGATAATCCGTTCAAGGCTTTCACGTTCTAAAAGAAAAGTCAGTTTGTTGCCGATCATTTATTCCTCCGGCAGACCTGCGAGATTGCGAGACAGGATCATGATGCAGTCGGTAAACAGCTCTCTGGCTGCCGGATGCGGGTACGGATTGGAGGCAACACAGGCACCGAGCAGTCCGATCAATTCGATCACGTGCTCTTTGGCCATTCGGTGATTGCTGTCCAGAAGGACATTCAGAAGATTTTGGGTGGAGCCGAAAAGGCGCCCGAAAGATTCACCGCTCCAGGCAAGCAATTGACTCGCGCTGTTGTTGACGGTGATGGCGTCGACGTTTGAAAAGAAGATCCAAATGGGTAGAGAATTTTCAGTGTTTAACATAACGCACCTCATTGAGAGATGCGTCTATGGTAATAGACTATTTAATTTTTGTCTACGTACGTATACATAAGTAGTAACTTACTTCAGTTGTCGAAGAATATTTAGAGCTATTTGCTGCCCTTCTTCAGACAATTTCCTCACAACTTCGCTGGCCTCTTCAGGTATTCCGCCTTGAATTGTGTCTGTCGTGGCGGTTCCCTCCCCAAGCACTAGCCAATAAGGATCAACGTCCAGTGCTCTTGCAACTTTGAGAGAGACCTCAGCTGTGAAATTTTTTGCTACGCCTTTCATCACATTGGAAATGGTCCCCCTAGTTACGCCAGCTCTTCGAGCCAGTTCAGATTGGGTCATCCCGCGAATGGCTAGTGCGTAAGCGAGTCTTTCTGCAACTGTATTCATGTTAAGTAGTTTATTAACGATTATGTCTTTGGGGATAAACAAAAGACTTGACAGACGATGTCTATGCACATATACAATTCAAGTTATGAAAAAAAAGACTGCTATTGAATTGTTTGGATCGGCGTCGAAGTTGAGCAGAGCTGTTCAATACACGAGAGGAGCGATCCATAACTGGCCCGATGAACTTGATCGAAGAAGAAGCGACCAAGTAATAGGCGCAGCTGTTCGGGTTGGAAAACTGAGCCCTGCTCAGGCAAAGGAACTGATTGAACATGAGAGACAAAGGCACGAACGAAGTCAGAGCTCTGCTAACTGATTTGGCGATTTCGGTAATCCGCCAAGTCGTGGCTGATGATCCGGATCGATCCCAAAACTCGATCATTAGGGACGTTATGGACGCGTGGGCTAAGAAGAAAGTCATGAGGGACCTCCGAAAAAGGGATGCCCTCAATTTAAGGATTCGGGATTACGAAAGCTACGGCGTTGATACGGCGTCGTTACGGCAGGAGACGGCAAAGTAGCCGAAGTCTGCCGGAGTTTTCCGAAAAATGCCGGACTTCTCCGGGCAATGCCGGAAAGTTCCGAAATATGCCGTATCGATGCCGTGGACAACGGCACCAAGGGGAATAAAAAATGAAACGGGACCGCTACGGTCGCTAGATAAGAGCCGCAAAAAGGGCTGGAAAAATGACAGAAGAAGAAAGATTGAGAGTCGCTCATCGATTTGAGCGTCATCTGCAGAAGATGGATGCCGATCGGCTCGGAAAGTTCGACTTGATGGAGATTGACTGGGTAGCCGTCATCCTCATCGCAATGGCGGCTTTTTGCGCGTTTTATTTTCTGACTATTGGGGCATAGAGAGGGAAAGCATGGATTTCGATGATCTTATGGAAATTCTTAGAGGCCTGCTTTGCTTCATTGTCTGTTGTTGCGGGATGGTCATCTTCTTCCTTGGTGTGTTTATCGTGATTCGTGAATTGTGGGCGATGATATAGGAGCGCAAGATGACTATCTGGTTAAATGCCTACAGTTTGGGATTTCAGCCACTTCGGGCCGGAGATCGTAAAGGTCAATCCGGAGACATCTGCAGCAGGAGCAACCAAAAGAAGGCTTCTGTCACTTCCGAAGTCGTGCGTGAATTCGGTTTTGGACTCTTCTCCGATTGCCAAGTCTTCTTCAAAGGCGCCTCGAAGAACGTGCGGGCGCCCGACTCTCCAGTAGTTCCCGAAAGAAGCCTCGTAAAGCGGAATGCTGCTGCGCACCTTCTCAAAAGGAAAGACTTCTTTTTCCGGTTCGTAAGTGACCTCGAGAATCGTGTATTCGTTCGGAAAGTCTCTGGTCATTGTGATGGAGCAAATAGGCTTGAGACGTTGAATCCTGAAGGTTCCTGCTGCCTTTGCGCCTTCAGGGGCGGTTTCCTGGATGGTTTCAAGCTCGGCGGTTTTGATTGCCTTGCGAAAGAAGTTCAGAACTTGTCTAAGGATTTTTTTCAAGAAGCTGAATGCGGCCATTCGGTTTTTCTCCGGGATAAGCGCAATCACGGTGGCAATTGCTCCGAGTGCGCCGATGTAAGAAAAGACATCACTGCTTTCCATGGCCTTCTCCTTAGCGTGAGTAATTTTTGTTTGCCAGCTCTATTTTCTCACGCTCTGGGGAAGGCTCTCCCTTCTTTTTCTTGTCAGCCGCGTCTGGATAACTTAAACCACACTTTGCTTCCACGTCAGTGTTCTGGCGATAAAGAATCGGCTTTGAGATCGGATCTTGAATTCAATGAACGGGTTGTCTTGGGGATCAACAAAAAACAATTCTTCCTTTGGAAGGCCGTTCCCGTTGAGAGGAATCGATTTGATGTACGGATTAGGAGCTTTTTGGTCCGGTCGGTAAACGCGCTGTTCGCTGCCAAGATCCCAGAAAAGGGAGTGACCGTATTCTTCGTCCGGAAGGTAGAAAGAGCAATTGCAGCTGATGTTTTCAAAAGTAATGTCCGAGGTTCCGGGCTGAAGCGTGAGGTAAACGGGATAAACCTTTTTTCCTCTGTAAAAAACAGGTTTTTCCATCCGGCCGGTCAGAGACGGAGTCCGGTAGCCACTGGAAAATTTGATAAATGCCATTGCTTTGTCCAAAAACCAAACGATAAGGGTTTCCATGGCCTTCTCCTTAGTTTGAGTGAATTTTGTTTGAGACCTCTATTTTCTCACGCTCTGGAGAAGGCTCTTCCGCCTTTTTCCGTACTGTCCGGGAGGCTTTCATGATCGATTTTCTGGAGCAGCTTGTTAATTGTCTGCTGGCAGCCATCTTTTCACTGGTGATTATCGGGCTGTGTGCAGTGCCCGTTGCGCTCTTTATCTGGATGGTCTGGTGGCTACTGAAAGTGTTCGGAGTTTTCTCCTGAAAAACATCTTTATTGAGATAAACGATTTCGCAGTCTCGGGACAGTTGCAACTGTAGAGCCTTCCTCCCTCGCACTCGAGACTGCTCCCTATCTTCGGAGGAAAGAGGAATAATCATGGCGAAATCACTAAGAGAAGTTGAAGAGCAAATGAGCTCTGTCGGAATCGATGTTCCGCCGGGTGTCGATTTGGTTGTCAACGGCTCAAACTGGAAACGGTTTAAGCCGGCAAATTCTCACTTCAAACGCGGCAAAGAGGCCTATTACGGGATTTGGGAAAAATCTCTCGGCTCCGGCCGCAACTACTACTTCGGCGTCTTCGGAATCGGAAGCCAATCCTACAAGATCACGCACACCCGAAGCGGCTGGACGCAGGAGGAGTGGCGCGAGATCAAGTCACGCACGGAAACCGACCAAAAGATAGTCGATGAAGCGCTCCAGGAGCGCCGTCGGTCGGCAGGTCAGAAGGCCGTCAAAATGCTGCAGGCGGCAAGCTCTTCCGTTTCCATGAGCCATCCGTATGTGGCCAAAAAACAGATTCTGCCCTACGGCGCCTATCAGCTGCGCAATCAGATTCTGCTCCCGATGTGGAAGGACGGCCGTGTGGTCGGCCTGCAGACGATTTTTCCTGCAGAAACTCAGGACGGCGGCACTGAGATCCAGAAGCGGTTTTTGTCCGGAAGCGACTTAAAAGGCTCCTGCCTAAAACTCGGGGAGCCCGCTCAGCCGCCGGAGGCGATTATTTTGACGGAAGGATGGGCCACGGCTTGCAGCATCATGCAGGCATCCGGCGCACCGATGGTCGTTGTGGCCTTCTCTGCCGGAAATCTTCTCCCGGTGGCCGAAAGCCTCAGGGCCGAATACCCGAACACCAAGATCGTCATTGCTGCAGATAATGACTGCCACTATCACACAGCCCTGAAGCGTGAAATCAGCGACCGCTTCGGCATTGAACTCAATATCGCTGCCTCCAAAGCCTCTGCTCGGGAACAGATTGTTCCCGGAGGAAAGGTCATGGCCTGGTGGACAACGAAGGATAAGGAGACTTATCTGGAGTATGAAGAATGGTCGGACGGACGGCCTCGCCCCATGCACCGCTCGCTTTGCAATACCGGCGTAGTCAAGGCCAAAATCGCGGCTTCCAAGGTAGGTGCTGCCGTGGTCATTCCCCGCTTTACCGATGTTTCTTTGAGAGGCACCGACTTTAATGACTTGGCCGTTCAGGAAGGACGCGACGCAGTCTCTCAGCAGTTAGCCTGGAGGCAGGCGGAGCCCTTAAGTAAGGGGTCCGGAGACAAAAAAGTGAATGAGAAGAATTTAGGGGTTATCAGCTCCCTCGGTAAACGCTACATTGCCATTGACAGCACGGACACGTGTTGGGATACCGAATACCTGCGAGTGACCAAGATCTCTACGATCCGGCAGTGGTTCGGAGCCAAGACCGTGAACCTTTGGCTGCAGAATGAGTTCGACAACCGCCGAATCATCCAGCCCGAGCAGCTGATTTTTGAGCCGGATCCGAAAAAGATCCCGCTCGGCAGCATCACGATGTTTGCCGGATGGCCGATGAAGCCCAATTACACCCATAAATGTCAAAGGCTGATTGATCATCTTTTCAAGATCTGCGGCGAAAACGATGATCTCTTCCAGTGGGTGGCTGCCTGGTTAGCTTTTCCGCTTCAGCACCCGGGCGCCAAAATGCAGACGGCCTTGGTTGTCTACGGCGAAAGAGAGGGCACAGGGAAAAGCATGTTCTTTAATGCGATTTCCAAGATTTACGGTCAGTACGCTTGCTCGGTTAATCAAAACATGGTGCAGAGCGATTTCAACGGATGGGTGTCTAAGAAGCTGTTTGTGGTTTGTGAGGAGGTGGTAACGAATCAGGAAAAGCGAAATTTGAAAGGTGCGCTTAAGAATCTCGTCACCAACCCCACGCATACGATAAACGAAAAAGGGCTTCCTGCGCGATTTGAAGCAAACAAAACGAATTTTGTGTTCCTCTCTAACGAACTGCAGCCGCTGATGTTTGACAGTGCCGACCGCCGTTATCAGGCGATTAAGTTTGAGACGGCCTCGCCTCCGGAATACTTCGAGGCGCTCGCTGACGAAATCGACAACGGCGGGATTGAGTCCTTCTACGCCTATTTGCTCAACTTTGATACGAGTTGGTTCAACGAGAGCAAAAGGCCTCTGGAGACTCAGGCAAGACTCGACTTAAAGCGTCTGGGGAGTGACTCGGCCATCCGCTTCATTGAGGATTGGACGTCCGGAAATATCAATTTGCCTGTTGGCCCTGCCGTGCTCGGCCACCTCTATGACGCCTACACCATTTGGTGCAAGTCGTCCGGAGAAAGACCCTGCAGCAAGGAGGTATTCGGCGGCAGGTGTAAGAGCCGCTTAAACGGCGGAAGGCTAAGGGTGCAGCTCTACAGTGAGGATTCTTCGTCTACCGAGACGCTAAGGCCGCTGAAGATGTATCAGAGGCAGGTGTATTGGCCGAAATCAACGGAAGATCCGGAAGCTAATGCTGAGTTCTCTCAGCGTGCCCGGGCATTCCAGATTGACGTGGAAACCGCCAAAGAAAGGTTCTATCGTGACTTCAAGTCTCTCCAGTAAATCCTTTTCGTACCTTTTTGTGAGGTCCTGCTGCTGTTTCGGCCGCAGGGCCTTTTGTTTTCCCTGTTGTTCATACTGTTCACCCTGTTCAGAGGCACAAAATGGACGGTATGAATGCTAATTTTTCATTTGGAATCAAAACGATGGGAGCAGTCTGTTCATATTGTTCACCTAATACGTGTCTACCTACATGTGCGCGCGTGGATGGAAATATAAAAAACGGAAAAAGAAATTTATGGGGTATGGAGATATGAACAGTATGAACAAGTGAACAAATAATTTAAAAACAAATAATTATGAATAAAACCATTGAACAAACTAATGAACAGTCAATGAACAACTTCTTTGACGATATTGGTACAACTCCCATGACTCGAATCCCTTATGTAAAACGGCTGCTTTTTTGCTGGTGGAAGTGGCGGAATCTTTCCCGGAACAAACTGCCTCCTCAGTTGGACATGAATAACGACCGAGTGGATTCATCCAGAAAGAGCAGCGATTTGATTAACGCCGCTTCCTGCGACTTCGCGATGATCCGTCTGGACAGAATCATCAGTGAATTGCATCCGACACTCAAGGAAGCCGTTTTCGCGCTCTACGGCCACGTAGGGATGAGAGGTGTTATCCATGCCGCCGATGAATTAGGGATCACAAAGCGCAGCATGATCCGCCGTCTTTGCCGGGCAGATCAGGCAATTGCCATCGAACTCGATAAGCTCAGGAACAAGGAAAAATCATGCTAAGGGTAAATCCTAGAGTCACCTTTTTGTCGAAAATCGGCTATATTTTCTTAAAATTTGGCAGTGAGTGGCTAAAAAGTTCTCCTGTTTTACCTTATTCGTCTTTGTGTGAGTGGTTGGTTTAATTTGAGAGGACGAATATGAACCCTATTTATAGAACCATCTTATCTCTATCCGTAATTTCCCCTTTGTTGCTTTTCTTTCTTGTCGGCTACTCCAGTTGGATAGTGGATTGGATGAATGGTTTTATGCCTGCAGATTGGGGGATGAACGAGATGAAGAGCCAGGAAGAAGCGGCTCTCATTATCTTTGGATTGATTGCTGTTTATCTTCTAGGTCGATTGTACCGTTTCGGCCTATTAAAATTTGCGCTGGGTAGAGGTTCGGAATTGATTCGCCTTGCTACGGTTAAACGTCTGGGCATGACCTCATTGACAGATTTTTTACCCTACATACTCCTCTTCATTTTCGCTCAAAATGAAGTTCAAGGAGTGTTTAATTGGGCAGTAGCGCTCTTTTTGCTTTTTGTCATGGCCTGGACTTCTTCAGTTATATCGTATTCTCCGCTTTTGGAGCTGTGCGGTCTAAGGTTTTATGAGGCAACGACGGCAAAAGGTGAAACGATTATTGTTATAACGTCAAATAAAAAATTAAAGCTTGATGCCACTCTTGATTTGGTTAGAATTTCCGAGTGTTGCTATCTATACCGATAGGAGATATTGGATTGTCGAGTCCCGTATATGTGTTCGCTTCGTTTCCTGGCGATAATACTTTAAAGACAGTAATCGAAAGTATTGCTTTTTCTGAAAAAGTTCTAGCAGGAGTAAAACGTGAAGTGTCAAGACAAATTGAAAGTGTTCTCTCGTGCAGGCCTATTGAATTTGATGGACGGTACAAGTCAGAACCTAAAGAAATTCTGCACATAGATAACTACTGCGATCCGGATGATACTTTTAATAATATTGAGAAAGCTCTGAATGGAGTTAATCCTGGAATTGTTGAGAATACGGAGCAGTTACAAACCGCCTTTGGGCTGTTTTTTGTAATTGATGACGATCGTGACAAGATTGCTTTCCAGAAATTCTCCAAGAGGATGTTAATTGACAAGGACAAAACTTTCTTTAAATCCTCAAGCAGTGAAGTCTACGACTACCTTCCGGAGTCATCCTTTTCTCTGGCAAATTCGATTTCCGGTTATTACGAACGTTCCTCTAAACGCCTTTACATACGTTCGGCATTTGTTGGAAGACAAATTTTTCCCTCTTTTTCCGACGAATACGTACCCGGAGCCTCGGCAGTTGAGATAAGAGAATTTTTAGAAAGGCCTCAATTCGACACCTCTGCCATTCACGATTTCAATTCAGACTCTCAAAAACTTGCGCGCCTAGTGTGGTTAATAAGGGATAGTGGAATTAAGTTAGCCGATCGTTTAGAGGATCTCAAAGATATTTCTCGAGCCCTTAATTTGAAATGCATAACAGAGGATGGTCACATTCGGTTGTTTCCGGACATAGAAAAAACTAAGCTGGTTTTACAGATTATTTTGAAAGATGTTTACCGACAAGGAAATGAGATATTTTTAAGCAACTCCAAAAGAGCGCTAACGCCTTTCAAAGACTGAGAGTTCTTAAACAACATCTTTTATATAAATAATTTTTCAAAGCGGATTGCTCATTGAGCGTCCGCTTTTTTCATGGATTCGTCGCCTTATGACGAACGCTTGGGTCGTGCGTTATCGGCCTCTCCTTGAGAAGTGGCATGAGGGTTCTCCGGGGCGGTTGGGTGGCTGCTCCGGAGTTTTTTCATTGTGAATTTATGCCAGTATTTCCGTTAAAGCACTGCGCCTTCCCCGGTTGCGGTGCGCTTTTTCGCGGCTCCGGTTCCTACTGCGAGAAGCATAAGCAAATCGCTCAGGATCAAAGAGCGGATCGACGCCGCCAGCTCGATCGAGAAAGAGGCTCGGCAGCCTCAAGGGGTTATTCCTCCGCCTGGAGAAAAGCCCGGGAAGGTTTCCTAGCTCGCCACCCCTTCTGTGTTCAATGCGAAGCAGAAGGCTTTCCTCGATTGGCTGCGGTCGTGGACCATGTCATCCCGCATAAGGGGGATAAAGAGTTATTTTGGGATCGAAATAATTGGCAGCCCTTATGCAAAAGACATCACGATCTCAAGACGGCCGCAGAAGACGGAGGTTTCGGAAACATAGGGAGGGGTGGTGAAAAAGTGAAGTGACGCGATCGTCCGAGACCGCGCCCTCAGTCGAATTTTTACGCGTGCAAAATTGGAGATTTTCGAGGTTTTGCACGTCTGGAGTAAATAGGATGAAAGGTCGAAAACCTTTACCGACAGAAGTTAAAGAACTCCAAGGGACGCTTCAGCCGTGCCGTACAAATTACCAAGAACCTAAGGTCCGCCAAAAAATTTGTGAAAAAGCGGCTCCGCCGGAGACGCTGTCGGACGAAGCAAAAGTCCATTGGAATTTTGTGCTCGAGCACGAAGGCGCTGGCTGGATCAAACAATGCGACCGCGGAATGTTCGAGCAATACTGCGAACTCTGGGCAGAGATCACGAAAAGCCGAAAAGAAAAAAAGGCGCTCCGCGCAGAGCTCTCGGAACTTCGGCCTCAGTACGAGGAAGCCCTGAAGTTCGGCAGCTTAGACAGAGCCAAGGTCATCAATGCCAGGATGGAGGCCTTGGAAGAAAAAGACAGGTTCCTGGCCAACCTAATCGTTAAGAGTGTCCAGCCATTCAAAAGCGTGGCTGCCGAACTCGGACTAACACCGTCTTCTCGGTCCCGAGTTATCGCTTTAAACGGTGCGGATACTCCGAAAAATCAAGAAGATTCTGAACTTTTTTCAAAAGAGGCGATGCAAAAATGCCTTGAATTTGGCCTTGATTACGGTGGAATGAATTGAAAAATTACGTTGCATGGGCTCAAAAGTACGTGCAGCAGGTCCTAAGCGGCGAAGTTCTCGCTTGTGTTTATGTTCGCCAGGCTTGTGAAAGACAGAAAAAAGACCTTGAAAAATCAAAATCAGGGTCTTTTCCTTATGTGTTTGACCCGTTTTTGGCGACTCGGGCCTGCTTCTTTATCGAGCATTTAAGGCATGTGAAAGGACCTAAAGCCGGCCAGTTGATCCAACTGGAGCCCTGGCAGTGTTTTGTTGTCACTTCAATCTTCGGCTGGGTTCACAAAGATACGAGAAAGCGCCGTTTTAAGCGCTCGTACATTGAAGTTCCTCGCGGTAACGCGAAGTCGACGCTTTCGGCCGCGATCGGTCTTTACATGATGACCATGGACGGAGAAGGCGGCGCAGATTGCTACTCTTTTGCGACGACCCGGGAGCAAGCCAGAGAAGTTTTTGATACTGCGCGCGATATGGTCCGCCGCTGCACGGATGTGAGTCGAGAACTCGGAATTAAGGCGTTGGATTATTCAATAGTTCAGCTCGCCAGTAACTCAAAATTCGTTGCGAAGTCCGCGCAAGGCAGCACCTTAGATGGTCTCAATACGCACTTTGCTTGTATTGACGAACTTCACGCGCATAAAACCCGCGAAGTCTACGACGTGGTTGAGACGTCTATCGGCAAGCGTCTGCAGCCCCTGCTGTTTGCTATTACGACGGCCGGATTCAACTTATCCGGAATCTGCTACGAGCTTAGAAACTACGTGATCGAAGTTTTGTCCGGAAAAAGTTCCGGCGGGGATGACCAGTTCGGAATTATTTACACGATCGATAAAGAGGATGACTGGACTAGTGACAGTGCGCTGATCAAAGCCAATCCGAACTGGGGCGTCTCGGTCCATCCGGAGACGATTAAATCACTCCGGGATAAAGCGCAGACGGTTGCAAGTGCAGTTAACAACTTTAAGACCAAGCACCTCGATGTCTGGTGTAACGCAGACGCGGCCTGGATGGATTTGACCAAGTGGAATGAGTGCGGCGATCCGGCCTTGGAGGAATCCGACTTCTACGGACAGGAATCTTGGCTGGGGCTCGACTTGGCCTCAAAGATTGACTTAACGGCAGCAGTCAGACTCTTTTGTAAAACGATCAACGGCGTCCAGCATTTCTTTGTTTTCCCGCAGGTTTGGCTTCCCCGGGAAACCGTTAACACAGCGAAAAATGCTTCTTACTCCGGCTGGGAGTACGAAGCGCGTCTGAAAGTGACGGAAGGTGCGGTAGTCGATTTTGAAGAGGTCAAAGAATATGTCCGGAGAAGCTGCTCTGACTTTGTTGTGAAGGAAATCGCTTATGACCCGTGGCAGGCAACTCAGCTCGCGAGTGAATTAACCGAGCAAGGCTGTCCGATGGTCGAAGTCCGAAACAGTGTCCAGAACTTCTCCGAGCCGATGAAAACCATCGAGGCTTTAGTGATGTCCGGGAGACTGCATCATCCGGATGATCCGATTTTTAACTGGTGCGTTTCAAACGTCGTCTGTCATCGCGATGCGAAAGACAACATTTATCCGAACAAGCTGAGGAATGAAAACAAGATCGACTTGGTGGTGGCCCTAATCATGGCCTTCTACTCATTCCTGATCGGCGGCGGAAAGATTGAAAAGCCGGTGGATCTGACACCGATGCTTGATTCTCCGCTCATTTTCAATTGGTAAATTATGTTTTTGAGTTCTTTTTTTTCTTCGATCGGGAACCCGTTCAAAGACAATACAGGGGTGCAGCGAACAGAACCTATGCTGCAGCTGGTGCCGAGGAAACGGGAGACTTCGGAAGAAACGGCCCTGCAGATTTCCTCCGTGATGGCATGCACGACGCTCTTGGCTGAAACAGTGGCTTCCATGCCGATCTTCGTTTACCGCAATGACAGCGGAAACAGAGACTTAGCCCGAGAAACCGAACTTTGGAAGCTGCTTCACGATGGTCCGAACGAGCTCATGACGCCGGTCGAGTTTTGGTCTCAGGTCATTTTCAATATGGTACTCCGAGGCAACGGGTACGCCCGGCTAAAACGAGAGGACAACAATCCGTCCGGACGCGTGCTTTCGATGATGCCCCTCAATGCTTCGCAGGTGAAAACGATTTATGACGGTTCGACTCTGCGGTATGAATACGACCAAAATTGTGGGACAGAGAAGATTGCCAAAGAGTTTATGTTTCACCTGAAAGGCGTTGGGGGCCGTTTTGCCGGAGCCTCGAAGTTGAAATTGATGGCTGCCACAATTGGCGAAGCGGCCGACGCCCAAGAAACCGCGTCTACACTTTTTGGTAACGCAAACAAACCGAGCGGTATTTTGAGCGCGGAAGGCACGCTCGACAAAGAACAGAGGGAGCGTCTTCAAACGACCTTCAACGAAATGGCCAACGGCAGCCGCTCGGGTCTCTACGTGCTTGAAGGCGGTCTGAATTACGCGCCTCTGACGCTTACACCGGCAGAAACTCAGCTTTTGGAAACAAGACGGTTCTCGGTTGAGGAAATCTGCCGCTGGTTCGGCGTGCCTTCCGTTCTGGTCGGGTCGAATGCGGCCACAACATGGGGCAGCGGTATTGAGCAGATCATTTTGGGCTTCCAAAAGTTCACATTGCTGCCGTTATGCCGGCGAATTGAACAGGCGGTGAGAGCACGAATCATGACGCCGGAAGAGTTTGCGCTCTACACAGTGGAAATTTCCATGGATAACTTGCTCCGGGCAACCATGAAAGAGCGCATGGAAATCCACGGCAAAGCCATCCAGTACGGCGTTGAAACCGTTAACGAAGCACGTCAATACGAAAACTTGCCGCCGGTGGAAGGCGGCGATGTCAATTTTGCGCAGTCGGCGCTGAGGCCTATTTCAGCATTGGCCAAAGCAACGGTCGACCAAAAAACTAAGGAGTCAGACAGTGTCTAAAGAGCTGAAAAAGGATCAGACCTTATCCGTCAGATTGGAAGGCGTGGAAGTAAAGCTATCCGAAGACAAGAAAACCGGTGTCGTCAAAGGCTATGCCTCGGTTTACGACAACTTGAATTGCTACGGGTTTTACATCGCCAAAGGCGCCTACAGCGCGGTACTGAAGAACTCTACTTCGACACCGAAGATGTTCTTCAACCATGACTATTCAGCCGTTCCGGTGGGCCGTTGGACCTCGCTCAAAGAAGATGATAAAGGCCTGTACGTAGAGGGAGAACTCACGCTCGGAGTCGGAGCGGCCTCTGATATTTATGAGGCGCTCAAAGCCGGAACCTTAGACGGTTTGTCCGTCGGTATTCGCTTGGGCGAATATGTTGAGGATGACAACGGCAATATCAAGGTTTTGAGCATTGCTGCACTCTACGAAATTTCCATCTGCAGCTTCCCGGCTGACGGCCAGGCGAGGATTGCAGAAACACTCTCGAAGGATTCCCTGGACGAAACCATCGAGAAAATTAAGACGTTAAGAGATTTTGAAGCCTGCCTGAGGGATTCTTGCGGCTTCAGCCGGAAACAGGCCTTGGCGCTTGTTTCTCGCGTGAAGAAGGTGCTGAGCGAAGAGCAGCGGGACGCTGCTTTGGCTGAAGCATTAAACAAGGTGCTCGGAGTAACCGAGCGAATCGATAAAGCACTCAGTAGGAAAATTTAAATGAACGAAGAAATTGAAAAACTCCTGTCCGCAATGACCAACATCGAGGCCAGATTAGGACAGCTTTCCACGGTTGAAGAAACCGCCAAAGTTAAGGCCGAACTCGCCGAACTCAGCAAAAAGCAGCTCGGCCTGGCTGAAGAAATCCGCCGCCTCAAACAGCAGCAGCCGGGCGGCTCTGACAACGTTTCTGCGCCGCTCACACTCGGAGCCCGCGTGGTGGCCGATGCCGGGTTCCTGGAGTTTGCCGCCGGCAAAGGCAAAGGCTTCTCTGTTACTTTGACTGATCCGGACCCGGTCGGTACCGGCTCTACGGTTGACTCCAAGGTTTATCCGGATCAGCGTGTCCAAGGCATTATCGGCATCGGAACCGCACCGCTTACGCTCGAAGATACGATTCATCATTCTCCGACAAGCAACAAAGCGATTGTCTACTCTCGTGAGAAGAAGTACGTCAACAATGCTGCAGAAGTGGTCAACGGTGTGGACTCTGATCCGCAGTCTGAAATCGAGTTCGATACTCAGACCGCCAACGTCAAAGACATCGGCAACTGCTTCATTGTGACCAAGGACCTCATGGAGGATTCTCAGGCATTGGCGGATTACATTAACTTCCGCGTCCAGTACGGCGTTAAGCAGCGCGTGGAAAGCCAGCTTCTGAACGGTGACGGAACAAACGCCAACTTAAGCGGCCTTCTGGTGACAGGCAACTATACGCCGCACGGCTTTGATCCGGATACCAACCCCGAAATCACAAATCAGGTCGATTTGATCGGTTTTGCTGCACTGGCCGTGAAGTCTGTGGGTCTGACACCGAACGTCACGATCATGAATCCGGTCGATTACTTCAAACTTCGCTGTTTGAAGGACTCCAACGGCCGCTACCTCTTCAGCGATCCGATGGCTCCGTCCAATCGTCCGATTTGGGATACCTACGTTGTGGAAAGTTCCGCAATGCCCAAAGGCAAGTTCCTGACCTTAGACACCAACATGGCCTGCATGATCTACGACCGTAAGGAAACCGTCGTGGAATTCGGCTATGAAGACGGCAACAACTTCAGAAAGGGTCTTGTCACTATCAAGGCAGACCGTCGTTTGGCCTTCGCGATCGAACGTCCGAGCGGCATTGTGGGCGGCGATTTGACGGTAACAAAGCCGAAGACCGAAGGCGAAGGCACTGATAAAGGCAGTCAGGGCGCCCAAGGCGGAGCGGGCTAATCAACCTTAGGAGGGCGGCGGCAACGTCGCCTTTTTAGCCTATGTATGAAGCAAAAGGTATGGTGTCGATTGTCGACGCCGCTTATCTCCGGCGCTATTTGCGTATCGATGACACGTCTGAAGACTTGTTTCTCGAAGAGTTGGGCCGCGCTGCCACGGAAAACCTTGAGCATCGTCTGAAAAGACACATCATTGCCCGAAGTGAAGATGATTCCGATGCGGTGTGCTCGGACAAAGAAGACGTGCCGAATGCACTGCGTGTTTGGGTCGGCGCCTCTGTTGCTTTTGCTTATTCAAACCGCGAGTCCGACAGCGAAAAAACTTTCAAGAGCACTCCGTTCTTTGAGCGGATGATTGATCCGTGGAGGGCTTACAAGTGATCGAACCTTTATCCGGACAACTGAATCGGCGCTGTTCGATTTACTCTGCCCGGCTCATGTCGGACGGAAAAGCAGACCAATCCACGAAACGAACGCCTCTTTGGAGCTGTTGGTGCAAGGTAGAAGTGATCGGCGGGTCGGTCTTCTGGGAGAACATCCAGACAGAAGAAGCCGTAACGCACCGGATCTTTATCAGAAGCGTCAAAGGCAAAAGCAGGCCTCAGGATCTGCCGCGTCTGATCGAGCTTGAATGCGCGGGCTTCTGGTATCGGGTCAAGCGAGTGACGGACTGCAACAGTGCCGGTCGGTTCACGTTACTGGAATGCGAGGTGCTTAATGCAGCCGTTAAGAATTGAAGCGAAGTTTGCAAGACCTCTGAACTTCGCCGACTTCGATAAAAAGTCGATGAGGAAAGGTTTTACTCAGGTTGGCCGAGACGTTTCCAAGATTGCAAAGAAACTGGTCAGAAAAAAAGGAGTATCCGCTGCCGGAGCTTATCCGGGAAAGCAAACAGGGATATTT
>PPYE01130172.1_pt1 | contig 34809 bp, 20 predicted proteins | sample 1559881 | NCBI WGS metagenome assembly PPYE01 (sample SAMN08240022, study PRJNA423297) | Human gut metagenome, whole genome shotgun sequencing project.
AAATCGAGTGCCATTGCACGAAGATTTCCACTTTCGAGTTACAAACGGTCAACGGGCTGAGGTAAAGCGGGCCTGCACCACGAAGGAATATCCCTGCTTTCCGCGTCCGCTTCTTCACAAAGAAGCTTTCTAATCTACAAGCGTATCACCCCAACAACCACAAATTTGTGCAAATCAAATAAAAACTCCTTGCAAAGTTTCTGAATGAATGAGATAATTAATACGAACTATGTAAATGGATTGTTACTTTTAAGGCAAAACCATACAATATCCTATCTAAAAGGAAGGGGAAAGAGGAAGAATGAAATTAAAGACAGTAAAGCGTATGAATGCGTGCGTTTTATCTGCTGCCATGGTTTTGAGTGGTGTTACAATCATTCCACCGGCCACAGTAAGTGCTGCGGCAAATAATGAGATCAATTATGCATTAAGTGGAACGGCAACCGTCAGTGATCAGGAGACGAATTACTGGGGAGCAGATAAGGCGATCGACGGAATCGTCAACAGAGATGCTGCAAAGGCAGATCAGTCGAGATGGGCAACGAATCAGAGTACAAGTCAGGCGGCAAGGACGCTGACGGTGAATCTCGGTACACAGAAGACATTTGATCATTTTGTGATCGAATGGGAAAGAACGAATATTACGAACTTCAAGATTTCTGTATGTGATACAGAAGATGGAGAATACCGGGATGTTTACGTAAAAAATGACGGGGAAAATATTACATCAGTTACGAGTGATATCCAGTTGGATGAGGCTGTGACGGCTCAGTACGTAAAGCTGACAGTCAATGGTTATACAGTAAATCCGGGAAGCTGGCAGTCAGTATCCCTGTATGAGTTTGAGATCCTTGGAGAAGCAGAGAATTTGAGTACCGCTGCAACTGCAACAGCAGACGGAAGTGAGACAACCGGAACAAATGCCTCCAAGGCAGTTGACGGCGATGATACGACCCGTTGGGCAAGTCCGGCGGCAACAGGATCACACTGGCTGAAGCTGGATTATGGCAGCGAGAAGACGATCAGAACAGCAAAGATCCATTGGGAGAGAAAGAATGCGACTGCCTACCGGATCGAGAAGTCTTCCGACGGAGAGAACTGGGAGACGGTAAAAGCATTTACGGCAAGTCCTTCAGATTATAGAGAGACGATTGTATTTGATGAAGCAGTAACGACAAGATATCTGAGATTATATATTGAATCCTTTGATCAGGAGGGAGCACCGGAGGGAAGTGCTTCTGTAAGCTGGCCGACCGTTTCAGTCTATGAGTTTGAAACTTATGAGGCAGAGCTTGCTGCGACAGAGCCGGAGAGAACTCCGAAAGAAGTTGCAGACAGCCTGGAAGTTCCTTCCAGTATTGACGGAGCATCAGGAAAGCTGGCAATGCCGGAAGTTCCTGAAGGATATGAGATCAGTTTTGTCGGTGCAGATTATGAGCAGATCGTAGACAGGGATCTGACAGTTTATCAGCCGCTTGTTACAAAGACTGTGAAGATGAACTTCAATGTAAAGAAAGCCGGTGACGACAGTACGGCAGTAGATTCCAAAGAATATACTATGACTGTAACCGGAAAGTATACGGCAGAAGACGGAGATAATGCAAAGCCGAACGTAATCCCGGAACTGGCAGAATGGAAAGGTGCAAAGGGTGGTTCCTTTGAGATCAGTGATTCCAGCCGTATCGTTGTAGCAACAAAGGATAAGGCAGAATTATCTGCAATGGCTGAAGAATTTAAGAACGATTATAAAGAGATCACGGGAAAATCCATCGAGATTGTTTATGCGGATCAGGCATCAGCAGGAGACTTCTTCTTTACACTTGAGGCAGCCGGAAATGGGCTGAAAGAAGAAGGATATTCCATGAATGTAACGGATAAAGTGGAAGTGAAGGCAGAGCAGAAAGCAGGAGCTTACTGGTCTACAAGAACAATCCTTCAGATCCTGAAGCAGAATGGTACGACAATCCCGAAGGGCGAATGCAGGGATTATCCAAAGTATGAAGTCAGAGGCTTTATGCTGGATGTAGGAAGAAGACCGTTTGAAAGCGAGACACTTCAGGAAGTTGCAAAGACAATGCTGTGGTATAAGATGAATGACCTGCAGCTTCATCTGAACGATAACTATATTTTCCTTGAAAATTATTCAACCTCAGAGGGTGCAATGTCAGCTTATGAGGGATTCCGTATGGAGTCTGATGTCAAAGAGGGTGGATTGAATCAGGCAGACCTGACCAGTGACGATATGTATTATACCAAGGCTGAGATGAAGTCCATGATCCAGAATTACCGGAAGTTAGGACTGGATATTATCCCGGAATTTGATACTCCTGCACATTCTCTGTCATTTACAAAGGTAAGACCGGATCTCAGATTCGGAACGACAGGACGCCAGAATGATCATTTCAACCTCAGCACGAAGTACGATGAGTCACTGGCATTTATTGAGAGCATCTGGGATGAGTATATTAAGGGTGATGATCCGGTATTTGACCAGGATACTACAGTGAATATCGGAACAGATGAGTATGATGGACAGTATACAGAGCAGTTCCGTAAGTTTACAGATGACCTTCTGGCTTATATCCAGGATAATGGAAATACTGTTCGTCTGTGGGGAAGTCTTACAGCAAGAAACGGAAGCACATCTGTAAGAAGTGAAGGTGTTCAGATGAACATCTGGAACGATGGATGGGCAAATCCGAAATCCATGTATCAGCAGGGTTATGATCTGATCGATATGAATGACGGAAGTGTATATATCGTACCGGCAGCAGGATATTACGCTGATTATCTGAGCCGCAAGTCCATGTATAATTATGATCCGGCTACACGTATGGGTGTTCCGTCAGGTTCTGAACAGACACTGGGAGGAGCTTATGCGATCTGGAACGATATGGTTGATCAGAGAGCGAACGGACTGACTGAGATGGAGATCTATGATCGCTTCGATGATGCTGCACCGTATTATGCGGCTGCATTGTGGGGCAAATCAGGAGAAGTTTCTTTTACAACAGCACAGCAGACGAGCGAGAATGTGGGTGAAGCTCCAGGAGTCAATGCATATGATAAAGTAGACAGTGAGACAGATGAGATTCTTTCCTATGATTTTGAGGATGGACTTTCAGATAAGAGTGCAAATGAATATGATGCAGAGAACGGAAAGAATGCGGAAGTGAAGGATGGAGAACTTGTTCTGAAGGGCGGAGAAAGCTATATCTCTACTCCATTGGATAAAGTTGGACCTGAGAAAGAACTGAGCTTTGATATCACACTGACTCAGCCGGCAGAACCGGGACAGATTCTCTTTGAAGCTGAGAAGGACGAAGATCATGAAGCCTACAGTACTCATAATATCCGCATTATGGAAGATGGAACACTTGGATTTACAAGAGAAGGATATGACTATTCCTTTGGATATAAACTTCCTGTTAATCAGAAGATGACATTAAAGATCCGTACAAAGAACGGAAGTACTGTCCTGATTGCAGATGGAAAAGAGTATAAAGCAACCGGAAGTTTTACATATGAAGGCGATGTGAAGAAGACCGGTATTACAAGCTCTACACTTTCTCTGCCACTGACAAGGATTGGTTCTGATACAAATGCGGTACATGCCATCATTGATAATGTAAATCTTTCTTCTACGATGTCAGATGGGGAATCTTCACCGATTGATCCATCCGGATTTACAGTGACATCAGATAATCAGAACAGTGACGGACCAATCAGTGCAGCATTTGACAATGATCGGTCAACGATCTGGCATACGCAGTACTCTCCGAGTAAGAAAGCACTGCCGGCAACGATCACGATTGATATGGGACAGTCCTATGATGTGAACGGATTCTATTATCTGCCGAGACCGACGGGAAATAACGGATATATCCTGAAATATTCTCTGTATTATGAGGATGCGGATGAAAACTGGACAGCTCTTGTAGAGAATGGAACGTGGGAAAGCACAGGTACAGAAAAAACGGTAAACTTTACACCGGTTCAGACATCCAAGATCAAGCTGGTTGTATCAGAAGGACAGAATGGTTTCGGTAGTGCAGCAGAATTCAGAGTGCTTACAGGAACGCAGGATCTTACAAAGACACAACTCCGTATGAGTACTTATGTAGAAGGAGAAGGTACAGCGACTGTTTCTAAAGAAAAGATCGAACAGGGAGAAGAAGTTACCTTTACTGCAACAGCAAAGAAAGGTGCTACATTTACCGGATGGTATGATGTCCTTGGAACAAAGGTAAGTGATGAAGCCGTTTATACAGTAACTCCGGAAGAGAACCTGACCCTGATCGCAAAATTTGAAAAAGGAAGCGAGCCGGATCAGCCAGAAGATAAGACCTATACGGTTACGATCGACGGAAAAGAACAGACCGTCAAAGAAGGAGAAAAGGCTGCGAAGCCAGCCGATCCGGAAAAAGAGGGTTATAAGTTCCTTGGCTGGTATGAAGAAGGAAGTGATACGGCGTTCGATTTCGATACAGCCATCACGAAGAATATTACACTGACTGCAAGATTCGAGAAAATAGAAGAGCCGGATCAGCCGGACAAACCTTCAGCACCGGAGAATGTAGTGACAGGTGAAATTACGAAAAATTCCGTTGAAGTGAAATGGGATGGACCGGCAAGCACAGCAGGACTGGCAGGTTACAAGATCTATGTAAATGGAAAAGAATACGTGACGTATATCCCGGCAGATGCTACAGGATATACGATAGAAGGTCTTGAAGCCGGTAAGACTTATCAGATCGAAGTTGTTGCCGTAGGCGATGATGAGAATGCAACAGAGTATGCAGCCGCAGAACTGAGTGTAACAACAAAGAGTGAAAATAATGGTAACGGCGGCGATAACGGAAATACCGGAGACAACGGTAATAATGGCAATAACGGAAATGCCGGTGTAAATAATCCGACTAAGGATCAGAATCATAATGCCGGAACAACAAATAAGAAGCAAAATGCAGCAGCCAAGACAGGCGACAGCACAAATATGGCAGTATTTGTATTCATGCTTGGTGGTTCGCTGGCAGCCGGAACGGTTGTCTTCAGAAGGAAAAGAAGATAAGCGGTTTTCCATATGAAAGTTTAAGAGAGAAGAGTCTGTTGGATGAAAATCCAGCGGACTTTTCTTTTTTAATAAAATTCTAAGATTTTGACACTCTGGTTTTAAAAAATGACCGATATCATGTATACTAAAAGGGAGGTGATTGAAATGTATAATATATTAGTTTGTGATGATGATAAAGAAATTGTAGAGGCAATAGATATTTATCTGTCCCAGGAGGGATATCATATCCTGAAGGCATATGATGGAGTTGAGGCATTGAATATTCTGGAGAAAGAGAAAGTAAATCTTCTGATCCTTGATGTGATGATGCCAAAGCTGGATGGAATCAGGGCAACTCTGAAGATCAGGGAGACGAACAGTGTACCGATCATTATTCTTTCTGCAAAGTCAGAAGATTCAGATAAGATACTCGGACTGAATATCGGGGCGGATGATTATGTCACAAAGCCGTTCAATCCGTTAGAACTGGTAGCAAGGGTCAAGTCTCAACTGCGTCGCTATAATGAGCTTGGTGGAACATCCCAGGAACAAAAGGAAAAAGTGTATGAAGTTGGCGGACTCAGGATCAATGATGATCTGAAAGAAGTGACGGTGGACGGAGAGTTAGTGAAGCTTACGCCGATTGAATATAATATTCTCTTGTTATTACTGAAAAATCAGGGACGGGTTTTTTCTATTAATCAGATTTATGAGTCGATTTGGAATGAAGAGGCGATTGGTGCGGATAATACAGTTGCGGTCCATATCCGCCATATTCGTGAAAAAATCGAGATCAATCCGAAAGATCCAAGATATCTGAAAGTAGTATGGGGCGTAGGCTATAAAATTGATAAAGGCTGAAAGGACGAAATATGAATAAGTGGTACAGAAAGACAGGTGTAAAGGCGATCGTTCTTATTGTGGCGATTCTCAGCGGTGCAATGCTGATAACGAATCTGTTGTCTCTTATGAATCTTGCAGGAAGCACAGATCTGCCGTCCTTATGGACGATGAGCCAACAGCCATTTGAGGAATCGCAGGAATTTAATTACATGGTTGAAAATTACATGGATGATGTCCTTACGCAGATCCGGCTGGAAAATCTTTTTGAGACAGATGGGATGATGAACCGGAACAAAGAGATCGACGTAATGGAGTACAGCAAGAATGATACTGCCAACGGAGAAAATGTTTCGGGTATTGCGTATTCACTGGAGGAACTGATCAACTGGGGAGAAGATTTTGACAGTGCAGAGAGCGATAATTATGCGAAGAACAGTGTGATCGTATGTCAGAAGCCTGAAGGGACATATGAGTATTACTATACGAGTGATTTCATGACACGGGTAGAGTCGGGAGTATTTGATATTATCATGCAGGATGGGAGTGATGTTGACGGATTTCTGCAGGAACTTCAGAACGGTAAGTATACATCTTCAGGCTTTTATAATTTTGATATTGTGGACATGGAAGGAAATATCCTGTACACAGACTGCTGGAATTTTGGAAGTGCATTAATCGAAAAATATGCACCGCAGGGAGCAGAAAACCTTTTGCAGGTAGTGAATAACAGTCCGCGTCTGAATGGCAAACTGTCCGTCATTTATGATGATCTTGCGTATACTTTGGGGAATATTTACTCAGATTATCAGAATTATCAGATGGGATTTGAACATTTAGAGGAAGGCAATACAAACTTTACTTACATTTATGCGAATAATGACACGAAAAAGGTAGTGACGAATAAGACTTCTTACGAGAACTATGCAGAGCTGGAGAAAAATGTCCAGAATCTGATCTCGGAGAAAGATGTTAAATATATGGTCATTTATCCAAAGCTAAAAGATTTTAACAGTAATATGAATGTATCGAAATCGGATAAATGGGAAAAACTCCGCAGTTACAGCAGTGAAAAGAAATGGAACAGCGTATTTGCGGTTGCGGTGGATACAACTTATACGATCCAGGATCAGTTTTATCAGAATAAGGTAGCTTATGATAATAATATCCCGTATTTTAAAGGAACAACATGGCTGTTGGTTCTGAGCATTATCCTGTTCCTTGGGGCAACAATCTGGCTGACACTGGAGGCAGGAAGAACTGCGGAAGATGAAGAACTGCACCTGAACGGTTTTGATCATTGGAAGACAGAGATTGCAGCGGTGCTGATCGTACTGATATGGATCGTTGGTTCTTATATCGGGATTCATTTTTGGAATGGAAATATCTATACGATGATCAATGATATTCCGACTTATCTGAAGGATGGAGGTACTTATTTTGAGTATTATTATGCTCGTGGAATGGATGTTTCTTCAGCATATATGTCAGCAAGTTTATATCTTCCGTCATTGAGTATTGCAGAGCTGGCAGAAATTTATTTTTATGGAGTATTTACACTGGGCTGCTTCTTTATGGGATACGTGAGTCTGATCAAGCGGATCAAGGGACGAAACCTGTGGAAGAACAGTCTGTTGAGAGTGATTGTGCGGTTCATCTATAAAATATATGATAACCGGAAGAAGACGACAAAGACAGTGCTTCTGTTATGTGGATTTTTCCTTGTACAGGGAATTGCAGTGCTGTTCAGGAATGGGGTTACAATGCTTCTGGTGTTACTGGCAGACGTGGGTGTATTTTATGTTGTCCTGAACGGTTTATTACTCAAGGAGAAACTGAAAAAAGGTATTGAAGAAATTGCATTGGGAAATATGGAATATCAGATCCCGCTGCAAGGCTTAAGAGGTGAGAACTTAAAGCTGGCAGAGATGATCAATGGAATTGCCAACGGATTCCATATGGCCGTAGAAGAGGCAATGAAAAATGAGCGTCTTAAGACGGATCTGATCACGAATGTATCACATGATATCAAGACACCGTTGACTTCGATCATTAATTATGTAGCGATCCTGAAGCAGTCGGATATTGCAGATCCAAAGATCCAGGGCTATCTGGATATACTGGAGGCGAAAGCACAGAGGCTGAAGACACTGACGGAAGACGTTGTTGAGGCATCCAAGGTAAGCAGTGGGAATATTTCTCTGGAGTATATGGATGTAGATCTTGTGGAGATGATCCAGCAGACGGAAGGTGAGATGGCTGAGAAGTTTGAGGCAAGGAATCTGAAAATGATCGTCAATCTGCCGGCAGAACCTGCGGTTGTTCATGTAGACGGGCGAAGAATGTGGAGAGTTCTGGAGAATATTTTCGGAAATGCAGCCAAGTATGCCATGCCGGGAACAAGGGTATACGCGGATCTGAAGCTGGAAGAAGATACGGTGGATCTGTCTTTGAAAAATGTTTCTGAACATCAGTTGAACATTTCGGCAGATGAACTGACCGAACGGTTTATCCGTGGAGATCTTTCAAGAAGTTCTGAAGGAAGCGGACTTGGACTGTCGATCGCACAGAGCCTGACAACGATGCAGGGCGGAACTTTCAACCTGTATCTGGATGGAGATTTGTTCCGGGTAAATATCCGGTTCCCGAGAGTGAAAAAGCAGTAGAAAGAAGAGAAAGCAAAAAGATTGAATTGACATTTTTGAGGCGGTGTGCTACGCTTTCTAAGGATTGCGAAAAGCAGAATAGCGTAGAAAAGCAAGGATGGAGAGAGTAGCCTGATTACCGTTTTACAGAGAGATCCCCGGGAGAACTTAAGAAAGTTCTGTTGGCTGAGAGGGGATGAACAGGAGGCAGGGGAAGATGGCTCCTGAGCAGTGCAGATGAGCTTTCAGGTAAGTCTGCAAAGGGTTCGCCCTTTACAGCGTAGGAGTGGCAGCAGAGGGATGCAGGTCACTCACGGAGGTTTTCACTGTGAAGTGGGAACGAAGAGAAGTGGTAACGCGGTGAAACAGAACCGTCTTCTTGAGGATGAAAGTCTTCAGGGAGACGGTATTTTTTTTAAAAGGAGGCAGACAATTATGTCAGAAAAACCAAAATATTATATTACAACAGCGATTGCCTATACATCCGGCAAGCCGCATATTGGTAATACTTATGAGATCGTACTGGCAGATGCGATCGCACGTTATAAGAGAAGTCAGGGATATGACGTATTTTTCCAGACGGGAACAGATGAGCATGGTCAGAAGATCGAGCTGAAGGCAGAAGAAGCAGGAATTACACCAAAGGAATTTGTTGATAAGGTATCAGGAGAGATCAAGAGAATCTGGGATCTGATGGATACTTCTTATGACAAGTTTATCCGTACAACAGATGAGGATCATGAAAAGCAGGTAAAGAAGATCTTTAAGAAACTTTATGATAAAGGAGATATTTATAAAGGACACTATGAGGGAATGTATTGTACTCCATGTGAGTCATTCTTTACAGAGTCCCAGCTCGTAGACGGAAAATGTCCGGATTGTGGACGTCCGGTGCAGCCGGCAAAGGAAGAGGCGTATTTCTTTAAAATGAGCAAATATGCGGATCGTCTGATCGAGCATATCAATACGCATCCGGAGTTTATCCAGCCGGTATCCCGTAAGAATGAGATGATGAATAACTTCCTTCTCCCGGGACTGCAGGATCTGTGTGTATCAAGAACATCATTTAAGTGGGGAATCCCGGTTGATTTTGATCCAAAGCATGTTGTGTATGTATGGCTGGATGCTCTGACAAACTATATTACAGGAATCGGATATGATGCAGAGGGAAATAGTACTGAGCAGTTTAACAAACTCTGGCCTGCAGACCTTCATCTGATCGGAAAAGATATCATCCGTTTCCATACGATCTACTGGCCGATCTTCCTGATGGCACTGGATCTTCCACTTCCAAAGCAGGTATTTGGACATCCGTGGCTGCTTCAGGGAGACGGAAAGATGAGCAAGTCTAAAGGAAATGTGCTTTATGCGGATGAGCTGGTTGATTTCTTTGGAGTGGATGCGGTTCGTTACTTTGTACTCCATGAGATGCCGTTTGAGAACGATGGAGTGATTTCCTGGGAGCTGATGGTAGAGCGTCTGAACTCAGATCTTGCCAATACGCTTGGAAACCTTGTAAACCGTACGATTTCCATGACAAATAAGTATTTTGGCGGAACAGTGACAGATACAGGCGTGGCAGAAGAAGTGGATGCTGACCTGAAGGCAGTCGTAGAGAATACTGCAAAGGCAGTAGATGAAAAGATGAAAGATCTGCGTGTGGCAGATGCGATCACAGAAATCTTCAATCTGTTTAAACGCTGCAACAAATATATTGATGAGACTACACCATGGGTACTTGGAAAAGATGAGTCAAAGAAAGATCGTCTGTCTACTGTATTATGGAATCTGATCCAGGGTATTTCAGAGGGTGCAAGACTTCTTGAGCCATATATGCCATCTACAAGCAAAAAGATCCTTGAGCAGCTTGGAAATGGTCATGTGACAGAAAAACCGGAAATTCTGTTCCAGAGAATGGATCTGGAAGAAGTTCTGAAAAAAGTAGAGGAACTTCATCCGAAAAAAGAAGAAAAGAAAGAAGAAGCAGTCATTGATCTTGAGCCAAAAGAAGAGATCACATTCGAGCAGTTTGGTGCAATGCAGTTCCAGGTAGGAGAGATCATCGCCTGCGAAGCAGTCAAAAAGTCGAAAAAACTTTTATGCTCCCAGGTAAAGATCGGAAGTCAGGTAAAGCAGATCGTATCAGGAATTAAGGCATATTATACGCCGGAAGAGATGGTAGGAAAGAAGGTTATGGTTCTCGTCAACCTGAAACCTGCGAAGCTTGCCGGAGTTCTTTCAGAGGGAATGTTGCTCTGTGCTGAAGATGCAGATGGAAATTTTGCACTGATGACACCGGAGAAAGAGATGCCTGCAGGTGCGGAAATTTGTTAATTTCAGGAATTAAATATGAAGAGTAAAAAAATTATTGCTGTGGTCGGCGGAAGTTTTCTGCTGGCTGCAGCCTTTCTATTAATATTGTGTATTAAATTTGTGAATATGAAAGAATCTTCCCCAACCGGAAAATACGCTGGGAAGACGGAAAAAGTGGAGCAGACTACAACCGATAAAAAGGAACAGAAGAAGCCTGACTGGGTAGAAGAAAAAATTTCCGGGATGACATTGGAAGAAAAAGTGGCTCAGTTATTTATCATTACGCCGGAAGCATTGACCGGAATGGGAAAGGTAACGGCAGCGGGAGACACGACAAAAAGATGCCTGGAACAGTATCCGGTTGGTGGCATGATTTATTTTGCAGGGAATATCGAGGACAGACAACAATTATCAGATATGCTTCACACTACGCAGTCGTACAGTACAGAGCAGAGTGGAATCCCGATTTTTCTGAGTGTAGATGAAGAAGGTGGAACTGTAGCAAGAGTTGCAGGCAGCGGAATCTCGAATGTTTCTGTTGTTGAAGATATGTGCGAAGTTACAGATGAGGAAAGAGCTTACGAAATAGGACAGACGATTGGCAATTATCTGGCAGAATTAGGTTTCAATCTGGATTATGCACCGGTAGGGGATGTTCTTACTAACCCGGAAAATACAGTTGTTAAAAAAAGATCATTCGGAAATGACAGTGCAAAAGTTGCTGCGTTGTCGCAAAAAGTACTGGATGGGCTGCATGAGGAAAATGTGTATGGAGTAATCAAGCATTTCCCGGGGCATGGGGCAACAGCCGGAGATACACATGAGGGATATGCTTATACAGACAAGTCGTTGGAAGAACTGGAGCAGCAGGAACTGGTTCCTTTTCAGAATGCCATTGAAAATCATATTGCCATTATTATGGCAGGGCATATTTCAGTACCGAATGTGACAGGAGACAATACGCCTTCTTCCCTGTCTAAAATTATGATTACGGATGTATTAAGAGAAAAAATGGGATTTGATGGAATTGTAATTACGGATGCATTGAATATGGGGGCAATTTCACAGCATTATTCTTCGGCAGAGGTCTCGGTTAAAGTTATAGAGGCTGGTGGGGATATGCTTTTGATGCCGGAAAATTTTCAGGAGGCATATCAGGGAATTTTAGAGGCTGTTCAGAATGGAACTTTAACAGAAGAAAGAATTGATGAATCGGTCAGAAGAATTTTGAAAGTAAAAGAAAAGCTGACAGCAGAGGATTAAGGCGTAGATATGCAAGAACGAATTAACTGAAAATTCAAACAATTATATATAAAAACAAAAATAAATAAAAAATACGAAAAAAACGGATAAATATATTGACAAATAGAAGCCCGGGTGTTAAGATAAAACCATCAAAAAAAGATATTTAACTAAGAAGGTACAAGAAGCGGATGCCTGATTAGATTAAAAATAACGGATAACAGGAGGTTGGACCAATGGACAGTATAGTTTCAGAATTTCATCAATATGTCAGTGGTACGGCGATTGCAGGTTCCTGTGAAGAAAGAGACCTGAGCAAAAGTTAATTCGCAGATCTGGTAAAAATTAAGAATGAAAATAAATGGAACGGAGAGAATACAAGACCAGATTCATAATAAAAAGATAAAGCAGTTGCAGATATATTGAATAAAGTTACCACATACAGAACTGAACGATGTGTAAAGGAACATGGAACAGTAGCTGTAAAAGAAAAATGGTCTTACAGGAATCGTATCAGGATTTACCTTCGATCCAGAATATAAAATAAAAATAATGAGAAAATTAAATATTATAAAAAATGCATCTTCAAGGGTAGTTGGAGGTGCATTTTTTTGACATTGGGAAGATGGTATGGTACACTAATGAAAGAGTATCGCCTTATGTTAAATTGACATGAAGAGATCTTGAGTTACCGAATAAACATTAATATAATGAGGTGAATGCGGTGGACAAATATGAATATAAGCAACTGTCAGAGCGAATGATAGAGCTTATGCAAAATGAAGAATACGGGGAAGCAAAGGAGATTGCTGACTCCATTGACTGGAGAAGGGTTCGCAATGCCATGATGCTTGCGAATGTAAGTGATATTTATGAAAAGACCGGTGAATATCAGAAAAGCTATGATATTTTGCAGATTGCTTATCATCGGGCAGAAGGAAGCCGGAAGGTATTGTATCGTCTGAGTTCTCTTGCACTGAAGACGGGGAATGTAGATGAAGCAATAGATTTTTATGATGAGTTTGTGCAGTTAGCACCAAAAGATCCGAACAGACATATTCTGAGATACCAGATCTTACGGGCACAGCGGGCTCCGTTAGAGCAGCAGATTGAAGCACTGGAAGAGTTTAAGAAGGCAGAATATATTGAAGAATGGGCGTTTGAACTTGCAAAGCTTTATCAGGAAGCAGGTATGACGGCAGAATGTCTGGAAGAATGTGATGATCTGATCCTGTGGTTCAGTGAAGGCAAATATGTATATAAAGCAATGGAATTGAAGATGCAGTATAAGCCACTGACACCTTCGCAGCAGGAAAAGTATAATCGCAGATTTGAAAAAAATGGCGGTGAGACGGAAGAGATTCCGGATCTTGAGACGTATGTTGCAGAAAATGAAGAGCCGGAAGATCATTTGGATGAAGCAGCAACGGAGCATTCAGAGGCTGTTTCAGAAGAGCCGGTTGAGGATATTCCTGAGAGTATTGGACAGCAGGATACAGGAAAAGAAGAAAGTTCAGAGAAACCAGTCCGTAAGCCGGAAAAGAAAAAGATCGGTGATACAATGCGGCTGGATGAGGCATTGGAGCAGTTACTGCATCGCAAGCCGGAAGTATCTGCGGCAGAGGATGAAGAGCCGGATATTTCTGATCTTGAGAGTGCGATCGGTGATATTGAGTCGGTCGTGGATCTTGATATGGTAAATCAGATTTCACAGGAAAAGCATACAGGTGATGTGCCAATCGGAATGAAGGAACTTATTCCTGGAGAAGTATCAGAAGAAGCGGCAGATAAGACAGAGCGGATCCCTGTAGAAATCACAACAGATATTACGGAAGATGACGCAGAAGAGCTGAATCTTGAAGATCTGGTGGCAGAAGAGCTGCCGGAAGAAGTCGAAGAGGCAGAGCCGGTTGAAGAAGAGGCAGAAGAAGTCGAAGAGGCAGAACCGGTTGAAGAAGAGGCGGAAAAAGTCAAAGAGGCAGAGCCGGTTGAAGAAGAGGCGGAAGAAGTCGAAGAGGCAGAACCGGTTGAAGAAGAGGCGGAAGAAGTCGAAGAGGCAGAGCCGATTGAAGAAACACAGACAGGGACAATAGAAGAAGAACTGCAAAAAATTGCTGATGCAGAACCGGCTGAACCGGAAGAAGAGATCTTCGATATGGAAGAAGCGGAAGACTTCCTGGAGGATTCACCTGCTGAGGATTGGGAAGATGATACAGAATCCTTTGAAGAAGCGGATGCAGAGGAGCTGAGTTTTGAAGAGATTTTATCTGACTGGGATTCGGAAGAAGCAGAGGCGTTGCTTGAGGATGCCGAGGAAGAAGTATATGATGAGTCGGTAGAAGAAACGTACGAGGAAGAACCGGACGAAGACGAAGCAGAAGATATATTAGAAGATGCCGAAGAAGAGCCGGAAGACGAGGTTACGGAAGATACTCCAATCCTGTCTCCTGATATTCAGCGGCTGATTGATGAAATTGAAGGCACAGTTCCGGCAGAGGAGTCTTTGCCAGAAGAAAAAGAGATAGAAAAAGCACCGGAAGAACCGCATGAAAATATGGGAGAAGTGACAGAATCTCTCCGTTTAGATGATCTGCCGGAGGAAGACGAAGATTTATTTGAAGATGAAGACTTCTTAGAGTCAGAGGATGAAGAGGATGAGTACGAGTCCTATGAAGACGACGATTCAGAAGAAGATGAGTATGAATCTTACGAAGATGACGATTCAGAAGAGGATGAGTATGAATCTTACGAAGATGACGATTCAGAAGAAGATGAGTATGAATCTTACGAAGACGACGATTCAGAAGAAGATGAGTATGAATCTTACGAAGACGACGATTCAGAAGATGAATATACATCCTATGATGAAGATGAGTATGAAGATGAAATCTATGATGACGAATATGAAGATGACGATGAAGCTTATTATGAAGAATCGGATGATGATGAGTTAGCAGATGATGAGGAATTCTACTATGAAGACGAAGAAGAACCGGACGAAGAACCGGACGAGGAAGATGCACCTGATTTTGAAGATGAATTCAAGGTAGATCCGAAGCACAGTGAAGAGCCGGATGATCGGGAGATTCCGGACGAAGATGATGGAATTGATATCATGTCGGCTACGACACCGTTGAGCAGAAAGGAAACTGCAAAGCTGATCGCTACAGGTAAGACTTCTCCGTTGCCACTGGATGAAATTTCAGATGCATTATCCATGGATACAGGATTTGTAGTACATGGAAGATATGATCTGGAAACTCAGAGCGGAATCGGTACAAGAGCCGGCCTGACAGAAGAACAGAAGAAATTATTCTCTTATTTTGTTCCTGTGCGTGGCATGAGCGAACAGTTAGTAGATGTTCTGGAGCAGGATAAGAACTGTACAAACCGGAAGGGAACGTCGAAGACAGGAAATCTCCTGATTATTGGAGATAAAGGAAATGGCAAGACTGTTCTTGCAGTAGATGTAGTTAAAGCAATCCAGAAGCAGAGAGAGATCCGTCAGGGTAAGGTAGCAATCGTGACAGGAGAGTCCCTGAATAAGAAAAAGATCGGAGATATTTTCGATAAATTATACGGTGGTGCTTTGATCATTGAAAAAGCAGGAAAGATGAATGAAAAGACAGTCGCCAAGCTGAACAGGGCAATGGAGCGTGATACAGGAGAACTTCTGATCGTGCTTGAGGAACAGAGAAAGCCGTTAGATCGTCTGCTTTCCTCCAACCGTGAGTTCAGGAGAAAGTTTACTTCCCGTCTGGAAGTGCCGATCTTCATTAATGATGAGCTTGTAACATTTGGTCAGACTTATGCCCAGGAGAATGGTTACAAGATTGATGAAATGGGTATTCTTGCTCTTTACAGTTGCATTGATTCTCTTCAGAGAGAAGATCATTCAGTAACTGTTGCGGAAGTAAAAGAAGTAATGGATAAGGCAATCGCACATTCACAGAAAGCTTCAGCCAAGAAGCTGGTGAAGAGAGTATTCGGAAGAAATACAGATTCGTCGGACAGAATTATTCTTTCCGAACGAGATTTCAACATTTAACGACAAAATTTAGTCAGAATTAATAGACAGTCTTGGGAAAGGCTGTCTATTTTTGTGCAAAAATATGTTTTCTCTTTCTTTTTTCAGGTACATCAAGTATAATGATGCTATGATGTTGGGAGCAAAATCCCAAGCAATGAAAGAATTCGAGCAGTGAGGTGGATTTATGGTTACAAAGAAGAAGGCAGTGAAAAAACTGCAGCCTTATGAGATAGGAGAACTGGATCACTACCTTTTCGGGCAGGGGAATCATTATGAGATTTATAAGAAGCTTGGTGCACATGAAGTGACAGCAGGTAAAAAGGGTGTTTATTTCGCAGTATGGGCTCCACATGCAAAGAGTGTTTCAGTGATCGGAGAGTTTAATGGATGGGATGCTGCAGCGGACAGGATGGAGCGGCAGGAGCCATTAGGAATCTATACAGTTTTTGTACCGGAAGCGAAAGACGGACAGATGTACAAATACTGTATTGAGACACAGAGCGGAGAGCTGATCTATAAGGCAGATCCATTTGCCAATTATGCAGAACTTCGGCCGGGAACTGCTTCCAGGATTACGGACATTTCTCATTTAAAATGGACGGATGACCGTTGGATGGAAAGCAGAAAAAAATGGGATAATAAAGAAAATCCGTTATCCATCTATGAAGTGCATATGGGTTCCTGGATGAGGCATCCGGGAAGGGAAGATGAGGGATTTTATACTTATCGTGAATTTGCAGAAGCGATTACAAAATATGTAAAAAAGATGGGGTATACGCATGTAGAACTGATGGGAATCGCGGAGCATCCATTTGATGGCTCATGGGGATATCAGGTAACTGGTTATTTTGCACCGACTTCCAGATATGGAACACCGGAAGATTTTGCTTATATGATCAATTATCTGCACCGGAATAGGATTGGTGTGATTCTTGACTGGGTTCCGGCACATTTCCCGAAGGATGCTCACGGACTGGCTGATTTTGACGGAACACCGACTTTTGAGTATGCAGATCCGAGAAAGGGAGAGCATCCTGACTGGGGAACGAAGATCTTTGATTATGAAAAGCCGCAGGTACGGAATTTCCTGATTGCAAATGCATTGTTCTGGATCGAGCATTTCCATGTGGACGGACTGCGTGTCGATGCAGTGGCATCCATGCTTTATCTTGATTATGGAAAGCAGGACGGACAGTGGGTCCCAAACAAGTATGGTGGAAATCAGAATCTTGAGGCGATTGAGTTTTTCAAGCATCTTAATTCTGTTGTACTTGGAAGAAATCCGGGGACGATGATGATCGCAGAAGAATCCACTGCATGGCCAAAGGTTACAGGAAACCCGGAGGATGACGGACTGGGATTCAGCCTGAAGTGGAATATGGGATGGATGCATGATTTTACAGAGTATATGAAGCTGGATCCGTATTTCAGGAAAAATGCACATCATATGATGACATTTTCCATGGAGTATGCATATTCGGAGAACTATATCCTTGTTCTTTCGCATGATGAAGTCGTTCATCTGAAATGCTCCATGCTGAATAAGATGCCGGGAGAAGGCTTTGACAAATATGCCAATCTCAAGGCAGCATATGCATTTATGACAGGACATCCGGGAAAGAAGCTTCTTTTTATGGGACAGGAGTTTGCACAACTGCGTGAGTGGAGCGAGGAGAGAGAACTGGACTGGTTCCTTCTTTCAGAAGAACCACATCAGCAGATCCAGAACTGGTACAGAGATCTTCTGCATTTATATAAGAAGCATCCTGCACTGTATGAGCTGGATAATGATCCGGCCGGATTTGAATGGATCAATAAAGATGATATTTTCAGAAGTATCTTCAGTTTTGTCAGACATTCAAAGGGAAAGAAAAAGAATCTTTTATTTGTGTGCAACTTTACTCCGGTAGCAAGAGAAGATTACCGGGTTGGAGTGCCGACGAAGAGGCAGTGTAAGCTGGTACTGAACAGCGACGAGAAAGAGTATGGAGGTTCTGGAGAAAAGAGAAAAGAGATCTATAAGCCGGTGAAGAAAGAGTGCGACGGTCAGAAATATTCTTTTGCATATCCGCTCCCTGCTTATGGCGTTGCTGTATTTGAATATTAAAAGAATAGTTTCAAGATGGAGAAAACCACCGGATTTTAAAGAGAAGTATCTGAAAATCCGGTGATTTTTAGTTCCATATTAGACAAAAATAAGGAAGAATAGTAACAGTAATGACAAGGAAAAAAAATCTTGTAATGTTATAATAGATTTGTATACTTGCGTGATTTTATTTGATAGTTAAATAAAATTAAATTTTGCAAGGGAGGAAAAAGCATGAAAGGAAGAAGAGTCCAAAAGGTACTTGCAGCAGTGCTGGCGGTGGCAATGGTTCTGCCGATGACTGCAATACCGGCAAAGGCTGAGGAAGCGGAAGAAGTTACATATAAGCTTTATCCGAATCCTCAGGAAATGACGTATCAGGATGGAAGCTACATCCTGAAAAAGAATGTCAATGTCATTTATGATGAGGATATTGACGATGCAACAAAAGCACGACTTGAAGAGACTGCAGAACTGAAAGGTCTGAATGTGACAGAATCAGATGCAGAAAAGAGTGGTGCAACGAACATTTATGTAGGAGTTTACGGATCGGACGGAACAGTAGATGATCAGATCGTAGATGAATATGCTGTAGATACTTCATTATTTGATCATACCGATTCCTATTTCCTGAAAAGTGACAACAATACGATTGCTGTATTGGGAAAAGATACAGATGCAAGTTTTTATGGACTGACGACACTGTATCATGTACTTGCACAGACAGAGAGCCTGTCGATCAGAAATTTTACGATTGAAGATTATGCAGATGTTGTAAGCCGTGGATTTATTGAAGGATATTATGGAAATCCATGGTCTACAGAGGATCGTGTGAATCTGATGACATGGGGGGGATACTATAAGTTAAATGCTTATTTCTATGCACCAAAGGATGATCCGAAACACAGAACGAAATGGAATGAACTCTATACAGATGAAGAGTTAGAGAGTAAGATCAGACCACTTGCAGAAGCTGGAAATGCTTCCAAGTGCAGATTTGTGTATGCCCTGCATCCATTTCCGAGTGGAAATAACTTCCGCTTTGATACAGATGCACACTATAATGAAGATCTTGCAAAATTGAAAGCAAAGTTTAAGCAGGTAATTGATGCAGGAGTACGTCAGATTGCGATTCTTGCGGATGACTTTGTAAATCCGGGAGCAGCAAATGAAGTAAGACTTCTGAACGATATGAGTACCTGGCTGGCAGAGGTGAAGCAGGAATACCCTGATATGAAGATGACACTTCCGTTCGTTCCGTATGATTATATGGGAAATGGAAGTTCCAGTGAACTTCAGACCCTGAAGAGTGTACCGGAAAATGTACAGATCGTTATGACCGGTGGACGTGTCTGGGGTGAGGTTACAAATAATTTTACTACTACATTTACAAATAATGTAGGAAGAGGTCCTTTCATGTGGATCAACTGGCCTTGTTCAGATAACTCACATAAGCATCTGATCATGGGTGGTAACAGCACATTCCTTCATGGTGGTGTTGATGCGTCTAAGATTCAGGGAATCATGCTGAACCCGATGCAGCAGTCAGAGCCAAGTAAAGTAGCTATTTTTGCAAATGCATCCTATGCATGGAATATCTGGGATACAGATGCCGATGCAGATCAGACATGGGAAGACGCATTTTCATTTGTAGATCATAATTCGGCAGTAGAGACAGAAGCAAGTGATGCACTCAGAGAGTTGTCCAAGCATATGATCAATCAGAATATGGACAGCCGTGTAACTGAGCTTCAGGAGTCAGTAGAACTGAAGGAAAAACTCAACGCATTTAAAGATAAACTGGAAACGGAAACGGTCACAGAAGCAGATGTGGATGATCTGATCCAGGAATTCCAGACACTTCAGGATGCAGCAGCATTGTATAAAGAATCAGGTAATGAGGCAATCAGAAATCAGATTGTTTACTGGCTGGATTGTTGGAAAGATACAACAGATGCAGCGATTGCATACCTGAATGGAGTAAAGAGTTCTCTGAACGGAGATGTATCCGCAGTTGTGGAATACAATACAGAAGGAGAAACGGCATTCGCACAGTCCAAGACGCATGATTTCCTGTATGTAAATTATCAGGAAGTCGCAGAAGTCGGAGTACAGCATATTGTTCCGTTTATTAAAAAACTGGCTGAATATGTATCAGGCAAAGCAGAACTTGCCCTGAATCCGGACAAAGTGATCCGTAAATACATCACAAGCCGTACAGACACACCGACAGGCTCTGCGGATAACTTATTTGACGGAGATGACAGCACAAGTGCGATTTATAAGACACCGAATAAGATTACAACAGGTACCTATATCGGAGTAAGTTACAGTAAGGCAATCAAGATCAATGATATCCGGTTCCTTCTTGGAGCAGGAAAAGATCATATGGATCAGGCAAAGCTGCAGTACACAACCGATGGAAAGACCTGGAAAGATCTGGAGCTTACAGGCATGAACAATAGTTTTGCAGGTGTCAGAAACCAGAACCAGGAAGTAAGTGTTGCAAAAGAAAATCTTCCGAAAGATTTTGAAGCAATGGGTATCCGCCTGATCGCAACAGCAGACAATGCAGCAGATGCATGGCTGCAGGTTAATGAGATCACGATCAACAAAGATGAGAATACAGATGACGGCGACGACAGCGAACTCAGTTATACATTAATGAAGCCGGATCGCTGGAGTGTTTACAAGGGATCAGAATCACTCCTTCGTGACGGAAATGACAGTACATTTATCTGGTTTAATACAGGTACTGGTGATGCTGTAAATGTAGATGATTTCCTTGGATACAATCTTGGAAAGGTTGCAACATTGGAAAGTGTACATATCGCAGTAGGATCACCGTCCAATGGTGATAAGTTTGTAAAATATGCAGTTGAGACATCTGTAAATGGAACGAGCTGGACAGCCGTTCCGGGATATGAATCCCATACAGGAACAACTTCAGGAACTGATGTACTGGATATTGAATTAAACGGACTTTCTGCACAGTATATCCGTATCCGCAATCTGGAATATCGACAGACTTGGGCGAGATTCTCAGAATTTACGGTAACAGAAAGAGTAAATAATACAGGAACAAAAGATAACGTATTTACAAATATCGAGAACTGTGAGGTCCTTGGAACAGCAGCAGAAGGAACTGTATCACTGAATGCAGCATCCTTAAGCGTAGGAGCCAGAAAGTATATCGGAATCGATCTTGGACATATCAAGGCGGTGACAGGAATTACCAGTCCGACAGGAACTTCACTGAAGTTACAGACTTCTATGAATGGGGTAGAGTGGACAGCGGTAACAGATCCGTCCCAGGCAGCCGATGCACGTTATATCAGACTTTATAATGATACAGATGCAGCAGTGGATGTAAGCTGGGATGCTTTCACAGTAACGTATGAATTTATTGGTGAAAAGACAGTAACCAGTGATTTTGCACAGAACGATGCAAGCCGTGATATGCGTGGAAGTGGAAACGTCAATAATGTTTTTGACGGAGACCTTACAACATATGGAACGATCACAGGTGTGCAGGATAGCGGAAAGAAGATCGTGTTTGACCTTGGACAGACGATCGACTTCAAGTCCATCCGTTACTATGTAAAAGAGACAAGCCTTGATTTCCTGCGTTATGCAAAATTTGAAGTAGCAAATGATCCTGATGCAGCAAACTGGACAACAGTGCTGACTGTAGGAAATAATTCTTTCGAGAATACAGCCAATACAGATACAGCAAAAGATTATGCAGCTCTGACACATGACAGTGAGAATCCTGGAAATATGTATGCAGAGCAGACAGGGCTGAATGTAAGCGGACGTTACTTAAGAGTTGTACCGCTTAAGACATACAGTTACAGATGGGTTGATTTCTATGAGATCCAGATCAATGGTGGAGCCTATATCTCTACAGAGTCAAATCGAGATATCGTATCGACCGTGATCGAAGAAAAAGGAAAAGTACCTTCCAATGTATTTGAAGAAGATTACCGTACGGTATACAAGCCGTCAGAAGCAAATGGATCATTTACTTATCGCATTTCTGATCTGGAGGCAAAGAGAACGATCCGTATGATCCAGAATGGAGCAGCATCTGATGCAGTTGTAACTGCAAGAATTGCAAATGAAGATGGAAGTAATATCCAGAGAGTTACACTTGGTAAACTGAGCCAGGCAATCAATGAATTTGCTGTAGTTTCAGATAAAAGAATTTTGGATGTAACAGTAACCTGGGGTGAAAATATTCCGGAAATTTCAATGATCAAGACAAGCAGTAAGGCAGCAGCTACAGTTGACAAGACAAAGCTGGCTGAGGCGATTGCGGCAACAGGAAGCAGTGATGCAGCAAACTGGACAACAGATTCTAAAGCAGCAGTAGATAAAGCGAAAGCAGTTGCTGAAGAACTGAAAACGAATGAGTATGCTACACAGGATACAGTTGATACAGCAGCAGGTGCATTGAAGACTGCATGCAGTAAGGCAAAAGTAAAAGCAGATGCTACAGTTCTTGAGGCACTTCGCAGGGCAGTTGCAGAGAAGAAGAGCCAGAAAGACGGAGAGGTTGAAGTTTATACAGCCAAGACATTTACAGCATATGAAACTGTACTCAATAAGATTGTGGCAGCACTGGAAGATACAGATAATCTTTCCCAGGATACAGCAGAAAAGCTGAAGACTCAGATTGAAGAAAAAGAAGCAGCTCTTGAGTATTCAAAAGTAGAAAGAGAACTTGCTGAACTGGAGCTTCAGGCAGGAGTTGAGTATAATGCAGATGATTATACGACAGCATCTGCCAAAGCATATACCGATGCAAAGAAAGCTCTGAGTGATCTGATCGAAGCAGATAATACTACAAGAGTTAATCCGACAGAGATCGCAGCAAAGAAAGCAGCTTATACAGACAGTATTACAGCATTAGTTGATGTGAGAAGTCTGAAGAGCGTGATCGCAGAATGCAATGAACGGCATGAGGGAAATGAAAAGAAGTATACAGCAGCAAGCTGGAAGAATTACAGTGATGCACTGGATGCAGCAAATGCTGTTCTTGCAAATGGAACAACAGAAAGTGTACAGGAAGCAGAGACAGCTCTGCGGGCAGCAGAAGGAGCACTTGTACTGAAAGATACATCCGCAGTACAGACAGTCATTGATGAGATGAAGAAAGTCAATGCGGAAAATTACACAAGCGACAGCTATGCAGTCCTGAAAGCAGCTATCGCACAGGCTGAAAGCCAGATTGATGATGAGACAAAGGCAGATGCCAATATCCGTGCTATGCAGGATGCGAAAGCAAATCTTATCAGCATCGTGGAACTGAATGCAGCATTAAGTGATGCAGCAAAATATGAAGCAGCTAATTATACAACAGATTCCTATACAGTTCTGGCAGCAACTGTAAATGCGGATAACATGAATGCATTGAAGACATCCGGTACAGCAGAACAGATTGCAGAAGCAGTACAGTCTATCCGCAATGCAATCGATGGTCTTGTATTAAGAGCAACAGATATGGATGCTTACAGAGATAAGATTCAGTTCAAGTCTGAAGCAGGAGATTACACAGAAGAGACTTATACAGAGTATAAGGAAGCTTACGATGCACTGATGGCACTGGACAGCAGTACAGGAAATGTATCAGCAGATGAGTTCCAGGCAGCAAAAGCAAGATTTGAAAATGCACAGGCAGCACTGAAAATGATCAAGGCAGATTACACGAAAGTGGATGAAGCACTTGCAAAAGTACCGGCTGATCTGAGTATTTATACAGATGCAACTGTGAAGACACTGAAAGATGCGATCGCCAAGGTCGACAGAAATCAGCCATTGTCCAAGCAGGCAGAAGTAGATGCTTATGCAGATGCGATTCATGATGCAATCAACAACCTGGTTGTAAAATCCAAGTCTGATGATGGAAAGGATAACCAGAACGGTAATTCCAACAATGGTCAGAATAATGGAAATACAGCAGGTAATGGAAATGGATCGGGCAAAGGAAATGGCACATCCGCTAACGGAGCAGTCAAGACCGGAGATACTGCACCGATCGCAGGAGCATTTGCACTGATGATACTGGCAGCAGGGGCGGTTGTAACCGTGCTGAAAAGAAAAAGATACTAAGATGCAGCGTTAAAAATGCAAAGAAGGGTGTCCGTACAAAAGGATACCTGAAATGAGATAATAAGAATCAGATGAGGAACTCTTATCTGGTTCTTATTTTTGTTACACAAATTTGAAAGATACCACGATATGCGAATGTTGGGTAGGATTGTGGGAGCACGTAGCGCGTAACAATCCGCAGGTATCATAGTCGGGGGCTTTTGACCCCGACATCATTTGAAAGCTTATTTTTAAAAAGATAAGTTGTAAACGCAGCCCCCAAATCAATACAGACCGGATCAATACGGCAGCAGTGAAGCAGCAGAAAGGAATATGACTTATGAGAAGAACAACTTATACAAACTGGATATCCAAGATTTTAAAAGAGATCGCCAACAGAAGAGGAGACCGGATGATCGAGAATCCTGCAGTTCAGTTTACGCTGGATGCAAAAGCAGGAGAATATGATGAAGTGTCTGATGAGACTTATAATTTCCTTTTGAATGAAGTTGAGGAACTGTCAAAATTCTGGTGTGATCAGAAAGAAGTACCTGCAGTTCAGATCCTTGGAGCTATTTTCAGAAAGATGAATCTGGATCAGAAGACCATCGGAGCTGTGGCAGAACGTCTGGCTGATCGCTATGCAGAGGAAGTTAAGCCATTTACAGAAAAAAATATAGTGCAGGACGAAGGGGATCTGGACTGGCTGTTCGATATGGAGACAGAAAAAAAAAATCAGGGGCTTTCTCCAAAAGAAATTTACAAGTTCGTTTCGGATCGCATTTATGGTCAGGACAGAGCTGTGAAGGCAGCGACTATGCTGCTTTATAATCATATTCACGCTCATAAAAGAAATATTCTTTTTGCAGGTCCGACTGGCTGTGGTAAGACAGAAATCTGGAGGGTAATGTCCAGGTTATATCCGAATATCAGGATTATTGACAGCACGATGCTGACGATGCAGGGCTGGAGTGGTTCATTTAAAGTAAGAGATATCTTTTCTTCCATGAGTCAGGAGGAAGCAGAAAAGGCGATTATTGTCTTTGATGAATTTGATAAGTTTTGTGAACCACTGTATGGTTCCAATGGTACGAATTATGGTGCTGCAGCACAGAATGAGTTACTGAAGCTCATTGAAGGAGGGCAGATTTACTTCCCTGCTGATAAAGGAAAACCTGCATTAGAACTCGATTCTTCCGGAATCAGTTTTGTATTCTGTGGAAGTTTTGAACGCCTGACTGATGTGAAGACAGAGAGCGAAAGTTCAATGGGATTTGGAAATAAGATTCAGAAAAAAGATGCATATGTCCAGTATGAAAAAGAAATCACAGTAGAAGATCTGGTCAGATATGCAGGAATCCGACAGGAAATCGGTGGACGCATTAATCAGATTGTCCAGTTGCAGGGAATGACGGCAGAAGATTATAAAAAGATCCTACAGGATAAGACAATTTCACCGTTACATCAACTGGAACGCCAGTATGGTGTGAAACTCCGGCTTGGTGAGAGGGAAAGAGAAAAGCTGGCTCAGGAAGCGGAACGCACGAAGATGGGAGTGCGCTATCTGCGGAGTAAGATCCAGCAGATGTTGGATGAACAGCTTTTTCAAAATGATGAGCAGGATGAGTATGAACTGGAACTGTAAAGTGTTATTGGGATGTAATGGGTGTATTGGATTTTGTAGTGTTTTATAATTCAGACATACATCCTCAACCCCTTGCATAGATTGTAAAAAATAAACGATGCAGGGGCTTTTCCATGAGAGATTATATTGAGGAGCGGGCGGTGGAAATCGCAGACTATATTATAGAAAATAGTGCGACGGTGAGACAGACTGCGAAACAATTCAGGATAAGTAAGAGTACGGTACATAAAGACGTCACCGAGCGGCTTCTTCAAATCAATCCCTCTCTGGCACAGGAGGCACGAAAAGTGTTGGACATGAATAAATCAGAACGACATATCAGAGGTGGGATGGCAACAAGAGAAAAATATCTCCATCAACATTTGCAACATATGTAAATGAGAGCAGATAAATGAGAGAAAAATAGAATTTAGTTTAGAGAGAGCAGAAGGACAGAATCTCAAAGGAGCAGATAGGGATTCAAAGTCCTTTTGCTTTTTCTTTTCTGATAACAGGAAGATATGTTATAATGCAAATAATGATGAAACTATGAAATAGACGATAAGATAAACGAAAGCAGGCAGTAAGATTCTTGAAAGGGGCAGATAAGTGCGGGCTGTAATTATTGAGAAAGACGAAAAAATACTGCAGCAGATACAGTCAATCCTGCAAAAAGTTGATTCCGGTTATGAACTGGTAGGGACAGCCGTGAATGGACAGTCGGGCTATGAGCTGATCAGTGCATTGCGTCCGAATCTGGTGATTATGGATATAGAATTACCACGAATGAATGGAATGTCGATGTTGAAGAAACTTCGTGCAGAAGCATTTGATTTTAAAGTGGTAGTTTTGAGTGGAACGGAAAATTTTCAATATGCAAAGCAGGCGATTGAATTGAGCGTGGACGGGTATATCATGAAACCTATCCGTCCGCTTGAGTTAAAAAGGGCATTGATGCAGATCTGCGAAAAAATGAGAAATGAGTATTGGCTGAATGCATCTTTTACAGTGGAGAATCTCCTGATCGGGTGTATGAACGGGCAGTATCAGCCGGAGAATAAATTAAATGAGATTACAGTCAGAAATTATGGATTTACGGTGGAAGACTCTTGTGGGATGTTTATTTTGTGGTTGGGGGAAGATTTTGAAAAAAATAAAGCAGAAGCAGTTCATTTGCTGAAAAGAAGTCTGCAAAAAGAAAATAAATTCAGAGTCTGCATTCTTCCATTGGAAGTATGGCAGGAAATATTTGTGATTGTATATCAGACAGCGGAATTTGAAATGGCAGAGCAATACTTCCAGGAAAATATTGTCCCTATGTTATGCAGTAATCTCAATGGGGATGTAGTCTGCGTGTGGAAAAGAATCGATCATATGATGGATCTTTGGCAATATCGGACAAAAATACCGTTATTGCGGCAGTGGAATCTGACGCTTGGAAGAGGTGTGCTGATCAGTGAGAAGGGAATAGCGGGACGGGAACTGGAGCTTCTTCCATTGAAATATCCTGCAGAACTTGAATTACGGGCAAGAGATTGTACGTTGGCGGGAAGAAAAAAAGAGCTGGAAAAGTGCTTTGAAGAATTGCGTGAAATGCTGGAAGGGCAGTTTTGCTTTCCAGAGACACTGAAAGATTGTCTGATCCGTTTCAGTCTGAATATCGTAAATATGTACAAGATCCAATGGGAGCTTGGAGCAGAGATCCAGGTGCTTATTCTGATTCTTGAAATAGGTCAGGCAACAAGCTGGAAGCAGATCCGACGGGCGATGGAAGAATTATTAAATTATTTTAATTTTGAAAAAGAGGATCTCCAGAGAAATGAAGCCTTCAGTACAATGGTTCGTAAAGCAGTCGAGATGGCAAAAAAATATTATAGTGAGGGAATTACTTTGGAAGAGACAGCCAGCAGGCTTTACGTTTCGGAAGAGTATCTGAGTACGCAGTTTAAGAAAGAGACGCAGAGCAGTTTTACAGAAACAGTTCGGAAATTCAGAATAGAAAAGATCAAAGATTTGCTGTTGAACAGTAAGCTAAAATTAAATCAGATTGCGGAATTAACAGGATATTCAGACCCCAAATATATGAGCCGGGTATTTAAAGAAGAAGTGGGGATGCTTCCAACGGAATTTCGCAAAAAAATGCAATAAAATAGATTAAAATAGTCCACCTTTTTAAAGAATTTCCACCTTTTCAAGATAGAAATATATGATATGATACCAACTGATTTAGATGAAAAGGGTTTCATGCATTACATAGTCGGGAAATAAAGAGGTGAGAAGAATGAGTAAGATGCAGATTACATTTAAAAATCCTGAGGAAATTGTAGCGTTTGTTAATACAGTTTCAAAATATGATTTTGATATGGATATGAGAAAAGGTCGTGCAGTGGTAGATGCAAAATCATTGCTTGGCATTATGCACCTTGGACTTAATAACGTGATCGAACTTCAGATGTATTCGGATCAATGTGAAGAATTACAGAAAGAACTTGAAAAATATGCAGCTTGATTATAGAAAAAAATAGGATTGAAAAGAGGAAGCGGTTCTGGTAATGCAGGACTGCTTCTTTTTATTGCAAAATCCGGTGAATTGCATCCGGGCAACAGTAGAGATAGACGATGCGGAGTATCGGAGTTTCTTTTTTGCAAAAATCCGGTAAGCTGCATCTGGGAAACAGTAGAGATAGATGGTGCGGAGTATCGTAGTTTCTTTGTTGCAAAAACCTGGTAAGCTGCAGTCGGGTTCACATGAGATATAATTTGCCGGAGGAAGAACACTGAACTGTTAAGTGATGTGTTGTGGGCAATGGTGAGCCGTAGGTGTCAGCCAGCTCAATTTATGACAGTTTGGAGGATTGAAATATGTACAGTTTGGAAGGACAACAGTTTGGAAGGACTGAAATAATGCTTGTAAAAGCGGGAAAGCTCTACTATAATTAAGGGTACGGAACAAAAAAGAAGATCTTATAAGATCATATTTTACAGGAGGAGAGCCTTGAAGAAAGAGTTAGTGATCGTTCTTGATTTCGGTGGCCAGTATAACCAGTTAGTTGCACGCCGTGTCAGAGAATGTAATGTATATTGTGAAATTTATTCTTACAAGACGGATATTGAGAAGATTAAAGCAATGAATCCTAAGGGAATCATTCTGACAGGGGGACCGAACAGTTGCTATGAGCCGGATTCACCGACTTATACAGATGAGCTGTTCAAGCTTGGTATTCCGGTTCTTGGGTTATGTTATGGAGCACAGTTGATGTCTCATGTTCTTGGCGGAAAAGTTGAGAGAGCAGATGTCAGAGAATACGGAAAGACAGAAGTTATTATTGATAAGAGGGAATCCAAAGTTTTTGAGGGAGTATCTGAAAAGACAATCTGCTGGATGAGTCATTTCGATTATATTTCAAAAATTGCACCGGGATTTGAGATTTCTGCACATACAGCAGACTGTCCTGTGGCAGCAGCCGAAAATGAAGCAGAAAAGCTGTATGCAATCCAGTTCCATCCAGAGGTACTCCATACTGCTGAAGGAACAAAGATGATCAATAATTTTGTAAAAAATGTCTGTGAATGTGTTGGTGACTGGAAAATGGATGCATTTGTGGAGAATACAATTAAAGAGATCCGTGAAAAAGTCGGAGACGGCAGAGTACTGCTTGCATTATCAGGCGGAGTTGATTCTTCAGTGGCAGCAGGATTACTTTCCAGAGCGATCGGAAAGCAGCTTACCTGCGTATTCGTAGATCACGGTCTTCTTCGCAAAGATGAGGGAGATGAGGTAGAGGCTGTATTCGGACCGAAAGGACAGTTCGATCTGAACTTTATCCGTGTGAACGCACAGGAGAGATATTATAATAAACTTGCAGGCGTTACAGAGCCGGAAGCAAAGCGTAAGATCATTGGTGAAGAATTTATCCGTATTTTTGAAGAAGAAGCAAAGAAGATTGGTGCAGTTGATTTCCTTGCACAGGGAACAATTTATCCGGATGTTGTAGAAAGTGGTCTCGGTGGAGAATCAGCAGTGATCAAGTCCCACCACAACGTAGGAGGACTTCCGGATTATGTAGATTTCAAAGAAATCATCGAGCCGCTTCGTGACCTCTTCAAAGACGAGGTTCGCAAAGCAGGATTGGAACTTGGACTGCCGGAGAAGTTGGTATTCCGTCAACCATTCCCAGGACCGGGACTTGGAATCCGCATCATTGGTGAAGTAACAGCCGATAAGGTTCGTATCGTTCAGGATGCAGATGCTATCTACCGTGAGGAGATTGCCAATGCAGGACTTGACCGCACGATCGGTCAGTACTTCGCAGCACTGACGAACATGAGAAGTGTTGGTGTTATGGGTGATGAGAGAACTTATGATTATGCCGTTGCACTGAGAGCAGTGAATACAGTTGATTTCATGACTGCAGAGGCGGCAGAGATCCCGTATGAAGTTCTGAATAAGGTGATGAGCAGAATTATCAATGAAGTGCGTGGAGTAAACAGAGTATTCTATGATCTGACGAGTAAGCCACCGGGAACGATTGAGTTTGAATAGTTAAAAATTTCTGGAAAGCCTTATAAACAGGGCGTTTCCGGGCAGATAAAGTTCTATTTGATAACAAAATGATAACACTGGATATTTTGGCATTATTTATCAGGTATCCTGTGGTTATCGAGTAATATGTGTGAAACCGACAAAAAAGGTCTTACTGAATTGAGTGAAATCAATTTGGTAAGGCCTTTTTTCGTCGGCTTTTATTTTGCGTTTTTTGGATAGTTGTAACGCCACTGATCATATTCTTCCTGAGTGATCTCGCCGGATTTGAGTTTTTCTGCCTGTTCCTGCCACGCATGGAACATATCGAACATGGAAAGGTAGGTGGTTCCCTTGGCCTTGTCCAGCCGGAGACAAAGTTCTCCGTCAATCTCATCAATGTGAAGCCCGTAAAGGTCTTCTAAGGTAAATAAGGTATGCATCAGTCCAACGTAACTGTCAATATCCGGGACAGCAAGAGCATGAGGGGATACTTCAAAAATATCAGCCAATGCGTTCAGATATTTTTCTTTTGGACTGCGTGCCCCTTTTTCATACTGTGCAATGCGGACATCAGCCTGTGAATCACTGAATCCCAGCTGTTGACCCAAATATTTCTGCGTGAAACCACGCAGAAGTCTGAAATGGTGGATTCTTTCGCCTATTGCCATATGTTTATATCTCCTGTCTTTTTCTTGATAGGTTGAGTATAGCATATCCAAATGGTAGAGACAAGAAAATCCATACAAAAAAGTATGGGTAAATGTATTGAAAGCACTTGACCCATACAGAATAGTATAGTATAATTCAACCCATACAAAATAGTATAGTAAAAAGAAAGGAGAAAATTTTTATGAGTAAAATGTTTATGAATGTGAAAGAGGTCATGGAAGTCCTGGAAGTATCGGAGTCCTATGCATACAAGCTGATGAAAAGGCTAAACAGGGAATTGCAGGCAATGGGATGTCAGACAATCGCAGGAAAAGTTGACCGGAAGTATTTTTATGAGCAGTTCTATGGAACAAGATCGAATGATGGGAGGAATTAGGAATGGCAATTTACAAGAATGACAATGGCACCTGGTATGTAATGATTCGTTATCAGGACTGGACAGGTGCAAGAAAACAGAAATGCAAACGAGGATTTTCTACAAGAAAAGAAGCTGCGGACTGGGAATTACAATTCAAATTACAGAAGAAAGCAAGCGTGGATATGACAATGGAAAGCTTTTGCACTATGTATGAAGAAGATGTCAGACCTTCTTTGAAGCAGAGTACCTGGCTTACAAAAGAAAATATTATTCAGAAAAAGATTCTTCCGTATCTTGGAAAACGTAAAGTATCGGAAATTACAGCTAAAGATGTGATGGACTGGCATAACCAGATGAGAAAACTGAAAACGAAAACAGGAAAACCGCTTTCGCCAACGTATCTGAAAACGATACATGGACAATTAAGCACTATTTTTAATCATGCAGTGAAATATTACGATCTTAGCACTAATCCGGCAAGAAAAGCTGGGGCACTGGGAGAAGAAGAAGGCAAGGAAATGTTGTTCTGGACAAAAGAGGAGTATAAGCGATTTGCAGAAGAAATGATGGACAAACCTCTTTCCTACTATGCTTTTCAACTGCTTTACTGGTGTGGAATTCGTTCGGGCGAGCTGCTTGCTTTAACACCAGCAGATTTTAATTTCAAAAAGAAAACGCTTCGGATCAATAAGTCCTATCAGCGTTTGAAAGGAGAAGATGTAATCAGTACGCCAAAGACAAAGAACAGTGTACGGACAGTCATAATGCCACAGTTTCTGTGTGATGAAATGCAGGACTGCCTGAAATTATATTACAGTTTAAAGCCTGACGACCGCATTTTTCCGGTAACAAAATATTATCTGAATCATGAGATGGAAAGAGGCTGTAAAGCGAGTGGGGTAAAGAAAATCAGAGTTCATGATCTCAGGCATAGTCATGTATCCCTGTTGATCAATATGGGGTATACCGCACTAGCAATCGGAAAAAGGGTTGGACATTCAGCAGAAAAGATTACTTACAGGTATGCACATCTGTTTCCGTCGGTACAGCAGGACATGGCAGAGCAGCTGGATGCGGAAAATATGGATGAAGAATTAAATGAAGTAGAAGGAGGACTTGCAAATGTCGGCTAAATGTCTGGATCAGCAGGGACGTTGGAGAAATAAAGTTGTAGCATTTCGGATGTCACCGGAAGAAGATGAACTTCTGGAGACGGCAGTACGGCTATCGGGATTAACCAAACAAGAATATATTATCCGAAGATTGCAGGAAAAAGAAGTTGTGGTTACAGGAAATCCCAGGGTGTATAAAGCTTTGAAGAAGGAACTTGAAAAGGTACTGGGTGAGCTGAAACGTCTGAAAAAGGGAGAAGATGTGCCGGAGGATTTATTGGAAGTGATTCGGCTTATCACAATAACAATGGCTGGAATGAAAGCGGAATAAAAGAGCCTTTAAGTGTCGGCAAACACCTAAAGGCAGGGATTTGGTAGAATACTCTTCCAAAAAACTTCTATGAGTATTCTACCAAAAACCACTCTTTCTTTCAACGGGAAAATAAGGAGGATTTGATGGAAAACAAAAGAACAGAAACAAATAAAACAGTACAGAAAAGGCTGGAACCGGAACTGAAACTCATCAATATGGATACGGTGGAAGTGGAGCAGATTGAATGGCTGCTTTATCCATTTATTCCCTATGGAAAAGTAACAATTATACAGGGAGATCCGGGAGAAGGAAAAACGACAATGGTGCTTCAAATTATTGCAAAACTGACAAGAGGAGAGACTATTCTTCCAGTTGATTCAACAAAAGATAAAAGGATAGATATTGATAGTGAAAGCGATATGGTAGATGCAGAAAATATTGAAAACAATGCGTCAACACAGCATTTGGAGGCACCAGTAAATGTAATCTACCAGACTGCAGAAGATGGTCTTGGAGATACGATAAAACCAAGATTACTTGCTGCAGGTGCAGACTGCACAAAGGTCATGGTTATCGATGACAGTGAGCAACCGCTGACGATGGCAGATGTCCGGTTGGAAGAAGCAATTGTGCAGACAAAAGCCAGAATGGTTGTGCTTGACCCGATTCAGGGCTTCCTTGGATCAGAGGTGGATATGCACAGGGCTAATGAAATCCGTCCTTTGATGAAACGTATAGCAGTCTTGGCAGAAAAATATCATTGTGCGATTATTCTGATTGGACACATGAACAAGAACAGTAACGGAAAATCTTCTTACCGGGGACTTGGTTCTATTGATTTTCAGGCAGCTGCAAGAAGCGTCTTGATTGTCGGACGAATTAAGGACGAACCGGAAGTAAGAGTTGTGTGCCATACAAAGAGTTCCCTGGCACCGGAAGGTAAAGCTATTGCGTTCCGTCTGGATAAAAACAACGGATTTGAATGGATTGGTGAATATGACATTAGTGCAGATGAATTGCTCAATGGAGAGGGAAAAGGACAGAAAACCCGGAAAGCAAAAGAATTTCTGCTTGAGATACTGGCTGATGGAGGTATGGCACAAAAGAAAATTGAGGAAGAAGCAGAAAAACTGGGAATTAAAAAGAAAACACTGAGAAATGCCAAAATGGAACTGGGAATAGATTCCGTAAAACGTGGAAATCAGTGGTATTGGATGTTGTCAGAGTAGAAAAAGGAAGATGGCAAGATGACCATATCTTAATAATAGGGCATCTTGCCACCTTGAAAGGAGATCAGATGAAAAATAGAAATGTGCAGATACCATATGAGTTATTCTTTCAACTGTTGCAATATTTCCTGATGGAGAATTATGAGGGCGAAGAAATCATAAGGAAAGAGTTAGAAAAGAAATTGAATGCAATGGTAGATCGGGAGTTATACAGCAAGTACAAAACAGCCCCAACAGAGGAAGAGAGAGAAAAGTCCAGGCAGGAATACCTGGAAAGGAAGGGAATACCGGAAAACTTTCGTTGGTAGAGATTCTTGCTGATCACTTTATAACAGGAGCGTGTCACGCACCTGTAAATATCAGACAAGGAGAAAGCCGGTAAGATACAGACGAGAGGTTATAGATTACCCGATTATTTATCGGTAAATTATAGGCTGCGAAAGGGAGCCCTGAATCAGGGCGTCCTTACAGTAGGACAATAGAAAGGAGCATACAGCAATGAGAGAAGGAAGATTAGGATATAACAGCAGTAACGATAGATATGGTTTATTGTCATCAGATTTATGGATTGATACAGGATTTCATTGTGGGGAATGCTTGGAAGTACTAATTGATGATCAGTGGGTGCAGACCAGAATGGAGATGAATCCGGCAAGGGAATGGTATCTGGTAGGAAC